>Ga0155556_146_pt2 | contig 27775 bp, 30 predicted proteins | sample RifCSPhighO2_12_FD_107213 | JGI IMG/M metagenome (GOLD analysis project Ga0155556, IMG submission 107213) | Gammaproteobacteria bacterium RIFCSPHIGHO2_12_FULL_45_12
GATAGGAAACTGATGCACATGCTGATGGCCATCCAGAAAATCAGGCAACTCACCCATTGCATTCACAAAAGCATCCAACTGCGCCCTGAGTTCCGCCTGAATGACGGCTTGATTCAAACGCCGCCACCACGACTTGCCCATCAAATGCAGCAAACTAGGGAAGGTATCGCCCATCTTTGCCCGAAAAGCAGCCGACAGCGGCCGTCCCTCGGTCAAATTAAAGTGTAATCCAACGTCAATTTTCGCCCGAAATGGCAGCAGTAAGGCAGCATGTTCCTGCCAAAAAGGACTATTAACCATACAGCTAACGGCCGTCAACCGTTCTTTTTGCACTAAATCCAGAATGGCGGCTGATATCGTTGGAGCTTGCCCATAGTCATCTGCGCACAGTACAATACGTTTCTTCATTTTCCAAGCTTAAAATAAGCAGCGAGAGTCAACAAGTGTTACCTGAAAATTCTGCCGCCACCACTCAACACTGGCTAATTGATGTCATTGGATTAGCGTTTATTATCACACTTTTCTATCTTATCTGGATTGGACATTTTCCCCTGTTCACACCGGATGAAGGACGCTATCCTGAAGTTGCGCGCGAGATGGTTCAGACGGGTAACTACATCACACCCAGAGTTAATGGCGTTGCATTCCTGGATAAACCCATTCTTTATTACTGGCTTCAGGCACTTGCCATTCACCTGTTTGGCATCAAAGAATGGGCGCTACGATTATTTCCCGCTTTATTGGGTGTGCTCGCATCCTTGGTCACTTATGCTTGTGGCCGTCACTTGTTTGACCGGCGAACCGGTCTCCTCTCAGCGATCATCCTCGCCACGTCGCCCTTATTTTTTGCCGGATCGCATTATGCCAATCTTGATCTTGAAGTGGCCTCACTCATCACTTGCACTTTATTATTTTTAATTTGCGGCTTACAATCCGTCACGCCTCTGCGTTCATACTGGTTAGGGGCCGCCTACACCTCAGCCGCATTCGCTTTTCTCACCAAAGGCTTAATTGCGGTTGCTTTTCCCTGCATGATAGGCGGCGCGTGGATAGCACTGCTTGGCCGCTGGCAGGCCTTAAAATCCATGCGGCTGCTATTAGGCACCTTGTGGTTCACGGCCATCGTGCTCCCTTGGTATGCACTGGTACAAAAAGCAAACCCTGCCTTTCTTCATTTTTTCTTTCTCACGCAACAAGTCACGCGCTTCCTCTCTGCCGCCGAATTCAACAACAAAACGCCCTTCTGGTTTTATGCGCCCATTGTCTTAATCGGCTTTTTTCCCTGGACCATCTTCCTGATTCAAAGTCTGACAACCGCCATTAAACAAACATGGCATGACCGGATGCGGCATCAAACAACCCTGTACTTGCTGTTATGGACAGGCATCGTATTTGTTTTCTTTTCCGTTCCGCACTCCAAAACAATCGGTTATATTTTTCCTATCTTCCCCCCCTTGGCACTGCTGACAGGACACTATTTATCTGAAAACTGGACTCGAACACGAGAAACCGGCCTGCATTTAAGCGCACTGATTTTTGCCGTCTCAGGCATCGTGCTGACAGCCCTGCTCTTTTTTGCCAATGAGCATCAGTGGGCGGTGCTCACACCCGCTTTCTTTCCTTACCTCTCGACCATTGCGGCCATCCTCCTGATAAGCGGCCTATTGGCATGGCACCTGCGAAACAAAAAAAATTGCCTGCCCTTAATCACCCTCTGCGTTATTTGCAGCACCAGCTCCCTATTAACCTTAACGTTAGGCGCAAAAGACTTAAATACCAACACGTCAAAGCCACTCGCGACTTACTTAAAAACCGTCTTGCAACCAGAGGATGAAGTGGCCACTTACTTTAAATATTATCAAGACTTGCCACTCTATCTGGAACGACGCATTACCATTGTCGCCAAATGGCACTCACCTGACATTGCACAAACGGATAACTGGGCAAGAGAACTCTGGTATGGCATGGCTTTTCAAAACACAGATGACTGGCTCATTGAAGAAAAAACCTTTTGGCAACGCTGGAATAGTCACAAACATGTTTATGTTTTTGTGAATGATAATTATCTGGCAAAATTTACGGAAGGCGCTCTGCATTATGTCTATCTGGGAAAATATAATGACATCCTCCTACTCAGCAATCAGCCCGTGAATAAACTCCCTCTCTAGCCATTAATATTGCCTTAAGGTTAACCCGTTAAACTTTCCAAAAAACACCTAAAACGAGGATTGAATCATGTCTCGCCCTGAAGGCCTGCCCCGACCCTCTCATCGTGAGGATGAGCGAAATAAGGCCGCCACACGCATTCAAGCATGCCTGCGCGGCCATCAAATCAGAGAAAAATATGCTATCGAGTCATTGCCTGCCCACCGATTAGATCCCCATTATCCCACCTTTGTCGTGGGCAATGACCCATGCATGCCAGAGTCGCTAGACCGCCATCATGAACCCCGTCAAAAAATAGCCCTAGTGGCCACTTCTGGCATGCGAGCCGTCTCACTGGCTTGCAAGCTCGGAAACAAAGAAAACACCCCTAAAATCATCCTGATTGATAACAGCTTAAAAGTTCATCAGTTCTGGTCCGCCATGAAACTTTTTATTGGCGATAAAAAGCAAATCCAAACGATCGGACAATTTCTACAGGGTTTGCTTCGCTTCCTTAAACAACATGCACAATTATATAGGGACCTGCCATTTGACACTTATGCCCAATCGGGTCCTGTCACCGTGAAATACCTCAATCAGAGCCCGGTCACTTTCTTTAGAGGATTATGCCAAAAGTACGGATTTGATTATGTGCGTGCCGTCATTCTTCATACGACATTGATCAAACAATCCTGGGCTGATGAGTCTCTTTTTACAAAGCTTCATCACGTGCTTAACCGTCTTGGCATTTCTAAAATCATGGTCTACGCTTCAAATATTGTGGCCTGCGAAGATGATCCAGCCATTCGGATTGAAATCCTTGAAAATATCAAGCTCCTGTCGCCAACATGCGCCATTCACACTGATTCCTGTGACATCCACCAAGTACCAGAGAAAGCTTTTTTATTTGAAAAAGAACAGGGTCCTGTCCTCGTTTATCATTCCCTTTTTCGCAGGCCATCATGCACAAACCCACAGTTTAAATTATATGAATGGATCCGATCCGCTCAAGAAAAAAAAGGTGAACAACAGAAGCCTGATCGCAATCATCCTCAAAAATAAAAAACGCTCCTCAGCAACAGTTGCAACCTAAGCTAGGTTACCTACTATACATTGATGGTGCATCATTCTCTCGTCGTTGCGAGGAGTGCTTTTTACGACGCGGCAATCTAGTCTTTGACTTTATCCATGACAAAATACCATGACTCATCGTCATTATTCATGACCAACCATTTATATCATGGCACCATGCGAAAAAGAAAAAATAAAATTCTTCTTATTGAATCGATAAATCCTAAATGGCATGATCTATACGCTGGGTTACTATAATGTCAAAGACTGGATTGCCGCGTCGTAAAAAGCACTCCTCGCAACGACGAGGAAATGATGTAACGCGCTAGTACTTCGTAACAGGCATTCTGAGCGAAGCCCGTCATTCTGAGCAAAGCGAAGAATCTCCTAAAAAATATGAGATCCTTCGTCGCAAAAAACGCTCCTCAGGATGACGTGGTGGGTTGGGATGACGCGGTGGGTCGGGATAATAGTAAAAAACGCTCCTCCGTCTTAACGGAAAACCCATAGCTTACTTGAGGCAAATGTAAAAATGGGCAAAATGGTCAGCACAAAAAGCAAGGCCAGCCGGTAAGGCAAATGCAACGTTAAAAAAACATAAAACAACGTTTCATTCGCTGAAAAATTACATAATTGAACCGTTAACAATCTTCTCAGCGTGACTGCATGCGATGCTTCTGATTCGCTAAACGTCCAAGAACGATGCCCCCAATAACTCACCTGAAACGACACAAAAAATGCAAACACATTCGCGGCCAGCGGCTCTAACTGAAACTGCTGAACCAGTGCGACCACTAACATGAAATGCACGCCTGAGGCAATTAAGCCAACCACCCCAAAACGGCATAATTGATAAAACAACTTACGCATCAAAGCCTTCCTTGATTTGCAGCAGATACTTGGGGCGCTGCTTCACTTCTGTAAAAATCCGCGCAATATATTCCCCCAAAATCCCAATTGATAATAATTGAATCCCGCCTAAAAACATGATGGCCACCACCAACGTTGGGAAACCTGGCATATCCGCCCCAAAGAGTAAGGTCACCGTCACGATGTAAATGGCATAGATAAAAGCAATAAAAGAGATTGCAAAACCAATCCATCCCCAGACACGCAATGGCACATCTGAAAAAGAGGCTATGCCTGTCATGGCGAGTTCCGTTAACTTCATGAACCCCCAAGAACTTTTGCCAGCCGCCCGCTCTTGCACGTCAAATGGCACACTCACGCTCTGATAACCAACAAAGGCGTATAATCCTTTCATGAAACGGGTGCGCTCGGGAAATTGCTTCAAGGCATCCACCACTTGTTTGTCCAGCAAGCGAAAATCGCCTGCATGACTGGGCAGATCGATGCTCGTGATTTTGCGCATGATCCAGTAAAACATTCGCGCGAAGTAACGTTTCAACCGTGCTTCAGACTCACGGCTTTGGCGTACGCCATAAACCATGTCGTAACCTTCGGCCCACTGCTGCAAAAATACGGGCAGCACCTCAATGGGATGCTGAAAATCCGCATCTAAAATAATCGCGACCTCACCATTGCAATGCTCAAGCCCTGCGGTCAAGGCAATTTCTTTGCCAAAATTACGCGACAAACCCAGCAACCTGATGCGACAAGACGGCGGCAACTGCCGCACCACCTGAATGGTCTTATCCTGACTACCATCATCCACCAGGATAATTTCAAAATGCTGCGTTAACGCTTGCAATTGCTGCTGCAATTTTTGCACGAAAGCCGCCACCACGGCTTCCTCGTTATAAACGGGGACAATGCAGGAAACACGCACTGTTTTTTGCTGCAGCGCTAACTGACGTTCTGCTGGACGCATCGGGGCCTGCCTCAGGTTGATGGGTAATTGGGGGGTTGATTATAACAAATACAGACTATTTTGCCAGACGTAACAAGGCCAGCAACACACCGCTTATACAATATCTGACTTCAAACGCTGTAAGCGATCCACCGTTGCCGCGCAGACCAAATCGCCCCAGACATTGGTCATGGTTCTAAAGCGATCCAGAATGCGATCAAAGGGCAACAGTAATCCAATCGCTGAAATGGGCACACTCACATTGCGTAACACCATCACCATGGTCACCAATCCTCCCTCTGGAATCCCCGTTGCCCCCATGCCTGCTAAAATGGCTGTGATAAACACGCCGACCTGCGCCAAAAGAGACAAATGCAACCCTAAAATCTGACAGAAAAATAAAGCGGAAACCGCCTCATACATGGAGGTGCCCGCCAAATTAATGGTGGTTGCTAACGGCAACACAAAACGCGCCACCTCTTCACTCACTTCCTGTTCTTTTGCGACCAGCATGGTAATGGGCAAGGTGGCCATTGAGCTTGACGTGGCAAAGGCTGTAATCAACGCATTGCTTGCGGCTGACGTAAATGCTTTCAGATTTTTTTTCGCGACCACCACCACGACCAATGCTTGCCAGAGAATTTGTAACACCAACCCCAGCAAAAAAATTAAAATAAAAAAGAACATACCCCGCAAACTTTGCATTAACAAATGTCGTATCGAGGCTTCCGCCACGGCTGTTCCCAATAAAGAAAACAACCCTATTGGCGTTAAAAACATCAGCCAGATAATCATGCGAATTAAGACATCACGCAAACCCGCAAAAAAATCAATCACAGGATTGGCTGTCTTACCGACAGATAAACATGAAATGGCAAACACAATGCTAAAAAAAACAATGGGCATAATCTCGTAACGGGCCGCAGCCGCGACAATATTGGGCGGAAACAATTCCAGCATGTAAGCGGAGAACGGCATGGGCTTTAAATCAAGCGGCGAAGCATTTGCCATAATCAAACTGGGCGCAATGCCAACACCTGGCTTAAACATATTTAACAGACACAAGCCAATGGTCACCGCAATCGACACGCTGACTAACACATAGCCCAAGGTGTAGACACCAATGGAGCCTAGCCGGTGCATGCCGCCAATTGAGGTAATGGCGCTGACCATGGCACAGAAAATGAGAGGCAGCACAATCAATTTTAACAAGTTAATGAAAAGCTGCCCCACCCAGCTCATGGCTAACATTTCATGTGGAAAGAACACACCGCCCAGAATACCCAAGGCAATGCTCAACAAAATGAGGGGAAACATATAATTCTTCAAAACGTGGCACTCCCTGTGCGTCTGAAATCAGATGAACCAATTGATTATACATGATTATCATCCAATCCGCAGTGATTCACGGAAATGGCAATCCGCTCATCGAACACAAAACAGTCACCCTGATAATGTGCCTTGCCCACGGTTGCAAAATAATTCAGGATGCCGCCATCCAGTTGATAAACTTCTTTAAAGCCATGATTTAAAAGGTAAATAGCGGCCTTTTCACACCGAATTCCACCCGTACAAAACATCACCAACGGCTGACAGCGATCCAATGCAGTGAGCGCACGCGGCAAATGGCTAAAGTGTGCAATACGTAAATGGATAGCACCGATAAACGTGCCATAAGCCACTTCATAGTCATTGCGGGTATCAAGCAGCGTGATATCACGCCCGTCATCCAGCCATTGTTTTAATTCACGAGGACTAATGGCGGGTGCGCGCTCCTTGACAGCATCCACGCTTGGCTGATCTAATGTGATGATTTCTTTCTTTATTTTCACCTTCATCGCGTTAAAAGGCGGGCTGTCAGAATAACTTTCTCGATAAACGAGTGAGGCAAAGCGTGGGTCACTCGCCAAAAACGCCTGAAAATCCGCCACGACCGGAGCATGGCCCGCGAGGCTCAAATTAATGCCTTCTTGACTTAGCAAAATGGTGCCCTTTAGCCCCAAGGCGTGACACCGTGCCAGCAAAGAGGCTTTCAATGTCAGCAAGTTTGTTAAAGGTAAAAACTGATAAGCTGCTATGTGAGTGATTTTCTTCATGTTTATGTCTTTATATCTGTCATAAGGCTTTGTTGCATCATTCGTCGTTGCGAGGCCGCTTTTTGGCCGAAGCAATCCAGAACGTCGTCAAAAATCATGATATTGCATCCATTCTGGATTGCTTCGTCGCACAAAACGCTCCTCGCAACGACGATTCTGTTCAAAAAATAATTTATGCAACAACGCCGTGTCATAAAAGTGTTGTTGCTTAAATTAAACTTGGTGGATTACGACGCTAAAAGCGCGTCTAATCCACCCTACATTCGCATCAAAATGTATTTGATTTATCTAACAAGCCCTATTATAAAAGGTGAAATTTACGGCAGTTAAGCAGCGGGGTCAATGGGCAAGCGGCCAAAAAACTTTGCAAAAAAGATTAGATTCATGTAATATGGGCAAATTATTATCAAATAAGATCGATTACACACATACTATACAATACGAGGTGTCAGCATGAAATCAAGAATAGAAGCCATAAACAAATCATTGCAAAATACCAAAAAGTTAAGCGATAAAATACGGGGGGGGAAGCGGGAAATAGACCTCTCTTCGGAGATAGATTTTTTAACGAATGATAGCGAAAAATTACTCGCTGAACTTCGCTCAAACTCTGAGAACGAAGTCCTTCCAAAAAAAACAACTGAAAGTGATCTTATAGAAGCACCGAATAAACCCATTAAGGCAGCTAAAAAGCACCTTCCCAACTGGCGAAATTGGTTACCTCCAACGGTTCTCTCACTGATCATGCCGACCACCTTGGGGACATTAATATTAGTTGGCAAAATTGTCGTTGCCGGCACCTTGCTTGGCTTGGCCGCATCCAACCCTGTTGGCATAGCCGTGCTAGTGGTGGGCGCCCTGCTCTTTGCTGGATTTGCCCTTAAAATGGCTTATAACAAGCGACAACAGGATAAGGCTTTCAATGAGCAACAAGAACGCTTGATAGTCGAAGAGGTAGTTCGTGGAAACAGCCATCAGAAGATAGGAAACTTTCTAGAGGGAAAAAGTCACCACTCAGAGCATTCAGGCAAATTGGTGGATTACGACGCAAAAAGCGCGTCTAATCCACCCTACATTCACTTGAAAAATAGTGGCGACTTAGGGCAGTCAGAGGTAATAAATCCCGAGGAAATAGCAGTGTCGCTGTCTCCTAACGAAGAAGACCGCTGCAGGCTTGTTCCATAAATCCCAACATGGTAGACGTTTTTTGCTGTAATCCACCGAATTGGTGGATTACGACGCTAAAAGCGCGTCTAATCCACCCTACATTCGCTACATTCGCATCAAAAATGTGTCACATTTGATTTATGCAACAACGCCGATCACTGCAGCAAAACAGTGTATTTACCGGCCGCCTGAAGAAGCATCAAGCCAACAACTCACCGCCGCCGCAACCGCCACCGGCACTAGAAGACAATTCACGACAGGGATTATCGAAATCACAATAACACCCACCCCAAACCCCAACGACATGGCACGCCTTTGACTTAACCAAAGGCGTAGCTCCGTCAAGGAAACTTGGCGATTCTCAGCAGGATAATCCATATAGGTCAGTGTCATATACCAGGCGTTAAACAAAAACCATAAAAAAGGGGCGGCCACCTGCACCACGGGCACCCAAAATAACATTAAAATCAGCAAGGCGCGCGACAAATAATAACCCAAAATGGATAACTGCCGCCCGATCACGCGCGGCACCGCTTTGATATTTTCAAACACACTGGATGGCTTCGGCCGTTCTCCTGTCAAGTAATACGCCACTTTTTCTGCCAGTAAACTATTAAAAGGCGCGGCAAGGATATTGCCCAACATGACAAACGTATAAACAAACAGCAAAAAGAAACTGAAAAAAAACAATCCCCAGATGAACGCACCCAGCCAAAACAACCAAACCGGCAAAAAATGGTTAAACCAAAGATTAAATTCATGCACAACATGACGGAATAAAAAAAACAATCCTACAAACAAGAGAATATTCACACAAACAGGCATCACCACAAAACGCTTTAACCCGGGTTTGAAAATTAATCCAAAGCCCATCCAGAGATAATGCATGCCACGAAAAAAATCCCGCATCACCCGCACTATCTTGCTCGCCTCATTTTGATGATACAAATGATCAGAACAAGCGGCACAATGATATCCATCCATAACCATGAACCCGCATTACCCGACATCCCATTTTGAAAAACAACCCATTGATACAGATGACCCGCCGCATCACCCCACAGCCAAATTGCCGCGCCAATGACCGTTGCCAGACGAAATCCATCACGCGCATGAAAAGCCAGCACCCCCAACACCCCAAACGCCAAATCTGCCATGGCCACTTCATACTGAAAGGGGCTGGTGGGCCAGCCAATTTGCGCCGCTGTCAGCGCCGGATAAAAAGCATGCATCACAAACGTATAAAGGCCCGTGAAACCCAAACCAAATAACACCAGCCAGCGAAACACAATTTCAGCCGTAGACACTTGGTGACCCACCACCAGCCGATTCACTAACATGAAGAACGCGGCACCCAATATCATCACCAGACAAAAATTTGCAAGCACAACCGCCACCCAGGTTTCCAACATGATTTTCCGCTCCTGAAAAATTAAGATTTAAACCTATGTTAAAAATTTCGCCAAGAAAAGCGGGATTCGTTTTTCCAGCCAGTATTCAGGGCGCCAGGGATACTGACCCATCACAAAACCCACATGCCCACCCCCCTCCGTCACCTCAAGCTTCACCATGGGTGACAATTCATCATAAGCAGGGATCACGTCTTCCGTCATGAAAGGATCATCCCTCGCATGTAACAACAAAGTCGGCACTTGAATGCGTGACAAATACTGGCGGCTGCTTGCTGAGGCGTAATAGTCATCCACACTGTCAAAGCCATGCACGGGCGCAGTATAAATATGATCAAAATCACGCAGCGTCTGCGCCGCTGACATGATTGAGCGATCAATTGCACAGGGAACCTGTTCAAACTTATGATAAAGGCGCCGCCGCAAACATTTCAGAAAATACCATTGGTAAAAACGAGAGAAACCACACTGTATACGCGCGGCGGCCTTATGCAGTTCAAACGGCACCGACACCGCAATGGCCGCACTCAAGGGGCTATCGGCGCCCATTTCTCCCAACCACTTCAGCAATACATTGCCGCCCAGTGAGTAACCAATGGCCGCTAATTTGGTCCCGGGTTCCCGTGAGCGCAACATTCTGACCACCGTGGCCACATCACTGGTTTCGCCAGAGTGATATCCGCGCGGCAGACGATTTGGCTCGCCACTGCATCCTCGAAAGTGCATGAAGACACCGCGCCAACCACTTTGTTTTAAAATGGATAAAGTCGCTTTGGCATAATGTGAATCAATCGACCCTTCAAACCCGTGCAACATCAGCACCAACGGGCCAGGCCGATCTTTACCCATCCAGTCCAGATCAATGAAATCCCCATCCGGCAAATCCAAGCGCTCTCGTTCAAGCGTCATGTTTTTAATTTTCCGCTTACATAATACCGGCCAAATCGTTTGTAAATGAGAATTTCTTAACCACCATGCTGGTTTAAATGGATTACCGCTCATGAGTGTTTAATCCCGCCATCAACGAAGTGAACAATGGACTGATTCCTTATTAAACCATTATTCACCGCCTTCTGACCAGATGATGATAACGCGAGTGCCCCTTGCGCATCCTCCGGCAAACCACGCTGTTCAGCGAGCTTAAGCAAGGTACTCCAACCCCACCACTCACTTGTCCAGTGATAATCAAATTCATTACTCATATCCACTCGGCGCAACACTTTCCCTTGTGCCGCATCCCAATAAAAAAGTGGTGCAATATCTTCTCCCTGCCTATCTTCAAGCGAATCTGCCTCAGGCAGCAAGTCCGTCACGCCCGCACTTTGGGCAAGAAGCGGGTGCATGGCCGCCGCAGACACTTCATCGACGGATGCTTGCAATGCTTCATTCAGAATCACCCTTGTCTGCCGATTACTGGCATCAAAATAATAACGATCGCCATACACTTTCCAGTGATCCCCGCGCGCATTATGCACCTGCAAGCCAAACTCATCTTCCTCATTATGCATGTAATTCACCAAAATCGACCCAATCACACTAGGTGAAACCTGTTCAAACAACGCCTGACGCGGCACCCTTAAATGGCCGGATGAAAATTGGTCTGTTAAAAAATGACTGGCAAAGGCATTCATGGCATAAGCGAGCGAGAGCGTGACATTATCCTTTGTTTTAGCCGCAAGCGTGGCTGTTTCGAGCGCTGCCGCATGACCGGTTTGATAGGCTAACAAGGCATGCTGGCCGAAGTGATCAAAATCCTCTTTGGACAACTGCAAATAACGCCCTGGGTGCAAATACCAAAATCGGGAGCAGCCGCCGCCGGTCAGGCAATTCCATTGACGATTATCTTCAGCACCGATGCGCCGGTAAACGTCTTCCGGCTTTTCACCTTGCTCCATGCCCGCCTCAACCGCTTCATATTCAGCGTGTGCCACCGCCAGAATGGCTTTTGCTTCAGAGACTGATTGCGGTGCCTGCGCCAGAGAATAAAATGCCTTGATAAAACGCTCGCGCCGCACGGCGTCACTTTTTGCCTGAGCGAGACTCTCGCCAACCACTTCATAAAAATCGCCCAGCAGCAATATCTCGCCATAACTCAAGCTCAATCCATTGGGTAATGATAAATGAGGCAAGGGGTCAGATGACGGCTCGCCAAAAAAAGACAAATGAACCGCATCACCCGCTGCCAAATGTTCTGAACTCGCTAAACGGGGTAACGGGGTACCGGCGAAGGGGTGACAAGCGTACATAAAGCAAAAAAATGCAAGACTTAACTGTAGTGCGTTACGCCATGACATGGCCGTCTCCTGTTGAAGGTACTTCTTGAAACCTATTACCTAAACCCCCGCCTGTCAAGCCGCCCTCCCGACAACTGTTCGCATCTTCAAATCCAGTTGGTATATACTCAATGACATGAAAAACACGGATGTCATCATGCGTTTTCGTGGCTTCACACTGGTCGAGTTACTGCTGGTGATCTTAATCACGGGCCTGCTTGCCGTCAGTGTCATGCCTAAATGGACTGCCTCTTCATTAGGGCTTGAATTTGAGGCAAGACGCGTCTTAAATGACATTCGGTACACACAAGCACTCAGCATGGCGTCAGGACAACGTTATCGCTTTGTAAAAATCAGTGCGAGCGCCTATCGCATTTTAAATGAAGCCGGTGTCGCCATCACACTTCCAGGCGGCGGCACACAACAAACCTTATCCGGCAACGTGAGCTTTGGCAGCTTGGGCAACCTGCCTGGCAGCTTAATTGCATTCAACTCACAAGGCACACCTTACACTAATGCCGCCCTGCCAGGCACAGCCCTTGCCGCGGTCGCGAGCATTCCCCTGATGTCAAATGGCCAGACGCGCACGGTCATGATCAACCCTGAAACCGGTTATGGAGCGTTACAATGATCCGCCAGCCATTCCCGCAACTGGGTTTTTCACTCATTGAAATGCTGGTATTCATTATCGTCACCAGCCTCATGATGAGTACCTTTTTATTAGGCGCCAATACCGCCCTTCGAAGCACGCCCAACGTACACCAGCAATGGGTCGCATTACAAACTGCCCGTCAATGCATGGAATGGTATGTGACCCAAAAACAATTGAAAGGCTATGCCGCCTTAAGCTGTCCCAGCACCCCGACCGCCAGTGCCTGCACCGCACCCAGTGGTTATCTTGTCAGCACCAGCATCACTTGCACTACCTGGAACAATGACACAGCCTATAAAACCGTTACAGTGAGCGTGAGCGGTCTTGCAACGGCCTCGCTCTCAACGCAAATAGGGGACGCCTAACGATGCACCCGCCCACACATCAAACTGGCTTCACAGCCATTCCCGCTAAAAAACGCGGGAAGGCTTCCTTGTTTCTATGCTGCGCAAAAGCCACGCTTTTGCTTGCACCAAAAGGGGGAGAACCGCGATCTCCCCCTTTGGAATCCCCCATCGCGAAATGTTCAGCGGGAACCGCTGCTGGCTTCACCCTGATAGAACTGATCATGACCATTTTAATATTAGCGATCATTAGCACCGTCATCAGCAAATTCCTTATTCAGGTATATCAGTCTTTTATCGTTTCACAGAACATCGCGGAGACGGATTGGAGCGGCCTGATCACACTTGATCGTCTCACCAATGACATTCATAACATTCGCTCAGCAGACAGCATCACCACCATCAGCAGCCAGCAACTGAGCGCAACCAGCATGGATGGCAGCACCGTGCAATATCAAGTCAGCGGTTCCACCTTATTACGCAACGGCATCGTACTGGCCAGCGGCTTGCAAAATTTTTCGCTCACTTACAAAGATGAAGATAACAACGTCACGACAACACCGGCTTTAATTCGCTACATAGCCATTTCTGCCACTTTTACACAGAACAATATCACCAGCTCTTTTACAACGCTCGCAGGTACACGAGGCATGCCATGAAACAGCAAGGCTATATTTTGATGCTAGCCATCATTTTTATACTGGTGATTGCGGTGATGGGTAATTTGATTGCATACTTATTTTCAAGCCGTGCCGCATTAAGCGCAGCGCAATTCGGTGGATTAAATGCTTTTTACACCGCCTCCTCCGGCCTTGAAATCGGATCGCGATTATTAACCATGCCTGCCTTAAGCGGTTCACCCGCCCGCATGGCGTGCGCCAGCATCACGGGCAACAGTGAGACCACCCATGCCGCCCTTGGTGGCGGCACTGTCACACTGACCACTCTCAATAGCTCGCCCATTTTTGCCGCGAGCTCCTTAAGCGGCGCACTGTCAGCGAGCGCAACCAGCCTCGCTGTCAGCGATGCCGCAGGCTTTGCACCACGCGGGCGCGTCTTGATTGATCGGGAAGCCATTGACTATGCCAGTCTCTCTGGTAACACCTTGCAAGGTGTGACGCGCGGCGTCAGTGGGACACGCGCGGCCACCCACGCCAATAATGCGGCGGTTAGCCAATATCAATGCTCGCTTGACGTAGAAGCAGGCATCCCCAGCATTGCCTCACCCACCAGTGAGCGTGAACTCGAACAAAGTGTGCAACTGCAAGATGGCTTTCTCGTTGGCTTTAAAACCGGTAGCAACTTTACCTTGTCCCACTGGAATCAGCCGACGGAATTAAACTGGAACGGCCTCTCGGTATCAGGCGGATCCAGCGCGGCTAACTTGAATGCCATCAGTCTACTGTCAAATGCTGATGGCTGGGCGGCTGGCGATCAAGCCAATAATAGTTTCATCTTTTTGCACTGGAATGGCAGCAACTGGAGCCTGACCACCCTAAGCGGCGCCTGCAACAATCAAAACTTACTCGGCATCTCCATGATATCCTCCACTCAAGGTTTTGCAGTGGGCGCAAACTACACTCCGAATTGCGGGAATGGTAATGTGAAGCGTTACACCGTGCTCACGTGGAATGGCAGCGCATGGAGCCTCCTCTCACCCTCCACGTCACCCAGTGTTCCCGCCGACAATAGAAACAATGCAAACTTAAATGCGGTCCATGTCATCGACACCGTTGGCACGGGCACGGCTAACATTGGATTTGCAGTGGGCGATAATGGCAGCATTTTGAAATATAATGGCAGCAACTGGGTAACAGATAGCAGTCCCACCACGAGAAACTTGACCGGTATCGACACCGTTTCTACGTCTGAAGCATGGGCCGTCGGCGTAAATGGCACCATTATTCGCTGGAACGGTTCAAGCTGGAGCAATGTCTCTTCTCCAACCAATACAAAGTTAAACGCAATCGCCATGCTGGATACCAATCAGGATGGCCTGGCCGACGTGGGCTGGGCCGTTGGTAATAGCAGTCAGATTCTCTTTTATAACGGCATCAGCTGGTCTAATGCCAATGATGGCAACCAACATTTATTTGGCATTAGCATCATCAACCCAAATGATGCCTGGGCAGTCGGGGCAAACGGCACCGTTTATCACTGGAATGGCAACGATTGGAGCAACGTTGATCTTGGCACCACGCAATCTTTAACGGCAATCAGCTTGTTGCCTCAAGGCACACAAGTCACCTCCGCATGGCGGCAGGTCTTTCATTAAGACGTTCTTTTCCGGTAACATGACACGCAAACAAGGAGCGCATGCATGGCAAAACTTTATTTCTATTATTCGACAATGAACGCTGGCAAAAGCACCATTTTGCTACAATCCGCCTACAACTACAAAGAGCGCGGCATGGACACACTCTTGTTCACGCCCGCTATCGACACGCGTTATGGCCAAGGCAACATCACCTCACGCATTGGCTTACAGAAAGAGGCCATCTCGTTCCACACGGATTTTAATTTATTTGACTACACGCAAGCACAAAAACAGCAAAACCCCAAACTGACCTGCCTTTTCATTGACGAGGCGCAATTTCTTACCAAACAACAAGTCAGGCAATTAACCGAGATTGTTGACACCTTAAACCTGCCGGTGCTCGCTTACGGATTACGCAATGATTTTTGCGGCGAAACCTTTGAGGGCAGCCTTTATTTATTAATTTGGGCTGACAACCTGGTTGAAATCAAGACCATTTGTTTTTGCGGCAAAAAAGCCATCATGAACACACGCATTGACAAGCAAGGCCACGCCATTCGCGAAGGTAAAAACGTTCATATTGGCGGCAATGAAAGCTACATTGCCATGTGCCGCAAACACTTCTGGGAAGCCAAATAACAGGTGGCGATGCGTCACCTGTCTGCCTTTCCTTCTTAATCCTCCATGCTCATTTCAGCCATTGCCGCGCTTGCAGCACACCCTGAATCGCCGTTAATTGTTTCAAGCCTCTCTCGTCAATTGCCGCATCCAGATCAATCAACGTATAAGCAATATCACCACGAGACTTATTCACCAGACTCACAATATTCCTGCCCGCCTGACCCAACACATGCGACATTTGCGCGACCATATTAGGCACATTCTCATTCACAATGGCCACACGGGCCACGCCATCATTTTGTGGCACGTCCACATTCGGAAAATTGACGGAATGAGAAATGGCGCCCCGTTGCAAGTAATCACAAACCTGCTTCACAATCATCACCGCGCAATTTTCCTCGGCCTCTCTGGTCGATGCACCCAAATGCGGCAAGCAAATCACCCGCGGGTGGTTTTTTAACAAGGCGCAGGGAAAATCAGACACATAAGCGTATACCTTGCCTTCGTTTAAGGCGATTAATAGTGCCTGATTATCGACAATGCCATCGCGGGAAAAATTTAATAAGACAGCCCCTTTCTTCATACTTTGCAGACGCAAATGGTTCATCATGTGTTCCGTGTCAGCCACTAATGGCACATGCAAACTGACAAAATCTGCCTTTGCCAGCAACCCTTCCAACTGATGCGCCTGTTCCACGGCGGAAGATAACTCCCAGGCACGGTTCACTGAAATGGCAGGGTCATAACCAATGACCCGCATGCCTAAGTGCATGGCTGCGTTGGCGACCTTAACCCCCACACTGCCCAAACCGACCACCCCCAAGGTTTTACCCATTAATTCATATCCCGCAAATTGCTTTTTATGTAACTCGATCACGGCACTCATTGCCGCATCATCCGTTTCCGACAAATTTTTGACATATTGCCATGCCTGACAAATATGACGGCTGCAAAGCAGCATCCCTGCGATCACCAGTTCGCGCACTGCATTGGCATTGGCACCCGGCGTGTTCAACACCAAAATACCCCGCTTGGTCAAAGCCGCCACGGGAATATTGTTCACACCCGCTCCCGCCCGACCAACCACCTTAACCGACTCAGGAAGCGTCATGGCATGCATGTCCTGTGAACGCACCAATATCCCCGCTGGTTGCAGCATCGTTGGCGCTACCTCAAAATGCTCCGCCGAAAACTGACTAAGACCGACAGGTGAAATGGCATTTAATACTTGAATTTTAAACATGGTCGCAAACTTCCTTTTGATATGAGGGTCACACTATTTCACCGCGTTTTCATTTACTCAGCCAATCATCCCCGCTAAACTTACCACACATTTCTTTCTGGCCTCTACCATGACCGTCACTGAACCGCTTGACACTCCTTTCTCAGCCATTGTCTTTGACTGCGACGGCACCTTAAGCACCATTGAGGGGATTGATGAATTAGCCAAGCACAACCACACGGATGACACTGTTCAAGCACTCACACAAACCGCCATGGGCCACGCTGGTTTAACCGTCGACATTTACGAAAAACGTCTCAATCTGGTACGCCCCACCAAAGCGCAAGTCGAATCATTGGGGCAGCATTATCTGACACATCAAATACCCGATGCCAAAAAGGTCATTCACTTATTTCAACAACTCCAAAAAACCGTCTACATTATTTCAGCCGGACTTTATCCGGCGGTCACGCTTTTCGCTGATCATTTAGCCGTCCCACGCGCCAACGTTTTCGCAGTTGACATCCACTTTGATGCTCACGGTCACTATCTTGATTTCGACCATGACACCCCGCTTACCGGTGGTCAGGGCAAACGCGCCATGGTGACCCAACTGATGGCCAAACATCACCAGGTACTCTATGTCGGTGACGGGTTAAACGACTATGCTGTTCATGATATAGTCACCCGCTTTGTCGGGTTTGGCGGTGCTTTTTATCGCGAAAATATCGCCTCTCTTTGTTCGTTTTACCTCAAAACACGCTCCATGGCAGCCCTTCTGCCACTCGCCTTGACGCCTCAAGAAATTGAAAATCTCTCACCTGAACAAACCGCTCTTTTTAAAGCCGGTCTACGGGTGACAGCGTGATTTTCCGTCGCATACGGCGGCTCCAATTAAGTGGTTAACAACTTAACCCATCGCTTTTCCAATAATTTATGCAACAACGCCCCTTGCAATTTATCAAGACCAGCAAAATGACATCCTGCCCAGGATGCCTAATAAAAATAACGAAATGCAGCTCGAAAATGTGAATAAGTGAGCGGTAGCAATGCTTCCTTGCTAACGTTATTAATATCATTCTTTTTTACCAACGCTGCCTTCCATGCGCCAAATAATCCAAACATCTTTCACCTCCAAAACCCTTATTAACTTTTTAACTGCCCTTCCAAATGATCCACGATCAGTTGTACCGAGCGCCTTCCCTTATATTCATTGACATCCAGACGGTAAACGGCTTGAACCGAGGCAACGCGATGGTTGGGCCAGCTTTCCGTATCCACAAAAAATGCCATCGCCTCAATGACTTTCCCATTTTTGGAGAGACGTAATTTTAAATGTTTATCCCCAACAATGCGTTGCTCCAAAATGGCAAATTGGCCGTCAAAAACGGGCTCAGGAAACGCCTGGCCCCAAGGGCCTGCTTCGCGTAACAGCGTTGCCAATTCCAAATTAATATCCTCGTCTGTCAACTCGCCATCGCTCAACCAGGCATGTTGCAACTGCTCCTCCGTGAGCTCTGCCGCAACCACCGCCTCAAACGCTTTCATGAACGTCTCTAATGCCTGACGTTGTATCGTTAAACCCGCCGCCATGGCATGACCGCCAAATTTATCTATTAACCTTGGGTGCCTCGCATCAACCAAAGCCAGCGCATCTCTCAAATGAAAGCCGGCAATCGAACGCCCTGACCCTTTCAACTGCTCATCCTGACCCGGCGCAAACACAATCACCGGCCGATGAAAGCGGTCTTTTATCCTAGATGCTAAAATACCAATCACCCCTTGATGCCACTGACGATCATAGAGACACAAACCCCGCGGCAACGCCTCCTCTGTCAACTCCAGCTTTTTCAGGGCAGCCAATGCCTGAGACTGCATGCCTTGCTCAATGCTTTTACGCTCCTGATTCAACTGATTCAGTTGAGCGGCAAGGTGACGCGCGCGCATGCTGTCATCTGTTAACAAACAGGCAATACCCAATGACATATCATCCAGCCGTCCCGCCGCGTTTAAACGCGCCGCGACCGCAAACCCTAAATCCGAAGCAACCGCTTCACGGAAATCGCGATTGGCCACTTCAAGCAAAGCAATAATGGCCGGAATACACTGTCCCGCCCGAATGCGCTGCAACCCATGCCGCACCAAAATTCGATTATTATGATCAAGGGGTACCAAATCCGCCACCGTGCCAAGCGCAACCAGATCCAGTAACGCTGACATATTGGGAACCGGTAAACCACGCTGCTCAAACCACCCTGTTTCAACCAGATGCCGTCGTAATGCCAGCATCACATAAAAAATCACCCCCACCCCCGCCAGATTTTTGCAAGGAAATGTATCCCCCGCCTGATTCGGATTCACAATGGCATCGGCAGGGGGCAAGGTCGCGGCTGGCAAGTGATGATCGGTAATAATCACGCAAATGCCTAAGGCTTTGGCCGCCTCAACACCTGCGTGATTCGCAATACCATTATCCACCGTCACAATCACCTGAGGCGCTAAGACGCAGGCGGCCTGCACCAGTTCAGGCGTTAAACCATAGCCATATTCAAACCGATTCGGCACTAAAAACTGCACCTGTTCCGCGCCAAAACTTTTTAAGGCCCGCACGGCCAGCGCCGAACTGGTTGCACCATCCGCATCAAAATCCCCGACAATCAAAATACGTTGCTGATGAGTGAGCGCCGCCGCAAGCAATGACACGGCCTTGTCAATGCCCATCAAGGATTGATATGGCAGCAGCCGCTTTAAGGATTGTTCAAGCTGATCAGCACTCGCCACCTTTCTCGCCGCATAAACGCGGCGCAACACCGGGTGCATGTCCCCTAACGAAGCCGCGCTTTCCGCCGAAAAGGTTCTTCTAACAATTTTCTTATGCATGCGATTTACAAATTTTCCGGTTATAAGATTCAACCGCTCGCACACTAAAGGCACAAGCTGTGAACCAGATCAACAACACCAAAAACCCAAATCGGCCAAAAAACAGGACCAGTGCCAGCAGGGTCAACACTAAACCACCCCAAAAGGAGGCATATAACAGCCCAATTGGGCCAAGTAATACACTAAAAATCAACGCGATGGCGACACTTTTGAAAGGAAGATCTAACTGTTTTCCCTGCACCGCTCACCTCCTGACTATCTGATTTTTAACTGACTGGAAGGGTAGCCATTCCCGCTAAAGAACGCGGGAAGGCTTCCTTGTTTCTATGCTGCGCAAAAGCCACGCTTTTGCTTGCACCAAAAGGGGGAGAACTGCGATCTCTCCCCCTTTGGAATCCCCCATCGCGACATGTTCAGCGGGAATCGCTGCTGGAAGGTTATCTTATGCCAGCCTTTTTTGCTACCATAGCCGCCTACCGTAAGGAAAAACGCATGGCCACCTTAACACTTGATGAGAATCAGGCAACATACCAAATACGCGGGTTTAAGCAAGGCATGATCCGAATAAATGACACAACATACCTTGAAAGCGTCATTGTGAGTGCCAACACCCTGATTACCCACTGGCCGCCTCAACACATCCAGAGGCTCACCGTGAGCGATCTTGCTATCGTGAGCACGCTTCAGCCCGACATTCTCTTGATAGGCACAGGGAGCGAACCCGTTTTTCTCGACGCCCACCTTTACGCGAGCCTAATCGATCAGGGTATTGGGGTTGAAGTCATGAACACCAGTGCTGCCTGCCGCACATTTAATGCCTTAAGTGCCGAAAACAGAAATGTCGTGGCTGCGCTTATTCTAAGTTAGCCCGGATACAAGGTGCAATACGCGCCCATTTCACCCGATTGGCTTTTACCTGAAGAATTTCAATGGGATGCCCTGCAATTAACACACAGATTCCCGCATGCGGTAACATTTCAAGGTATTCCACAATCAACCCATTAATGGTCTTTGGTCCCTGCAATGGCAACTCCCAACCACTGCTGCGATTAAATTCCCGCACCGTAATCGCCCCATCCACCGCAAAACTTCCGTCAAGATGCGGCTTAATACGCTGCTTACTGAGCGCAACGCCCGCCGAAAAGTCACCCACAATCTCTTCCAGAATATCGTTCAAGGTTAATAACCCTTGAATTTCACCATACTCATCGACAATAAACGCCACTTTTTCCTGGCTTTGCTGAAAATAATCCATCTGAATGTTTAACGTCGTCCCTTGAGGTACAAAATAAGGCTCCCTCAGGCATTGGCGTAACTGCTCTTTATCCATGTGCGGCTGGGTTAACATGCGTTTCAGCATGGCATGCAGGGGCAGCACACCCACCATCTGATTGACATTTTCATGATAAAACGCCACCCAATCCTGGCTGGATGCATTGATGCCAGCAATAATGGCCTCCCAGGGCAGATCAATATCCACTCCCACAATCTCGTGCCTTGGCACCATCACATCATCTACTGTCATTTTATTCAGGTCTAAAATGGTCAATAACATGTGTTGATATTCACGCGACATCTTTCCTGTCGTGTCATACACAATACTGCGCAGTTCCTCCCGCGACAAAGGTTCAGCGGCATAATCTCCCACTCGTATGTGTAAACTACGCAACAACCCATTTCCAATCGCATTCACCAGCCAAACCAGCGGGTAGAGTATTTTTAATATAACAATGATAGGATAAACGACTAAACGTGCTACTTTATCAGGATAGATTGCCGCGAAAGTTTTTGGCACAATCTCAGCAAAGATTAAAACCAGCAACGACAACAATATGACTGAGAGCAAGGCTCCCTTGTCTCCCAAAAAATGATATGCCAGTAGCGTGGCCAACGACGAAGCAAGCATATTGGCGAAGGTATTGCCAATTAAAATAGCACCCAGCACACGGTCAGGGCGCTTAAGTAACTGAAGCAATCGCAGCGCATAACGCTTCTTGAGATGCGCCTTGTGACGCAAACGATAACGGTTAACTGCCATCAACCCCGTTTCGGCACAAGAAAAAAAGGAGGAGAGCATAATTAACACAATTAAAATGAAACTGAATATCATCAGCTGGAAATGACTCAAGTTAATCCCTTAAGCAAAGATAATGCGAAAACTCTTTTCTAGCGTCTAACCAATCACTCTGTCAAGCAAATATCGGGTATCAGGCAAGATCAAACAAATAACAGGAGAGACTAAACACATGCGACCACGCACAACCCACCCATCACAGACCGCCTTGCTAGCCGAAGCAAAACGCCAACGAAAAATACGTTTGCGTACTAGGCTGGTCAAAACCCTCTACTTTATCCCCCTTGTTAATGCCTTAAGTGCCGCCAGTCAATCCATGCTGGGTGCCCGCTCAATTGGCTGGCAACGAAGATCCATTATCATGGTCGCGTTACTCTCATTCACTTCTGAGCTGGGGCTTGGCCATGGGTTCACTTTTGACGGCATGCGTGACTTGCTCGCACTGGCCCAAACCGGACGCTTGCCGCCAGACAGTTTGCCCTTATCCCAACGCAAACGCTTTATCAACCTGATCGCAAGCGCGCTCATTGCGGGCTATGCTGCTTTTTCAAATACCATCTTGACGTATGAGTTTGCCAAAGAGCTGCCTCTCGACCTTGAGCTTGACATCCGTCCCACACAACCTTTATTCATTGCCTTTTGTATCACGCTAGCTTGCACACAAGGATTAGGAGACATTTTCAGTGAAGGCATCTCCACTTACAAAGCCATCAGTGAATTTCTATCCACCCAGAACGTGGCTTACACAAACACGCCCAGCAAATGGGTTAGCAATCTTGTCGGCTCCATGTTAGGCGCACTGCATGGATTAGGTGACACCATTGGCGGCATTTATATTATTGACACCTTGCAACCCGGCAACCAGTCTCAAGTCATTGCCCTTTCTTCTTTAAGCCTGTTAAATGGGTTATCCGATTACACGCAAAATGGGCGTGACATTCGTGATGCCATCAATCAAATGTTTGCTTATCTCATTGACCTCAAAAACAACGCTCGTTTACCACCCGCCGAACCTGTCATTGCCTTTACCCTCTGCAGCATCGCCTCCATTATCGTCGCTGCCGCCTGGCGAGGTTTAATGAGTTTAATGATATACGATGCCCTAGTTCGCTTCGATATGGATTCATCCACGCATCCCAACCCGCTTGTTGAAGCAAGCAGCATCGGCATGGCCATTAGCCAATATGTCATCACCTTAAACAAACTGTTTCCCGCCATCTTGAGTTTAACCCAATACGGCACGAGAGGCATGCTGGCAATGAAGCGCAGAATCCATGACTGTCTTAACCCGCCCATTTTACCTGACACCGTTCCCCTGCTCGCCCTGGAGCAGGAGGACACTGACGATGAACTGAATGAAACAATGATACCAGCCAACCCAAACCCTTACGCCGTTAACATTGTTAATGCGGCCTTTTGGGATGACGACCCCCTTCCCCTCGCTGCACCACCCCTTGCACCCGCTTCAAATCCCAACCGTTTTTTTAATCGCGCGCAAACCGCACTGGTTGCACAACCGCCTCGCCTCTCACGCACTCGCTGCTCCATTTTATAACGCATCTTGGCATGTAAAGGCCTGTGTTTTGTTGCGCTTAAGATGACAAGCTTGATTTTTTAGGTATACTTCAAACTCATTACTCTCTTCATCTGGTTGGAAAAATATGTTTAATCATCTGTCCGAACGTTTAAATAAAGTCATTAAAAACCTCACCGGTCAGGGACGACTGACAGAAGCAAACATCAAGGATACCCTGCGCGATATCCGCGTTGCCTTGCTGGAAGCGGATGTCGCGCTGCCGGTTGCAAACGATTTCATCGCCCACATTCAAGACAAAGCCATTGGCAAAGAAGTCATCGAAAGCCTCTCGCCAGGCCAGGCCCTGATTAAATTGGTACACACTGAATTAGTGACGCTCATGGGTGAATACAACGAAGCGCTCAATCTTAAGGCTGCCGCGCCTGCGGTCATCTTGATGGCTGGCTTGCAAGGTTCCGGCAAAACCACGACCGTCGCCAAACTGGCGCGGCACTTACAGGATAAACATAAAAAATCCGTCTTGCTTGCGAGTGCCGACATTTACCGCCCCGCCGCCATCGAGCAATTAAAAGTGCTGGCTGATGCAGCCGGTGCTGCTTTTTTCCCAAGCACCACCTCAGATGACCCGATCGCCATTGTTAAAAACGCCATTCAACAGGCCAAAAACAAAGTCATTGATGTGGTCATTCTGGATACGGCTGGGCGCCTGCATATTGATGACGCCATGATGGATGAAATTAAACGCCTGCACGCGGCGATCAACCCCATTGAGACCTTGTTTGTGGTTGACAGCATGACTGGTCAGGATGCCGCCAATACGGCAAAAGCGTTTCACGATGCGCTCCCCCTAACAGGCATCATTTTAACCAAAGCGGATGGTGATGCGAGAGGAGGTGCCGCGCTGTCCATTCGCCACTTAACCGGCAAACCCATCAAATTCATGGGGGTAGGTGAAAAAATCGATGCGCTTGAAGCCTTCCACCCTGACCGCATTGCTTCCCGCATTTTAGGGATGGGCGACATACTCACCCTGGTTGAAGAGGCTGAACGCCATTTTGATCAATCAAAAGCCGAAAAACTCGTCAAAAAAATGAAAAAAGGTAAAACCTTTGATCTGGAAGATTTTCGGGAGCAACTGAAACAAATTCACAACATGGGCGGCGTCATGGGCATCATGAGCAAACTCCCTGGCATGAATCAATTGCCGCCAAATGTGAAAGAGCAATTCAATGACAAGAAAATCACTCAAATCGAGTCCATCATTAATTCCATGACACCCAAAGAACGCCGCTTCCCTGATCTGATCCGGAACTCACAAAAACGTCGTATTGCTCTCGGTTCGGGCACGACGGTTCAAGTCATTAATCAACTGCTAAAACAGTTTTCCCAAATGAAAAAAATGATGGGGAAAATGTCGAAAAAAGGCGGCATGATGAAGCTCATGCGCGGCATGCAAGGCAAGTTTCCATTTGGCGGCGGTGGCAGTCTTCCGCCTGGCATGCCGTTTTAAAGTTTGCATGTGAGCAAAAGTGTCGTATAATCCAACGCCTTCAATTGCACAAAATACCTATATTTGTTACAGAGGAAAACTTCATGGTTGTCATTCGTTTAACCCGCGGCGGAGCAAAAAAACGCCCATTTTATCATATTGTTGTTACTGAAAAAGCCAGCGCGCGCGATGGTCGATTCATTGAGCGTCTAGGCTACTTCAACCCCATTGCTAAAGGTCAAGAAACACGCTTAAGCTTCGATGTCGAACGCGCAGAACAGTGGATTAGCAAAGGTGCCCAGCCTTCTGACCGCGTTAAACATTTGATCAAGCTGCACCGTGAAGCCGCTGCCAACACAACGTCCGCCCAAGTCGCGTAACGCCCTTTGGCTGCCATGAAGCATGCAGAAACCACCTACCTCACCGTCGGTAAAATCGGTGCCGCTTATGGCGTAAAAGGCTGGCTCAAAATTGTCTCTTATACAGAATACGGTGCCAGCCTTCTTGATTATGAACCTTGGTATTTGTCGCAAGCGGGTGGAAACTGGACATCCGTAAAAATTGAACAGGGTCGCCTCTACGGTAAGGGCATCATCGCCAAATTCCCTGGAATCGACAACCCTGAGGATGCCCGCCTCCTAACCGGCAAACACATTGCAATTACCCGCGCACAACTCCCTGATCTGGCCAACGATGAATTTTACTGGTCTGACCTTGAAGGGCTGACGGTTATCAATCAACGTGGCCAGGTACTGGGCACGGTCAATTACCTGATAGAAACAGGTTCGAATGACGTGTTAGTCGTGAAGGGAGAAAAAGAGCGCGCCATCCCCTATTTAAAGCACGTCATCTTAAAAGTTGACCTGACACAGCGTGAAATTCACGTAGACTGGGATGACCTGTAAATGACACCCGTCTTATGCTGTTTTCAGCATCCCCACGTTAACCCTCCCAAGACTTTCCGCTCATGTGGTTAGGCATCGTCAGCTTATTCCCAGACATGTTTCAAGCACTAGACCATGGCATCACGGGTCGGGCACTCAAAGACAAATTATTAACCCTAGCGCACTGGAACCCCCGTCAATTCACGCTAGATAAACATCAAACCGTCGACAGCAGCCCCTATGGTGGCGGCCCTGGCATGGTCATGATGGCAGAGCCGCTGCACAAAGCCATTCATGCCGCCAAACAAGCCGCGCCCACCCCGCCGTTAACGATCTACCTCTCCCCGCAAGGGAAACCCTTTAACCAGGCAGCCGCCGCTGAATTAGTCGCCCAGCATCGCGCTTTCATTCTGGTCTCTGGACGCTATGAAGGCATTGATGAGCGTGTCATTCAACAAGATATTGATGAGGAATGGTCTATTGGCGACTACATTTTAAGCGGTGGTGAATTAGCTGCGATGGTGATGATTGACGTCATGACTAGGCTCATTCCCGGGGCCATCGGCGATGCGGAATCTGTCTCCACTGACTCGCACACCTCTGGCCTGTTAAAATACCCTCAATATACCCGCCCAGACTGTTTTAACACCCAAAACGTGCCGCCCATCCTGCTAAGCGGTCATCATGCACACATTGCACAGTGGCGTTTAAAACAGTCGCTGGGACGCACTTGGCTGAAGCGTCCCGATATTTTAGCTCAAAAAAAGCTCTCTGAAAGCGACATGACGCTGTTAACCGAATTTATAAATGCGCTTCCACAAAAATAACCCTCGAAATATTTTCAAAATGTGTATAAAATCGCACGACTTGTTAGGGGATATGAGAATGAGAAACAATATTATACAATCCATTGAAGCTGAATTCGCACAAGCTGCGAACAAAACCTTACCCGCCTTCAATGCAGGCGACACCGTTGTCGTTCAGGTAAAAGTCAAGGAAGGTGAACGCGTGCGCTTACAATCCTTCGAAGGCGTTGTCATTGCAAAACGTCAGCGCGGTTACAATTCATCTTTCACTGTACGCAAAATTTCTCACGGTGTGGGTGTTGAACGCGTCTTCCAAAGCTATAGCGCAACGGTTGACTCCGTTGAAGTGAAACGCCGCGGTGCCGTTCGTCGTGCCAAACTTTACTACATGCGTGAACTGAGTGGACGCGCAGCCAGAATTAAAGAAAAGCTACCTACCCGCTTGCATGACACCAATGCCGAAACAGGCACCCTCAAACAATCAGATGGTTCAGCCGACGATCAGGCAGCGAGCACCGAGTAAAACCACCTTGCTGGCCACTTGTCCTTGAATGCGTTTACCCCCAAAGACAAGTGGCACCAGAGGACCTAAGGCCTACTGTGACCCATGCGAACCAGCACACATTTTCAAGCTGTCATTGACTCACCGCTGGGGCATCTTGGCATCAGCCTTCAGGATAACTGCCTCAACACAATTTGCTTTTTGCCCGATCACCACCCCTTAATCACACCGCATGACCCCGTTACTCGCCATGTCGCCAACGAACTTCATGACTATTTCACCGATGCCAGCCATCGCTTTCATTTGCCATTAACGCAAACCGTCACACCCTTTCAAACCCGCTTGCGAATGGCTTTACACGCCATCCCCTGCGGCTCCACGCAATGCTATGGACAGCTAGCACACACGCTCGAAACCAGTCCGCGCGCCATTGGCCAGGCGTGCAAGGCAAACCCCTTACCCATCATTATCCCTTGCCATCGCGTTGTTGCCGCCAACCATCTGGGCGGTTATGCTGGCAAACGCAGCGGGACATC
>Ga0155556_136_pt1 | contig 25108 bp, 27 predicted proteins | sample RifCSPhighO2_12_FD_107213 | JGI IMG/M metagenome (GOLD analysis project Ga0155556, IMG submission 107213) | Gammaproteobacteria bacterium RIFCSPHIGHO2_12_FULL_45_12
CGGCCTAAAGTCCGAGGATTCCTACCGCGCTCACGCAACGAGTGCCTGAGTCACTTCGGTGGGTTCCTGATTCATCGAGCGGCCCGACTGCACCGTCTCTCCACAGGCTAACCGGGCATGCCCTGCCCTTAAAATATTAATCGCACCAACATGATCGGCATTGTTCCTATAACCACAGCTCACACACACAAAGTTTGCCTGTGTTTGACGGTTCTTCGCTTCAACGTGACCGCAATCAGGACATGTCTGACTTGTGTACATCGCGGGAACCGCAATCACCTCCCCACCAAGCCATGCCTGCTTATATTCAAGTTGTCGCCTAAACTCATACCAGCCTTGATCAAGAATGGCTTTGTTCAAGCCACTTTTTGCCCTGACATTTTTGCCTGGCAGGGCAGCCGTTCCTACCGCGCTTTTGCTCATATTTTTTATTTGCAAATCTTCAATACACACCACCGCGTGGTTTTTGCTGATGATGCTGCTTGTTTTATGCAGATAATCCAGACGAATATTCGCTATGTCATGATGCAAGCGACTGACTTTGAGCCGCGCTTTTTTCCAATTGCTACTAAATTTTGTCTTTTTACTCAGCCTTCGCTGACAAACAGCCAATTTTGCATGATTCTTTTTAAAACTATTGACCGCCTCAAATTGAGTCCCATCGGACAATGTTGCAAAACGTGCAACCCCTACGTCAACACCAATCGATGTGACTGACGGATGGCAAGGCTCTGGAGCGTTTCTCTCCGTCTGGATACTAACATACCACTTATCACTTGCACGACTGACTGTGACATTACACAATTCACCTTCTATTGAACGACTATTACGATACCTAATCCAGCCTAATTTGGGGAGACAAATACGGCTATTAGCCTGATCCAGCTTCACACTTTGTGGAAAACGAAAAGCATCTCGTGTTCCCCGTTTTTTAAATCGGGGAAAATCAGCACGTTTCGCAAAAAAGTTCTTATAGGCCCGCTCTAAATCTTTCAACGATTGCTGTAGCGCCTGTGATGGGGAATTTTTTAACCATATTAATGTAGGGTCATCTCGCCAACCCGTGAGCAGCTTGCATAAACCCGCATAAGTCAGTTTTTTCTCACCTTGCTCATAACGTTCCTTCTGCAGTGCTAATGCCTTGTTATAAACATAACGGCATGAACCTGCCATGCAATATAACTCACGCAGATGAACGCCTGATAATATCAATTCAAATTTAAAAGCTTGAAGTCGTTTCATGGTGCTAATATACTTTGGCCTATGAATAAAATCAATCAAATAAGAAAGGGAAGACATTGCGTTTTTAACATGCATGTTCATTTGGTCTTCGTGACAAAATACCGCAAAAAAGTATTTGCTGCTGAAGCAATAAACATTCTAAATATTATTTTCACTGATGTTTGCGCCGATCTTGAATCAACGCTCATTGAAATGGATGGAGAAAAAGATCACGTTCATTTATTAATTGAGTATCCACCCAAGCTGGCAATATCCAAACTTGTTAATACGCTAAAAGGGGTATCCAGCCGTTTAATAAGAAAACATTTGCCAGTACTGGCAAAGCATTACTGGAAAGGAACGCTATGGTCACCCAGTTATTTCGCGGCATCCTGCGGAGGCGCACCTATTCAAATTGTGAAACAATATATTCAACAACAGTCATCGCCGAATTAGATAGCACTGAAAAACTGGACGCCTTCAGCGTCTACGCTATCCATCCCCGCCCTGAAGGACGGGGCTTTCCGCGTTTATTTGGTAAATTACGAACTTTGGAGAGCAAAGAAAACGGTTAAATTAGATCGCGTTCATGTCATCTATCATGATCGCGCAAGCTAAAAACAAGGCCAACGAAATAGCCAGGGCTAATAAGGGATGACAACGGTAACCCTCACCACCGTTTGCGCCCTTAACCTGCGCGCCGCAGCGTGAGAGGGCTGATTGTGCAGCAGAAGCGTTTTTATTTTTGAAGCGGCTCCCAGTGCAGCGCGTAAACATTTATCACGGTGGTGCCAGACGTATGGGTCACTTTTTTATCGACTGTCGCCCCAACTTCGCCTTCACCAAAACACCAGATTTTATTAAGTGACCTGTATTTTTCATGGTCTGAGACATGTTTGATGGGGCCCATATAGGAGCGATAAAGATCGGCATGCTGGTTGGGAACAACCCCGTAACCTTTGAGATCGAGGTAAATAAAGGCAGCATCATCGGTTTCAATCACGGCTTGTGTGTTAGATAAAAAAACATCATCTGAACGTTTGACAGGATGATTGACGCCTCTGAATTTCCCATTGATTTTTCCAGATACCTCGCCGGTCAGTTCAAAATAGTGCTGGCTGGATAGGTGCGTGTCTTTGGAGAAAAAAATAGGCGGGAGAATATAGGTATATTCAAATTTTAATTGATAGAGCAATTCCATTTTCATTAAAATTTCTCCTGAAGGCTGAAGGGGTATGACCTTGAATGAATGTGAAATTTGAGTATAATCATGGTTAATCCTTTCAAGAAAAGAAAGCCATGTCAAGACAAAAAACCTGTCATGTACAGAGAGGGGTGCTAGCATGTCAGGCGTATTAACGGATGAGAAGGAGGGAAGGGTGAGGCCACCTTTATCCCTGTTAACCATTAGCCCGATACCTGCCTTACGAGACAATTACATCTGGCTGCTTGAAGATATCAACACACGTGAAGCGTGGGTGGTGGACCCGGGTCTAGCACAGCCTGTTATACAGGCATTGCAAGCCAAAAAATCAAGTCTGTCCGGCATTTTATTGACGCATCATCACCCTGATCATTCAGGTGGTGTCCCTGAGCTTTTGTCAATGTGGCGCGATATTCCCGTGATTGCTTCTTCACGCAGTCCTTTAAGTTTCATCACGCACCCGGTGAATGAGTCAACCCTAAACGCCCCTTTACCTTTTGGATTAAACGTACTTGAGGTGCCAGGGCACACGCTGGATCATCTGGCTTTTTATAATAAAGAGAGTGTGTTTTGTGGCGATACCTTATTTAGCATGGGTTGTGGCCGCGTATTTGAAGGAACGCCGGAGCAAATGCACCGATCACTCACCCGCCTAAGTGCGTTGCCTCCCACGACAGCGATGTTTTGCGGTCATGAGTATACGCTGGCTAATTTGCATTTTGCACAACGCGTGACGCCAGACAATGCCTTGATTCGTCAGAAAATTCAGGCAGTAAAAGCATTATATGCCAATCATCTGGCATCCTTGCCATCGACGATGGGCATTGAAACACAATTAAATCCATTTTTACGCTGCCATGAAGCTGCCATCATTCAGGCGGCTGAAACCCGCGCAGGTCATCGCTTAAACAACGAAGTCGCTGTTTTTGCCGCATTAAGGGAATGGAAGAATCATGTTTAATGTCATGTCTGGCAATATTGCTCTGCGCTGATATAAGCAGAATGCGCATCAAGTGGGTTTGGCAACACGGTGACAGGCGTCCCTTTCAGCACAACAAACTCGGCCACTCCTTGCGTTGAGGAAGTGTCATTGTTCCAGTTATAGGTGTATCCGTACTCAGTCCAGGGCGAACCATGATCCAGCCGATGTGCCGCTATGCTGTTATTAATAAACCAGGTTTTATATACCGATGTAATATCATGATTATGACTATCCATTTCATCGGGACAGATGGGTGAGTGATCTTCATGCGGGGTAATGCGTGGGTCTGTGCAGGGTCTAAATATGCCAATGTTGCTGAATGATTCGCCATAATACGCCTGTATCACCGGCACACTCAAGGCAACAAAACGCCTTTTGTCAGCCTCACGATCTGGCAATCCCAAAAAACGGGCAATCCATGCGGTCAATTCTTTTGTTGTCACCGTGCCATGTTTTTGCCGCACATACTGAGCGCACTGTTTTTGCATCTCAGGCGCAACGGTTGTCCAGACAGTGGCATTCAATTGTGAGTCGTTAAGCTTGTAACCCGCATAAGAAGTGAAAACGACCAGGGTGACATGGGCATTATCCAGCGTGGTTAAGGCATCATCATCGGCATCACGCTGATGCAAGGCAGCAGAAATAATGGCTTGCTGCCAGGCCTTATCATTAACATGGGCGGTCAGATTGCCTGACGCTATTAAAAGCAGGAAGGTCAGGAGAGCAGGCGTTGCTTTTTTCAGGCTCATGAAAGACATTCATCGGGTTTGGTATAGGGTGTGATGCTATCAGTATTTTTGTGCTTAGTGCAAAATGAGTTATTATCAGACGCTATTGCAATTACGATTAGACGCTGATTTAATGGCCGGTAACTCTTATTACCGGCCATTATGGAAAGGATAGGATGATGACTCAAGAACATACGCCAATGCCCCTATTTGATACCCTGGCGCATCTCGATTCGACATTAGAGATTCAAATAGCACGCATCAAATCACAGCTTTCAGATGAGACCGCTGCCAAAGAGGTTCATGCAGACTACCAGCATACCTGTCACTTTCTATATGCTTACCGAGGTAGCGCTGAAACCTTCAAAGCTTATCGTCGAGAGACCGAGCGACTCTTGCAGTGGTCTTGGTTTTTGCGAAAAAAAACTCTCAAATCACTACGCAGAAACGATCTGGAAGCGTTTCTTGAGTTCTGCCAGGCGCCGCCAAAAGACTGGATTGGTGTGAAACACGTTCCGCGTTTTATTGAGAGAGACGGCCTGCGTGCGGCTAATCCTCTCTGGCGACCCTTTATAGCCGCTATCGGTAAAAAAGCGCATCGTGATGGCGAGGTGCCAAATACTAAGTCCTACACGCTGTCACAAAGTGCCCTGCAAGCTATTTTCGCCATTTTAAGCAGTTATTTTAACTATCTGGAACAAGAAGAATATACCTTTGGCAATCCGATTGCCCAGATACGGCAAAAAAGTAAATTCCTACGTAAACACCATGGCAAGAAAACCATACGCCGCTTATCCGAACTGCAATGGGCTTATATTATCGAAACCGCTGAGTTAATGGCTAAAGAAAATCCCCGTTTACATGAACGCACCCTTTTTATCATGAACGCGCTTTTTGCCATGTATTTACGCATCTCCGAATTAGCGGCAAGCGAACGCTGGATTCCGCAAATGGGACACTTTTACAAAGACCGGGATCATAACTGGTGGTTTAAAACTGTCGGCAAGGGTAATAAAGAGCGTGATATTAGTGTCAGCAATGCGATGCTAGAAGCGCTTAAACGTTACCGAGGCAGCTTGGGAATGACCTCCCTCCCCTCACCTGCTGAGGCAACCCCCCTTATTTCAAAGGCACTTGGCAAAGGCCCCATTAAAGGCACACGTCATATCCGAAAAATCGTTCAATCTTGTTTTGATGAAACAATGAAGCGATTAAACTCAGATGGATTTGTGGAGGATTCAGACATGCTCATGGCTGCAACCGTACACTGGCTGCGCCATACGGGCATTTCGGAAGATGTGAAAATTCGCCCGCGTGAACACGTACGCGATGACGCCGGTCATAGTTCAAGCGCCATCACCGATCAATATATCGATATAGAATTACGCGAAAGACACGCCTCCGCCAAGAAAAAATTGATTAAGTTCTAGTACATTAAACGCACGCTTTAAATGCATGCGCTCCGTGATCAGCGAACTTAGCTCTGTCAAAAATTTATTACTTTATTAGATGCGCTTGGAGGTACAGATGAATAGAAAATTAAAATACCCTGTCACTATACGTCCTTTAACAAAAGAGGAAGGTGGCGGTTATTTAGTAGAATTTCCAGATTTGCCCGGGTGCATGGCGGACGGCGAAACCATTGAGGAAGCATTAAATGAAGCTGAATCAGCCATGAAATCCTGGATTGAAACAGCAAAAAGCTTTGGGGACCCTATTCCCGAGCCAGGTATTTCTACAAAATATAGTGGCCAATGGCGTTTGAGAGTTCCAAAAAGCTTACATGCCGCTCTCACGCTGCGAGCAAAACTGGAAGGCGTCAGCCTTAACACTTTATCGGCTGTTTTATTGGCCGAAGGTCTTGAGCATAGAGTTCATCTCAAAAGTGATGGTGATAAGCGGCACGGAAAACACTATTGATTTTTAAATGGGTATTCTTATATCGGGAGTGCTGCATCATTCCCCCGTCGTTGCGAGGAGTGCTTTTTACGACGCGGCAATCCAGTCTTGGACTTTATCCATGACAAAACGCCATGACTCATCGTCATTATTCATGACAAATCATTTATATCATGGCAACCATGCGAAACTGGAAAAATAAAATTCTTCTTATAAAGTCAAAGACTGGATTGCCGCGTCGTAAAAAGCACTCCTCGCAACGACGAATGAATGATGCAACGCGCTAGCACTCCGTAACGGGCATCCTCTGGAGCGTTTTTTGCACTGTTATCCAGAGGAGCGTTTTTTGCGACGAAGGATCTCGTGTTTTTTAGGAGATTCTTCGCTTCGCTCAGAATGACGGGCTTCGCTTGGCATGGGGTGCAGAAGACGCTCATGTTGGTTTTGTTTTGATTCACATAAGTGTTCAGCCGCAGCCGAGGGACTAATACGCACCCTGCGTCCCGCCAACTCCCCCCGCTCGCCCACCAGATGGATCTCTAATGCTTTGATTTGGCGCGGTATTTTCAAACCCTACCTTGGCAGGGTGGGCTAAGGAAATCCCCAATACTCATTCCCGTTGGGAAGGAAGATAATAGGATGACTGCTAATCCTAAAAAGGTATCGATCAATGACCCTCTCAACTTTCCGAACTTTTTTATTCCTGATAGCGACATGGTTGCTGGCATCCTGCTCAACGTTAGGCGTATCCAGTCACACTGAGCAAAACTCAGACCAGGCGACCACTCTAAACGAGAGTCCTGCGACGCTTTTATCTGATAGCACCCCTATTGCGGGCAACCTTGAAACCACGATGGATGCACAAGATAAAATTAAGCTTTCACGCGCCTTGGATGCCGCCCTTGGTAAATCGACGACCTGGAAAAATGATATGAGTCATATTGCTTATACGGTCACGCCATTACGAAAAGCACACTTTTCAAACTATCAATTTTGCCGCACTTATCACGTCAAGGCAGATAAAGGTGGTCAAGTCAACGAAGTGCAAGGGACTGCCTGCATTGGTGAAAATGGTAGCTGGCAGGTAGTGAGTTAAAAGCATGCCCAAAAAAACCAAGTCTAGTCTTAAAAAAAAGGTATCGAAGTTATTGGTGATTGCGCCCGTTTTAGCGGGCGCGGCAAGCAAGTTGCTTTTGCTGCTTAAATCAGAAATTACCATGGTGAGAAAAAAAATCATTTGCTTGTTCGTACTCGCGACTTTTTGTCTCGTCCTCTTAATGGGCGCGTGGATGTGTATGAATGCGCTGCTTGTTTTATTTTTCTGGAAAAGCCAGCCAAGTTTAATGTTAGCACTTTTTTTAGCGGGGCTGGTGAATCTCGCGCTTTTCATGGTGATTTTCTTTTGGATGTCACATATCAAGCTGGAAGAAGGCACTTTCACTCGACAAAAATAAGCAGCCGTTATCCGACATTTCCACGATCTTTTTGCGAATGATTAAATTATAAAATCAGATTTAATTAAAATATACAATTTGAAGTGTACATAGCCGTCATTCACCAAGTTTGGATTGATGCAACAGCGCCCGTCAAGGGATCTGATACAAATGTAGGGTGGATTAGACGTGCTTTTTGCGTCGTCATCCACCAAGTAAAATGGTTGCCCGCCTGCGCGGGAATGACTAAGTATATCGCAAACAAAACGCAGCAAGCTCTCGCAGGAAGCGGGCGGTTGCTTGGTTTGCAGCAATGACACCGCCATAAGGTGTACGCCGAAAAATCGGTTGATGAACGGTAAATTGTTTAGTAGCGACCACGCGACTGGTGCTGGTTTTGATGAGTTCTGCGCGCACGACAAGCTCAAGCATGCCGGGTGATCGCATCAAATTTTGTTGTAGTGACAAAATCTGGGTGCTCAACAAGAAATCGCTTTCGCCATTATAAGGTGGTGCAATGACTGCTCGAAAGCCTTGGGTGTTTTGCAAGGTTTGCACCATCAGTGGCAATAACATCTGTTGAGGACGCTCGGCCCATTTATTCACGCTGTAAAATGAAATTTCATAAGGTTTCACGGTGTAGGCCATTAAAGCGGTATCAAAGACCGATTTGGTATCAGGGGATAAAACAAGCAAAGTGTGACGCTGCACCTGTCGTTTTGCGCGAACAACCGGCGTCTTGCTGATAACATAGGCGGATTGATCAGGTGTTTGAATGGGTGAAAAGAGAGAGCAGCCATTTAATGCCAGAAATGATAACAATAATATTAGTTTTAAAAATCTCATGGTTTTTCACCCGGCCCTAATTTTTGAGGGGGAGTACCACGCACCAACATGGACGGATTTTGTTTTAACAGAGCGGCCACTTGAGCGATGTTTTCAGACATCAGGTTTAGTTTCATTAATAACTCATAACTTTGCGGCAAAATTTGTGTGTTTAGCATTTTCACCATCGGGGTAAACTGTTGCGTGAGAGAAGCCGTGTTTCTCATGATTTGTGTCATATGCCTGTCATTTGCGGCAATATTACGCGTAATCAGTTGCAGATTTTGCAGCGATTCCTGAATGGCGTGTTGATTTTGCTGATTCAGCACCGACTGGATGGAAGCAGAAACATTTTGCAAATTTTTGGATAATTGACTAAGCGCCGTATCAAGGCGCACCAATAACGAAGGTGCTGTTTTAATGACGGGATAACGCTGACCTTTTGCAGCCTTTAACATTGCAAGGTTAGTGCCGTCATCTTTTAATTGAATAAAAGTAACCCCCGTCACGCCGCGACTGCTTAATACCGCCACCGTGCCTGTCGTAATCGGTGTGCTGGATTTGATATTAAGAAGCAATTGAACCAGGTGGGGATTGTTGGGATAAAGCTCGATACTTTCCACGGTGCCAACCTTTACCCCATTAAACTCAACGGGTGATTCCGGGCTAAGACCGGTGACGGACTCTTGCATGTAAACCAGATATCGGGAGAAGCTCTCGTCACTGAATCCTGAGGACAACCAGATAATGGCCAGCAACGTGAAAGTCATTAGCAGCAAAACAAACGCACCGACCACCGTGTAATTAACGTTAGTTTCCATGAGTATAACCTTCCTGTACTACCCGCCCTCTTGGACCGCTAAAAAATGCTTGAATTTGTTCATCTGCTTGCTTGACTAATAGGGGCATGGGATCCACAAACATCACCTTTTGGTTCCCCAGAAAGGCAACCCGATTGGTCACTTTCCAGAGGCTGTCAAGATCATGTGTTACCATTACAATAGTCAAACCCATGGTGCTCTGCAAGTTTAATATGAGTTCATCAAACCCAGCCGCTGTATTTGGATCCAGCCCAGCCGTGGGCTCGTCTAAAAATAGCAGCTCCGGATCAAGTGCGATGGCGCGTGCCAATCCGGCTCGTTTTTGCATGCCGCCACTTAATTCAGAAGGATATTGATTGGCCGCATCCATCGGCAGTCCCGCCATGCTTATTTTGAGGCGGGCCAAGTCACGGATGGTTGAGGCGTTTAGTTGTGTATGTTCCTCTAGGGGAAATGAGACATTTTCAAGTAACGTAAGCGAGCTAAATAAAGCATTTTGTTGAAATAAGACACCCCAGCGGCGCTGTATGCTCAATAAGGTGTTCAGGGAGGCGTGAATAATCTCATGGCCAAAAATCTTGATAGAGCCTTTGGCGGGACGGGTCAAGGCTAACATTTCACGCAGCAACGTCGTTTTTCCTGAGCCGCTCCCACCGACAATCCCAAGCACCTCACCGCGATAAACATTCAAGTCAAGATCGTGGTGCACACAGTGGTCGCCAAAATAAGTGTCCAAGCCTTGAATGGTGATAATGGATTCCGCGCTCATATCTTAAGCCAGCTAAACAAGATGGAGAAGATGGCATCCGCTACAATAATGAAAAAAATGGAGAGTACGACGCTTTTGGTGGTGTTCTGCCCAACGCTATCGGCGTTACTTTCAACTTGCATTCCCTGAAAACAACCAATACTGGCAATGATGAGTGCAAAAACCGGTGTTTTCACTAGGCCTATCAACAAGGTTTTAAGCGGGATGACCGTTGGAAAACGGTGTAAAAAGTCATACCATGAAACATCCAGTGACGCTTGCGCCATGACCATGCCGCCAAAAATGCCCATGATATCTGCCCACATGGTTAGCAACGGCAACGCGATCAGCAAGCCCGCCATGCGCGGCAACAATAAAAGCTCAGCCGGCGTCACGCCCATGGTATCAAGCGCATCAATCTCTTGATTAATTTTCATCATGCCAAGCTGTGCGGTATAGGCTGAGCCAGTTCTACCTGCCACCATGATGGCCGTTAGCAAAGGTGCAAATTCGCGTAAAATGGAAAGCCCTAATAAATCCACAATGAAGATGTTGGCCCCATAATTGCGAAGTTGCAACCCCATTTGATACGTGAGCACAATACCAATCATAAACGACAATAAGGTGACGATAGGAATGGCCTGAAAGCCATTACGGTAAATGACAGAGACCAAAGAGCGAAATCGGATATGCTGCGGATGCCTAGCAATACGTAACATTTCAACGGTCAGCCGTCCAATGAAATTGACATATAATGTAAAGCCGCTAAATTGCAACAGGGTGTGACGGCCGATTGTTTGAACCCAGTTTAATGACTGAATGAACGGTAAATTGGCTTCGGACTTAATTTGGTGTTGAACCAAGGATAACAAGGCAGCCTGATTGCGGGAGAAATGCGTCAATTGAGAGGTCACACCCTGCTCTTCCAGCTTTTTTTGTCGCCTTACCAATAACCAGGCACCCGCGCTATCCAGCTTGTCCAGGGATTCGCCATTAATGGTGATATCGCCATCAATGGGCCAGCTTGCCTTGTCAAGTAATGCCTGAAGTTCCGGAAGACGAGTGACATCCCATTCACCACGACAAATTAATTGGCGGGAATCTGGATTGTAAAACGTACCAGTCTCAACAGTCGTCATTCGTTGCAAATCACGATTAGATAGATGTAAAGATTATGTCTTGATTATCACGCTATTGCAAATAACAAAAAAAAAGACCGGGCAAGCGGTCTTTTACAAGGATCAAGCAACCTCTTTATTATTTTTATAAGAACTTGTAACGCTTATTTATGTGACCCTGCTGGTGCAGTCGCTTTTTCCTTGGTGCAAACCACTACCAAACGACCGCCATCTGTCGCAGGAATAAATTGACCCACGCTGCCGCCTGAACTGGGACAACCCATAGTCGATGCGATTTGATGACCCAGGTAGCTATCATCTAACCAGAACTTACCTTCTTTATCCGTCTTAACGGTCAGAGAGCCACTGTTTTGGCCGCGAATCTGTAAGTTAATGTCTTGGTTTTGTAAAGGTTTTTTGCTATTGGAATCAAGGGCTGTGATTTTCATGTGAAAAACTCCTGTTATTAATTTGTTATTCATTATTATTGGTCATCGATCCTGTTAGCATTCCATTAAGAGGATCGTTTAACCATTATAACGAACAGAGCAGCCCCAATTATTAAGAGAAACAGATAAAATTACCACCAATTATGGCGTTTATGATTGTTTTTGTGTCGGTGACGTCACCCGATCCCACATCTGGGAACGGCCAAACAAGGGTAATCCAAGATAGCCTCGCACCCTCAGTTTTTGATTGTTCTCTACAAGCTGAATGTTACATTGATAAATCTTGCCATTCATTGGGTCAAGGATGCTGCCCCCAATCCAGGACCTGGGATGCTTCATATCCGCATGAAGGTTATTCAAAATGGTTAAACCCACTATTTTATGATGCTGCAACACGCCCGGACAGGCTTCGCAGCGTTCATTCTGGTCTTCGCCTGGTTTGGGGAAAATTTGAATGATTTTGCCGGACAGCAGGTGATCCTGATTTTCTGAAATTTGAATAATGGCTTTTGGTTTCCCAGTCACATCATCCATCGTTTTCCATATGCCAATCGGTGTTGCATTGTTTGTGGCACTCGCTAGTTGCGTAAACAGTAATAAGGTAGTGACAAAAATGGCTAATATCATCTTGAATTTAGGCACATTAAGCTCCTTCTTGAGGTTCGCATGAGGAAAGTAGAGAAAAAATTTCATGTTTAATCGCATCAACGGATTGTGTGCCATCGACTTTGATATAAGGTTGTTTACTGTGTTGATAATATTTTCGTAACGGGCTGGTTTGATCCTGATAAACCTGCAAACGCTTTCTGACAATGGCTTCACGGTCATCAGGGCGCTGTATTAAGGGTTCGCCCGTCAAGTCATCCTGATTAGCAATGCGAGGTGGATGGCTTTGCAAATGATAAATACGTCCTGAGGCGAGATGAATACGCCTGCCGCTTAAGCGTTTCACGACCTCTTCTTCAGGCACATCAATGTCAATGACATAATCAATGGGTGTTAGTTGGTCAAGTGCTTTGGCTTGAACAACGGTGCGTGGAAATCCATCCAGCAAAAACCCATTCTCACAGTCCGCCTGTTGAATTCTTTCTTTCACTAGGGCAATCACTAATTCGTCTGGAACATATTGACCTTCTTCAACGGTGCTTTTGACTTGTTTGCCTAATGCAGAGCCCTGCTTAATGGCGGCACGGAAAATATCACCTGTTGAGATGGGTGGAATATGGAAAGCCTGGGTAATCAGCATGGCCTGTGTCCCCTTTCCGGCGCCAGGGCAACCCAATAAAATTAACCGCATTAATACGCTCCAAATCGTCGCTGATGTGAGGGGTGTATTTTAGCGTTTATTCAGTTTAAAGGGTAGCCCTTGGGTATATTCCTCGAGAATGCGATAGGCACGCCAACTGCCTAGTTCTTGCCATTGTTCATAGGCCTCAAGCGGTAACAGGTGGGAATCTTGGTTGATGGCTTGTAAAACATCCATCAGGCTAACAAAATGCCTTGCCAGTGAAGCATATAAGTCATTGGTTTTAATGGATATATTGCAATAGGCAGTGCGGCCCAGTGTCACATAATAAGCAATTTTGACATGACGTTTTTCAGCCAAATGAGGGAAAAGTCCTGCAAATAGCAGGCATTCATCGCCGACCATTTGCAATAAGCCCTGTCGGCGCGGTGCAGAATATTGCATTGCCTGCATAAATACCATCGCCATCACGCGCTTGACCAGCTCAGGCCGATTGGTATAACGCATCAACAGTGTCACAAGGTAGGCCTCAAGTTCGTGCTTTAAAGTGATGTCACATTCCGCTTCGGCATATTTGACCAAATCATGCCACAAACTCATCTGCGTCTGACTCGTTAATACTCTCATCAAGACACCTCCACTCTTTAATTATAGAATAAAATGAGTAAAATGGGCACATAAACTCTTAATGAACAGGGCTGCCGCTTGCGTAAAACATTATTTATTTCTGACTTGCACCTGGATTCGTCCCATCCAGCCATCACACAACAATTTCTGGACTTGCTTTTGTCTTGCCATGAACACGTGGACGCCTTGTATATTCTGGGTGATTTGTTTGACACCTGGATTGGAGATGACGATATGACACCGCTACACAGGCAAATCATTCAGGCCTTGCGTCAGACAACAGACAAGGGCCTGCCTGTTTATGTTGCGCATGGTAATCGCGACTTTTTAATTGGTAAGCAATTTTTGCGACAGACAGGTTGCTGCTTGTTAGCGGAGGAAGAAAAAATCATGTTGTATGGTACGCCGGTCTTGCTCATGCATGGCGATATACTGTGCACACGAGATATCCCCTATCTTCGCGCGAGAAAAATTGCCAAAAATCGCTTTTACCAGTTTTTGTTTTTATCTCTTCCCTTATTCATCCGAAAAAAAATTGCCGATCGATTGCGCGCAAAAAGCATGACCTATACCCAATCAACGCCTGAGGTGATCATGGATGTCACGCAAACGGAAGTGGAACGGGTGATGACAAAGCATCATGTGACATATCTGATTCATGGCCATACACACCGACCGGGCACGCACTCTTTTGTACTAAATGGCAGGTCTGCAACCCGCATTGTGCTGGGTGCCTGGCATGATGGAGTGAGTGTTTATAGCTGGAAAGCGGTCAATTGAAAAAATCACCTGCCCTAAAACCATTTTATTTTTTTGAAGATAAATAATAATATCATGGCGCAAACCGCCATCAGCATTAATGCGTAATAATAACCATAACGCCATGTTAGCTCTGGCATGAACTGAAAATTCATGCCATAAATACCCGCGATCAAAGTGAGCGGTAAAAAAATGGCAGCAAAGCCCGTTAACACTTTCATCGTATTATTCATTTTCTGCATCAGCGTGTTATCAATCTGATCAAGCATTTCTTTCATAAAGTCACGAATGGCATCCGCTTCATTAATAATAGTTTGGCAATGCGTAAATAAATTGGTAAGTGAAAGACGGCACGCATTGGATATCACCGTGAATTTACGGCCAGAAATACGCATCAGAATATCCCGAATTGAGGCAACATGACGTTTCAACTTCATCACTTGTTTTTTACTGGCCATCACTTCATTAAAATTCACATCATGTGTTTCACGAATTTTAATATCAAGATGGTCTGCGGTGGTTTCAAAGGTTAATAGCACCCTTGAATAATCATTGATGACATCGTCCAGAATTAAAAATAAAATAAAACAGGGTGTTTTGGCATAAGTAAGGGATTTAGTATAACTTTTCTTAAATGCCAACAATGCCGGCATCGGTGAAGCCGATGCCGTAAAACAAATTTGGTGCGTTAAGTGGATAAGAAGATAATCAAAACGAATCATTCGTGGACGTGATTGCTCTGGATCAAGCAAACAAGGTATTTGCAGCGTTAAGGAGTCGCTCTCATCAATCATCTGGGTGCGCATATCCCTATGGCGGCATAGCTCAAGCAATGATTCTGGTAACCACGGCTGCTTGGCAAAGTGATTAAGGTCATCTACCTGTGTTAAGTCACAATGTACCCAATATAATTTATGTGTTTTATCTAGATCAAAGCGGCAGCTGGATAAGGGGATGCTTTTGACGCTGTTGGCTTCAAGGTCAAATTCAATCACTTCTGAGCACTGATTAAGCATAAACACCCCTCAGTGAAACCTGATATCTCTATATTGTACCCCATACGCACTGAGTTGTCCCCATCCAGTGAGTTGCCAGTAAGTTGCTGACAAGATGGTTTGGGGGAAATACTTACCACCCTCAGATAGCGGCCATGCTCAAACGGCCTTCTGTTTTGTCAGCTTGGACAAGAGCCTTGCCACCACGATTCGCAGCTCATTACGATGCAGGATCATGTCAATGGCACCTTGCTTTAATAAAAATTCGCTGCGCTGAAAACCTTCTGGCAACTGTTCCCTGACAGTCTGTTCAATGACACGCGGGCCTGCAAATCCGATTAAAGCATTCGGTTCGGCAATAATGATGTCACCCAGCATGGCTAAGCTCGCTGATACACCGCCCATGGTGGGGTCTGTCAGAATGGAAATATAAGGAACGCCATGTTCTGACAAACGCGCTAATACGGCACTGACTTTACTCATTTGCATGAGAGAGATTAAGGCTTCCTGCATTCTGGCTCCCCCGCTTGTGGAGAAGCAAACAAAGGGAATGCGCTGCTCAATGCTAGTGTTGACCGCACGCACAAAACGTTCGCCCACCGCAGCACCCATGGAGCCGCCAATAAAACCAAACTCAAACGCAGCCACCACCACCGGAACTTGGCAAACTTCACCACGCATCACAATGAGTGCTTCTTTTTCACCCGTTGTATGTTGGGCGTCCGCCAGTCGATCTTTATATTTTTTTAAATCCTTGAACTTTAAGGTATCTTCGGGGCCGACCTCAGATGCTATCTCCACGCCAGAACCTGTGTCCAAAAAATATGCGAGGCGTTTGCATGCTGAAATACGGATATGGTAATCACACTTTAGGCAAACCTCCAGATTTCGCTCTAATTCCGAGCGATAAAGCACTGAATTACAGTTCAAACACTTGGACCATAATCCTTCTGGCACGCCTTTTTTAGAGCTTGTTCCCGTACGAATGCGTGATGGTAGTAATTTTTTAAACCAGTTCATGTTGTTACCTTTCGTTTTGAATGTATCACATTATATCAAAAACAAGGATGAAGATGTAGGAAAAATATACGGTTCAGGGTAGTCAACCCTGATTAAATAAAGACCGAATGGCGGGGCTGTCGCGCCTGCCGCTTGTCTGCATCTGGCTTCAAGAACCTGCCGCAGCCATGCGGGTGGCTGCTGCCCCACTCCCACCTTCATTAAGGTGCCTACTATATTTCTGACCATGTGATGTAAAAAAGCATTTGCTTCAATTTCAAATATAATAAAGTCGCCATGCCGCTCAACCTGAAAAAAAGTGACGCGACGCATGGGTGATTTTGAGTGACACTCCGATGCACGAAAAGAACTAAAATCTTGCTCCCCCATCAGATATTGGCCCGCCTCGCGCATCGCCTCGACATTAAGCGGATACCCATACCAGCTGACGCGCCCATGCATCACAGCCGATGGCACCGGTTTATTATACAAGATATAACGATACCGACGTGCGCTTGCTTTAAATCGGGCATGGAAATGAAAATCAACTTGTCGCGCCCACCTGACAACAATGGCATCCGGAAGTTGTGAATTGCTACCCCATAACCAAGCGTCAATGTGACGCTTGGCATGCGTATCAAAATGCACAACTTGACCCACGGCATGCACATTCGCATCGGTTCGACCTGCGCAAAAGAGTTTAATGGGTTCATTGGCGACTTTAGACAAAGCGGCTTCAAGCGCACCCTGAATGGTTGGCAATTGACGTTGTCGTTGCCAACCATGGAAGCCATGGCCATTATATTCAACTCCAAGCGCAACACGCATCAATTTAAAAACGTCCTAACAGAAGTTTAGCTTCCTTGCGCTGCGCGACCGTTCCTTTTGCAGCTACTTTCCGAAGAACAAGCCTAGCAGCATCCTTCTTATCAATTTCAAGATAAGCCCGTGCCAGATCAAGCTCTGTTGCCATGACATCGTCACCCGCAATGGCTCTGATGGCGGTTGTATTGAGCAGGCGTAGAGCATTTTTGTCCGAGACTGATTTGCTAATCCAGTATAATCCCAAACTGAACAAGCAGAGCGCGCCAACGCCAATGGAAACAAAAATGGAAAGATAACTATTTAGAATAAGAGACATCATAAAGGAAAATACCGTTTAATGAGTTGTTCAGCAATTTGTACGGCATTCAGTGCCGCGCCTTTTCGCAAGTTATCCGCCACGATCCAGAGATTTAATCCAAGCGGATGCGAGATATCTTCACGTACCCGTCCCACCAAAACGGCATCGTTACCGGCAGCATCCCGTGCCGGAGTGGCATAAGGAAATTTACCCGTCATCACTTTAATGCCAGGCATGTTGGTGAGCAAGGATACGGCCTGTTCCGCGCTGAGTTTATCTTTTGTTTCAAGATGCACCGCAGCCGCATGGCCGCAAAAGACAGGCACGCGGACGGCCGTAGGGTTGATGGTGAGATCCGTGTCATTCAATATTTTTTGCAACTCCCAGACCATCTTCATTTCCTCGCGAGTATAACCATTATCCTCAAAGTGATCGATATGCGGCAAAACATTAAAAGCAATTTGTTGCGGATAGACGTTGGGCAAAATGGGCTCGTGATTCAGTAATTGCCTGGATTGTTCCGCCAATTCAAGCATCGCTGCTTTTCCGGTTCCTGATACAGATTGATAGGTCGCGACATTGATCCGTTGAATGCCTACGGCATCGTAAATAGGCTTTAAAGCCACTGCAATGGGTATGGTTGAGCAATTAGGACTCGCAATAATACGTTTCATTTTGAATTGCGCGAGTGCGGCTTCATTCACTTCTGGCACAATCAGCGGCACATCCGGATGTTTTCGAAAGCAGTAGCTTTTATCAATCACCACACAGCCGGCTTGCGCTGCTTTTTCAGCATAAATAGATGCAAGGTCAATGCTGACACAGAAAAAAGCGATTTCAACCTGACTAAAATCAAACGTTTCAAGATCAACCATGACATGCGGTTGTCCATCATAGTCAAGCACTTTGCCGCTTGAATGCTCGCTCGCGATGAGATGAAGCTTTTTAATCGGAAAATGACGTTCATGAAGCAATCTCAGCACTGTCGTGCCGACTAGGCCGGTTGCACCCACCACGGCAATTGAATGGCTGGACATCATTATTTCCTCGACAACTCAATACCCTGAAGCCAGACACTGATCGTGTCGCCAATCACTTCTGGGTAGGTTTCCTGACCCAAATGCAGCTCTTCGCCAATTTCAACCACCTCCAGATGAGGCAAATGTTCTTTTGCCCAGACAGCGGCGGCAATGGTGGTGATAAACCCAGGAACGGAATATAACATTAATTTGGGTAAGGTTGATTGGGTTAATTTGGTCGTGTAGGCAGCAATCATTTTATCAACCGCGTTCTTTCCATCACCGGTTGGCAGCTCTTTTAAATATTGTAAAATGGGTTTGCCAGTGCCTTCACATAGAAACGGTTCACGATAGTGTTCCATTTCTGTATTGGTCAGTTGACGCATCACGCTTTGCTGAATGAGGGTGTCAACATACGATGAACCGATCTGTGACACATCTGACAAATCATATTGATCCTGTAAATTCCTCAACTGTTCTTGCAATGGGAGCGACATTTCCTGATTATTCAGGGAGCGCAGAAATGCCTCGTAAAAAACCAGTCCCAGGCAATTGTCTTCATGACTCATGGCATAATCAAAACCAATGATTGAGCCTGAACCATGCATCACAAAGGTTATCTTTTTTAAATTTAAAGCCTGAATAAATTTTCCAATATAACGGATATGATCCGTCATGGTATAATCAATGTCAGGTTTATCCGATTTGCCAAAACCCATTAAATCAGGCGCAATGCACCGCCCGAGTGTGCTCAGGTGCGGCATAATGTTGCGCCACACATAGGATGACGTGGGTACGCCATGCAAAAACAGTATGGGGTTGCCACTACCGGCCTCCACGTAGTGAACTCTGGATCCATCAATTTCAACATACTTTGATGGGTAAGCCTTTGTTTCAGAAATCCTTTCCTTCATCATGATGCGATCCTTAAGCTGCTTGAGCAAAATCAAATAACTCCCTTAAAATAACCGAGTAAGCGACAAAACTAATGGCTTCCGTGGATTTAATATCTGCTAATAGTTTCTGCCATCGGTTGATCAAGAATTGATAGCGATTCACCCACCTGTCAATTCTGTCTTCTATCCCTTTATCTGTAGACTCTTTTGCCTTCATTTGCAACACCCTGGCGCAAAGTTTACGCTGAACCCGATCAATATCATCGCGATAACCAGCGCGTGCAAGCTCGTCCCACTGATTATCAACCACAAATGAATTCATTTGTCCGCGCAACCAGTTCAGTTCCAAGCGGTTTCCCAGCATAAAATACGTTTTAGCCACGGCGGTTAAATTTAAATTATATTTATTTGAAGCTTCCACAATATCCAGCGCGGTAAAGAGTGTATTGCAGCCCGCCACACGCTTAGCTAATTTCAGAGACACACCCTGCTCTACCAAATAAGCAATGGATGCGTTTAACGCCTCAACATCGGGCTGATCCAAAACGCGTGGTAATTGCTTCACCAGATCCACAATTAGGGGATGAAACTCATCGACTGTTTGCTGAATATTCATATTTTCTTTTCGATTGCGCAAGAACCAGCGCGTAGAACGACGAATTAAATAATATAGTTGCAGCATCATCATATTTTGCACATTGGTATTAACCTGATTGTCTAGTCCCGCAATCTGTTGCCATATTTCCTCCATGGAAAAAATACTTTCCGCCGCGGCAAACGCTTTAATGATGAATGAAATGGAAGCGCCTGTTTCACGCTGCAATCTGTCAACAAAACTAATCCCCATTCTATCGGTGATCGCTTTGCATAACTGTGTCGCCACAATTTCGCGTCGTAAAATATGCTCTTTCATCTGGGGTAAATAATTTTCAAATAAATATTCAGGAAATGCGGTCAGCAAAAACTTGTCGAAATATTCATCGCCCAGAACCTTGCAGGCAAGAATATCCTGTTTTAAATACATTTTGCAGTAAGCCATCAGCATGGCAATTTCAGGCCGTGTTAAAGGCTTGTTATTGGCCTTGCGCTCAAGCAGCGTCACCTCATCTGGCAAATATTCAAGCTGCCTGTTAAGTCTTCCAGATTTTTCCAGCACGTTCATGTATTGCCTAAACAAATCCGTGGTCTGCAAGGCAACCGACGTCTCAAGGCTTAACATTTGTGTTTGCTCATAATTATCAAGCAACACAAGCCTTGAAACTTCGCCGGTCATTTTTTCAAGCAGCATGTTACGCTGCTCTTTTGTCATCTCACCATCCGCAATCACGCGATTTAATAAAATTTTGATATTCACCTCGTGATCGGAGCAATCAACGCCTGCTGAGTTGTCAATAAAATCCGTATTAACAATACCGCCATTCAGTGAGTACTCAATGCGTGCTAGCTGTGTCAAACCAAGGTTTCCACCTTCTGCAACCACGCGTGCGCAAAGTTCAGGAGCATCCAGACGGATGGCATCATTTGTTCTGTCACCCACATCCGTGTGCGTTTCCCCTGTCGCTTTCACAAAGGTGCCGATGCCGCCGTTCCAGATTAAATCAACCGGCGCCTTTAACATGGCCCGAATCAATTCGTTTGGTACCATGGACTCTTTTTTAGTGCGCAGCATATGCTTGATTTCAGGTGTCAACTTGATCGACTTTGCGGAACGATTAAATACGCCGCCACCCTCAGAAATAAGTTCCGCATTATAGTCAGTCCATGAAGAACGCTCTAAGTGAAAAAGACGCGTGCGCTCTTCAAAACTCTTTTCAGCATCCGGATCCGGGTCTATAAAAATATGCAGATGATTAAACGCACCCAGTAATTTTGTGCGGCGTGATAACAGCATGCCGTTACCAAACACATCTCCCGCCATATCACCAATGCCAATCACGGTAAAATGATCGATTTCCGGGTTAATGCCAATTTCACGAAAGTGACGCTGCACTGACACCCAGACGCCGCGAGAGGTAATGCCCATTTTTTTATGATCATATCCTGCTGAACCACCGGAGGCGAACGCATCATCCATCCAGAACCCATACTGTTGCGCAATGCCATTGGCAATATCCGAAAAGGTTGCCGTTCCCTTGTCGGCTGCCACAACAAGGTAAGCATCATCTTCATCGTATCGGACAACTTTTTCAGGTGGCATCACCTTGCCATCCACAATATTGTCTGTTATATCCAGCATGCCGCATATAAAAGTAGAATAACATTTTACCCCTTCAGCCAGATATTCATCGCGTGACATTTCTGATGTCTGCGCTTTCACCACAAAGCCGCCTTTTGCACCGACTGGAACGATAACCGTGTTTTTGACTTGCTGCGCCTTCATGAGTCCCAGCACCTCGGTCCTGAAATCTTCACGCCTGTCTGACCAGCGCAACCCGCCACGCGCGACCTTTCCGGCACGCAAATGTATGCCTTCAATTTGCGGTGAATAAACAAAGATTTCATATTTTGGCCTGGGCAACGGCAAGTCAGAGATCAGCTCCGGATCAAGCTTGATGGAGAGATAGGATTTGGGGCCGGCATCAGGCAGCGACTGAAAATAATTGGTTCGGGTGGTGGCCTGAATAATCTCAAGCAAGCGACGAATAATGCGATCTTCGTCGAGACTAGCCACTTTTTCAAGTGAATCTTCAATATACTCGATCAAATCAGCAGAAGCTTGTTGATCTTGCGTCTGATTGTCAGGATTAAAGCGTAAAAGAAAAAGCTGCACCAGTGCCCGGGTGATGTCTGCATTATTGATTAATGCCGTTTCAATATAATTCTGACTCAAGGTAAAACCAATCTGGCGCAAATACTTGGTATAACAACGCAGCATGGCTGTTTCCTGCCATGTCAAGTTCGCCTCCAGTACCAGACGATTAAAGCCATCGCTCTCCGCTGCCTGCGTCCAGATTTTGATGAAGGCTTCTTGAAAACTATCCTTGATGGCATCGATGTCAATGTTCTTATTTGATGCGTATGTCATATCAAAATCATTTATCCAAACACGGCTGCCATCTGAAAATTTGAATGAATAGGGACGCTCACTAATGATCTTTAGTCCCATATTTTCAAATATGGGCAACACATCAGATAGTACAATGGTCTGTTCCGCGTGATATAACTTCAAACTTAAAATGTTGTCGCCATTGGCATGGCTAAACAACATGGTTAATGGCGCGCCATCTGATAACGATTCAATTTTTTTAATGTCTAGAATGGCTTCTTTGGCAGAACAGGATTCAGTGTAACTGGTCGGAATGGCCTTGTGGTACTTGTCAAATAATGCTAATCCACGAGATTCTCCCAACTGTTCAACCAGCTCATCTTTCATTCTGTCAGACCAGGAATGGGCAATTTCAACTAATTTTTTCTCAAGCGCATCCACTTGATATTCAACGGGGTTTTTAGAATCAACCCGAATAAGAAAGTGCATTCTAGCCAGCACGGAATCTGAAAAATAAGTCGTAAAGGAACAAGCCTGACCTTTAAATGCCTTCATTAAAATATCTTTCATCGCCATTGCGAGAGTGGTGTTAAAAATCTCGCGCGGCACATACACCAGACATGAAAAATAGCGATAAAACGCATCGCGTCTTACCAGGAGCCGAACCCGTCGTCTTTCTTTTAACTGCAAAATAGCAACCGTTAATTCAAGTAATTCTTCTTGCGTTGCCTGAAAGACATCATCACGAGGCAACGTTTCCAGTATATGCACCGCTTCTTTGCCGTCATGACTATCAGGCGGGAAATTTAAATCTTCCAGCACCTTGTCAACTTTGTGTCTCAAAAATGGAATTTGCCGTGGATTGGTATGGTAAGCGGTTGAAGTATACAGGCCAATAAAGCGTCTTTCCCCAATTAATTCACCCTTTTCATTAAAGCGCTTCACGCCAATATAATCGGTATACGCTTCTCGATGAACCGTTGAGATGGTATTGGTTTTGGCGATAATCAGGATGTTTTTGGAAAGCGCCATTTTGCGCGCTTGGGGCGGTAATTCCGCGTATGTTTTGGAGATTGATTTGCTGCTCTCCTCCCGCAGGACGCCTAAACCTGATCCACGCACAATTTGCAGCGCACGATTGGTTCCATCACCAATTAACTTGTAATCACGCGCACCTAGAAAAGTAAAATTGTTATCAATTAACCAACGCAGAAAATCTCGTGATTCTGTCATTTCATCCGCTCCCACATTGGGGGGATTTTGTTCCAGCTCATGAAGACAGTCTTCCACGCGATCCACCATTTGACGCCAGTCAGCCACTGAGGCGCGTACATCTTTTAATACATTCTCAATATCGGCCTCAAGACTTGACATGGCTTCATGATCGATAAGCCGGTCAATTTCAATGTAAATGGGTGCTGTGCTACTTGCATTTGCTTCAGAAACGCCAGGCGCTAAAATTTCCACAATACGATGCTGATGATCCCTGATGACTTTTAATCCGCCAAAATGGATAATAAAATGTATTTGAAAGCCATAGGAATTAACCACCATGCGCGCTGAGTCAACGACAAAGGGAATATCGTCATGCGAAATTTGAATGACTGTATGCGCCGCATTCCAGCCATCTTTAGACATAGTGGGATTAAACACTCTCACCTTGGCCGTTCCAGCGGCACGTTCACGCATAAAGTTCCATTGCGAGAGCAAAATGGCATATAGCTCTTCGATGGAGCGATCTTTTATATCGTCCACCGAGCAGGCTGCAAAATAGCGTTGGGAAAATAGCTGCAGCATGTGGCATTCTTTTAGGGGAGCGTGCCGCTTAATGTAATGATTGACGTCATCAATGATATGCTGGCTCTCGCCATTACTAACACCCTTCATATACACTCCCGCCTAGTATTAATGAATAAATTTTAGCTCTTATTAGTCTAACATCTCAACGAAGATAATTTGGAACAGCTTGACTCGCCGTGCCCCACTTTTTTTGTTCAAATAATGACCTCGCCAGAACGAGCAGTGCCTCGCCCGTTGGCGGCTGATCGGGGTGGATGGCTTTTGGTGCTTCGCCTAGAGAGTGAATCAAGCGAGGGGCGTTAATTTTCCAGGCATCGCCAACGGCATAATAATCATGGCAACGGGCTATCCGGGGCAATGCATCAAGCGGATAAACCCTTTCCTTTCCCACCAGAACGGCCTCATCTTTCGCATTTATTTCATAATAGGCGGTATAGACTTCCCCCATGCGCGCATCAAGCGCAAGCAATAGCTTCCTAAAGCGATGCGCCAGAAAGGCAGCTTGTGCCATGACGGCTAGCGATGAGAGGCGAATGACTGGCAAATGGGCGGCAAACCCCATGCCTTGTGCCACACTGCTTGCAATACGTGTTCCCGTAAAACTGCCAGGGCCCGCGCCAAACGCGATGGCGTCCAGTTGCGCGACGCGCAAGGATGCCTCGGAGAGTAATTGGTCAATCCGGGGTAAAAGAATGTGGGCTTGTTCCTTGGGGGCCGTTTCATGAAGCACGCGTACCTGATCACCCTGCTGTAATGCAAGCGCCAACAGGGGAGATGAGGTATCAAAGGCCAAAATATTCACTTAGGCTCTCGGTTATCACCTTCGTTCCATGTTTTTTCAAGGTATTGAAGTTTATTGTCGGTTTCGGTCCATTGATCCGCATCCGGTGGTGCCTCTTTGCGTCGGGTAATCACCGGCCAAGTCTCAGCAAGCTCTGCATTTAACGCTAAAAAGGGTTGATATGACTCAGGCAGGTCGTCTTCAGAGTAAATGGCATTAACAGGGCACTCCGGCTCGCAAAGCGCGCAATCTATACACTCATCGGGGTTAATGACCAAAAAATTGGGGCCTTCGTAAAAGCAGTCCACAGGACAAACTTCAACGCAGTCAGTATATTTACAGCGTATGCACTTTTCGGTTACTACAAATGTCATCGCTATTTCTCACGCTACTTAGGCTCTAAAACCAGCGATTCCCGCTGAACATTTCGCGATGGGGGATTCCAAAGG
>Ga0155556_118_pt1 | contig 24981 bp, 22 predicted proteins | sample RifCSPhighO2_12_FD_107213 | JGI IMG/M metagenome (GOLD analysis project Ga0155556, IMG submission 107213) | Gammaproteobacteria bacterium RIFCSPHIGHO2_12_FULL_45_12
CGATGTCGATAGCCCCGCTACATTCGATGCTCAGGCGGGTACGACTGGAACCTACGGCACTTTCACTATTAACGCAGCCCGATGTCGATAGCCCCGCTACATTCGATGCTCAGGCGGGTACGACTGGAACCTACGGCACTTTCACTATTAACGCAGCCGGTGCATGGACTTACACCACGGATTCCGCTCATAACGAATTTGTCGCGGGCACGACTTATACCGATACCTTCAATGTCACCAGCTCAGATGGCACAACGAGCAGTGTCGTCGTCAACATCCTGGGTACGAATGATGCGCCGCAATTGGGTGGTGCAACACAAACCCTGAATTACACCCAATATCAGGCACCCATTCTCATCGACAGCGCCTTAACCGTGACAGATATTGACCTGCCCGCGAACTTTAATGGTGGCTTCTTGCTTGTTAATATGGCTGCCAATGGCACAGCGAACGATCAGCTCTACCTTATCCCTACCGGTAGCGGCACCAACCAAATTTCTCTTTCTGGCAACCATGTTAAATATGGTAACAATATTATTGGCACCCTTGATACGCTACAAAATGGGCGCAATGGTCAGCCCTTAAAAATAAGCTTAAACAACAACGCAAGCATAGAAGCCGTACAAGCACTCGCACGTTGCATCTGCTTTTCTAACCATGCTGCTCAGCCCTCAACCCTTGACCGCACCGTGAACTTTACGCTTAACGATGGTAGTGGTACACCCTTAACCAGCATGAAAACAGCCGTCATTAAAATGGCACTCGCACCGATTGCGCCCTCTATCTTATCCATTCCGGAGAACGATAATGGCGGCATGACACCTAAAGAAGCGGCGAATCGCTCCATTGTCAATGCGGGACTGACAGGCACACCGCTTCCGTTATCGGGTTCAGACATGACTAGATCCATTCCACATAGTGCCATCTCGGACATAAACTATGATGACTCCTTTAACAAGTCAGCTTATTCGCTTGCCCGAGAATCAAGCGGTTACGTCTCGCGCGCCGCCCAGGGTTACCAAGAAAACTCTGTTAACGCCATGTTAAACAGCCAGATCAACCCGCCAAGCTGGGCATGGGAACATACACGCAACTTTACTCAATTGCCGCCCATCGTTCGCGCTCTCGCTAGTATTTCTTACAACATGGAGACAAGCTCAGCCAATACCCGTGCTTCTTCTTGGAGCATGCTCACCCCAGCGTCTGAAGCCATGCAAAGCATCAGCCTCCCATCCACCGCAAGCTTTGCACCAGACAGCATTCAAACGCTGCAAAATAATCATTATGATATTGAAAAATCAACTATTAAATCTGTAGCACCCCTGCCCAGCCTGACAGACCGTCTGGGTGATGCCACCAAACAAGCACTGAATAGCAAACCAATCAATCAAGGCGATCTGGAAGTACACCGAAATACGTTTGATCGCCGCCTCAGTTTCGAACAACGGGTAAACGGATTATTGAAAGATTTTGGCATATTGGATAAATAAGCATAAACCTGTAATATGAACAAACAAGACACCGCAACAAACAGGAAATTTTGATTGTAAGGAGACTCTATTTTGCTATCCATCATGATGACGCTCATGTTTCTTGGACTTGGGGTTCTGTTAGTCGTCCGCGAATATCAACATAGACAACTGCATTTGCATTTAACTGAACTTAAAGATGAAGTACAGAAACAACAACAAAAACACCTAGACATTTCGCAAGAGCTGGAAAAATTGAACGGTCAAATCATGGATGAAAAGGCCATGGACAAATTAACGGGCTTGCCTGGCATTGTGATGTTTGAAGACAGGGCCATGCAAATTCTCAATTTCAGCAAACGCTATCATTGCCAGTTTGCCATCATGATTCTTGATATTGAGCAATTCAGCGTGATTAATAATAAGCTTGGCTATGAGGTTGGCGATAAACTTTTAGCCGCTCTCGCAAAAAGACTTAAAGAAGAAATAAGGCAAATTGATACCTTAGCGACACTCGGTAGCGGCAAGTTTATATTCTTATTGCCACAGCTGGAAAAAGGTGAAACAGCCGCCTATGTTGCCCAGCGCATTCAGGATGCGGTGATTCGTTCATTTAATATTGACGGTCAAGCGTTATATATTCGCGCGCACATGGGCATTGTTATCTCAACCACTGATGGAGAAACCATTCCTGAATTATTAAAAAATGCCAGTCACGCCCTGGATCAGGCGAAAAAGCAGAATCAATCTTATCAATTTTATCATCAACGCATCAATGAGCTTGGCAAACGCGAGGTTGCCTTGAAATCCTTCATTCTAAGCAAAGAAATATTTGACCATCTTGATATTCGCTCAGATTGGTATATCAACATGAATAACGCTGAAATACATCTCATGCAAGCATCCCCCATTTTAACTCATCCCCAGTATGGCATCATTGATTACCTAGAACTATCCAGAATTGCTGCTAACGCAAATAGGCAAGAGACCATTTGCGCTTGGTTGCTGAATAAGGCCATTCTGAAATTTCAGCAAAATCAATTAGAGCTTCAAAAATCCGCGCGTCTATTGATCCCTGTTTGCATTCAACAAATTCAGCATGCTTCATTTATGCCTATTCTTACAAAAGCATTACAAGAAAATTATATTAGCCCTCATCAGCTAGTGTTTGAAATTCTGGAAGGATCCACCCGAATTGACATTTCTTCTCTTGAAAAAATGGTCAATGACCTTAGTCATCTTGGTGCTGGAATCAGCGTCAGCATTTTGGGAATGGGTCATTTTGCATTACAGCAGATTACTAAAATTCCGGTCAACTATTTAAAAATTGACGCTTCACTCATAAAAAACCTCATGAATAATCAGGAAAGCAAATTTATTCTCAACATGATGTTCGCACATGCACACGAATTAAATATCAACATTATTGCGGAGGGCGTCAATAATGAAAGCCAGCAAAAATTACTGCTCGCCTTGGGGTGTGAAATCATGCAAGGACCATTAATCGCCAACAACGATTTCATTCCGCCTGAAAAAACGGATGCGATTTAAGGTGAGTGGGCCATCAGATCACTCCAGTCGGCCCCTCCTCATAACCACATCGCGCCCTATTAAGGCAATCGGCTCCTGATAGTCACGAGCTGCTGTTGCAGTTTCAGCCTGTTTTAGAACATGGAATGGAAACTCCAGCTTTCATGAGCAGGTATTTCATCTAAAGTTTGCCTATTCAATTCCCATCATGAACCCTTTGATCACAATTCAATAGCATACCTTGGTGTGAACGATTGCTCTGTAACCCTGACATTTGTAATCTCATTTATTTTATATGACTTAATGCCATCCGTTCTGGACATTCCTTGTGTTAGCTCATAAACATATAGAAGCTGATTGCCGGTCTTGGGTTGTCTTAAAGAGTACGGCTCAGTTAAGCGCGTAATACCATGGTATTCGATTTCAAGAAATAGTCTATTACGTGCGGCGTATCTAATTTGATCTATATGTTTTGAACATGTGGCGCCAACATTTTGCCCGATACCAAGTCTCGTTGCTCGCTGAAGAGTGGTCGCCGGGAAGTGCACTCGTGGCAACGTCATTTCGTTTGATTTGTTGGAGATTGTAGCGAGTGTCGGCTCTGTTCGGTGCTCGTCAATCCACCACGATAAAGCCGGCCTTAGGTCTGAATAAAAACTTTCTACTGGTGCCAGTACTTCTAGTTGATGTCTGAGTTGATCGTCCCAGCCCGCCTTTAGTTGCTTGAAATCTATTTGAGAAATAATGCTTTCTACTGATGGATTTGGCATTCCTATGAAATCAAATTTTTTATTTAATCCCGTTCGCGCAATGTTTGGATTGACGTTCTCACGAAAATTACGGCTAATATTGACGATATCGTAGATGTCTCTTGCTCTTCCTTGTCGTTCGTAGATGGCTCTTGTTTTTTCAGCTAATATCTCGTTCACAGAATAACATCTCATTTTCACGGATGGATTGGGTGCGTCGGTAAATGGATGGAACACATTTCGTATGTCTGGTGTGTCAATAATTATTTCATCATTTGAGATGTCAAATTTAATTCGCTGTTGCGATCGAGAGGGAATGTTTAAAGGTCCTAGATAGGTAAGTTTTGCGATGTAAGTTTTGTTATTTCTTTTGTTTATACTTTCGTTGACTTCTATTTCACGTGTTTTTATGTTGATACCTGCCGTATCGTATACGAGGTCAGCCACTTCATTAAGGGCGTTTTTAATATCGTTCACGCTATATATTGCGTCTTTTTGGACAGTGAAGTCTAAATCTTCAGAAAATCGATACGTTTCAAAATAGCACTTTTTTAAGCACGTTCCACCTTTGAATAGCCATTTAGATAGTTCGGTATTTTGTGATATCCCATATAAGGCCCAGCTTAACGCATAATCTTTTTCTACTGTTGTTGGCAGTAGTTGTAATTCATTTGCCCTAGCAATTATTTCTTGTTTTAAAATCATGAAATGTCGCCTAACGGAATATTGATTCTAATCCCCCACTTGGCAATGATGGGGCCTGTGTTTGAACCATTCGGATCAAGATTAATGATTCCAGTATTAATTTCTGCATGAGCTGTGTCTAAAAATGGTTGGGGAAGGTGCATAATCTTTTCAGCTATGAATCCTAATCGTTTAAAAACAGCACCATGACCTAACTTCTTGGCATATTGAAATAGCACTTCGGGATTGGCGTCCTTGTGCTTCATGTATTCTTTAGCAATGTCTATTGTATGCCGGCCACCTCCAGCAATTACGGGATCATCTAATGCATCTATGACGGTCCTGTGTAGGTCTGCAATCAGTATTGGCGTATTGTCTGACCAGATTTTTTTCGTACCAAATAGATCTTTCTTGGGAATTGTTTTAGTTCTATAGTTTAGCCCAGCAACGATAGTTTCTTTTTTTCGTTGCTTCAGGGAAGTAAAAATAACAGTAGAGTTAAATATCTGTTCTGTTAATTCCCAGTGCTCGGCTGCGGTCCACCCTGAGATATAGCAGGGTGAAAACAATTCCATTGCAATAGACCAGGCATCTTCTGGCATAGGGTTGGCACTTTCGGATCCCAAGGGAACTATGCGGTATATTCCTGATTTTAGGCGTTGTAACCAGCCTTTTTTTGCGAGACGAGACATGACTAGATTGGCAATAGCTCTACTGTATCCCAATTCTCTTTCTAAGTCGGCAGCGCGTATAACGGGCTTTCCTAAGCGACTCATTGTATCTAGGACATGTCTTTCGACTTGACCTATTCCAGATTGAGTTTCAGTATTCTTCAAGCTCATATAATATCATATCCTGATATTGAATGTATTTTAACTATAACTAATAAACAAGGAAAATGCAAATAATATCAATAAATGATATTATTTGCGCTCTCAATATATCTCTATTCGCGCCCCATGAAATCAATGTGTTAGCGTCAACCCCCGGTAGAATGGATTCCATTAAAATGACTTTACTCATGGAAATGAGAATGTCATGAATGTGTAATTATTAGTCGAATACAGAAAAATCATTATTCCAGATGGCTAAAAACTGCTTTTTTACCAGCGGTTCCCGCTAACCTAGCCAACCCCCACCAACAGCCTCCGTAGCGATTTGATTTTCGTAAACTTTTTCGCATTTTTTTGATATTCTAGGGCCATTTTCGATTATGGCTAGGGATTGAACAAAAGTGAAAGCGTCAAGGAAGCATTTGTCCGCTCAAGGACTGTTAACCGTCATTCATCACCATTTTAAGGCAATCCAATCACCCCGCGAGCGTGCGCCGCGATCTAACCCCATCACTCTAACGGATTGCCTGATGTCAGGGCCTGCTGTCTTTGGTCTTAAATTTCCATCTTTGTTAAAATTTGACGAAGGCAGTAATGTATATGACATTATGAGGGGAGGACGTACTAACTGGCGAATTGAAAACAACACATTTAACACACTCAAAAATCAAGACTATCACTTTGCACATCATTTTGGACATGGTTATCAGAACCTCTGCACTGTATTTGGCATGCTGATGATGCTGGCTTTTTTGTCGATCAAGTGCAAGAGCTCAGTTGTCATTTGTTTAAGAAAGCGCGTGCGAAATTTAAATCCCGAACGAGTTTGTGGGCTAAAATACGCGGCATGTTTAACGAATTTTTGATTGAATGCTGGGATGATTTATTTAGTGCGATAGCCTACGGCACCACTCCTATTGTGTTAAGACCCAATACGTCATAGAGGTATTTTTTGCTAATGGTGCGTGATGAACTATAACTTGCAGACCTCGATTTAATTTAACCCCAAAAAATATCCCTTTCCCACCCTTCAAAAAAACCCATCTTTCTAATATCAATATCGGGATGGTCACTAATCAGCGCACGCAAATGCTTAGCCCAGCCACTGCCAGGTGAGATGACATCAAGAAATATTTTCAATATCGCAGCTTGCGCTGAGAATCTACTGTTCTTTTTTAACTGCTGACTATAATCATTTGCAATTAGCGGCTTTAAAGTAAAATTTCTATTCCAGAGCTTACTATGATGCGCACACAAATTACGTAAATACGTCAAAGCATGTAGCCAAGATGTCATCACTTTGTAATTGATGCCAAAATGTCTACAAATTAACTTCTGATTTTCACGATCAATTAAGTTAGCGAAAATCATCGACCATGAACCTAACGGCAACACTTCTGCCACCATCCATACAGCAGGAAGCTCAGGTGTTTGGTACTTGTCGTAATAATGCTTAATAAATCGTTCGCGTTTTTTATCCTGAACAGAACCATCTGGCACTTTATATTGCGTTTCTTTTTTTATGGATTGAATTAAGTCATCATGCCTGAATTTAGGTAGGAATAAGTTTTTATCAAGATACCAATGGGCGCTATTACATTTCAAAGCCAGTTCATTAATCATCACCGTACGGATAGCAATCTCAATTCGCTCTATCGCATCAATCACAAGCAAGCGCAACTTGCGATCAAAAACATAGCAATCTAAAATCTGTTCAAAGGTCGTACCCTTTCGGTACTGCTTCTCGCCATCGACAAGCTCACCCTCAAATTCAATGGCATACCCACAAAAGCGATAGTAGCTGATATAGGACAGGTAATGACGTGCTGTGCCTTTGTCTTGAATAATGACACCCCGTGATGACAGCCGATCTAGCTGATCGTCGATAGAAAGAGGCGGCTTTTCAAATGTGTTATTTTGGTTATTCATAGGCAATAAAAAACCCGTCGGGGTGCGCATTGTAAAGAGGCGTGACGGGTGTTGTTACTAATAGTATAGCAATAGACCCACCCCCCAACAATACCTATCGTAGTTTTTTGTCATTCCTTGTAGTTTGTTGATTAATTGGGGGTAATTTAGCGGAAAATTGTCATTTTTACCACTAAATAATCCTACAATCACGAATAAATGGTCAAAATTTGACTGTCTGATTCCGAGTTATATAGCAAAAACTACAAGTTTTTTCCTATCTCAATATCTCTGGGATCACCCTCATATCCATCAGGATCATTAAAAGGCATGTGAATATATGCATGTTTACAATAAAATCGATAGGCTTCTGGTGAAGATTGAATGCGCAATATTTTTACCCCTTGCTCTTTCAGCCACCGCTCGCATATTTTTAAAAAATCACTGCCTATTCCGCTATTTCGATATATCTCATCAATCACAATAATTCGAAGCGCTGATCCTTTGTCTGGCCACAATTGAATATGAGCATAGCCAATAATTTTGCTCCCTTTATAGAGAACAAAATGAACATGATCTGCATGCTTAAATGTCCAAGTATAAGGATCAGAAATTGGCACTTTATCAAAAAAATATTTTTGACGAAGCTGCCGCACAGCCTGCCATTCTCTATCAGTTAAAGCTTGTACAACTCGAATTCCATCAAAGCCAGTCTTGGCATCAATAGATGCTACAAACTCATCTTTACCCATAACGTAACTCAAAATGTCATGAGGGAATTTTAATGCTAATTCTTTTTTCAGATCACCATAAGCATCTCTATCATCAGAATGCGCTATCATCCAATCACGAAATTTTAAATACCTTTCTATTTCAGGATTACCCTCTTCATAGACATGCACATTATAAGTTCTATTATCACCACCTTTTTGAAAGTATCGCCTAAAGAGCATGCCAAATTCACCCTTAGCCACATAACCAAGCTTCTCCATCGCAGCGTTAGATTGATCTACTTGTACTATGTTTTTAACAACCGGCAATATATCAATAATTGGTTTAGCAGCTAGACCTGGCACGGCTGTTGAACCTATATGATGAACCGTTATGCAATTATCTCCTAAAGCTTGCTTAATAAGCTTGGCTTCAGCTTCAAACATACTTGACCATTCATTTCTATGCGAAACAACCTCAATAATTCTTGTCATAACAATTCATACCTCTACACATGAAAGACTAACCACCCTCTCTTGCAAGCTCTAATATTTTTTTAACAAACTCACCCTTAGCATCAGTGTATTGTTCTCGATCAAAAGTATGTTGTTGCGCCAATTCAATCTTTAGCTGCTCATATTCCTTTGCCACCTCTGGATGGGAAATCAAATAGTCCCTAAAAACAATCTTCCCCTCCCAATGTTTTGATGTTGGCTCAAAAATATGAATATGATGCGTTCGTTTTTCACCAAATGGCGGTATACCCCTCACAAAAAACATGCGCTCAGGGTCTGGATTATCAGCCCAATATTCATAGCCCAATTTCTGTAATGCGGGCACAGCAATCACTTTCATTTCGTCCAGTGATCTTCCAGCAACATGAATATCAATAATTGGTTTTGCGGATAATCCTGGAATAGCAGTGCTGCCGACATGCTGAATATCAATCACGCAATTTTTTGGTAAAGCTACTCTGACTTTATCAATCTCATCTTGTGCTTGATGCGGCCATTCCTGATTGTATGGGACAATCTCAACATGATCTTTATCGAGCACTTCTTTATTATCCATAACAAAGTCTTCAACTGTCATTGCCCAATGTTCATGACCACGCCATTTATTATCAATCTTTAAATAACGCGGTGAAAAGCCCTCACATCTAAATCCATTTTTCTTTACCAACTGGATTGATCGTGTATTTTCAGGCTGAATATTTGCTTCTATTCTGTGTAGCTCGAGCTCATTAAATGCTTTTTCTAGCACTAACTTCAAGCCTGCACTCATATAACCTTTACTTGCATAATCAGCTACGACATAAAATCCAAGAAATGCATTTTGAAATAACCCACGTACAATTTCATTAATATTAAAAACACCAGCAATATTGCCGACACTGTCACAAACAAGAAAGCTTTTCTGATTTGGCTGTTGATAGCGCTGAAAATAATCATCAAAATCTTTCTCAGTGACTGGCGCCTTTACCCAAGGATGATGTAATGATTGGCTGCGCTTCATAGCAGAAATAAATTCTTCTCTATCTTCAATTTTTGGCTCACGTATAACTATTTCATTCATAAAATTTTCTCGCTTATGATAATGCAGATAATATAAACTCCAACCGCTCATTTACCGGCACCTTAGGTAACTCAATAATCCGATAACCAAATCAATGCCACAAGATGGATTGATGGTTCCCCTGGGCGTATCAATAGGATTAGTAATAATGTTTTCCAACATCGCTATCACTTTGGGGTCGTGATAATGTTTTTTAATGTCCTGTAGCAATTTAACTTAGGTATTGATGCATAAAAAGACTTGATATCCACACGTAACAAATACTTTGGTTTTTCTTCCTCCAATATTTGTTTAATACGCTGAGATGCATATTTAACACCTGTTGGGCCATTAAGGTGATAGCAGTTTGGGTTCATGACATTTTTGAAGGTCGGCTTTAACTGCTTCAATAAAATATGTTGAAAGATGCGATCTGAAATATGCAACTGATCAACCACTTCATCCGGAAAGTAGTTGCGTTTTATGCAACGTGGGTCATAAGCGCCATCAATCAAGGCTTGAATGCCCTTAGGAAGCCATTCATCAATTTCTCTTGCCATGAAGTGCACATCATGGTTGTGGTTAGCATGCTTTTTCTGCCGGTGGATTTTGGCAAAGAGTTTTTTGCCTATCTCAAGCATGTTGTCAGCATCCCAACGTTTCATCTTATTCCTTGGCTCCAGAGCAATGGCATCACAGCCTAATTTTTCTAATATAGTGCGCATCTTTTCACAGCTTAGAAAAGGAATGCAATATTTACTTAATATATTACGCCTTTTCTGATGTCCTTGCAGGTGGCTTGTGTGAATTGTGTGAATTCAAGCGTGTTACGCAGCTCTGCCGCAAGGACACGGAGAATCACATCAGGCCTTTAGCCTTGGGTAGGAAAAACTGGATGTTCACAGGGACACCAGATAGTGCTAATAAGGCGGCACTGCTGTATAGCCTGATTTTGACCTGCAGAATGAATAGCATTGATCCACGGGCTTATCTTGAATATGTCGTCAACAAAGCCAATGCAATGCGGCGCGGGGATATATCGTCAATGTCGCTGCTCCCGCAGTTTATCGATAAAACACTCCTGACATCCTGAAATAAAACACTTTTACTAGGCTGGGTTTACCCCAGTATGACGCATTTTGCCGGAGAATGGCGGGGAATTGTAGGTGGGATTATTGGGCCTTTACTTTGAACCCTTTATGAACCCTTTGAACCCTTTACACTGAGCCCTTTAAGCAATAGGTAAATCCTCGGCCAGTAGTACCTTTGGAAATTAAAATCCCCTTTTCTTTCAACTCATTTAACTCTCTCGTAGCTGTACTCTTGGAGACATCAGCTATGGATTGATACTCACTATTCGTAATACTGCCAAGCTCTTTTATATAATCAACAGCCTCGAGGCATTTTCTAGGGTCTGTCGTCAATTACCCAGCATGAATTTCGGACCATGTAGGGCCCTACATTATCCGAAATTCATGCTGGGTAATTGACGGCAGGCCCTAATTCAGCCAGTCATGAATAGTTTTGGCTAACGAGACAACTGACTTTTTCTTTAAGTAAATACCAATATGACCGCCCTGAATGATTTTTTGTTTATAATTTTTGGAATTTATCCACTTATTCAAACCCCGTGAGGCACTGACAGGGACAATATGATCATCGCGAGCCATGACATTTAGAATGGGAATGGCGATTGATTTCAAATCAACGGCCTCTCCATCGAAACACAAGCCGCCCTCGATGAGTCTATTTTCATGATAAAAAAAACGAAGAAACTCACTAAAGGCTTTGGGAGGCTGGTCTGGCGAATCAAGCAACCATTGCTCGACCCGCATGAATTTATCTACCCAAACCTTATCTTTTATTTTATCCGATAAAATTAAATATTTTTTTCCAGACAACTCAAATGGCTTTAACAATGTAAAAAAATGGCGAATCCATTGCCCTGATATATTGGTTTTGGCTGTCGCTATTTTATCAAGGTCAAGATGAGAAATAAGTTTGGCAACCGTATTATCGTGTGTATGAAAATGAATGGGTGTCGAGATCAACACCAGTTGATGCAGTGTTTTTTTCAAAGCGGCATAGCATAAACAAATTAAGCCGCCCTGACAAATGCCCAGCAAATCCAGCGTCAAGTGTTGGGATTTTTCCAGCACCATAGACACGGCATGCGTCAAATAATCCGTCACATAACAAGCAAATGAAATATCCATGAGAGAGACGGGCGGATGCCCCCAATCCAGCAAATAGATATCTCGATGACGCTTAAGCAATTCGCCTATTAATGAATATGAGGGTAATAAGTCCAACACATCCGGGCGATTGATGGTTGCAAACACAATCAATAACGGCTTACCCGTAGAATCAGACTGGGTTGCCTGATAATGATAAAGTTGACAGGGGCCAAACTCACTCACCAACTGGCGTGAATATAATGCCGCGCCGTTTTTAACTGACATCTTCTTCATTTTTACGCATCATGGGTGCTTGCCAGTACTGCATCATGTCATTCATCATCGCCCCATAGGCCTCTTGAAATGAAGAGGATTGCAAGGATTTTTGATATTCGCTCTGACAGCAATGCAACCATAATTCATAAAGCTCTTTTGGATCTTTGATGGGATTATCTTCTTGCGTGCGCTTTATCCACTCGCCGAGCATGACATCACAAGCTTTCTGACAAAGTGTCAGCATTTGCTGCCAATAAGTTTCCTTATTCTTCTGCAGCCCCGGAAACGGCATGGCCTGCCATTGATTTTTCAGCACCTGAATTAAGGCCGACATTTTATCCCTATTGTCAGAGGGGTTAACAAACAGATTTTCATCTGCCGCGGAAAAAAAAGCCGCGCTTTGTTTCATCCATATGTCATACCACATTTTCTCATTCATCATGGCTCCTTTTATGTTTATTTAAAACGGCTAACGCACACGAAGCTGTACTTGAAAAGATGTCATTAATATGGCTCATTAAAACCGGTACTCGCGCACCCAGTAATAATCCGGCATTATGCGACTCTGCTAAATATTCCAGTTGCTCGGCAAGAATATTTCCCGTTTCAACACTGGGCACGACCAATATATCGGCATCGCCAATGACCGGCGATTCAATCCCTTTCGACTTCGCCGTTTCAGATGAAATGATATTATCAAATGTTAATGGCCCATCCAGAATGCCGCCGCGAATTTGCCCTCGCTCTGCCATTTTGCAAAGCGCCGCGGCATCCACCGTTGAACGCGTATTATAATTGACGGTGTCAGCACCTGCCAGGATGGCCACTTTCGGTCTGGCCACACCTAATGCCTGCGCAAAGTCAATGGCGTTTTGGGTAATTCCGCGTTTCACATCAAGATTGGGGTTCATGTTAATTAATGTGTCGGTCAGAATAAGTAATTTGGAATAGGTTGGCACATCCAGCACTGAAACATAACTCATCGCTTGATCTGTCAGTAACCCTTTATCTACCTTCTGCATGGCGTGTACCAAATCTTCTGTTTTGGCACCGCCACGCACTAACATGCCAACCTCGCCTGCCCGAGCCATCATGATTGCCTTTATAATGGCGGCATGACTATGCTCAACATCGACTAACTCATATCCGCTGACATCGATTCCAGCTTCTTTGGCAGCCGCTAAAATCAACGCCTTCTGCCCAATCAAAACAGGCTCGATCAACCCTGCCTGACAAGCATCATGAACGGCTACCATAATTTTACTGCGAATGGGGTGAATCACGCCAGCACGCAATGCGCCCAGCTTTTTGGCTTTCACCAGACAGCCATTAAAAAGCGATTTTGTACGACGTAAACTAATTTCCGGCAACTCTGCTTTGAGGCGGCGAATTTTCTTGCTTGGCGCAATCACCTCAGCCTGACCTTCCATGACAAGCACATTTTCCTGGTTGACGCATTGACAATCAAATAACACTCTCTTCTTTTCAGGCTTCATTTCCGTCACTGTCACTTTGACGGTGACCGTATCCCCAATGCCAACGGGTTTCTTAAAACGCAAGGTTTGGCTCACATAAACGGTACCAGGCCCTGGCAATTGCGTTCCCAGCACGGTTGAAATTAATGCCGCACCCCACATGCCATGCCCAATAATTTTATGAAACATATCACTTTGCGCATATTCCACATCGACATGCGCTGGATTGATATCACCTGACATGATGGCAAAGACTTGAATGTCTTTTTCAGTGAGCGTACGCGATAGTTCGGCGCTCTCGCCAACGTTTAGTTCGTCGTATGTCTGATTTTCCAAATAGTCCATGACGAGCTGCCTTTCTTCCTGTTACCATCCTGACGTAAACTGTCATTATAACATATAGTAGTACTAAATCGCACACTCAGCGTAGGGTGGATTAGACGCGCTTTTTGCGTCGTAATCCACCAAAAATCAATGCTACACCCGTAAGCCTCAGCCATTCCGAAAAGACAAGACAGGAGGAAACAACATGAGCCAATATAAAAGGCATTATCAGTCAGGCGGCTATTATTTTTTTACGTTGGTTACTTATCAACGATCCCCTATTTTTTCCATTCCTGAAAAGGTGGAACAACTTAAAATGGCGATTAACAAAGTAAAGAAAAAATATTCGTTCTCTTTAAATGCCATGGTGATTTTACCTGATCATCTGCATTGTCTGTGGAAATTACCAGAAAAAGACAATCATTTTTCAATGCGATGGCGGTTAATCAAGCGCTATTTTTCAATGGAGATGAACGCATCCGTTAATCATCGCAAGGAAAAAGAAGTTTGGCAGCGACGTTTTTGGGAGCATGCCATTCGTGACGTAAATGATTGGCAAAAGCACATGGATTATATCCACTACAATCCTGTACAGCATGGACTGGCACAAATGCCATCTAATTGGGAACATAGCTCATTTAACTATTGGGTTGGAAGAGGACTCTACGAAAAAAACTGGGGTTCAATGGAGCCTCTTATGTTTGCAGGGCTAGAAAAAGCAGAATGAAGCTTGATTTGCTACCCTGACATCAGCACATTTTTCCACTTTGATTTGGTGGATTACGACGCAAAAAGCGCGTCTAATCCACCCTACATTTGCTACACTCGCTTGGTGGATTACGGCAAAAACCGTCTAATTCGCCCTACGCTGATTAATCCACCCTACATTTGCTTCCCTGACATCAGCACATTTTTCCAGTTTGCCTTGGTGATCAAGCATAGCCATACCATTGATCAAGCAATGCATAGAGTTCTTTTATGCCCATATTGTTGAGCGCGGAAAAGAGTTGCAGTGTCAGTGGCTGGCCAGACGCCCCCACCGCCTCCTTGACCCGCCGCAAGGTGGCTGCCGCGGCTGATTTGCTTATTTTATCTATTTTATTCAACAAGATATGTACTGGCAGCCCACGCTGATGGCAAAAGGAGAGTAATTGAACGTCCAGCTCCCGCAGAGGATGACGACAATCCATAATTAAAATTAATCCTTTCAATGACTCGCGTTCACAGATATAACTATCCACGGTTCGCTGCCATTTAAGCTTCGCCGCCAAAGGCACCTTGGCATAACCATACCCTGGCAGATCTATTAACCGTCTGTCATCATCCAGTGTAAAGACATTAACCAACTGGGTGCGCCCGGGCGTTTTACTCACCCGCGCTAATCCTTTATTCTGTGTCACGCGGTTAAGCACACTGGATTTACCGGCATTTGAACGTCCAACAAACGCGATTTCGATGCCTTGATCAGGCGGCAACTGCACAATGTCTGCCGCGCTTAGTAGAAAATGTGCTTTTTGGTAATTATTTTTCATTTTATATACATCGCTAATGGCCACTATGGAAAAAGACATGATACTCAATTCACTCAATCCCGCACAGCAGGAAGCCGTCAAAGCACCACTTGGACACCAATTAATTTTAGCCGGTGCCGGTAGCGGCAAAACACGCGTCTTAACGCATCGCGTGGTCTGGCTGGTCGAGCAGGAAAAAATATCCCCTTTCAATATTTTGGCCGTGACTTTCACGAATAAAGCCGCCCATGAAATGCGAACCCGCATTGAATCCATGTTGAAAGTACCCGCACGCACCTTGTGGATTGGCACCTTTCACGGCCTGTCACATCGTATATTACGCGCTCACTGGCAACAGGCGGGCTTACCGCAATCGTTTCAGATTTTAGACTCAGATGACCAATTCCGGATGATTCGCCGCGTCATCAACGCGCTCAAGGTGGATGATGATAAATTTCCGCCCAAAGAAGCGCAATGGTTTATCAATGCTCAAAAAGAAGATTGTCGTGACCCAGGCCAGGTTGAACCGCGAGACTACACCGACCAGACTTTCATTAAAATTTATCAAGCCTACCAGGATGCCTGCCAACGCGCGGGTGTGGTTGATTTTGCTGACTTGTTATTTAAAACGTATAAACTATTACAAACCAACGCTGAATTGCGTACGCTGTATCAAACGCGCTTTCGCTCTATTTTGGTCGATGAGTTTCAAGATACGAATGCCATGCAATATAACTGGTTAAAGTTGCTCGCGGGTGAAAAAAACGCTGTCATGATTGTGGGTGACGATGATCAATCTATTTATGGATGGCGAGGCGCGCGCATTGAAAATTTACATAAATTCTCAATAGATTTTTCCGGCGCCAAAGTCATTCGCCTTGAACAAAACTATCGCTCAACCGGCACCATTTTAAAAGCAGCCAATGCGCTGATTGAACAAAATGAAGGGCGCATGGGCAAAGAACTCTGGACAGATGATGCGGCCGGTGAGCGTCTCACCGTCTATGCCGCATTCAATGAAGCAGACGAAGCTTTTTTTATTGTCAATCGGATTCGTGATTTACTTTTAAACCAGCATAATTTACGAGAAATGGCGATACTTTATCGCTCAAACGCACAATCTCGCGTGCTGGAAGAAGCACTCATGCAGTTTGGCATCCCTTATCGTGTCTATGGCGGCTTACGTTACTTTGACCGCGCAGAAATCAAAGACGCACTGGCCTATCTACGTATTCTTGCCAACCGATATGACGACCCCGCCTTTGAGCGCGTCATCAACACACCCGCTCGCGGCATTGGTGATCGCACCCTCTCAGCCATTCGTGAACAAGCTAAAGCCACCGATGCCACGCTGTGGCAGGCACTGGAAGCGTTAATCAACCAGAAATATTTTTCACCGCGCACTGAGTCGGCTTTAAATGCTTTCATCGCCTTAATCAACAGCATGGCTGCAAAATCAGAAACCCTTGCGTTAAACAAGCAAGTTGAACTGATGTTAAATGCAAGCGGTCTCATGGATCATTATCGAAAAGAAAAAGGGGAAAAGGGCTTAACACGACTTGAAAACCTTGAAGAACTGATCAACGCCGCACATCAATTCACACAAGAAGGCATTCAAGATGAAATGCCGCCTCTTGCCGCGTTTTTGGCTTACGCAGCACTTGAATCAGGCGACGATCAAGCCGACACTTATGAAGATTGCGTGCAATTGATGACAATGCACTCCTCCAAAGGTCTCGAATTTCCCGTTGTTTTCATTGCGGGCTGCGAAGAAGAGTTATTTCCACATTACATGTCCATGAGTGACCCGCACAAGTTGGAAGAAGAACGCCGCCTGTGTTATGTTGGCATGACACGCGCCATGCGAAAACTTTTTATGACTTACGCTGAAAATCGACGCATGCACGGACGTGAGTCTTATCATCGCGCGTCTCGTTTTTTACATGAAATCCCAGCCGCGTTAATTGAAGAAATTCGTTTTCGCACCAAAGTTTCACGGCCAGATACAAACAGGACAGGCTATCAGCCCCAAGCGATGGGACGGTTTCGCATTGGACAGGAAGTGAATCATCGCATTTTTGGTGATGGGACGGTACTTGACTGCGAGGGCGATGGTGATGACATGAAAGTGACTGTCCGTTTTGCTAAAGTGGGGACAAAAGTATTAGTCGTCAGCTACTTAACGACAAAATAAACGCTTATTTTTTTGGATAATGGGCTTTGTTGCATCATTCGTCGTTGCGAGGCCGCTTTTTGGCCGAAGCAATCCAGGACGTCGTCAAAAATCATGATATTGCATACATTCTGGATTGCTTCGTCGCATAAAACGCTCCTCGCAACGACGATTCTGCTCCAAAAATAATTTATGCAACAATGCCTGGATAATGGCAAACAGAAAAGGCAACGGCCAGGATCAACCCTATGTATCGTCTGATTAAAAAATATTTATTTTCGCTTGAGCCTGAACAGGCACATGATATGGCCTTAAATTTTTTGCAACTTGCTTATCAATACGGCTTATGGCGTTTTTTTCGCAAAGTGCCCGCGCACCCCTGCACCTTGATGGGCTTAACCTTTCAGAACCGCGTTGGATTGGCAGCCGGATTTGATATCAATGCCGATTATCTTGACGCATTAAGTAAATTGGGCTTTGGATTTATCGAAATTGGCGGTGTCACGCCTAAACCACAAACAGGACATGCCCGACCACGCATTTTCAGATTAACCTTGCAAAAAGGCATCATTAATCGTAAAGGTTTTGACAACAAAGGGGCAGATTACATTGCAGAACAACTGGCCCAAACAAAATATCGCGGCATTTTAGGCATTAATCTTACTAAAAACCGTGACACACCCAATGCGCATGCCATTGACGATTACCTGACTGGCTTTCGTAAATTGTGGCCTTATGCAGACTACATCACCATTAATATTTCATCACCCAACACACCTCAGTTACGTGACATGCAAAAAGGGTCTTTATTGAGTGACCTGCTATCCGCCATGAAACAGGAACAAACTGCCATTCAGGCCAATCATCAAAAATACATCCCGCTGGTGGTGAAAATATCGCCGGACTTATCTGACGATGAGCTTCACGAATTGGCCATGCAGCTTCTTAAATATAAGATTGATGGCGTGATTGCGACCAATTCTTCCATCAGTCGTGACGGTGTTGAAATGTCCCCCTATGCCAGAGAGGCAGGCGGCTTAAGCGGCCAACCCTTGCAAGCACGCAGTGCCCGCATCACCCGACAACTGAAAAAAATACTTGGCCAGCATATCCCCATTATTGCCTCAGGCGGTATCATGGATGAAACCTCTGCGCGTGAGCGCGTTCAGGCTGGCGCACGATTATTGCAAATTTATTCGGGTTTTATCTATGAAGGCCCCGGCTTGATTCGCCGTCTGGCGAATATTTAAGGTAGGCAACGGCGCCACTTCATGAGTGGCTGCACTGCTCACTTAACACGTCATAAGGATTCGAAACATTCGGTAATTCAGGAGCGTTAGCCTCATTTTTCGAAAACAGGCTATGATCACCATATGCTTTCTTTTGAATACCTTGCCCTTTTTTCCTTTTATTTCGAACAACCGTCCATTCATGACCCTCATGAAAAGGATCAGCCTGCTTATCTGAGCCAGAAAGCTTAATATTCGCTGTTGTAATTAAAATGTTTTTTTCCGCCTCTTCCTCACTCGTTAATTTCTCGCCTTGGAATAATTTTAAAATATCGTTGCTCTTAAGATAACGCCCTTCTTCAAACGACATCTCCAGTTTCAACAAATGAGCACCTACATGTCTCGGATCAATCTTCAGGATGGTTTCCAATGTCCCTTTTACCATATTTCTAATTTGCAGGGCATCCTCCTCTTTCCAACGGTTTAGAATGGAATCACGGTAATATTTTTTTAATATAGTGACATAGTTGTCTAAAGGGTCGAAATCGGGAAAATCCTGATTGAGCAGATTCATTTCAGCTTGGTTATAAAAGTGACCTTCATCCTCCTGGTCAAGGTTCTCATCACCCCCCCTCTCTGCCACATCTTGTCTGAAAACTACCCTTTTAAGCCATAACCAAGCCTTTATAATGAATTCCAGCATCGTCTCGCACCTCATCCTTAAAAATAAAAAGTCATTCCACGGTCACTGACTTGGCCAAATTCCGTGGCTGATCTACATCGGTTCCCTTCAACACAGCAACATGATATGCCAGCAATTGCAAGGGTATGGTATACAAAATCGGCTGTAGCAGCGCATGCATTTCCGGCATGGCAATCACATGTGCGTCTGAAAACGCTTCTTGATGGAATAAATGCACCTGATCTGTCAACACATATAACTTGCCGCCCCGTGCGCGGACTTCTTGCAAGTTTGACAAGTTTTTTTCAAGTAACGCATCGCCTGGTGCCGTTGCAATGACCGGCATATTTTCATCCACCAACGCTAACGGCCCATGCTTTAATTCACCGGCCGGATACCCTTCAGCATGAATATACGAAATTTCTTTCATCTTCAATGCGCCTTCAAGCGCGATGGGATACAAACTGTTACGGCCTAAAAAAATCGCGTGTTGCTTATTCACAAAAGCGCGCGCCCAAATGCCAACCGCCTTATCCTGCTGCAACACTTTTTGCGCCAAACGCGGCAATTGATGTAATTGCTTCACCAGCTCACTTTCAAGCTTAGCGTCCATTGCGCGGGACTGCCTTAACACCAATGCAAACAAAAACAAGGCGGTTAATTGCGTGATAAACGCTTTTGTAGAGGCAACGCCAATTTCCACCCCCGCCTGTGTTAAAAAGTGCAACGCTGATTCTCGCAACATGGAACTGCCCGCCACATTGCAAATGGCCAGGGTGCTCAAATAGCTCATCCCTTTCGCCAATCGCAATGCGGCCATCGTATCAGCCGTTTCCCCAGATTGAGACAATGTCACAAACAAACTATTTTTGGCTGGCGCAATCTCACGATAACGAAATTCACTCGCCACCTCCACCGTACAGGGAATGTTAGCCAATGTCTCTATCCAGTATCGCGCTACCAGGGCAGCATGATAACTTGTGCCGCAGGCAACAAAATGAATATGCTCTGTTTTGGAAAATATCGCGGCTGATTTTGGGCCAAAAATAGCTGGCAGCACCTGCTCTTCACTCACACGCCCATGAAGACACGATGCCATTGCCTCAGGCTGCTCCATGATTTCTTTTTTCATAAAATGGCGATAGTCGCCGCGCTCTATCGAATCCTGATTAATGCTCAAGGTATGCTGCTCACGCGTCACCAATTGATGGTTCTTATCATAAATTCGGATGTTATCAATGCTAATATCCGCCACATCATGATCTTCCAGATAAATAAAGGATTGCGTGACCGACAATAAGGCCAGCGGATCTGAAGCCACATAATTCTCACCCTGACCTTTCCCAATCACCAGAGGGCTGCCCTGGCGCGTCACCAGCAAACGACCTGGATGCCGCCTTGAAATCACGCCAAGCGCATACGCACCCTTTAGTTGCGACAACGTTTCACGTATGGCGGCCAACAAATCCTGACTTTTTGCATAATGTTGATGAATGAGATGCACCGCCACTTCCGTGTCTGTCTCTGAGTGAAACGCATATCCTGCTTCTTGCAATTGTTGTCGTAATGCCGTGTGATTTTCAATAATGCCATTATGTACCAGAGCAAAATCATCATTTGACACAAAAGGGTGTGCGTTATTTTCTGTCGGCGCGCCATGCGTTGCCCAGCGCGTATGAGCAATGCCGGTATGCCCCATCAATGGGGTGTTTTTCATTGCATTCTCCAACTCACGCACTTTACCCACCACCCGCAAACGCTGCAATTGCTGCGCTGCATCAATCACCGCGATACCAGCAGAATCATAACCTCTATATTCCAGCTTCTTTAAACCGTTTATCAATAATGAGGCCACTGATCGTTTTGCCACCGCACCCACAATTCCGCACATATAAAGTTTTCCTGCTTAACAAGCTTGCCTGATTTATTTTGACTCTTTCACGGGACGTTGCCACTCTATAATGGTGCGCTGCTCTGCACGCGTCAACGTCAACTGATGCGCGGGTGCATCTTGTGTGATGGTTGAGCCCGCTCCAATGGTTGCGCCCTCACCCACCGTGATCGGCGCCACCAATTGCGAGCACGAGCCAATAAAGGCACCGTCACCAATGGTGGTTTTAAACTTGTTCACGCCGTCATAATTACAAGTGATCACCCCCGCACCCACATTCACCCGCCGACCAATTTCACTGTCACCCACATAGCTTAAATGATTCACCTTGGTGCCTTCGCCCAGCACACTCTTTTTAATTTCCACAAAATTACCAATATGGGTATGCTCGGCTAACCGAGTGCCCGGACGTAAGCGCGCAAAGGGGCCAATCTCGGCGTCATTTGCGACCATTGCGCCATCAATCACACTGTTCGCCTTCACCATCACCCGATCCCCCAGCACCGCATCACGAATAAGACAATTTGGGCCAATGGTACAGCCATCCCCAAGCACCACTTGGCCTTCCAGAATCACATTCACATCAATGGTAATATCCTTGCCCACTTGCAGGATGCCTCTCAAATCAAACCGTGCCGGATCTAACAAGGTCACTCCCTGACGCAACAGGTTTTCTGCCTGTTGCCGCTGATAAAAACGCTCCAGAAAAGCCAACTGTACTTTATCATTCACGCCTAAAATTTCTTCCACGACCGCCGGCTTAACATCATGCACGACCACCCCGTCTTTCACGGCCAAGGCAACGATGTCCGTTAAATAATATTCGTTTTGTGCATTTTGCTTATCCAGCCGTGGCAGCCATTTTTTCAAATAAGCTGCCTGACAAAAATAAATGCCTGAATTAATTTCATGAATGGCGCGCTCTTTCTCTGTCGCGTCTCTTTCTTCCACAACCGCAACAATACGCTGCTTCTCGCGCTTAATCCGCCCATAACCTTGAGGCTGCGCCAACATCGCCGTCAACATGCCCAGTGATTTTTCTTTGGGTGTGGTTTCAATCAACTTTTCTAAGGTCGCCTCACTTGTCAGCGGCACATCGCCGTAGAGCACTAACACATAGTGATCATCTGGAATCGCTGGCAACGCCTGCAAAACAGCATGACCCGTGCCCAATGGTTCGGCTTGTGTGATCCATCTTACCTCGTCATGCAGTTTCGCTTGCAACACATGGCGTTCATGCCCACACACGACCATCGGCACTTCATTAGGCGCAATTTTTCTGGCGAGTGCGATCACGCGTTCAAGTAATGGCACGCCTGCCAGCGAATGCAGCACCTTTGGCAAGGTAGAGCACATCCGTTTACCCGCGCCCGCCGCGAGAATCACCACTTGAACTTGAACAGTCATAACGCACTTACCTCTTTAAATAGTCGCCATCAATGAAGGGGCATGTAGCTGCTCCATCAACTGACAGACTTCGGGCGTAGCCACAATCAAGGGATCTATCGACAAAAATACCACATGCTCAAGCTTATCTGAAATGGCTTTAATCATAACTGAAAATTGCGTGATTGGGCTAATCACACCCTGCTCATTCACCACCAAAATGGGGCCGTCTTCACCGCTATAAGCCTGATGCGGCGTTTGAATCAGCGTCAACTGCCAGTCTTGAAACACGGCTTGATGCTGACGTTTAAACGTTGCCAATATTTTTTCAACGCTCTCTAAATCGGCATTGTCCAGTCTCACTATTTTAGGCATCTGACGCTGTTGCAGGCGTTTCGCGATTTGGATGGCAGGATGCGCTCCTTCCATCTCAGCCAATTGTTTCACAAACACAAAGATATCGTAATCACATAACTCTTTGTAATGCTGATATTGCTGCTTCAAAAATGCCTGTTTTAATTTTTCGACTTGTTTGGATTTCACAACCGCCTGATTGAAATGATTGGCAGCCATCAGAAATTGACCCAGACGTGTGTGCTTCATGGGCTGATAAACCGCTTCCGTTTCCAAGCTTGCCGCCAAGCTCGCCAACAACTGCACCAACAAATGTTCCAGTGCCAATTTTTTTTGTGAATGATAAATATTGCGCGTCATCAAGCGGCGTGCCATTAAATAGTGTTCCACCGCACCAATGCCTTTATGTGTGATGCCTAAACGCTCTCCCCCCTCCGCTTCCACAATGGTCATGCAATGCAACATCCAGTGAAAATCAAACTGGCCATATGCCACTCCGCAAAAATGGCTGTCGCGCAGCAAATAATCCAGCCTGTCCGCATCCAGTTGTGAGGACACAATGTCTGCCAACACCGGTTTTGCAACCGGCTGGTGCATAATCATCGCGGCAATATTCTGAAATTTTTCCTTAGTTAAATGATACCGTGGATTCAATCGGTTATATTCCGCAAAAAAGGCTTGGGTGTCATACCCTTCCAAAAAATACGGTGTCCAGTCTTCATGGCGAATTAATTTAGGGTGAAAGATGCCTTCAAACGCATGCGAAAAAGGGCCGTGCCCCATGTCATGCAACAAACAGGCAATCATGACTAACTGACGCTCTTCATCCGCCAATCCAATCTTCTGTGCCACCTGACTTGCCACATAACAACAACCCAGACTGTGATTAAAGCGCGTGTGTACCGCGCCTGGAAAAATGAAATCACCCAGACCCAACTGCTTGATATGTCGTAACCGCTGAAAGTTCGGACTATCAATAAAAGGCTTAACCCATGTGTCTTCTAACGAAGAAAATTGCATCGTGCCATGCACAGGGTCTTTGATGACATGAAAAATATTATTCATGGTTCAGGGAGTCTAACGCTTGCTGGTAAGCCTCATAAACCGCTTCATCCTGACAGACAAAGAGGACCATTTTAATCTCCGGATGAAGTTCCAGAAAATTAGCCGTCTCATTCACGGCAATCGTGACGGCCTGTGACACGGGATAGCCATATATGCCGCAACTAATGGCCGGAAACGCAATGGTTTTGATTTGATGCTCAAGTGCCAATTTCAAACTGGCCACATAACAGGAAGCAAGCAGCTTGGGCTCTCCTTTTGCCCCGCCGCGCCACACGGGACCCACCGCATGAATGATATAATGCGCGGGCAGTTCATAAGCGGGCGTTAACTTGGCATGCCCCACCGAACACCCCCCCAAACTGGCGCAGGCACCAGGGAGCGCTGCTCCGGCCGCCTCAAAAATGGCACCACAAACCCCACCACCACTTTCTAAAGCCGTATTAGCCGCATTGACAATTGCATCGACTTGTAACTGGGTAATATCACCTTTTACCAACTGCATTCTATCTTTTATCATTAAATACTCGTTTAGTTTGCCATATAGTCCCGATTCTACGCTTTAAACCCCTTGGATTTCTAGGGTCTGTCGTCAATTGCTTTCTCACCTGCCTCTCGCTCCCTCACTATTGCCGCCTCCCCCACCTCCTGTGCTAAAGTCAGCCTAAACACTTAGACAGCCCAAAAGGACACCCTCATGACCCACACCCATCCACCCATCGTGACCTCCACAACCGGCAGCAGGGTTGCTCATGCTGACAAACCCTTCATCTTAAGCCTCGCCATGGGAGAAGACTTATTTGAAAGCATTTTGCGCTGCGCCAATGACGCCAATCTGCCCTCTGCCATGATCAGCGGCCTTGGCACACTGGACGATGTCACCGTGGCCTATTACAACCTGAACACCAAGGCATATCAGACCAAATGTTTCCACGGCATGTTTGAGCTGGTTTCCCTCAATGGCAACATCAGCTTTGTAGAGGGCAAACGCTTCCTTCACCTC
>Ga0155556_104_pt1 | contig 23669 bp, 21 predicted proteins | sample RifCSPhighO2_12_FD_107213 | JGI IMG/M metagenome (GOLD analysis project Ga0155556, IMG submission 107213) | Gammaproteobacteria bacterium RIFCSPHIGHO2_12_FULL_45_12
CGCGTTAATGAAGGCCTGCCCATCACAGGAAAGACGCGGTGTCGCGGTGTTGTTGGGCGTGATGACAATGGTAATGTTGGCATTGCCCTCAACCACAATGGGACGCATGCTTAATGTATGCGGGAACATGGGCACCAAGACCAAGGCATCTAGTTTGGGGTGCAGGATAGGACCGCCGCCTGACAAGGCATAGGCGGTTGAGCCGGTGGGGGTTGCTATGATCAGTCCGTCTGAGTTCTGGCTGCAAACAAACTGATTATTGATGAAAATTTCAAATTCGTTCATGTGCGGAACGGAATCGGGAATGAGCGCGGCTTCATTGAGCGCATTGCTTTGGCCTAAAAGCTGATCTTGCCATTTAATGGTAGCGGTTAAAAGAAAGCGTTCTTCCTGAAGATAGTGACCATCCAGAATGGCCTCGATCTTGGCTAACTCGGTTGGATGGATGTCTGTCAGAAAGCCGAGTCGTCCGCGGTTTACGCCAAGGACGGGTACCCCTTTTTCCATGACGGTATGAGCGGCGTGTAATAAGCTTCCATCGCCGCCGACTACAATGATTAAATCACATTGTTGGCATAAGGCTTCGCGGCTCACGCAGTAGGGTGCGGCTTCCGCAAGTCCAGTCGCGGTTTCATCATCAATGAGAATATCGCGCTTTAATTCGCATAAGTAATGAATGAGTGCTTTTAGTGTCTCATTGACCCCCGCGTTTTTGACTTTGCCTAAAATGCCGATGGTTTTAAAGGGTGTTCTCATAGTCGTTACCTTTTAGAGGGATCAAAATAGTGTTACATGATTTAAGGCTTCTCGCTATCTTTACAAGGTATAATAGACCTTGAAACCTTTGAATTTGCCCTTATATAGTAGGTAACCTAGCTTAGGTGACAACTGTCATCCAGAGGAGCGTTTTTTGCGACGAAGGATCTCGTGTTTTTTAGGAGATTCTTCGCTTCGCTCAGAATGACAACTCATTAACCATTTGATTAATCAAAAGGAGAACGGCACTGATGCGTAACACAAGCTCAGACCAGGCGTCTGAAAAGAAAGAAAAGCCGAAATCAAAGTCTGACCCATCGAGAGAGTTGCTGACGCACCCGGAATATGAAGAATTGATGCAAAAATTGAACGAAGCAGATCAGAAGATTGCACAACATTGGGAGCGAATTTTGCGCATGCAGGCAGATTCAGAGAATGTCGCGCGCAGAAATGAACGAGACGTGGCGAATGCGCATAAGTTTGCCCTGGAAAAATTTGTGGATCAGCTCTTGCCGATTGTGGATAGTCTTGAGCTCTCAGTGGCCAATGTGCCACCGCAATCGGCTGAGGCTGCCAAGGTCACCATTGAGGGGGTGAATTTAACTCTAAAGCTGTTTTACGGTGCCATGGAGAAATTTGGCATTAAACAAATCAATCCGTTAGCCGCGCCATTTGATCCTGAATACCAGCAAGCCATTTCCATGCAGGTGGATGAGAACGCGAAGCCAGGCACTGTTATTTCGGTGCTGCAAAAGGGTTATACCTTAAATGACCGTTTGATACGTCCTGCGCTGGTAGTGGTGTCAAAAGGGGAAGACGAATGATTTACCTATTGAAAATAAACGAAATGCCCTTATCTGTAGGGAATAGACTACCAATTAATGAAAGCGGAGATAAACATGGCCTCGAATAAAATTATTGGAATTGACCTTGGGACGACAAACTCCTGTGTTGCGGTGATGGATGGGGATAAAGTCAAAGTGATTGAAAACGCAGAAGGCGCGCGCACAACTCCCTCAATTGTTGCCTATTTGGACAACAGTGAAATTCGGGTTGGCCAGCCAGCCAAGCATCAGGCAGTCACCAATCCCAAGAATACAATTTATGCATCAAAGCGCTTGATAGGCCGTCGTTTCGAAGAGGAAGTGGTGCGCCGGATGCAAGAAACCGTACCCTTCAAAATTGTGAAAGCAGAAAATGGGGATGCCTGGGTGGAAGTGTTAGGCAATCAGCAAATTGCGCCGCCACAAGTTTCCGCGCAAGTGTTAATGAAAATGAAGAAAACGGCTGAAGACTATTTAGGTCATGAAGTGACCGAGGCCGTGATTACCGTTCCTGCTTATTTTAATGATTCGCAACGTCAGGCCACCAAAGATGCGGGTCGAATTGCGGGGCTTGAAGTGAAGCGCATTATTAATGAGCCAACAGCCGCGGCACTGGCATTTGGGATGGATAAAAAGCCAGGTAACAGTAAAATTGCCGTATATGATCTGGGTGGTGGAACTTTCGATATCTCGATTATTGAAATTGCAGAAGTGGATGGGGAGCATCAATTTGAAGTGCTTTCCACCAATGGCGACACTTTCCTTGGCGGTGAAGATTTTGATCAGCGTTTAATGAATTATTTAGTCGATGAATTTAAAAATTCGTCCGGAATTGATTTACGTCAGGATCCCCTGGCATTGCAGCGTCTTAAAGAGTCGGCTGAAAAGGCGAAAATTGAACTTTCTTCCACGCAGCAGACGGAAGTGAATTTGCCTTACATTACCGCGGATGCGAGTGGCCCCAAGCACATGAATGTCAAGGTGACACGCGCTAAATTAGAGTCGCTGGTTGAAGACCTGGTGCAGCGCAGCATTGAACCTTGTAAAACAGCATTGAAAGATGCGGGTTTAAGCACAGATAAAATTGATGACGTGATTTTGGTGGGCGGCCAGACACGCATGCCGCTGGTGCAAGAAGTGGTACGCAAATTGTTTGGAAAAGAGCCGCGAAAAGATGTGAATCCGGATGAAGCCGTTGCAATGGGTGCAGCCATTCAGGGTGCGGTATTAACTGGCGCGATTAAAGACGTATTGCTGCTGGATGTGTCACCTTTGTCCCTGGGCATTGAAACCATGGGCGGCGTGATGACGAAATTAATTGAAAAGAACACCACCATTCCAACGCGTGCGACACAAGTGTTTTCAACGGCAGGGGATAATCAAACAGCGGTGACCATCCATGTGTTGCAGGGTGAGCGCGAAATGGCCTCTGCAAACAAATCGCTGGGTCGGTTTGACTTGACAGATATCCCGCCAGCACCGCGTGGTTTGCCGCAAATTGAAGTGACGTTTGATATTGATGCCAATGGTATTTTACATGTGTCTGCCAAAGACAAGGCAACGGGTAAAGCGCAATCCATTAAAATTCAGGCATCCTCAGGTTTAAATGAGGAAGAAATCAAAAAAATGGTTCAAGACGCTGAAATACACGCGGATGAAGATCGAAAGTTTCATGAATTGATTGCGGTGCGTAACCAGGCGGATAATTTGAGTCACTCAGTCACCAAAACCTTGAAAGAGGCGGGTGATAAGGTGTCTGCAGAAGAGCGTCAAGCCATTGAACAAGCTATCCTAGCATTGAAAGAAGCCATGAAGTCAGATGATAAGGATTTAATTGAAGCGAAAACCAAAGCGTTGACGGAGGCGTCTGGAAAAATGGCTGAACGTATGTATGCCCAAGGTCAGGCAGAGCAAGGTCAGGGTGAACCGCAGGGCGGGGCTGAAGGCGAATCTTCCGGAAAGCCAGCAGACAAGGGAGAGCACGTTGTGGATGCTGAATTTGAGGAAGTAAAAGACGATAATAAGCGCGACTCTTAATGGCGCACTTATTTTACCGAAAATTAGACGAAAAGAGTGGTTATGACAAAAAAGCGTGATTATTACGAGATCTTGGGTGTTTCGCGAAATGCCAGCGAAGAAGAGATAAAGAAGAGTTATCGACGACAGGCGATGAAGCATCATCCGGATCGTAATGCTAGCGATAAAGATGCTGAGGAGAACTTCAAGCAAATTAAACAAGCTTATGAAGTTCTCTCAGACAGCCGTAAGCGCGCGGCGTATGACCAGTTTGGGCACGCGGGGGTGGATGGCGGCGCGGGAGGGTTTGGCGGCGGTACTGAGGGCATGAATTTCGGCGATATTTTCGGCGATATTTTCGGCGATATTTTTGGCGGCGGCCGACGTGGCGGCGCACAGCGTGGCGGCGATTTGCATTTTACGCTGGACATTAGCCTGGAAGACGCTGTGTTTGGCAAAACGGCTGAAATTGCCATTCCCACGTTGGTGGTTTGCGCGGATTGTCATGGCTCGGGTGCGCGAGCAGGTTCGTCGCCCGTCACTTGCACGCATTGCGGGGGGCAGGGTCAAATTCGCATGCAGCAAGGTTATTTTTCAGTTCAGCAAACGTGTCCCGCTTGTTATGGAAAAGGGCGCGTCATTCAGCATCCTTGTGGGGCTTGTCATGGACATGGGAGGAAGAAGCAAAATAAAAAACTGTCCGTTAAAATTCCAAAAGGAGTGGATACGGGCGATCGAATTCGTTTAAGTGGTGAAGGTGAGGCGGGTGAAGGCGGTGCGCCAACGGGTGACCTTTATATACAAATGGTGGTGCAAGCGCATCCCTTGTTTGAGCGTGATGGAAAAAATCTGTATTGTGAAGTGCCCATCAGTTTTGTCACGGGGGCGTTGGGCGGTGAGCTTGAAGTGCCTGCATTAAGCGGACGGGTCAAGTTGAAGATTCCACCGGAGACGCAAACGGGCAAAGTTTTTCGAGTGAAGGGCATGGGTGTGCCATCTGTGCGGGGTGGTGATCAGGGCGATTTAATGTGTAAGGTGCAAATTGAAACGCCAGTCAATTTGACGGCAAAGCAAAAAGACTTGCTGCAGCAATTTGCAAAAACCATGTCTTCCAATAATAAACATACCCCAAGATCGAGCTCCTGGTTTGACAAGGTCAAGAAATTTTTTGAAGACATGAAATTATAGGTGAATATTATGCAAAAAGTACCAATGACGGTGGTGGGTGCTGAAAGATTGCGTGAAGAATTGCAACATCTCAAGCAGAAAGAGAGACCAAGAATCATTAATGCCATCGCTGAGGCGCGCGCGCACGGTGACTTGAAAGAAAATGCGGAATATCACGCAGCCCGGGAACAGCAAAGTTTTATTGAGGGCCGTATATTGGAAATTGAGTCAAAGTTAAGTATGGCGCAGGTGATTGATGTGACCAAAATGGAGAATGATGGCCGGATTATTTTTGGCGTGACGGTCACTTTAACCAGTGAAGAGGGCCACTCCCTAACTTACAAAATTGTGGGCGAAGATGAGGCGGATATCAAAGAAAATAAAATTTCAGTCAGTTCGCCGGTTGCCCGTGCGCTGATTGGCAAATATGAGGGTGATGCGGTGGTGGTGCAGACACCTGATGGCTCCACTTCGTATGAAATTGCTGAAGTGACTTATGCTTAATGTCTGAAAAAAGCAGCCGTTGGTGGTTGAAAGAGCACTTTAATGATCCTTATGTTAAACAGGCACAGAAGGAAGGGTATCGCTCGCGGGCAGTTTACAAATTGCTGGAAATCAATCAACGTGATCGACTCTTTAAGCCTGGTATGACCGTGCTTGACTTGGGCGCAGCCCCTGGCGGATGGTGTCAGGTCGTCGCCCGATTGATTAGGCCAAAGGGGCGTTTGATTGCGCTTGATTTGCTGCCGATGGACCCCATTGAAGGGGTTGAGTTTATTTTGGGCGATTTTTCGGATGAGGCTGTTTTGGAGACATTGCAGGCGGAGTTGGCGCATGCAAAGGCAGATTGGGTGCTATCCGATATGGCGCCTAACATGAGTGGCAATGAGAGTGTGGACATCCCCCGTTCCATGTATTTAGGTGAGTTAGCACTGGAATTTGCTCGGAAAGTACTGAAAAAAGACGGCGGTTTCCTCGTGAAGGTCTTTCAGGGTGAGGGATTTGAAGCCTTGCAGGCAGAGGCAAAACGTTATTTTCAGCGAGTGGTGATACGCAAACCCAAGGCTTCACGGGGTCGCTCACGGGAAGTTTATTTGTTAGCAAGCGGCTTGAAATAAGCACTTTTTCAACGAAAAAGGTGCGACAGTCTGGTTTTTTAGGGGTGATAATGGTCTCGCCTGTGCTTGCGAGCGTGAACATCGCCCTTTGTCCGGTTTATAACTTTTCTAGTTAATCCTCAATAGATTAGGTATGATAAATAGATTCTTTGAGAGAGGCCAATCAACGTGAATGATGCAGTGAAAACAATACTTTTATGGATGATTATTGGGGTCATTTTGATCGCGGTTTTCAATAATTTTGGACCGAAGCGAGAGCCTGATGAGCGCATCACGTATTCTGCATTTATCAATGATGTGAAACAGGGGAATGTGAAGTCTGTTACCATTACGGAGCAAAATGTGGCGGGTGTCTTCCAGAATAACAAGTCTTTTACCTCTTATTTGCCCATGCGTGAAGACGCTGCCCTGTTGCAACAAATGCTGGATAAAGGCGTGATTGTGAAAGGCAAACAGCCTGATTCGCCAGGTATCCTGATGCATCTGTTAAATTTACTCCCCTGGATTATTTTGTTTGCGATCTGGATATATGTGCTGAGGCAGCAAGCGGGTGGCGGGAAGGGTGGTGCGTTTTCATTTGGTCGTAGTCGTGCGCGTCTATTAAACGCGGATCAGGTGAAAATTACCTTTGCGGATGTTGCTGGCTGTGAAGAGGCAAAGGAAGAAGTAAAAGAGCTAGTCGATTTTTTAAAAGACCCAGGAAAATTTCAGCGTCTTGGTGGAAAAATACCCCGCGGGGTTTTGTTGGTGGGGCCGCCTGGTACTGGTAAAACGCTGTTGGCGAAAGCGGTCGCGGGTGAAGCCAAAGTGCCATTTTTCACTATTTCCGGTTCGGATTTTGTAGAGATGTTTGTTGGCGTTGGCGCATCTCGTGTGCGTGATATGTTTGAGCAGGCAAAGAAACAATCGCCCTGTATTATTTTTATCGATGAAATTGATGCGGTTGGACGTCATCGCGGCGCTGGTTTGGGCGGTGGTCATGATGAACGTGAGCAAACCCTGAATCAGTTGTTGGTTGAGATGGATGGTTTTCAAGGCAATGAAGGGGTCATTGTGGTCGCTGCCACCAATCGCCCTGATGTGCTCGACCCTGCCTTGTTGCGCCCGGGCCGTTTTGACCGGCAAGTGATGGTGGGGTTACCCGATGTGCAAGGCAGAGAGCAAATTTTAAGGGTGCATAGCCGCAAAGTGCCCGTGGCAGAGGATGTGAATGTCGCCATCATTGCGCGCGGGACACCTGGATTTTCGGGCGCGGATTTGGCGAACATTGTGAATGAGGCTGCTTTGTTTGCCGCGCGGGCGAATAAACGCGTGGTGGATATGGAAGATTTTGAGAAAGCCAAAGATAAAGTCATCATGGGTGCGGAACGCCGTTCCTTGGTGATGAATGATGATGAGAAATTGCTGACAGCTTATCATGAAGCAGGCCACGCCATTGTGGGTTTAAAAGTACCTTCACATGATCCAGTGCACAAAGTGACCATCATTCCGCGAGGACGGGCACTGGGTGTCACCATGTTTTTACCGGAGGCTGATCGTTATTCCCATTCCAGAGAGTTTCTGGAAAGCAAAATTTCCAGTTTATTTGGCGGCCGGTTAGCGGAAGAAATTATTTTTGGCGCGAATAAAGTGACGACGGGAGCGTCTAATGATATTCAGAAAGCAACTGAAATTGCGCGTAATATGGTAACAAAATGGGGGTTATCAGATAAGGTGGGCCCCTTGACGCTTGGCGCGGATGATGAGGAAGTGTTTCTCGGTCATTCCATCACGCGGCATAAAGATGTTTCAGAGGCAACCTCAGGGTTGGTTGATGCGGAAGTTCGCGATATTGTGAATCGTAACTATGTGAGAGCAGAAAAAATTCTGAAAGAAAATCTGGATACCCTGCACGCGATGGCTGAAGCATTGATGGTTTATGAGACGATCAACGTGGATCAGATCAGTGACATTATGGCGGGGAAGCCTGCTCGTGAACCGGCTGGATGGAATAGCGAAAAGGAAATTGAAGCGAGGAAGAAAAAGGCGGCAGGAAAGGATCAGGCAACGGAGGAGCCAAAGCAGGAATCGCTTAAACTCGATCAAGGTAAATCGGGAGCAACGCCTGAAAATGGCTCAGTCAACCAATAACATGACGCAATCCTCTAGGCAGAGACAATTTTTTGGGACAGACGGTATCCGTGGTCGTGTGGGTATCTGGCCAATTACGCCTGAGTTTGTTTTGAAGTTAGGTTGGGCGGTCGGAAAAGTTTTGGCGCGGCAGGGTAATGGCAAGGTATTGATTGGCAAGGATACCCGAATTTCAGGCTATATGTTTGAATCGGTGTTAGAGTCTGGTTTGTCTGCCGCTGGCATTGATACCCATTTATTAGGCCCCATGCCAACACCGGCCATTGCGTATTTAACGCGTACGCTCCGAGCGCAGGCGGGCATTGTGATCAGTGCCTCACACAATCCTTACTTCGATAATGGCATTAAGTTTTTTTCGGCGCAGGGCACGAAACTGGCTGATGAGATTGAGCTTGCTATTGAAGAACAACTGGAACAAGTCATGACAACGGTTGATTCGGCGGCGTTAGGGAAGGCGATTCGTGTGGTGGATGCGCCTGGTCGTTACATTGAGTTTTGTAAGAGCACCGTTTCCTCAGATGTGACCTTAAATGGTTTGAAAATTGTCGTTGATTGCGCGAATGGCGCAGCTTATCACATTGCGCCAAATGTCTTTCGGGAACTGGGTGCGGATGTGTATGAACTGGGTGTTGAGCCAAATGGTTTGAACATTAATTTAAACTGTGGTGCAAACCATCCGGAAACGGTGAAACAGGCTGTTTTGGAGCAACAAGCAGATTTGGGCATTTCGCTTGATGGCGATGGCGATCGTGTGGTGATGGTGGATCATCATGGCCATATTCTGGATGGCGATGATTTGCTTTATATCATTGCAAAGCACAAGGCGTCACGTGGGAGCTTGCTGGGCGGTGTGGTCGGTACGGTCATGTCGAATCTTGGTTTAGAGAAAGCACTGCAGCAGCTTGGACTCGAATTGGTGCGTGTGCCTGTGGGCGATCGTTACATTTTGCGTGAACTCATGTCGCGGCACTGGAATTTAGGCGGAGAGCCGTCAGGGCATATTGTCTGTTTGGGGGCGACTTCAACGGGTGATGGCATTGTGACTGCTTTGCAAGTATTGGCCGCCATGCGCTGCCAGCGTATGCCTCTGGCAGAGATACGGGTGGGCATTGACAAGTACCCACAAGTTTTGGTGAATGTGGGCACAGGACAAGGACAAGCGGGCAAGTCGCTTGAAAGCCCTGGAATTAAACAGGCGGTCGCCGAAGTGGAAGCGGAATTGGGTGGTCGGGGCAGGGTATTGTTACGTTGTTCAGGTACGGAGCCCTTGATTAGAATTATGGTTGAGGGTGAGGATGAGCAGCGTGTTCGTACTTATGCAAACCAGTTAGCGCAAGTGCTTAAGTCAGAAATTGGCTAGGGCTCGCCGTCAATTAGCTTAATCCTATTTTAGTCAACTGTAGTTGGTTTAGGCGTTTTTTGCCGTAATCCACCAATTTAAGTGCGCCATTATTTTATGGGTAAAGCGATAGCGCGAACCGTGCGATTTTTTGTCGTGTACAAACAGAAGCATAAAATAAAAGCCCTTGTTTTCCAGGGAAACAAGGGCTTCACTTACTCGCAAAACAAATAGAGGAGTCGATTAAGAAACCATTTCCTTTAGTTTCTTGAGAGGTTTGATTTTAACAGCTTTGTAGGCTGGTCTTGCCTTGATTGTGATGGCTTCGCCGGTGAAGGGATTAACGCCTTTGCGAGCAGGTCTTGCTGGCTTTTTCACAACGCTAATTTTCATCATGCCAGGCATCACAAATACGCCGGGGCCGCCCACTTTCACGTGTTTTTCAATCACGTTGGTCAGGCAGTCAAGCACAGCAACAACGTCTTTCTTGTTAACCAGTGTGACATCGGTGATGGTTCTGATCATGTTTGTTTTAGTCAGAGGGTCTTTGATGGACGGTAACTTCCTTGCTGCCGTGCTTGTTTTGGTGGCAGCAGATCTACCGTTTGCAGACTTCCCTTTCTTTTTCGTAGTTTTCTTTACGGCCATGTTTATTCCTCAACTTAAGTAAAAAGACACTATTTACATTATCATTTTTTTAGAAATATGCGAGCGTTTTTTATGTAAAAATAGCTAAAAACAGGTAAAAAACCATTTTTTAAGTGTCTTTTATTATAAAAAGCGGAATTTAAGACTAGACCAACACAACGATCAGGCGAAAATCACTCAAAAGCACTCAAAAGCACTTCATCAGCATGGGTGCTTAATGAGAAAGTTTCTTCCTTTAAGCGGGGCGATCTGTCTGTCCGTCAGGCGGTGAGGGCAGGTCAGTTTCATTCATTCAGCCGTACGGGTGGGCAAGTTGTCTTGGTGCGGATGCGTGCGGTTAGCGGGCAGTGAGATCCGCCTTTATTTTGCTCAAGATAAATAATCTCCGGAGACGGGACGCCACCACTTGCTTGTTTTAGCGGCTTCCTATACAATTCTGGCGCTTTTGGGGCTTTATTTATTCCATAGGATTAATGATGAAAACGTATTTTGCAACGAATGAAAATAGAGAACACAAGTGGTATCTCGTTGATGCATCAGGCAAAGTGCTGGGCAGATTGGCCACTCAGATTGCCAAATATCTGCGTGGCAAGCACAAACCAGAGTATACGCCGCATGCGGATACCGGTGATTACATTGTCGTCATTAACGCTGACAAAGTGAAGGTGACGGGCGCGAAAGAACAAGACAAGAAATATTACCGCCATTCAGGGTATCCTGGCGGCATCAAGGAAATGACGCTTGAAAAGTTGCGCGCCAAGGATCCAGGACGAATTATCGAGCTCGCGGTAAAGGGCATGTTGCCTAGGAACCCGCTGGGCAGGGATATGTTACGCAAATTAAAGGTTTATGCCGGTACGGATCATCCGCATGCTGCGCAACAGCCTGTTGAGATTAACCTAGTTAAAGAATAATAGGACATGATGATGGTAGCAAAAATGTTAAGTACGACTGGGCGTCGTAAAACTTCAACGGCCCGCGTTTTTTTGAAGAAAGGTAAAGGTGCAATTGTCATTAATGGCCGCACTCTGGAAGAATATTTTGGCCGTAAAACAGCCCGTATGATTGTTCGTCAGCCCTTGGAAGTGACTGACACGCAATTAAAATATGATTTTACGGTGACGGTGACAGGTGGCGGCACAAATGGCCAGGCCGGCGCTATTCGCCATGGCATTGCCAGAGCCTTGGTGAAGCAGGAAATTGCCGATGGCGCGGGTGAAGTGTTAGCGGAAGATGGTAGTTCGGAATCAGGTGGATTACAAAAGAAGGCACTTCGCCGCGCGGGTTATATGACAAGAGATGCAAGAGAAGTCGAGCGTAAAAAGGTGGGTAAACATAAAGCTCGTAAAGGTACGCAGTACTCCAAGCGATAACCTGTATTGTGTTCATATCACTGGGGGATCGTCTAGCGGTAGGACTATGGACTCTGACTCCATCAACCTAGGTTCGAATCCTGGTCCCCCAGCTGCCTTCCCATTTTGTTGGCAGTATGTAATCTGAATTGAAACTGATCATTAAATATGACTATTACGGTCAAGGGGAGCGATGGCATGGCTGTCATTACAAATAAAAGATCCGTCATGACGCTTTATTCTGGGGCAGTGGATATTAAAAGTCACCGGGTTCGCATTGTTTTGGCGGAAAAAGGCGTGTCTTTTGACGTGGTGAATGTGGAAGGTCATGCTAGGCCAGAAGACTTGGTGGAGCTTAATCCCTATGGCACGGTGCCGACTCTGATTGATCGCGAATTGGCCTTGTATGAGCCCAATATTATCACCGAATATTTGGACGAACGTTTTCCACATCCACCCTTGATGCCGGTTTATCCAGTGGCGAGAGCGAAAGCGCGTTTAATTATCTATCGATTTGAGCGTGAGTGGGGCCCCTTGATTGCGAGGCTTGAAGCGAGTAAGGCAAGCGGGGAGGATGTTAAAGCTGAAATTAAAACCCTGACCAGTTTTCTGGTGCAACTGCTACCCTTATTTAATGCCTCGCCCTATTTTATGGGCGATGAATTTACGCTAGTGGACTGTTGTATTGCGCCTGTACTCTGGCGTTTACCATCGTGGGGTATTACACTGTCATCTGCCGACACAAAGGCCTTGGGAAAGTACACGGACAAAGTGTTTCAGCGTGACTCATTTCAGGCAAGTTTGACAGAAGCTGAACAGGAATTAAGAAGTTTAGCTGGAATGGAAACGATTTAAGGGAGTTTTTATATGATATCCAATAGACCCTATCTTCTGCGCGCGTTTAATGAATGGATTGTTGACAGTAAATGCACCCCCATTTTAGTCATTGATGCTAATCATCCGCAGTGTCATGTTCCTTTGGATCATGCTGAGGGTGGTGAAATTGTATTTAATGTTTCGTCATCTGCGGTGCGGGATTTAAATATCAACAACGAGAACGTTCAGTTTAAAGCCTCCTTTTCAGGGGTAATTCACCTGATTATTGCACCAGTCAAAGCCATTTTGGCTCTGTATGCAGAAGAAAATGGCGAAGGTATTTTCTTTGACGCTGAAGATGATGATCAAGCCGGTGATGTGGTTGGTCTCAGAAGTATTGAAGGTTCCCTGTCCGGCATGCTTGATGCAAGTGTTGCATCAGGTGAGTTGGCGGAAACCAAGAGTAAGCCTTCCTTGAAGCTGGTTGAGTAAGTATAGCAGAGAACCTGGCGTAGGTTACAAAAATGAGCTGTCATTCTGAGCAAAGCCCGTCATTCTGAGCGAAGCCCGTCATTCTGAGCGAAGCGAAGAATCTCCTAAAAACCACGAGATCCTTCGTCGCAAAAAACGCTCCTCAGCAACTGTCTTAAAAAATGAGAGAATCCGTTCGTTCTGAGGAGGTCACGTAGTGGCCGTCTCGAAGGACACTCTCTAAATGCCACTAATCCTTCGAGGCGCGCGTAGCACTCCTCAGCAACAGTTGCAACCAAAGCTAGGTTACCTGCTATAAGCTACGATAGGTGACGAACGGAGGGCTCGCTCACAGGAGCCGCTTTACTTTTTCATGCCGAGGCCTGTGTTTACCGCGCCATTATAAGCGTTTCGTGATTGTCTTTTCTTTTCCAAAAGTGGTGTCATCCCCCCGTATCTTTTGGCCATGTCACCTTGGGACAAGCTTTTTTCAGATTCGTCATCCTTATGTTAGGTCTCGTCGTCAATTAGATTAATCATATTTTAGTCAACTGTAGGGTGGATTAGGCGTTTTTGGCCGTAATCCACCAATTGACTGACATTTCCACGATCTTTTTGGAAATTTTTTAATTTTAAATCTATGAACTGTGTTATTCCCGCGGGAATGACACTTCAAAGCAAACATTCATTTGGTGGATTACGGCCAAAAACGCCTAATCCACCCTACATTGTCCGAAATTTATACTGACTTTTTTCGCGTTCGCCATCCTTATGTTAGAGAAAAGCTAGCGTTTTTTGGAGGTTGCTTTGGGTGCGATGACGGACTGTTTCCAAATAACGTAAATAAGGAGGAGTGCTGATCTGCACCAGGGGTATTGGAAGGTGGGTGGTGAGGTAGCTTGTTTCCCGATAAAGGGGAGGTGTCACCAGGACTGCTTGATGGTGAGAGGTCACCAGGACTGCTTTCTTCGCTTGAAGTGAAAGTTTCGATGGAGCTGCTGTCCTCACTGTCGGAAAATAGGGGGCCAGTCGGCCAAGTGGTGGATTTGATTAGGAGTAGATAGAGTTCCAACTTGAACTTTTCTCTCTCGTTTTTTGGGTTGGAATAATCTACAACACCCTCTAAATTATGTAAAAAACATCTGCTGGCTGCGTCGGTGATTGCCAATTTAACAGCCGGTGTAACGAGACTATCTGTAATGCTCCGTGCAAGCACTTTTGCGCTCTGAGCTTGAAGAAGGTCGAGATGGTGTTGTATTGCAAGGTAGGGATCGGAAACCAGACTCAAATTTTGCGTGTACTTTTCCCATCCACCGGTCCGGGTCGAATATTTAAGGGCAGTCTTCTCCGTCATTAATACAGTGAAACGGTTAGCCAGATGCTTCTGTGGTGGGTTCAATGTAGGATCGTAATGAATTAATTGATTCAGATTTTGTATGACAATGCTAGAAAAGAGCTGGAAAGATTTTTCTGCTGAAGGCGGGATATCTGAGTTTACCTCCAGAATATCTTTCATGATGCTTTCTATTCTTTTTGAGATGGGTTGTTCGTTAAGAATAGCCGTCTCGCCATTTTCATAGTCAATTCCGTCGATGCCAGCACAGGTAGCAACGGTGTTAAAGATAGCGATGAGGTCTGCTGTGACAAACTCAAGGCGGTCTGGATTTTGAAAATAGGCACGGGATGTTTCAGGTGAAGGCCCATCAATTAGATAGAGTTGTGCAGGAAGACGGGATGAATTTGCGGGTAGGCTCAGGTACTGGGCGATTAGTGCTGTCAAAGCGCATCCATAAGAATAGCCAACAATCAAGTGGGGTACTTTGTCATGAGGAAAGATGGCTTGTATGTCAGCAGCAATCGCTTTGGCTTGATCTTGAAGGGAGTGGTGAAGCCTGTTACTAGAAAGGAATCGATTATCATGATATATGAAAATAGGCCGGTTGCTTTTGCATTGTTGCTGTAAAGCTTGTGCGAGAAGTGCTTGCTCACTACTGTGACCTAAAATGCCTGGAATAAGAAAAATGGGTGCCTGCTCATGCGTCATGGCGGGGAGAAAAGGGCATTCTGTGTTAGTACTAAAATAAGGTGTCTGTGCAATTTTTGTTTTGCCAGGTGCTTGATATCTTATAAAAGGCATCGTTTACTCCCCCATGGAGAATTATTTTAATTATGGTGTTGTTACTAGTTTTTTTCTTGTACGGATAATAAATCATGCACCGACTACTTTGTCTATTATACGCATCTATTGGGTCGAAGTCATCCTAGATGCTGGTTAGCTGTGTTTTCCCGATTATTGCCTTGGAAGGTCGGGCGCTTCTTTTTTCTGCTGCCACTTTCTGAGGCAAAAAAGCTTGCGTTCAGGGGTCGCGAGGCAGGTGTGACAGTCTGATCTGAGTTCGTTAGTTGAGCTTCAATTTTTTGAATGGTCATTTGTTGTAGAGATGCAAGCAACGGGATTGAGGATGGCTGATTCATTGGGAGGCTTGCCAAGGCTCCCGTTTCGATTGCATTTTGAATAGATTGATATAATAAAGTGGATCCGATGGAGTCGCAACCCAGATTGCCAAGCACCTCATCTGTCCCAATTTGGGCTTCCGGAATGTCGAGTGTTTCAGCAACCAGCTTGCGAAGCGCGGCCTGTAAAGCGGAGACAGGGGGTTGACAGAATGCGTCTTGTGCTCTGTCATCAGGCAAGGGGAGTGCGCGTTTGTTGATTTTCCCATTTTGTGTGAGCGGAATTTCCTTTAAAAAAACAATGATTTTGGGGTGTGCAACGGGAGGCAGCAATGCCAAGGTAAGCTGCTGTTTGAAATTGTCTCGCCAGTCAGTCAGACTGGTTTCTGCCCGGTCTGACACAAGATAGGCGATCAGTTGCGTGTTGTTTTTATTGGGAATAACCGCTATATCTCGAATAAGCGGATTTTTCCTTAAAAGACTCTCAATCGCATCGAGATGGATATTGACGCCTCTTAATTTTATTTGCTTGTCCTTGCGTCCAATGAATTGTATGTCTAATCCATTGGGTGTTAATTGATAGCTGCCATAATCGCCAGAAGCATACATTTTGACGGCGTCTGGGTGATTGTTCGGACAGCTTGTAAAGCTCTGTGAGTCGGAATCAAAGCGCATAAAAAGAAATCGGGTTTGACTCAGTTCAAGGTTGTTAAGGTAGCCATCTGCAACGCCAGGCCCACTGACAAAAATTTCACCCGGGATGCCGATGGGACAAAGGGTGAGGGTGTCAGGGTTGACAATATGAATTTTCATGTTTCGGATGGGACGTCCTGTGAGTGTGGCACTTTCATTCGGGGTATGTTGATGCAAGGAAAGGCAAATACCCGTTTCAGTGTGACCTAAGCCATTTTCGACCACGCGATTTCCCCGAGCGTTTTTCCAGGCGTTTAAAGTGGTTTCATGTGCTGCTTGGCCCATACTGATGACATTCTCAATGGGGAGAGTAGGATCAAGCTGTTTCAGCGTGTCAGGTAAACAAACCATATAGTTGAGCTGTTCTTGTTGAATGAGCTCACTCACCCAATCCGCAGAATGGCGTCCAGACTCATAGGGTAAATGCAGGGTGCCTTGCGTGACCAGCATGACAATCAAGTCAAAGAAGAAGGCATCAAATGTGGGCAGTGCCGTGCATAGCACTTTTCGGTGCGGTGCAATTTTTTGGTCAGTGAGCGCGCCAATTAGGTTGGCGATGGCCCCATGAGTCTGTTGTACTGCTTTGGGGATGCCGGTGGTGCCTGAGGTATACATGATGTAGATGGGCGTTTCTGGCTGGATGGGGAGGAGAGAGGCATGGCCAGCGTTTTGCTGTGCAAGGAGGATGCGTACTTCAGGGTCATCCAGATTAAGCAATTGGCAGTCCGCCTTTGCTTCAAAAAGCTTGCTTGTCTCGTGGTCAACGAGAACAACCGGAATATGAGTATAAGTGAGTTTATATTGTCGAATGTCAGCTTGTTCAGGCTGGGTTTCAAGTGGCACGATGGTGCGACCGGCTTTCATGGCACCAAGAATCCCGTTTAATAGTTGTGTTGATCGGGTGAGGCAGATGCCAATCGTTTGATTGTGTTGAGAGTGGTGCTGGGCAATATAATGGGCCAGCCTAGTGCTTGCTTCGTTCAGAAAGTGATAGCTCATTTCATCACGTTGCGCTTCACCGTGATACACAACAGCAGGCATGTGAGGAAATTGCTGGCTGACTTGATGTAAGAGGTCAGGGAGAAAAACAGGTATTTCTGGCGTTTCTGTGTGGTTTAGTTCAGCAATCAGCGCGGCCTCCTCTGGTAGGAGCAGGGAAATATGAGCAATGGGACAGGAAGCATTATTGAGAACGGAGGATAGAAGTTGCTGTAAGTGCCCAATAAATCGATTGATAAAATGAGGTGAGTAACGTTTGGGCGGATAGTTGAGTGTCCCTTGGCAACGGCCATCTGGAAGTAATTCAAAACCAATATCTAATGCTGACGTTGTTTTCGGGAGAAATTTAATGGTAACGGGTGTGGAAACAGATGCGCCCGACAAATGGAAAGACGTGCGAATTTTGTGGAAGGAAAAAGCGGTATATGCATGTGTATCTTGTTCGGCCAGCAGCTTGGGTAAAGGTGTTTCGTGAGATTTAGCGTCATCCAGCGCTGCTAATGTCTTAACGAGAAGACTACCAAACGATGTGTTGGGGTCAAGTTGCAAGCGTAGGGGTAATTGACTTGCAAAGGCATTAATGAAATGTCTGGTTGTAAGGGTACGATTTTTGGAATTGGCGTAGATGCAAATATCAGTATCGCCACTATACCGCGCAAGCAAGGCAAAACAAGCGGCGAGTAAGATGCTTTCAAGCGTCTTGCTTGCGAAGCGCGCCTCTAGTTGCTGGATGAGCAACGGGTCCAAAGTGAAGGTGTGGCACCCATCCTGCTTGTTGGGTGAATGCGGAGCGAATAAATCTGTCGGCATCTGGTTTGGACGCAAATGATTAAGCGTTTCTTTCCAGAAAGGTGCATGGCTTGTTTTCTCTGGCCTAGCCATGTCAGTTTGTAAGCGGCTTTGATTTTCCAAAATGGGAAGGATAAGCGGGCTCTTTGAAACAGTGTGATTGTAAAGGATGGAAATGTCTTTTAAAAGAATTTCGATGGACGCTTGATCCATGAGTGAGCGATGTGACAGTAGTGCTAATTGATGATGATCCGGTGAGTATTGAACTAGCAGTGCCCGCCAAAGCGGTTCGGTATCCAGGTGAAAGGGTGTGTCGAGAAAATCTTCAGCGCCAAGCTGCGTTAAAGTGCTGACTATCTGGGATGCGGGTGCGTGGATGCCTGAGTTTGTCGCGTTCAACAAACGGATGCGTAAGGGCAGATTGTCTGGGAATTGCAGAAGCGGGCGAAAGTGATGTTGATTGGGTTCACCTTCAATCGCACTGTGCAAAACGTCATGACGGATAGCAACATAGGTTAATGCTTGCTGCAAGGCAGGCTGGTTTAGCGTGCCGCTTATGTCTATTGCGATGGCGCAATGCGCGGCGCGGGCAGATTTTAGCGGCATAGACAGATTTAGTCGTCTTTCCTGGGTATTATTTAATCTAAGCATACGGTGTCTCGTTTATTTTTTTGACTTTATTTGTGTGTTACAATGCGTTCGGCATGTTAACACAATTTAGCTAATATTGAATATCAGGTTTTCCATGATGCGCTCACTCACTGATCTTAATGCATTAAATCTTGGCAAATATTTTCATAAGCTTGCGGAAATTAGTCAGGATGTTTTCTGGATTAGGGAAACTGACTTCATTACTCACCTATATGTGAGCCCCGCTTACGAAAAAGTCTGGGGGCTACCGTGTCAAGGTGTCTATGAGGCAGGCATGTCCTGGCTCGAAGTAGTATATCCGGAAGACAGGCAAAAAGTCGAGCAACACGTTGAAAGGGTTAAAAATAAGTGTGTGGAAGGCGAAAGCTATTCGCAAGAATATCGCATTTATCGTGATGTTAATGAGATGCGATATATTCATGAGGTGATTTTTCCGTTATTTGATGCGAATCATATTTTAATTGGTTTTGCAGGGATGGCAAAAGATATTACTCAGGAAAAATTGCGTTTGGAAGAGCTTGAGATTGGAAGCCATTATTTCCGTTTTTTTGCAGAAAAAGTGCGCGCGGTATTTTGGGCTAGAAATGATCTGTATAACAAGCAGCTTTATATTAGTCCAGGTTATGAGAAAATCTGGGGTCGGGATAGGGAGAGTGTCTATAATAACCCTGAAACGTGGCTGGATACCTTGCACCCTGAAGACAGGGAGCGAACCAAAAGCGGCGGCCGTTTCAGTAGCAGTGGTGAAAAGCTGCCGGCGCATGAAACGGAATGGCGTTACCGTATTTTAACGCCAGAAGGTGAGGTTGTCTGGATTAAAGATACTGGTTTTCCAATTCACGATGATAAAAATGCTTTCATTGGCTACGCTGGCATTGCGCAGGATATTACCAAAGAAGTGTTGCACGAGCGTGAATTACAAGAAGCCAAACAACGCGCAGAGGTTGCGAACCAAGCCAAATCAGAATTTTTGGCCATGATTAGTCATGAAATTCGCACACCTTTAAATGCCATTATGGGCATGGCTCAAATTCTGAAAATAAAAGGCTTGTCGCCTGAGTTGCATGAGTATGTTGATGTGATCAGTAATGCGGGCAACAATTTATTGTCATTAGTCAATGATATTTTGGATTTTGCCCGAGTGGAAGCGGGAAAATTATTTTTTTCAAGCGAGCCGTTTGAGCTGGATAATCTCATTATTCAGATAGTGCATAGCATTCAATTTCAGGCGCGGGCAAAGGGAATCAAGCTGAAGGTTTTTTCTGCGCCTGAGCTTGATCAGGTGGTCGTTGTCGGTGATCCCAATAGAGTACGTCAAGTGCTGGTAAACTTGATTAGCAATGCCATTAAGTTCACCGAGGTGGGGGTGGTTGAAGTGGTATTGAAATGCCTGAAAAAGCAAAAACGTAAAGTTGAGTTTTCTGTGTCGGTGATCGATACGGGTATTGGCATGCGCGAGGATAAGCTGGATACTATTTTTGATAAATTCAGTCAGATTGATTCGATATACAACAGAAAGCAGGGTGGCATTGGCTTGGGGCTTGCGATTACCAAAGAGTTGGTGGAGTCCATGGGCGGTTGCATTAAAGTGAAAAGCAAATTGGGTCTCGGCTCTGAATTTACTTTTACGCTTGCGATGAAGTTGCAGCCATTCAATAAACCTTGCAATACCGTGATTGAACGGAAGGAAGCGTTCAAGGCTGAAAAATTTGATATGAATATTCTGGTCGTGGAAGATAATCTGGTTAATCAAAAAATTGCTAAATTAATGCTGGAGGATTTGGGTTGTCGGGTGGTGGTTGTCGACAATGGACGAAAAGTGCTTGAACAAGCTGATACCCTGTTGGGTTATGATCTGATTTTTATGGATGTTGGCTTACCTGATATCAGTGGCTTTGAAGTGGTAGCGCGATTAAGGCAGTTGCCTGAATTTGAAAAGTTGCCCATTATTGCCATGACAGCGCACATATTGGATCGGGACCGACAGCAAGCATTTGAAGCGGGAATGAATAAAATGGTTGCAAAACCCATTAGGCAGGAAGAAATTTCGGCTGTCTTGAAGGAATATTATATCGCAGGCGAGTAGGTTGTCCTTGGCGCGACCTACCATCAAGATTTGGATTTTGGCATTCTGTTTACCAACCATTGAATCATTTTATTTTTGGCGTTCCACGTTCGTGAGCTTTTTCTAAACTGTGATTATCGTCATAATCACAGTATTTTAATCGTGGAATTGTCTCGTCAAATATTTATGTATTATGCTAGATAATAAACTTTGATATGGTAGGCCTTCTTTTAAAGCTTCCTCCTGAATCCTTGTGAAATCCCATTCAGACATTCGTAAACTAACACGTCTATTTTTTAGACCATGTGTTTTCGCAATATTTTGGATACGTTTTTTTTCTGCTTTTACATTCGATATGCTTTTTAACTTGCCCGATTCAAATGCGTTTAAAATATCTTTCTCTTCAGAGCTTAACTTTTGCTTGTTTTGTTTCATTTCTCTGTGCTCCTTAATAGTTTATTTGTAAACTTTCGACTTCTAAAGGCCGTTTTTAAAAAAATCTTTTCTTCGTCTTCAATAAAAGGTACAAGCACTAAATAACTATCAATTTCAACAACTAATACATTCTGACGAGCATGATGATTGCTTGGGTTTGGAATGATATCAATTAATTTCCCCTGTTCAAGAGCGACAACAACTGCCTCAAAGCTAATATTTCTTTCTGTTTGAAGCTGAATATTTTTTTCGGCACTCCATTCGATGCGCTTCTCAATACATTTCACTCATTTTCCTTAATTATTGAAAGGTGCCTAATGTGCATATTATAGCATACAGAAAGTAGGATTGCAAAATGTAGCGTTTTCCAATATCGGAGACCATAAAAATCTGGTAGGTCACCTATATTAGACTAGGATTATAATATTTTTATCAATAAAATTAAGGGCTGTTGACAATTCGGATTCACGTTGCATCATTCTCTCCTCGTTGCGCTTCTTCTAATAAGGCGCCTTGCGCGCGGGACAACGGTGAGGGCGTCAGTCTGCAACCACCTGCCCCCGCCCGCGGGAAAACAGGCGGTGGCGGCTTGTGTTATTCCTGAGCCGGTGCTGGTCGATACTGGAATATTTTCACCACCTTTTGAACGCCAGACACTTCGCGAGCAATGTTGACCGCTGTGTTCGCTTGCTCCATGGTGACGATTCCCATCAGGTAAACAGTGCCGTTTTCAGTGATCACTTTGATGCTGCTTGATTTTAAGTTTTCAGTTGCCAGCATGGTACTTTTGATTTTGGTGGTGATCCAGGAATCGCTGGTGCGTGTCAGGGATGACGTGGGACCCTGAATGGTGAGCTGATTGTAGATGCGTCTGACGCCAGGGACTGATCTGGCTATTTCCTCTGCTTGTTGCCGCCAGGTGGTATTGGGTGTTTCACCACTTAAGAGAACCACACGATGAAATGCCGTCACTTCAATGTGGCAGTCGTTGTGCAAGCCTGGAATGGCTTGAATCTTGTCCGAGATTTGGTTCGCGAGATCCGTATCTTCCAGCGTGTTGGCAATGGTGCGATGGTCGTAAACGACGGCAATGGCAGCCGCACCCGCAGCTGCGCCAACGACAAAGAAACAACCCGGCAAGGTTAGTGCCAGACCTGCAACCAGACAGGCTCTTTGAGCAATTTTTTTCATGTGGTTACCTCTCCATGACCAAATAATCGAAAGTCTATAATGTCGCAAATACAGTGAATAATTAATAAGTGCGTTTCCTGGATGCGCGCCGTATCATCTGCTGGCACGCGTATCTCAATATCTTTTTCTCCAAAATAGTCGACAAGTTTACCACCATCCCGCCCCGTTAAGGCAATGACATGCATGTTTTTATCATGTGCGGCCTTAACCGCATTCACAATGTTGGTGGAGTTGCCGCTGGTTGTGATGGCGAGTAACAGGTCGTGAGGCTGGCCTAGCGCACGAATTTGTTTGGCGTAAACGTCACTAAAATGATAATCGTTCGCAATGGAAGTGAGGGTGGCTGTATCCGCGGTGAGTGCAATGGCGGGCAGGCTGGGGCGTTCATGCCTGAAACGATTGAGCATTTCTGAACTAAAATGCAAGGCATCACAGGCTGAGCCGCCGTTTCCGCAAGCCAGTATTTTGTGGCCTTCCAATAAAGCCTGAACCATTTCTTCGCTGGCTTCTGCCACCATATTCAGGATGGAATCAGCCGCATTAATTTTGGTCTGTATGCTGTCGGTAAAGCTAGCGCGTATTCGGTCAACAATGGAATTCATGGGGTAATCTCTTATTGGAAAGCGTTTTTTATCCACTCGATGGTCATTTGGCCATTCTTGGGCGAGATGGCAATGACATCAAAGCGACAATTCATTTTATCAGTCCAGTTTTTTTTCATTAAAAAGTGGCCAGCCGTTTTGATGATTTTGCGGGTTTTATGCTGGGTGACGCTCTCAATCGCGCTGCCATATTGGGTGTGATGACGACTACGAACTTCGATAAACACTAAGTCTTGCTGGTCGCGCATAATCAAGTCAATTTCTCCAAAATAGCAATGATAGTTACGTGCAAGCAGCCGAAGCCCTCTCTCGTGCAGAAATTGATAAGCTTCCAGCTCAAACTGTTGTCCAATGGTGTGTGATTTATACGCGTCCATTGTGAATCGTGACACATGGTACACGCCTATGAATTTGATGGGTAGAGGAGAGTGTGAGTGCGCCGGTTTTGCCGTAGATGGGAAAGTTGGGCAGGTCAGCAAGGCGTTGCATGGATTGGCTTAGTAAATAAGCGTCCTGTCCCACCGCATACAGTCGTCGTGACTCAGCATCACCGCCCATGCCATGTATGTTTAAGGGAACATCGCAAATGGTGACACCATTTAAATCGACATCTTTAGCCATTTTTCCAGTATAGACGGTCGCGTTGGCATAAATGGGCACGTCATTCACGTAGTAATATTTCAGGGTTGGTACGATTAAGGCGGCACTTTGCGGTTGTGCAAATAAAATGATGACATCAAAGTCCTGACGCCTTTGTTTTTCAAGGGTTGTCTTGTGGTTGTCTTCCGTCATTAATTTTTTATCGGCTGTGGTGTCAATGCCTAGGAGTTTGGCAATGTCCTGAGAGAAATTGGTGCGTTGGGTGAAGTACCAAGTGTCTTGTATGTTGCCGCCCCGCGCGCGCCAGCGTGCAGAAAAAGCGGATGTGAGGCGTTTGCCCCAAGTGTTTTCAGGTGCAATGATCAGGGCTTTGGATAAGCCTCTGCTGGTTGCGCGGTCGGCCATTTGTATTATTTCATCTTCTGGCAGCAGGCCAAACTGATAGAGCTGGCTGGGGAGTGAGCCTGCGCTGATATGGGTGTAATTAAGTGCCAGCACCGGGGCGTTAAATGGCCCGCTATTTCCGAGTGCGCGTACATTGTTTTTTTCAAGC
>Ga0155556_126_pt1 | contig 22877 bp, 23 predicted proteins | sample RifCSPhighO2_12_FD_107213 | JGI IMG/M metagenome (GOLD analysis project Ga0155556, IMG submission 107213) | Gammaproteobacteria bacterium RIFCSPHIGHO2_12_FULL_45_12
AGCTTGGCTTTTGCGCAGCATAAAAACAAGGAAGCCATTCCCGCGTTTTTTAGCGGGAATGGCTGGCTCAAGAGCAGCGATTCCCGCTGAACATATCGCGATGGGGGATTCCAAAGGGGGAGATCGCGGTTCTCCCCCTTTTGGTGCAAGCAAAAGCTTTGCTTTTGCGCAGCATAAAAACAAGGAAGCCATTCCCGCGTTTTTTAGCGGGAATGGCTGGCTCAAGAGTGTATAATTCCCCATAAATTCAGTATACTAAGCATCATCACCCATTCCCGATGCAACCAAAGGACAGAAGGGCAACGCCATGCAAGCATTACAATCCATCATTGATGGTGCCTTTGAAGAGAGAGCGGCTTTATCACCTGAAACCATCTCCCCTGAAATCAAAAACGCCATTACCGAATCGCTTGAACTGCTTGATGCGGGCAAAGTTCGCATTGCAGAAAAAATTGACGGCGAATGGCACGTCCACCAGTGGCTAAAGAAAGCTGTGCTTTTATATTTTCGCACCCATGAAAATGCCGTTATGCCTGGGGGCTTTACGCAATTTTATGACAAAGTCCCGCTTAAATATCAGCATCAAACCGAGGCCGAATTACAGGCGGGCGGCGTACGCATTGTGCCGCATGCCATTGCGCGTAAAGGCGCGTACATCGCGCCTGATACCGTCCTCATGCCCTCTTATATCAACCTTGGCGCCTACATCGATAGCGGCACCATGATTGATACCTGGGCCACCGTTGGTTCCTGCGCGCAAATAGGTAAAAACGTGCATATTTCTGGCGGCGTCGGCATTGGCGGCGTATTGGAACCCTTGCAAGCCAATCCCACCATCATTGAAGATAATTGCTTTATTGGCGCGCGCTCCGAAATTGTTGAGGGTGTCATTGTTGAAACCGGCGCGGTCATCTCAATGGGCGTGTTCATTGGTCAAAGCACTCGCATCTATCATCGCGAGACAGGCGAGATCACTTATGGCCGTATTCCAGCAGGTGCCGTGGTCGTTGCTGGCAACCTGCCGAGCCAAAACGGACAATACAGCTTATATTGCGCGGTCATTGTCAAACAGGTCGATGCGCGGACACGCAGTAAAATAGCCCTCAATGAATTACTGCGCCATATTGACTAACAAAGAAGGATCTTCCCTTTCATGAATGACTTGATTACGTTAGCGCAAGACTTGTTAGCCTGCCCTTCTGTCACGCCTGACGATGCGGGCTGCCAGGACATCCTCAAGGAACGCTTGGCGCGCATTGGCTTTCATTGTGAGTCCTTGCGTTTTGGTGACGTAGACAACCTCTGGGCGCGCTATGGCACTGAAGCACCGCTGCTGGTTTTTGCAGGGCACACCGATGTCGTGCCGCCCGGGCCGCTTGAGGACTGGACTTCCCCCCCTTTTGCACCCGAAATCCGTGATGGTTTTTTATATGGTCGCGGTGCCGCTGACATGAAAGGTGCGATTGCCGCCATGGTCATCGCCGTTGAAACCTTTATTCAATCCACCCCCCATTTTTCCGGCTCACTCGCTTTTCTCATCACCAGTGATGAAGAAGGACCCGCGCATCATGGCACACAAAAGGTCATGGAACAGTTACAACAACGAGGCATACAAATAGATGGTTGTATTGTTGGCGAACCGAGCAGTGAGCAAGTGCTTGGCGACCAGATTCGTGTTGGACGACGCGGCTCGCTGCATGGCAAGTTAACCGTGCATGGCAAACAAGGCCATGTTGCACACCCGCACTTGGCCATCAACCCCATTCACCAAAGTGTCCCCGCACTCACCCAATTGACACAGACAGTCTGGGATCAAGGTAATGAGGTCTTTCCTCAAACCACCTTCCAGATCACCAATCTACATGGCGGCACGGGTGCGGCGAATGTCATCCCAGGCCATTTGGACGTGTTATTTAATTTACGGTTTTCAACCGTCCTGACCGTGGAAGCACTCAAACAACGCGTTCAGGACATCTTGGATAGCCATGAGCTCTGCTACCACATTCAATGGACCATCGGCGCGCTGCCTTTTCTAAGTTCAAGGGGTCATTTGACTGACACCGTACAGGCCGCCATTCATACCATTACCGAACAGCACGCCCGCCTGTCAACTGGCGGCGGCACCTCGGATGCGCGCTTTATTGTCCCAACCGGTGCCGAAGTGGTGGAGCTTGGCGTGTTGCATACCACCGCGCATCAAGTGGATGAATGTGTCAGCATTAAAGATTTAGAATATTTAATGAACATCTACTTGAAAGTTCTGGAACGCAGACTCGTTTATTAAATTGCCGCGATTTCCCTGAATGATGGCAAAAGCCCATTGCGTCTCGCTAGGTTCTGGTTTAACCTTACGCTCTTCTTCACTGGAGAGATGTCCGAGCGGTCGAAGGAGCACGCCTGGAAAGCGTGTATACGTTTAACGACGTATCGAGGGTTCGAATCCCTCTCTCTCCGAAACGTTTTCATTGAACCTATCGTCTGACATTTCTGTTGTGTTTTTTAGCCGTTTAGTTCTTTCATTATGGCAGCCTGCTAATGACGTTATCTATAACGAATTGATAGGCTTCGTCGAAGCTCCAATGCAATTTCGATGGCAATAACACACTCATATCCATATGAAAGTCACGATGATCCTTTTTAAGCTCAAGATTCTTTAGAAATTCTTCCCCAGTGATTTTGACATCGTTATAAGTACAATACTTAGAGAAAATATCAAAAACTCGATTCAAATTAATTAAATTGCGATCTGCCACATACCATACATCAAACAAATCCCGTCCTTTTCGGCGTTGATAAAGAGCGCGTAATTTAGTTGCCATCAGTTCATCTATTTCATAAGTAATGATATCTGCATTCCCTCTGAACCAAGCCGAATCCATAGAGAAAGGCACTGTTTTTAAAGGCAATACCTGAAAGTGCTCGGTTGTGTTTATTTCAATTTTTAGCTTTGACGGAATTTTATTAGCGGACTCGTATTTGTAGATCAGCTTGGCGCTACGCTGTGTAATTTTCCATTTAGGATCGCCTAACCATGGTTTTAATAGTGCCCTAATAGCATCAATAGTTTGTCCAATTGGATCAGCATTTCTTTGGACAAAATCAATATCTTCACTGTACCTTGCCGGAGGGTTGATGAACAATTTATTGAGAGCCGTACCACCTCGAAATACAAGCGCATCTTTGACATGGGAATCATTATACAAATCAACTAAAGCACGGCTAATCATTAAATCTTGTTCTATCTGCTCAGTCATTTGCCATGGAACAGTTTTGCGCCAACTCTCAATAAAAACTTCTGGGATCATAAATCACTCTCTATTTCTGAATTTTCAATAATTCTCCACTTTTTACACCTTGAATAACCTATTTTAGAAATTTCAGATGCAAGAGGCAGATAGTTTGGTTTGTTTTCTTGAACATGCTGAGCAAGAGCTTCAATCATTATTCCGGCATTATCTTCATCCATAATATCAATGTGCTCTAGGATATAACCAATACGCTGTAACTGATACTCTGCATGGGTATCTTTCGCAAGATTGATTAGTTTTATGGGATCTAGCGCTTCAATAAGCTCAGAGAAAACAGTGGCGATATGATTTAGGCCACCTGCATGATTAGGGTACTCGAGTAAATCAAGTGCAACCAATTCTGGGGTTGCCACCTTAAGGTAACCAGTGCTCACAGTAAAATCTTGGGTCGGCAGTTCAAGCATGGATTTTTTATAAATATAATCAATCTCCACATCGCCAAAAGTCGATGGGTGTTTAATACGTTTGTCTGATATCACCTGGAATCTAGCAGGCTTCTGATGAGTTGCCCCATGAAACAACCCCGCACTTAGAAGTGCGACATAATAATTAGCGCCCAAATACTGCATGATCAAAGGCATCAATTCTTGTGGAGGGATAGACCCATGAGGCTGATGTTCTGGTGGGACGATAACATATAAACCTCTAGCGGGTGAGATCAGATCCCTTGTTTTAAGTAATCTATGTAAGGCCACTCTCGCATGACTATTTGAAACGTGAAATTGCTCAACGATATCTAGGGTGGTAAAGCAGCGCTTCCCATCTTTTCGGATATCTTTTATATATGATTGCAAGTTCATAAGATTACCATGCCCTTAAGGTTACTAATATTGTAACTATAAGGACATGATATCCTATTTGCGCTTGTAAATCAAGTTCAAATAAGGTATTTCGAGGTTGCCATGTCCCTAAAGTTACAAATACTGTAATTATACGGACATAATGACCCTAAAAGGGTGTAACTAACTGTAATACAATGATCAATATGTCCTTTAGGTTACGAATAATGAACCCTAAAGGACATGATTTCGTGTTTTATCCAAGTGTTTAGCATGTCCTTAAAGTGTCATATTTCGTTATTTTTAGGACATGGCAAGCTTATTTTGAATAATCGTCTTATTATCGAAAACAGCGAAAATCGATATTAACGCGATTTTTCATCGCCGCCAATGGCAATAATAGCTAGCAATATCATCGAAATCTGCTAGAATCGCCCTCGGTTAAGTTGACATTCCCCACCCAAGTTTGGGGATGCTTATTTTAAAATATGCTAAGCTCCGAAACGTTTTAATTGAACCTATCGTAGCGAGTATTGGTCTCTTCGCAACGAGAAGCTGCGAACCCCGCCAGGTCCGGAAGGAAGCAACGGTAGTGGCAGATACGTGTGCCGAAGTCAGGCTGATGCTCGCTACGATAGGTTTACCAGTCACCCCACAATTCACCTCACCCCCTTGTGTGATCAGGGAAACAAGCTGTGCTATGCTACCCACCTCGATTAAATATTATCAGGTGAGATATCCATGAGTTATCAAGTGCTGGCCCGCAAATGGCGTCCCCGTTCCTTCAAAGACATGGTCGGACAAGAACCTGTCCTGCGAATGTTAAGCAATGCTCTCGAACAAAAGCGTTTACATCACGCATACCTGCTCACGGGCACACGCGGCGTTGGCAAAACAACCCTGGCACGCATTTTGGCCAAGTGCCTTAACTGCGAAGCCGGAGTCAGTGCCACGCCTTGCGAACAATGTCACGCATGCAAGGCCATCAGCGACGGTAAATTTTTAGACCTTTACGAAATTGACGCCGCTTCACGCACCAAAGTGGAAGACACACGCGAATTACTGGATAGCGTTCCCTATCCCCCCACGCAAGGCCGTTACAAAGTCTATCTCATCGATGAAGTACACATGCTGTCCAGTCACAGTTTTAATGCGCTTCTCAAAACACTGGAAGAACCACCGGAGCAAGTGATTTTCATGTTAGCCACCACCGACATTAAACGCTTGCCCATTACAATTTTGTCACGCTGTCTACTATTCCATTTGAAGCGCATCACACCCGAGCAAATTGCGGGCCACTTGCACCATATCTGTGACGCTGAAAAAGTGACGCATGATCAGGCCGCACTGGAAACACTTGCTAAAGCAGCCGATGGCAGCATGCGTGATGCCCTGAGTTTACTCGATCAAGCCATCGCCTATGGTCATGGCAGCGTGCACACCCCTGACATGCTCGCCCTGTTAGGCAGTATGGCACCCGATGATTTATTACCTCTTCTGCAAGCACTGGCCTCACAAAACGGCCCTCAACTATTTCGCGCACTGAATGAATTAACCGAACACGCACCCGATTTCAAGCAGGCACTGGAAGAACTCATTCATCTGCTGCACCAGTTAGCCATCGCACAAATTGTACCAGGCGCGATGGTGCTCAATGACAAACTGAAACCTTTTATTTCACAATTCAGCGCGGAAGAGCTGCAACTGTATTATCAAATTGCACTCTTGGGTCGGCGTGACTTATCCCTCTCTCCTTCACCGCAGCAAGGATTTGAAATGACCCTGGTTCGCATGCTGGCCTTTAAGCCCGTGCACACCGGAAGGACTGAGACCGCTGCCGCTCCATCCCACTCAGAACCAGGCACCCTCACTGCGCCGAGGGCACAGCGAGCTTGGACAACGGTCAACCCTGTGCACTCACCCGCGCCCGCCACAGCAGCCAACTGGCCTGACATGCTCCCCAAACTGGGCTTGTCCGGCATGGCATACGCGTTAGCAGAAAACTGTTCACTCACTCACCTGACCGCCCAGAAAATGGAATTAACCCTCTCTGCCAAACATGAACCCATGCTAAACCCGAAATTAAAGGATCGTTTAAATGAGGCCATCAACCAGCATCTGCAACGAACGGTACAGCTCATTATCCATGTCACCACAAACGAGCTTGAAACACCGGCGAGACAACAGCAAACCGCCCAAAAACAAGCTTTGGCCGGCGCGACAGACACACTCATGCAAGACCCGCGCATCAAACAATTAGTTGAAATGTATGATGCAACCGTTGAGGTTTCCTTAATATCGTGAAAAAATCACAGACCATGCTTAACTCTATTGACTAAAAAACTGAAGGAGTGCTCAAAGTGAACAAGGCAAACGATAGCAACGATAAAGTCGGCTTAAATGAAATTATGAAGCGCGCACAGGAAATGCAAAAAAAATTACAAGACATTCAAAAGCAAGTTGCTGACATGGTTGTCACCGGCCAGGCGGGCGGCGGCTCCATTAAAATTGACATGACGGGCCAGCATCACGCTAAAAAAGTCCAGTTAGACAACACGATCATGAGAGAAGATAAATCCATTATTGAAGACTTGATTGCCGCCGCCATCAATGATGCAACAGATAAAGTTGAAAAAGCGCTGCGGGATAAAATGGGCGGCTTAGCGGGCATCAAATTGCCAGAAGGCCTTGATGGCACTGACAAATAATTTATGCGCTTTAGCCCACTACTTGAGCATTTAATTGAGGCGTTACATTGTTTGCCAGGCGTTGGCCCCAAAACAGCGCAACGCATGGCGTTACAATTACTCACCAGAGGCCGTGACAATGGCAGGCATCTCGCTAAAACCTTATTAGAGGCGATGGAACAAATTGGCCATTGCAGCGAATGCCGTATTTTTAGTGAGACAGACCGTTGCAGCATTTGCGCTTCCCTTAACCGTGATGCCTCGCTGCTTTGTGTCGTCGAAAACCCCATTGATGTCACGGTGATTGAACAAACCAGTAGCTTCAAGGGTAACTATTTTGTTTTACTGGGACATTTATCCCCCTTGGATGGCATTGGACCGGAAGAAATTGGCATTGAAAAACTGAAAACACGGCTGGAAAACCGCGAGCTCAAGGAAGTTATCCTCGCCACCAACCCCACGGTTGAAGGCGAAGCAACGGCACATTACATTTCTGAACTAGCCAAACGCTTCCACCTCAACGTGTCGCGGATCGCCCATGGCGTGCCCATTGGCAGCGAACTTGAATATCTGGATAGCAGTACGCTTGCACATGCTTTAGCAGGACGTGAATTAATTTGATAAACCGCCCATTTTGCGCGCTTCATCACGAACGGAACGAATGACCATGCGCGTCTGTTGCCAGCACCTGATCAAGCCCTGCTTCTTCCTGGCATTACTGGGCATCACGCAACTGGCACAGGCAGACCAGTTAATCATTGAGCCTGAGATGGGTCGCGCTCCGTTACTTGAAGCCATCGAGCGCACCCAGCACACCTTAAGTCTGGCCATGTATGGCTTAACGGATGAAACCCTGTTAAATGCCATCACAAAGCAAAAACAACTGGGTCGGACAGTGAACGTTTTTTTAGAGCAACATCCCTATAAAAACGAAAACGAAAATGAAACCGCCATTCAGGCGTTTAAAACCCAAAAAGTGGCCTGGCAAGGCGTTATCCCCCCTTATCGGTTCATCCACCAAAAAACCCTCATCCTTGATAACAAGCAAGCGATTGTCATGACGTTTAACTTTACGCACGCTTCTTTTAAAAATGAACGGAATTTTGCATTAATCATTGATGACCCCATCACCGTCCACGATATCACGGCCGTGTTTAATGCCGACTGGCAACATACGCCTATTGGCACGCATGCGACTGAATTGATTTATAGTCCCAACGATAGTCGCAGCGCGTTATTGAAACAAATTAAAAATGCCAGGCATACGCTTAATATATATCAGCAATCCGTGAGTGATTTTGATCTGGTAGGCGCTCTTGCAAAAGCAGCACAGCGGGGCGTCAAAATAAATCTGCTCTTATCTCATCCACCACGCCAAAAACAAGCCGACTACTTAAAACGGGCAGGCGTGGTCATTAAAACCAGCAAACATTATTACATACACGCCAAAGTGCTGATGATTGATGGAGAAACCGCCATCTTAGGCTCCATTAATTTCACACGCGCCTCATTAAATGACAACCGCGAGCTGGCCATTTTAACACGAGATAAAACCGTGGTGCGGCAATTGGAAACCACCTTTTATCAAGATTTTGGTGCCAGCAAAAGACACAAAAAAACAAGCCCCCAAAAAACGGCCCGACTAACAGCACAACAGCGCTATTTTCTTAGGCATTTTTTAAAATTGATTGATTGATTTAATGCAAGATTGATTTATAAAGGCGAATGAATTCACTGGGTGCGCTCAAAATAAACGTGGGAATATTAACTAAAAAATGCTTTCCATCCAGATGCTGCATTTCATAATATCCTGACATGGTGCCTTGCGGCGTCATCAGTTGACAATAGCTGGTGTAAATAAACTGCGTCCCGGGTTTAAGCAATGGCTGCAAGCCAATGACACCCACCCCATGCACTTCCTCAATATGCCCCGTCATATCGACAATGCGCCAATGACGATTTAATAGCTGTACAATCTCATCACCTTGATGATCAATCTTGATTTCATATGACCACACGAATTTTTCACTGACCACATCCGACTGTTCAGAGACAAACCGAGGATGCCCGCCAACCGTGACCACCAGGTTCTGTTTTGTCTGCTTGCTCATACAACCCACTCCTTTCCTCAAACACTCGCATCAATGGCATCCAGCAGTTTTTGATGAATGCCACCAAACCCTGAATTACTCATGACAACCACATGGTCACCCGCTTCTAAACAAGGCACCAAACCACTAACTAGGCTATCCACATCGGGATATAAGGCTGTCGGCTGTTTAAATTCGCCTAACATCTGCGCTAAATCCCAATCAGCGTCAGGTGGTGATTGGCACACCACCCTGTCCGCCGCCTGCAAGGCACGCTGCATATCTCCCTGATGGACGCCAGAACGCATGGTATAAGAGCCAAACTCCAGCACGGCTATCAAACGCGCCTTGCCGATTTTAGCACGCAATCCCGCCAACGTTGTGGCAATCGCCGTGGGATGATGTGCAAAATCATCATAAATGAGGATATCGTTTACCTTGCCTTTCACTTCCAGCCGCCGTTTGACATTTTTAAACGTGGATAACGCCCGTATTGCCTGCGATGGCACCACCCCAACATGATGTGCCGCTGCAATCGCCGCCAACGCATTTTCCACATTATGCCGTCCCAACAAGTCCCATTGCACTTCACCTACGTCACTCTCTTCAAGTAACACTTGAAAGGCACTGCCATCAGCCTCTCTTAAAACGGCCTGCAAAGCACCCGTGCCCACACCAAAATCCATCACGGGCGTCCAGCAACCTTTCTCAAGTACGGCCGTCAAATTGGCGTCCTGTGCATGACGCACAATCAATCCATTGCCAGGAATCGTTCTGACCAGAAAATGAAATTGCTGCTTCACGGCGTCCAGATCGGCAAAAATATCAGCATGATCAAATTCAAGGTTATTTAATATGAGCGTTTTGGGTGCATAATGAATGAACTTGGCACGTTTATCAAAAAAGGCACTGTCATACTCATCCGCCTCAATCACAAAAAAAGGCGCCTCACCTAGTCTCGCCGACACACCAAAATTTTCAGGTATGCCTCCAATCAAAAATCCAGGGCGCAACCCCGCTTGCTCCAAAATCCAGGCGAGCATGCTAGTCGTTGTTGTTTTGCCATGCGTACCTGCCACGCCTAGCACGGAGCGCGTTTGTAAAACATTCGCGGCGAGCCAGGCGGGACCTGACATATAAGGGATTTTGTTTGCTAAAATATATTCCATGGCGGGGTTGCCACGCTTAATCACGTTGCCCACTAGGACACAATCCACCTGTGGATCAAGATGCGCTGCATCATACCCTTCAAACAACGTAATGCCTTGCTGCTGCAACTGCGTACTCATTGGCGGATAAACCGCCCTATCTGAACCCCTCACCTCATCACCGCGCTGTTTCGCCAAGAGCGCAAGACCCCCCATGAAAGTGCCGCCAATACCCAAAATATGTAGTCGCATTTTTTCGCCTCTCGTGTTACGAATGTGGTATTATTATCAAATTTAGTGGGTCTCGCAAAGGATAATGCAAGAATGGAGATTCAAGGATTGTTTGACGCTATCACTGATAGTGCCATTTTACTGGACAAAACTGGCCGCATCATCAACTGGAACACCGGCGCGACGGCACTTTTTGGTTTTTCCCGCAAAGACGTACTGGGGCGGTCGGTTAACCTCATTTATGATCGCAACTACCCTTTCCCCAAATTAATCCAGAATTTAACTTCCCAGCACCGAAAATGGCAGGCAGACACCGTCTTTATTCGTAAAAACGGCATAAAGGGATTATGCAAGTCACAGTTATGTTTTTTACCCCTTAATGATCAAAACAGAATTACCGCGATCCTGATTCACCAAAACATCTCAGCCTTCCAAAAAACCGAAGAGGATCTCAGGCAAACCCTGAGTGACACTTACAAGCATTTCAACCAGCTTCATCATGGTTTTTGGCAGGCCAACGGTTTGCTGCTTGAAACCTTACATTCGCTAGATCAGGCGGAACGCCGATTAGAAGAAAGCGAACTGCGTTTTCGCTTGCTCGCTGAAAACGCAACGGATATCATTTCCCGACATACACCAGATGGCGCATACCTTTATATCTCACCGGCCAGCACAGTCGCGCTCGGTTATGGACCCCATGAACTGATTAACTCTTCTATCTATCAACTCATCCATCATGATGATCACATTAAACTTAAAAAAGCCTTTACAAAGCGTCGGGAAGGCGCGAACAGCAAACCGCTCGCCTATCGCGTTAAAAAGAAAAGCGGAGAATTTCGCTGGTTTGAAAGCAACATACGTTTAATCATTGACAAACAAACACGTATCATCAGCGAAATACAATTAGCCTCGCGCGATATCACTGACCGTGTTCTGGATAAAAAAGCCCGATTGAGAGGGCAGCAATTAGCGCATGTATTCCGTTTAAGCACCATGGAAGAAATGGCATCAGGCATGGCACATGAAATCAGCCAGCCGCTAGCCGCCATCATCAACTATACGCGCGGCTGCGCCAGGCACCTGGACAAACATTCTTACGATAAAGATCAAATTCGCGATGTCATGGAAAAGGCCGTTGCCCAGGCAGAGCGTGCCGGTGAAATTGTGCAAAGACTAAAAAACTTTTTTTGCAAAGGGCAGCTTGTCAAAACGTCTTGCAAAATTAATAATATTATTCGTGAAACAGCCAGCCTCATGAAAAACGAATTACTTGCTTCCAAAACCAAAATTGAGTTTAGCTTTGACAAAAGCATCCCCTTTATTTTCATTGATAAAATTCAAGTACAACAAGTTCTATTGAACCTTATTCAAAATTCAATTGAAGCCATGCACGAGGTTTCCCCTCCTGAAAAGCGCATTCAAATGCATACGAAATCGATCACCACTGATTTGATTGACATCACCATTCATGACACAGGCCCTGGTTTCTCCAAGGACCTGACAAGCAAAGTTTTTATGCCTTTTTTTACCACCAAAGCACATGGCCGCGGCATGGGGCTCGCCATTTGCCGCTCCATTATTGAAGCACATGGCGGACAGTTCTCCATTAATCCCAATGCCAATGGCAAAAGCTGGATCCGTTTTTCATTACCTATTTCGATTTAACAGGAGTAATACCGAATGTCGACCTTAGAACCCATTGTTTATATCATTGATGATGATCAAGCCATGGTGGAGTCGCTGTCATGGGTCATTGAATCGATTGGCTTGAAAGTGGAAAGCTATACACGTGCCCAAGATTTTTTTGAAGTCTATAATCCCCAGCAACATGGCTGCCTGCTTCTCGATGTTCGCATGCAAGGCATGAGCGGCCCTGAATTACAAACCCGCCTGAATGAACAAGGCCTTCCCACCTTGCCCATTATTTTTATCAGCGGGCACGGTGATGTGCCGCTTGCCGTGCGAGTGATGAAAGCAGGTGCCATCGATTTCCTCACCAAACCCTTCAATGATCAAGTGCTGCTTGAAAGCATCAACAAAGCATTACGAATTGATAAATCCAACCGCGAACGCCGCCAGGAAAGCGCGCAGGCACGAGCAAAATTCGCCCTGTTGTCGCCTCGGGAAGTGCAGGTATTGCAGGGCATTGTGGCTGGCAAGCCGAACAAAGTCATTTCATCTGAATTAAAAATCTCACTTAAAACGGTCGAAGCGCATCGTGCCTCTGTCATGAAAAAAATGAGCGTCCGATCGGTGCCTGAGCTGGTTAAACTGGTACTCACCAACAGCATTGAAAACCAAGAAACTGAGGAAGAAGTTGCCATATAAGCTGATCGAGGGTATTTCCTTAGCATGATAGCCATTACCTGATGGGATTAACCCTTGGTCAAGTAGGTGTATTTAAGTACTTTACTATGGTTTTGTCCCAATTTTTATTAGTGTTAATTAGTGAGATGATTGTAATCCCCCATTGAATTGTACGTATTGGATTTTTAGGAGATTACGATCATGAATAAAAAGAAGCGAGTATTAATCGTCACAAACGCCATCACGGATGAAGAAGTCTCTCAAATTAAACAAGCCTTTAATGATGAATATGCCTCAAGCATGGCAATTGATTTAAGCCTTGTGCATGTGATCCCTGAGCTGCCCACCAGTTATTTCAATATTCCCTCCATGGGTGTGTTAGTTGAAAAATATTACGATGAGGCAAGGCAATCGCTGTTTCAGGTTGGTCGGCACCTGGATATTACCAAAAATAACCAATGGCTGATTTCAGGCAAACTGCGCACAGAAGTGTTACGTCTGGCAGCCAAACTGGGTGCGAGCTTTATTTTGGCAAGTGCAGAGCAAATTCAGGAATTACAACGATCCCTGTTTTTTAAGAGCATTCACCAATATGCCCTGATCAAAAACGTGAACCAGATTAAAAAACTATAAAAAAGTGCCGCTCACTTAAGTCATATCTTCGTTAGCGAAAATAGCCTTGAGTCCTTGTTCCGCATTAAATCCTCCCATTTAATGCGGTTTTTTTTGACTATTACCAGCATAGGCGGCCATCACACGCAAACTTTGATTGATCTCGTCTAACATTCAGTATATTTTTGAATACTTCAAAAATCAGAGTATCGACCCATCATGGAAAAATTGAATGCGCTTTATGCCCAGTCAGGCGGTGTGACCGCTGTGATCAATGCGTCTGCTTGCGGTGTCATTGAAACCGCACGTGAGCATGGCCATGCCATTGGCAAAGTCTACGCTGCCCGCAATGGCATTATTGGCGCATTAACCGAAGACCTGATTGATACCAGTCAGGAATCAGATGCTGATATTGCCGCCTTAAAACACACGCCCGCCGGTGCCTTTGGTTCTTGTCGACACAAATTAGGTTCGCTTGAAAAAAACCGCAAGGCCTATGAACGTCTAGTTGACGTATTTTCTGCCCATCAAATTCGCTATTTTTTTTATAACGGTGGCGGCGACTCCCAGGATACGGCCTTTAAAGTCTCGCAAATCAGCCGTGAACTGGGCTACCCCATTATCTGTATCGGCATTCCAAAGACAGTCGACAATGATTTGCCTTTCACCGACAATTCACCTGGATTTGGTTCCGTCGCCAAATATGTCGGCGTTTCCATTCGCGAAGCAGGCATGGATGTTGCCTCCATGGCACTGACCTCGACCAAAGTGTTTATTCTGGAAGTGATGGGCAGGCATGCTGGATGGATTGCAGCCGCGGGGGGGCTCGCCGCTGAAAAAGAAGGCGATTCGCCGCATATCATTCTTTTTCCTGAGCGGCCGTTACAAGTAGAAAATTTTTTGAGCCGCGTTAAAACTTGCATTGACCGCTACGAGCATTGTTCGATTGTTGTCTCAGAAGGCGTGAAAAACGCAGAGGGCAACTTTATCGCTGATCAAGGCCTGGTGGATGCCTTTGGACACAAACAATTAGGCGGCGTCGCGCCGGTCATTGCCAACCTGATCAAAGAAAAACTGGGTTACAAGTATCATTGGGCACTGGCAGATTACCTGCAACGCGCTGCTCGACATATTGCCTCACAAACTGACGTTGAACAAGCTTATGCGGTTGGAAAAGCGGCGGTTGAAATGGCGTTGGCCGGAAAAAATGCCATCATGCCCATTATCGTTCGCGGCAAAAATCACCCCTATAGCTGGACCATTGGTGAAGCACCGCTTGAAATGGTTGCGAATGTGGAAATCAAAATGCCGGATCATTTCATTTCCGCGGATGGCTATGGCATTACGACGGCTTGCCGTGAGTATTTGTCACCTTTAATTCAAGGCGAAGCATACCCACCCTATCACAATGGCTTGCCCGTTTATGTCACGTTAAAAAATCTACCCGTGGCGAAAAAACTGAAGACCGCTTTTGATATTGCCTGAATGAACCGCGTGATGGCATGCAAATGGCTTTGTTGCATAAATTAAATGTGACACGTTTTGATGTCAATGTAGGGTGGATTGTTGCATAAATTAAATGTGACACATTTTGATGTCAATGTAGGGTGGATTGTTGCATAAATTAAATGTGACACATTTTGATGTCAATGTAGGGTGGATTAGACGCGCTTTTCGCGTCGTAATCCACCAATTTGGTGGATTACGGCAAAAAACGCCTAATCCACCCAGTTTGGATTGATGCACCAAGGCGCATACAAATTATTCATGCCAAAGTCGTTGCGTGCTTGTCGCTTAGATTATCTGGCTCGTCAGAAAAATCTGTGGGTCAATTTTGTTGAAAAGTTGTCAAAACAATATTATTCGTCATTTTCTTCCCATGGATTGAATACATTAGCGCCTGTTTGATTAAAATCTTTATGATTTCGAGTAATGATTGTCATACCGTGAACTAAAGCTGTCGCGGCAATAATCGCATCTCGTTCAGGTTTTTTGTTTGGAACAGGCAGTTTTGCACAACGTTGTGCAATGGAGACATCAAGATACAAAATTCGATCTGAGAATGCAGGAAGAACATGTAGTAACATGTCTACATTTCTAAATGCTTATTTAGATCTGTGCATTCTTCATTAGAAAAGATCACTGTCGATACCGCGCCGCTGCATAATTTCACGCAAGGCTTTTAAGGCATTCATTTGAATTTGCCGTACACGTTCTCGCGTTAAACCGACGGCTTCACCCACTTCTTCAAGCGTCTGCCGTTCATAGCCAGAAAGACCAAACCGTCGACATAACACTTCCCGCTGCTTCTCATTTAATTCGCTAATGCAAGCACGTAAATTTTCATGCAACAAGTCATTTGCCATGATATCGGCGGGGTCTTTCGCATTTTGATCGGCCAACGCTTCCACCAATGGCTTGCTTGAAGCTCCCTCTCCTCCCACTTGAATATCCAGTGAGACCATGTGTTCATTCAAATCCATCATGCTCGTAATATCGTCAACAGGCCGATCCATCGCCTCTGCAATCTCGCTATGCGTTGGTTCATGACTTTGGGTTTTAAGCAGGTCACGCGCCGCAGACAAATAAGTGTTTAATTCGCGCACCACATGAATCGGCAAACGAATTGTGCGTGTCTGATTCATAATGGCTCTTTCTATCGTTTGACGTATCCACCAAGTGGCATATGTGGAAAAACGAAAACCACGTTCAGGGTCAAATTTTTCAACCGCGCGCAAAAGTCCCAAGTTGCCCTCTTCAATTAAATCTGAAAATTCCAAACCCCGATTATAATAACGACGTGCAATTTTAACGACTAAACGTAAATTACTTTCGATCATTCGTCTTCGCGAAGCAGCGTCACCATCTCGCGCGAGACGCCCATAATAAACTTCTTCTTCCGACGAGAGTAAAGGTGAAAACCCAATTTCCTTAAGATACATCTGGGTGGGATCCATTGTACGCGCTAAGGGCGAACTCGCGTATTCCTGCCATGTTGCCTCTGGCTTTTTTTCAACTATCTTAGTGCTTTTTTTCGTTTTTTCCGCCTTCCCCGCTCGCTTTTGTGCTGTCTCGCTGATCCCAGCACCTTCTTCCTCTCTCAATAAATTCTGACATTCTGTTAAATCGCTCGCTCGAGGTTCTCTTTCAGTGTCAATATCCACTTCCTGGTCATCATCAAGGTCAGCATCAACCCCAGGCATTTTCCCTTTTTTGTTTTTTGACATAGAACGACAACCTCAATTAAAATCAACGCCTAAACTTCATTATACTATAATCCAGCCTAACCAATCTGCAATGGTTGCACCCAGCCTGACAGTTCATCCAGTACTTTGTAGTGCGTTAAATCAAGCTGCAAGGGGGTCAAAGACACATAGCCCGTATTAACGGCATAAAAGTCAGTTCCAGGTCCTGCATCTTGTTCAGGCCCAGGTTGACCCACCCAATAAATTTTCCTGCCCCGCGGATCTGAGCCCTTGATGGTTGGTTCTGCGATATGGCGTGTGCCAAGCCGTGTCACCTGAATGCCGCGCAATTCAGAAAACGGTAAATCTGGCACATTCACATTTAAGATGGTGTCAAACGTTAATGGCGTTTCACGCAAGCGCTCCACCATGATTTTAGCAATCTGCGCCGCTGTCTCATAATGCACACAACGCGGTCCGGCAAGGGAAACCGCCATCGACGGTAACCCAAGAAAACGCCCTTCCGTTGCCGCTGCAACCGTTCCGGAGTAAATGACATCATCACTCAGATTTGACCCTTCATTAATGCCAGATACCACCATATCCGGCATTGTTTTAAAAAGCCCCGTCACGGCCAAATGCACACAATCAGTCGGTGTGCCATTCACACCAAAAAAACCATTGGGCGCGGTCACCACACGCAAGGGATGCTCCAGTGTCAATGAATTACTCACGCCGCTTCGATTGCGATCAGGCGCGACCACCGTGATGTCTGCGATCTTACTCAGCGCACTGGCCAAACAAGCAAGACCTGGCGCATGCACACCATCATCATTGCTAATCAAAATTTTCATGCAATATCCTCAATTGACTATCTGGTAAAAAGTTTCGCCCTTTTTCATCATACCCAATTCCTCTCGAGCGCGCGACTCAACTTCCAGTTGACTGGTTTTCAAACGCTTGATCTGCGACAGCAATACGTCATTCTTTTTCTGTAATGCTTCGGTTTCACTCGCCTCTGCCGCCAGATTTTTTTTAAGCTTTAGCATGTCAACAATGCCGCCCGCCTCAAACCAGAGTCTGTATTGAAAGAATGCCAAGAGGCCAAGCAGCGCGACTAGCAATAGATTTAAACGAAGATTAGACATGTGCCAACAACTCACGGTTGAAAACACTGAGACCCGCATAACGCCCCTTGGCGCCCAATTGCTCTTCAATGCGTAACAATTGATTATATTTGGCAACTCGATCGGTACGGCACAATGAACCGGTCTTGATCTGGCCTGCATGGGTTCCAACGGCAATATCCGCAATGGTCGTATCTTCCGTTTCACCAGAACGATGCGAGATCACCGTGTGATACTGCGCGTCTTTTGCCAACCGAATGGCTGCCAACGTTTCAGAAAGCGTCCCAATTTGATTAGGCTTGATTAAAATCGCGTTCGCCACCTGCTCATCAATACCGCGCTGCAGTAAGACGGTATTTGTCACAAATAAATCATCGCCCACCAACTGCACCCTCTCACCTAAGGTTTGTGTTAGCAGCGCCCAGCCTTCCCAGTCATCTTCCGCTAGACCATCCTCAATGCTGATAATCGGATACTGACTGACTAAGCGCGCATAATAATCCGTTAATTCCTGGGCTGTTAATGCTGATTGATAACCACTGAGCCGATATGTCCCTTGTTGATACAATTCATTGGCCGCCACATCCAGACCCAGAAAAATATCTTTTGCAGGTTGATAACCTGCCTCTGTGATTGCTTCAAGAATCAGCTCAATCGCCGCTTCCTGATTTGGCAAATCAGGCGCAAAACCACCTTCGTCGCCCACATTGGTGTGATATTTCCTGGCTTTTAATAATTTTTTTAAATGATGAAACACTTCGACCCCCGCACGGAGCGCATCTGAAAAAGTGGGCAAACCCGCGGGTATGATCATAAATTCCTGAAAATCAATATTATTATCCGCGTGCGCGCCCCCATTAATAATATTCATCATCGGCACAGGCAAAACATAATCGCTTTGACCGCCCAAATAATGATACAAGGGCAGACCCAGGCTAAGTGCCGCCGCTTTTGCGGTGGCAAGGGATACCGAAAGCAATGCGTTTGCGCCCAGTTTTTTCTTATTTTCGGTGGCATCCAATGCAATCATGATCGCATCAATCTCGCTTTGATGCGTGACATCCTTTCCTCTTAATGCGTTTGCCAGTTCCTCTCGCACAAAAGTAACCGCTTGCCTGACCCCCCTGCCAAGATAACGCTTCACATCCTGATCACGCAATTCCACCGCTTCTCTTGACCCAGTAGAAGCACCTGAGGGCACAGCAGCGCGACCGATGACACCGCTCGCTAAAATGACTTCCGCTTCCACCGTTGGATGACCGCGTGAATCCAAAATTTCACGCGCCACAATCTCTTTAATGACTGACATCAAAACACTCCTCTTAAATTTGCAGAACTTCTTTCACAAATGGAATGGTTAAACGACGCTGCGCCGCCAAAGACGCCTTGTCCAGCGCATCCAGGGCCGCAAACAAAGTGCCCATGTGTCTTGGACAATGCGTTAATATATATTTCGCAACTTCTTCAGACAAATGGATACCGCGACGCTCTGCACGCATAATCAGGACAGACAATTTTTCATCGTCTGTTAACGCCTGCAACTGATAAACAACACCTGCCGCGAGACGTGAAACCAAATCAGGCAACGTCAAATTCAGGGCTTTTGGCAAATATTGTGCGGCAATAATAATGCTGCCGCCTGAATCATTAATCCGGTTATATAAATTAAATAACGCCAGCTCCCAGTCGCGCTTCCCCGCAATCACCTGCAAGTCATCAATGCAAATTAAATTCAAGGTCTCAAGATCACTCAGCACCTCAGGCGACAATGCAATTAAATTCGCTAACGGCAAATACACAGAAGTTAACTGATGCTGATAGGCATAATGACAAGCTGCTTGCAGTAAATGACTGCGGCCATGACCACGCGCACCGCATAAATAAATGATCTTTTCTCCCCTCCCGCTAGCCGACTGTTTTAAGGCAGCCACAATCTCTGCGTTTTTTCCTGCCCAGAAATTGTCATAAGTTGACTCATCTTTCGAGCTTAAGCCTAACGTTAACTGCGCTAATAAATCTTGCATTACGGACAACTCATCTTAATGAACCCAGTCATACATCAACGTCTCATTTTCTTCATCTTCAGAAATCAGTTCCAGATGCAGCCCCGCTTCCGCTGCTTGCTGAAACATGGCTGGCGAACCATTCACCAGCACATCCATTTCCACACGCGTCCCCGTCACGGATAACAATTGCACTTTCCGCACCAGCGACAGTTGTTTCAAATATTGCACCAATGCGGCCAAGTCGCTTTTTTCCACAATACTTTCCACCGCCAGTGTCAGCCACCTTTCAGGGACATCCGCTGATTTGGCTGTCACGTGTTTCGACAGCTTCTGGGTCACCTGATTTAACGCGGCACCCGTCAACTGGCTGATCGTTGTTCCCTCTGTTTCAAAATCTGACTGTGTCGCATTCACCACTAACTGCCATTGACCCGTTTCAAATGGCGCACCCGCCTTGATATGTCCAATCAACATGGCTTCCGGTGCATATCGTTTTCCCGCTTCTTTTAACGTCACCACATTCCTATTCACAATGGTGTCAGCCGAAACCAAGTCCATATCCGCCGAATCCATCATCGGAAAAATAAGCGGCAAGCCAGAACGCTCGCCCTGTGTTTGCATTGCTTTTAAAATATCGGGGTGAACATCCTCACTGACCATGTCAGTGACGTTATCGGCATTGGTTACGGCAAGCCACACTAAAATCAGCGGTCGACTCTCTTTCCAGTAATCCACCCCCGCCTTGTTCAATAATTGATTGATGAAGGGGGCATCATAACGCACATGAAGTATAAAAGCGGCTGCTCTGGTGTCGCCTGATGGCGTATAACGATACTCTTGCACATAATCCATGACATGACCCAGCGTTGGCGCAATCACCGCGTTACTCGCAATGGACAAATCACCACTCACTCTTGTTAACACCTGAATAAAACCCTGTCGCACTGCTTCAACCAAGAGCCCGTCCGACTGAGAGGCAATGGGCAAGGCGACTTGATACAAGCCAGACATTTTCACCGCCCAAACAGGCAAAATCTGACAGGCCAGCACGCCTATCAGCACAAGTATGCATTTTTTCATATAGACATCTATCCCTGAGCGATTGAAACATTATAACTTAACAAACGAATATGATAAATTTCGACTATTAAAAATTCGTGCAGGAACTATCATGACAGCAAAAGCACCAAGGCCGCCACAAAATCAACCTGGCTTTTGGCCTGACATGTTGTGGCTATCCATCGTGTTAGGCGCACTTTTCTTTGTATTTTTAGGAAATCGCCCACTGTTTGTTCCGGACGAAGGCAGGTACGCTGAGATTGCGCGTGAAATGTTCAATTCAGGGGATTATGTCACCCCCACCTTAAATGGCATCCGATATTTCGAGAAACCCCCGTTATTTTATTGGCTGGAAACCATCGCCATTCACTTTGGCGGCCTGAATCTCTGGTCATTACGCAGTATTAACGCCCTGTTGGGCTTACTTGGCTGCTTAGCCACTTACGCCATCAGCCGCCACCTTTTTAACCGTCTGACCGGCCTCTTATCGGCACTCATCTTAAGCACCAGCCTGCTCTACTTTACCATGACGCACATGATTAGCCTGGACATGCCTGTCACGCTCTTCATCACCTTAAGTCTCTACCTGTTTCTGACCGGCACAAATCTGGCCGATGGCTTCAGTCGACGCATATGTTGTTGGTCTGCGGCAAGCGCGGCTGCGCTTGCAGTCCTTTGCAAAGGCTTAATCGGCTTATTATTTCCCCTGATGATTATTGGCGCATGGATAAGCATTACCGGACAGTGGCGGCTTTTAAAACGTCTCTACCTACCCTCAAGCCTGCTCTTGTTTGGCCTCATTGCGCTTCCCTGGCATTGGCTAGTCAATCTGCGAAATCCTGGCTTTTTCCACTTTTATTTTATTGAACAACATTTCTTGCGCTACGCCACCACCGATATTGGGCATTATCAACCCGTCTGGTTTTTCATTCCCTGCCTGATCCTCGGTTTTTTTCCGTGGATCTTTTTTTTGCCGCAAACGCTTGCAGCCGCTATCAGCCGCTCCATCCGCCACCTAAAACAACAAACGGCCACCCTGTTTTTTCTCGTCTGGGCAATCATGATTTTTGCTTTTTTCTCTTTCTCAAAATCAAAACTGATCCCCTATATCTTACCCCTCTTTCCCGCGCTAGCCATTTTAACCGGCCATCACCTGGCCGAGCTGATTCAGCAAAACAAAATAATCCGCCTCAAAATAAGTTTTTGCTGTCTTTTCATCGGTGCCATTATCATCGCCTATGCGCTAAACCAATACACCTTCAGTGCGGCCTTGCCTCATCCGGCATTGGCCAAACACTATCTCAATGCGGCGGGCATCCTGTTATTGCTCGGTAGTTTGGCTGCGTGCCTGTTCGCTTTCAGGAATGACGCCAAAGCCATTGGCATCACCGTCATCACGAGCGGCCTCTTTTCCTTATCTCTTCTGGGTGCAGCCCCCGCCATTGACGCTCGCACCATTTTACCCTTTGCTCAAAAAATCAAGCCGCTCTTAACCGCAGGCGATGAGGTGATGACCATCAACCAATATTATCAGGACTTGCCCTTTTACCTTGAACGGCGGGTCAGCATCGTCAATTGGCGCAATGAACTCAGTTATGGCATGCAGCAACAAGATACACACGAATGGATGATCAATACCGCCACCTTTTGGCAACGCTGGCATAGCAAGCAACGTGTCTTTGCCGTTTTAGGGCTGGATGAATATGCACAACTTGTCACAAAAAACCCTAACGAGACCATTTTTCTTTTAGGGAAAACACCCAATAATGCTCTGATTTGCAACCAACCGATATGACTAACTATTGACTTGCTAACCCATTGAGATATATTGAAAGAATGGCCAATCAATATGGAGGCAGCACTGCTGAAAGGATATGCTGATTAAATCACAACTTATCGGCGAACTCAGCAAACGATTCCCGCATTTACCTGAAAGAGACATTGCACTCGCTGTCAATTATCTTATTGAGCACATGAGCAGCATCCTCAGTCAGGAAGGTGGTCGTATCGAGATTCGAGGTTTTGGCAGCTTCAACTTACACTTCCGCCCACCCCGCCGAGCTCACAACCCCAAAACCGGTGAAAAGCTCATTACCTGCCCCAAATTTGCTGTTCATTTCAAACCAGGGAAAGAACTACGCGAAAGGGTCAATGCCAACCGTCACCTGCCCATTGAAAGCGTTTCCAAAGCCGACATGGATGATGAAACAGATTAAGCTTTCACCCTGACATGCCATCAAGGCAAGCACCTTGATCTTTTTGGAGATATTTTAATTTTAAATCCATTAACTGTGTCATTCCCTATTAACTGTGTCATTCCCGCGCAGGCGGGAACCTA
>Ga0155556_120_pt1 | contig 22100 bp, 20 predicted proteins | sample RifCSPhighO2_12_FD_107213 | JGI IMG/M metagenome (GOLD analysis project Ga0155556, IMG submission 107213) | Gammaproteobacteria bacterium RIFCSPHIGHO2_12_FULL_45_12
TGGCGACGAAGGATCTCGTGTTTTTTAGGAGATTCTTCGCTTCGCTCAGAATGACGGCTCATTTTTTAACCAAAGCTAGGTTACCTACTATATCACCTTTTCCTTCGAAATGGAGGTGGATCGATAGACACCCCCTCGACATTTCCACTAGGTATAAATTTAGTTTTATTTTGTCTGTATAAATAACGTCTTTTAAAAATGTCTCTCTCATTATCCCTTTTTTTGTTTTCAAAACCATTTTCCTTATTACCCTCATTCTTGCCCTGACGCAAATCCACACTTACCTTTAGTTTTTCACTAAGTAATTTTTTTGCATCACTAATATTTAATCTGTTACTAGGTTCTTTTTTGACGAGCATCTCAATCACTTCTTTAAGAATTTTTCCTTCTGCAGATTCAAAAACCGGATTTTCAAAATTAAATGTATGCATAGTTTTTTTAGTCACATCCATTTCCATGTCCTGGACACTTTCTCCCGTAAACGTCTCATATAAAGACAATCCGATTAAATAACTTTGAAGACAGCCAACCTCTTCAATGCTAATCAATGCTTCATATTCCGGAACTATCTTATTTGTCCATTCGAATGGCAAATAACCGGGCGTTAAAAAGATGCTACTGGAATTAATATACGTCTCGCCATATACATTAATGAGTGACTTTGGATCTGACATCACCAATTCACCTTGATCACTTATCAAAAAATTGCCCGGCTTTATATCTGGAAATAAAATACCATTTTGATGATAGCTATCTACTAAATGAAGCATTTTTTGGGCATATCCAATGAATGCGTCATGAAAATTTTTTTCACCACGATTATTCTTTGCCCAATCTTCCAGTGATCCACGTGTACAAAATTCCGAATACTCCCAATAATGAATATATTGCGTTTCAAGACGGGTGTCACCTATCACCTCAACGACACCATCTTTCTTCGTCAAGAAACCTGACAAGCCTGTCAATTCCATATGACGCATTGCAGATTGATATAGAGGAACCGTAGTCATAGGAACCCTTTCTTGCTTCCATAACACTCTTTCGCGTGACTCATGATCTTCCAATGAAGATAAAGCGAATAATTTATTATTGGCCCTAGATACAAATCCCAGATTGCAATTTTCAAAAAGTTTATCAATTTCTTCATTATCATGATCTGCCGCAGGAGTATATTTTCCATTTTGCAAAATTGAGTTAGAGATAACTTTCATTTTGGGTAATGGAACCCTCTCCACTTGACGAAATAGTTTTGCTCGCGCTTCTGCTTTGTCATATTCAGAATCAATTCCTGAAATATTATTTTTTTTAATGTCATTTATATAAGCATTCATGTCCGCCACTAATGTCCATAATTTTCTGGAAGCTATGCCATCTGTCAACGTTTCATTTCTGAGACAGGATAAGGCGCAATCCCTTACTTTTAATAGAGCAGCATGTTTTAACCCATCTGACATTTCACTCGCTAAATATTTCTTTAAATTGAGATAGGCGTCATACAGCCTAAGCCTACCCTGAAAATGACGATGAAGACCGCTTTCCTGCTCGCTTTCTAATACCTTATTGAGGTGTATCATCGCATTTCTAATCGCTGTCGATAACTGATTGTCAGGCTTTTCAATGGCCTCCTGTAACTTCAAACAGGCTAACTCCAATTGACATTCGTTTTTTATTTTTTTTTCTTCATCAAATTTTTTGTTCAGTTCTTTTATCTTCTTTATATCATCTTTATTTTTACCGAATTCATACGTTAACATACATTTTTCTAATTGATCATAAAAATCTTTTTGATCTTTATTAAGCTGTTTTATACTATTTTTTAAATGCTGCTCAATTTGTTCTCCCCCTCCTAAACGTCTCACTCCCCCAACTAGCTCGCGAACGTCTTCTACAATCCATCGCGGATCTTCTCCTATGTGTGTTTTTAAATTTTGAACTTTCCCGCCACCCTTGACGGGTTTTTCCAAAACTGATAATACTCTTGACATTTCAGCTTCTGGAAAATTATGAACCGCATATTGTTTTGCTACATTTAATTTCAATTCTGTTACGGCAAGTAAAACGTACCAATCGTTTTTCTGATAATAATTAAAATTCCCCGTTTCAACATTTTCCTTAGGTCTTGTTTGTTGTCGAATTTGATTTTCCAGATTGGAAAGCAAGGTGTCTAACTTAAACAAATGGGCTAATTTATTGGATGTTGGCTTTGCCTGATTGTATTCCTTCACCAGCTTTTTCATTAGTTTATTACCTGCCGTGACCTCCGCCCTCAGAGACGTATCCCTTATTAGTTCTGTGTTAATTTCGGGCATAAGCAATTGACTTTTGCTGGCCTTTTCCTGTTTCTCATTGCGCTGCATCCGCCCCCCTCACTTGCTTGACGACTTGCACCTACTTTATATGTACTATTATAACCTATTCTGCTGAATACCCATTTAAGCCGTCACCTCCTAACCCCCGTTTTAATTGATAATTGCTAATAAAATCACTATGCTATTTAATAACTTCTGACTGGCTAGCCAATATGACCTTAACTTCCTTAAAACTCATGCTGACGGTGCTGATTTTGCTTGCTGCCTGTATTCCTGGCATCTGGACTTTCTATCAAATAGCTAAGCACATGGAAATTAAGCCTTTTTCGGAGCTCAATTACCCGGTTGGCGAATCCCTGGCCAGTGGCATCTTTTTAGGTGCGGGTCTACTGCATATGCTGCCTGATGCCGCGCTTAGTTTTACTGAGGCGGGCTATCGTTACCCTTTTCCCTTTTTAATGGCTGGCATCAGTTTTTTATTCTTGCTGTTGCTTGAGCATATTGCTATGGCCTTAAAACACCGCTATTCACAGCTGGTTGACAGCATCACCTTGTTGACCGTCACCATGCTATCCATTCATGCCCTGTTAGAGGGGGCGGCGGTTGGCCTTGCGCTCAGCTTTGCCACTGCCCTCCTGATTTCGATTGCTATCCTAACCCATAAAGGGGTGGCGAGCTTTGCTTTATCCATCCAGCTACATCGCGGCCACCTAAGCTTTACGGCCCGGATACTGGCTTTTAGTTTATTTGCGATCATGACGCCCATTGGCATTCTTTGCGGTGACTGGATACTGTCATCCACACCGCATTCGCCCTTGCTCACCCCCATCTTCAGCTCACTTGCTGCCGGAACATTCCTCTATATTGGCACGCTGCATGGATTAGGGCGTGCCAGCCTCATTCGTCATTGCTGCAATATGAAAGAATTTTTTGTCATGCTATTTGGTTTCAGTTTAATGGCCGTTGTGGCAATCTGGACCTAAAAAAATAGGTTGATACACCATTATGAACCATGCGCTGCTGATTTTCGTGCCACGTGAACCACGCGGCCTTGCTTGATGGTGTAAATCACATCCGCACCCGCAATGGTGCTTTGACGATGAGCAATCACGACCAGCGTCACCTTGCGCTTGATTAGGTGATCAAAAATCAGCGTTTGACTGTGATTATCCAGCGCCGAAGTGGCTTCATCCAGCAACAAAATTTGAGGACGCGCAGCGAGCGCGCGCGCTAATAAAATTTTTTGTTTCTGACCGCCTGAAATGGACTCGGTGGCATTATCAGAAATTTGCGTCAACAGCTTCATGGGCATGCGATCCACCTCCTCTGCAAGCCCCACACAAGCGGCAAGGTCCCAGACTTCGTTCAGACTCAATGGCACGTGTGCTGTAATGTTTGAAAAAATGGTACCTGCCAACAATTGACTGGACTGCAACACCACACCAAACTGACGGCGCAAGGCTTTCATATCGTATTGCTGAATATGCTGCTGGTTGATCAATACGCTGCCTTGATCACAAGGCATCAAGCCTAGCATTAACTTAAAAAGTGTGGATTTTCCCGCCCCAGAGGGGCCTATAATGGCCGTAAACTGATCTGGCTCAATCACCAGATTAATGTCTGACAATAGCCATCTGTCCGTGTCATGATCTCTCAATCCGACTTGCTGCAACTGAATGCTTAGCTTGTGAGGCATGTTAAGTGCCTGCTCAGGCACCACCTCAGAGGGCTCTGACATCACGGTGGATAGCGGAGCTAATCCAGAAGCACTTTTTAACAAAAAACCTAATTTTAATGAAGCCATGTCAAGCACACTGGCAAACTGGCTAGCCGCCATTAAAAATGGCAATAGCTTTCTGCTTGTCGCAGAAAAATCGGAAACGGCTAGCGACACATAACACAGTAACATGAGACAAAGTGGAGACAACAGTTGCAATCCTGTCGAGACCATATCTATTTTCATGACTTTTTTTTCACAACGTTTAATATGGGTCAAGGAATCCAGACAGCGTTGATAAGCCATTTTTTCCGCATTGGCCGTTCTCAGTTTATAAATTTGCATCAAACACTCGCCCAACAGGGATGAAAACTTGCCGCGCAGTGTTCTTTGACGCTGAATGGACGTCTGATTATACGTTGCCAATCTCATTTTAATGGCATTTAATAAAACGCAAATGCACAAATAAATGCTCGCTAATAAAACATGGCAATGCAGTAAATACAACAATAAAAACGCCAAAATAAGACCGTCTTGCATTAACGATAGCAAGGAAGGCAAACAAAAGGAAACAGACGCTTCATAATCCTGACATAACTGCACCGTTTCGGCCGCTGATCTTTTTGCATGACTAACTAAATTAAGGTTCAGCAGACGATTCATGACACTTGGCATCAAATGGCTCATCACCTTGGTTGTCAATAAACTGCTAGCTAATAATTGATTGACTAATAAAAAAAACTGCCAGACCATTAACATAAAAAAACAAGCAAAAATCAGAAAATGCGGCCCCTCTGTCACCTTGTAAAAATTGACAAAAAGGTAAGATGAGATAACAGGCAAGAGCGTCGCACACAATCCGCCCATGAAGGATAGCCCTACCATCCATCCAATGGGCTTATAAAAAATGCCAAAGCAAACACGGACCAAGTCTTTTAGCGTCGTGACAACTGGAAAGTTGGTAACACAACATTGCCAGGATGACATTATTTTTTTTTCCATCATAACGCGCGAATGGTTTTCCAGTTGATCTGTTTCAGGGTTGTATAATTGAAATACTGAGCCTTTCATGCCAACCAGCAACCTCAGACAGTCCATGGACTCAAGCGCAATCAGAAAAGGCGATGGCAGACAATTTATGCTAGATAAATTGGGCAATGTCATGGGGTATAGCTTGATGTGAAAGAAGGGTTCTAGCAATGCCACTTCATGAATGCCGCAATGTAACAAATGATCAGGAACAGATGGGGTAGAGTGGATACCCATTATTTTTAAAAAGGCTGACAAGCATCTGACTAACATGATGCTATGCGCTCCTTGGCCTTGATCAGGGCGGCGTAATGACCATCTGCTTGCAACAACGGTTCATGCCTGCCTTGCTCGACTAGATGACCTGACTCAATGACCATAATTTGGTCGCAATGTCTGATGCTTTCAAGCCGGTGAGCCACATAAATAATTGTTTTATTTAACATGCTGATATTTGAAATCAGTTGCCGCTCCGTTTCATCATCCAGTGCGGAAGTTGCTTCATCTAACACTAAAATGGGTGTGTCTTGGATAATGGCACGTGCTATCTCTATGCGCTGGCGTTCACCGCCACTAAAATTGCTGCCATTGCCTTCAACGTTGGCATAAAGACCTCTCGCTTTAATCACATCAGACAAACAAGCAACTTCAATTGCCTGATTCAATAAACCTGGATTAACTGAAGGTGACCACAAGCTTAAGTTGTCATAAAGCGTGCCTGAAAAAAGCGTCACTTCTTGAGAAACGTATGCCACATAGCTTGACAGGCAAGCGGCTGACAGCGAGCGTATATCCTCAGAAAAGAGTGTGAGACTACCCGAATGAAAGGGATAGAGTCCACACAGCACTTTCAACAGGCTGGATTTTCCGGAGCCCGTTGACCCGACCAGCGCCACTTGTTCACCCGCTCTGATCTGACCGGATAGGCCGGATAAAACCGTGGCCGAGTCACGCTGATAGCCAAACGTTAAATCAGTATATTGTATAATAACATTTGATTTAACATCGGGTGTCCTGATTTTCTGTTCGGCGGCAAAACGGGGATCTTCTGGCAAACTGACAAGATCATTCACCCGATCATGACCCACCCATGCCGCTTGCATTTCTTTCAATTGCTGCGTTAAATTCGCCATGCTGCCTGAAAAAAAATAATATAAGCCATATAATGCCATCAAGCCGCCTATACTGAGACGACCATGAGCGACCTGAAAACTTCCCACCCATAAAATGGTCAACAAGGTAAATTGTGAGATGGCATGGCTGATGGCTTTAACGAATGAACTGATTAAAACAAGCTTATCTTGCAGCATTAACTTATGACCGAACAAGCCAAACCATTTTTTTAAAACAGTCTGCTCAAAACCGCCTGCTTTGACACTTTCAATGTTATAAAGACTGCTAACAGCATGTGAATATAACTTTCCTTGTAAATGAACATGTGATTTTTCAAGATAATATTGATGCCGGTAAAGGACAAAAATGCAGATCACTAACAAGCAAGACAGCAGCATCATGGCCAATGTCACTGAAAAATCAATCAATGACATGGTGAGTATCACGGTAGTCAGTGTCACCGCATTCACCCATACACCGCTCATATTTTTAATTAACGCCGAAGAAATTAATTCTACCTGCGCCATGCTGGCAATTATGTCAGATTTATGTCTAAGCGCATAAAACAAGGTCGGCAGTCGTAAAACATGATGAATGGCTTGCGTGGTTTTGATGAAACAAAGACTGACATTAAATTTAAACAGATGCCATTGATGAATGAGACAATTGCCGCCAAAGACAAACGCCGCTAGCACGGTGCTTGCTGATAAGTATGGGAGCCAGGCATCATGTTGGCCTACCAGCACCTGATTGACAAACAAGGTATTGATCAAGGTGGTGACTAACTGTCCGCATGAAAGCATCATCAAGCAAATGATTAACCAGGTCAGGTCATGTTTATAACCGCTTAGCCAGCCGCGAATTACCGACCCGCGTTTATTTTTATTGGGGATGGTTGCCATGTGACTGGTCGGGGTAATATCAATGATAACCCCTGTAAAAGACCGATCTAGCGTTTGCAAATTGATATAACATTGTCCACAAGCTGGATCATTTAATGAAACAATTTTTTGATTGACGGCATTAATCACGACATAGTGACAAAAATTCCAGAATGCCATGACAGGATGCTGTAAACCATGCAACGCTTCAGGCTGAACCCAGTACGCCTCTGCCATAAATCCATATGAGGTAGCTACCTTGATTAACTGACTGGCAGGACAGCCATCACGAGAAATGCCACACTTTTCACGTAACTCATTCAGGGAAACGTGCACATTGTAATAAGAAAACAACATGGCTAGGCAGGCGGCGCCACATTCTGTGTCTGACTGTTGCAGAATAACAGGTGCAGCCCGTTTCATGCGTCTGCTGACAATTTTATAAAAACGTTTTAAGCTTGTCATGTTGCTATCAATTGCCACAGCGAACAATTTCTGACAACCACCTTAGCTGTTACCGTTGTGCCTGTCTGAATCAGCCCTTGATAACCGCCAATTGAAGTCCACGCGAGGTGACTCACTGTCCCAGCATCAGCCGCCAGGGAAACGTTTACCATAAAAGGGGCGCCTCCTTGATAAAATGGTGCTATTAAGGCCTCATTGGCAATATAGGCATGCATGGACTCTTTTGCAGCCGGATATTCAGTCACGGAAATGACTTTTCCTTTGATATAACCTGATTCGTATGCGCTCAGGTGATCTGGCAAGACGTAAACACGCTGACCTTTTTTAATTTTTTTACCATTGAGATGGCTCACAAACACAATGGCTTCCAATACATTTGGCTTCCCCTCACTCATGAGGGTAAATAAAGGTTGATGAGTTGAAATGTTATCACCTGTTGAAATATAACGTGCAACAATCTCACCGCTTAAGGGACTTCTAATCATTTGTCCTTGTTCCTGTGCCATTTTTTTAAGCACCAACGTATGTTTTTTTTCAAGATAATCCTGTTTATGGCTATTCCATTCATCCATTAGCTTATTCAAATCATCCTTATATTGAATAGGCAAAGCCTGTTCATGATGTTGCAACTCATTTAACACCTGAAGCGAAGCAATGCGTTCTTGTCTGCTTTTTTCAATTTCAATGATGGTGATATACTGTTTTTTAAATAATTTTAATTTTTCCTGCTCAATGCGGGTTAGCGTTGCCAGCCGATTTTTAGCGTTTTTTAACATTTCGTGCATTTCTTGCGTTTGCAATTGATATTGTTTCGTCAGCCATAATTTTTTTTCTATCATCTGGGAATAATATTGCTGATAAAGCGTTTCATTATCTGCATTCACCGCCTGCTGATACTGAACCTGCTCATTTAACGCGGTGTTAATCACGCGCGCCAACAACTGCCCTGCTGTTACTTTTGAATTGAGGTTAACGTTTACTCTGACCACCTGACCATCACTGACCGCCTGAATGGCAATGGCTTCACTCATGCTAGGGACGATCATCCCATTGGCATTGACCTCAATCTCAACCTGTCCCCAAAACGCCCAGATAATGATGGTTAGCAACATTAAAATGGTAGACACTACCCAAGCCATGACTGGCAAGCGTATTAATTTAACGCCTTGATAAATTTCATCTTTTTCCTGAAGCTGTTTTAACGCGCTTTCACGATACTTGATCACTTTATTTTGCTTCTTATGGTTGATGAGTATCTACCCATTTTTTCCACGCATTCACATCTGTATCGGAATACGATTGATGGCTAAGTTTTTTTAAAATACGATAAACGGGTTCATGCACATTGGGTTGTGTTTGCTGTAACAAGGATACCATCCTGGCACCACCCCGTTTGATAATGTCTTGTTGGTAACGCTTGTCGGAAGCCAGACTTTCAACCACCAGCAATGCTTTATTGCGGTCTGAATTAACCGGATAATCCAGTGCAGCCATCATCTCATTGATGGGGAAATTTTTGGTCCTGACTTTCATTAAAGTCATGGCCAGCACACGCATCACACTGTTTCTAACTTCTGAACTGACATCGGAAATGGAGGGTGTGAGTGCCTCAATCACTTCCTCACCGGATTTCAGGTGCGCCAATAAATAGGCCGAAGCCACACGATCCTGTATATTTTTATCGTGACGAAGCATGCGAATGAGTAACGCTTTATTAGGCGGCACGTTGGTCAAAAACAGTTGTTTATATGGCCGATATTCGGGCTCCTCAAACCCAAACAAGCAATGAAAAGCAGGGCATGATTTATAGTTAGAAAAATGGCCTTGTAACCATATTTTATTAAGACCAATCTCTTGATATTGCTTCCATTTCGCTAACAAGCCTGATGTATCGACCATATCGTGCATCGGCTTTGCTTTTAAATAAGCGAGACGACTGGAATCTTCCTGATCCACCACATCGACCGTAATATGGATGGTCGAATCATGCGGATACAAAGTGGGTGACACCCCGATGAATGCAAACTTTCCGAGGGCATCAATCCGTTCGGTCACATCCTGAATGCTTTTTACCCATTTCGCTTGATCATTATGTAATACTTCACGAGCAATGCGGGTAAAATCGTTGGAGTATAAGGAAATTAATTGCTCGCGCGTCAACTGTTTACTACGATAAACATCCAGTGAATAGACACGTTGAGTGGCCGGATGAGCGATTGACATCATGCTAGATGCGTATAAAATTACCCAAAGACATTTTACAAGCAATTGATAAAAATAGATCATTTTATTTATTTCCATTTACGCTGCTTTGTTGCATAATTCGTCGTTGCGAGGCCGCTTTTTGGCCGAAGCAATCCAGAACGTCGTCAATAATCATGATATTGCATCCATTCTGGATTGCTTCGTCGCACAAAACGCTCCTCGCAACGACGATTCTGTTCCAAAAATAATTTATGCAACAACGCTCATTTACGCTGCAATCCACCTAAACCTGATGATGTTGACAATTGTCTCGCATTTTTTTCATCGCCTTGCTCATCATTGCTTGCATTGACAGTTGAGGTTTATTCATTTTTTTATCATGCCCGTCAAAACAGTCTTTGCCATTAATCAGGAATTCAGAAAATATGTCCAGCATTTTAATGTCAGGATTGGCTTGCTCAATCCATAAAAACTGTCCTGCCTCGTTGATTTCTAGAAAATAATAGTCATTATCTGGCGTCACAATCAAATCAATGCATCCAAATTGCAAGCCAGATTGACGCATGATGGTTTGACACATGGCATCAATTTCTTCTGGCAAATCATAAGGCACGACAGATAACTGTTCTGCTGGAATATAACGCCAATCTTCTTTACCGCGATCGTGAATCTGCGAGTCCAGTTTGACACACACATGAAAACTTCCAAAATAAGTGACTCTTAACTCAAATTTTTTAGGCAGTAAGGCCTGATAAATGCCAGGAACCAGATGCGCCGTTAAATTTTGAGTGATATCTTCTTCGCTAATTGGCGTTGTATAGGCCAAACGCAGAGACGTCTGCTCTTGCCAGTACATGGGGTAAAATGTCTTGTAAATCACCTTTTTATATTTCTTAATGAATTGACAAATCTCGCTAACATCATTTGACATTAACGTTTCTGGAATTGTTAAGCCAGCTTCTTTTGCCAGTTTTAATTGCAATAATTTACAGTTGGATTTTCTAGCATTTTCATGGTAATTGACCCACCAGCTTTCCTGATTGGTCACACGCCAAACCGTATCAAATAGTTGAGCTGCTTCTTTTAAGGCAAACGGTTTATCGTCTTCATGAATTTTATCAAGTGCCATGCGCTTGACAGGTCTTCTTAACCAGATGACATCAAAAGCGTCATGATCGATGTTGAAATTTTTTCCCTTCGCTTTCCAGCGCAATTTATTCTCACCTATCCTGAATGAAAGCGATTGCTGCTCTGGAAAATCACCTGTATACCACATGACACACTGATGCCCTTTCGTTTCAAGCGCGATCGAGACCAGAATGGCATGAAGATCATCTGGCTTGGTCGCAATTAACACTTTCTTCATGGTATACCTCGATTATGTCATGATGACGCAAAACGACTGCAAGGCATTTACCTTATATAGTCGGTAACCTTGCATAGGTTACCGACTGTGGTTACCTACTATAAATAGCATGGCAGTCGTATCTTAACGCTTACATATCAAATTCAACATCCGCTTCGACGTCATTTCCATTGGGGCCGCCGTGTGTTACGTTTAAGGTTCCGTGCGAGGTGCCTGCGGCAGAAATATCCGCCAACTCTGCTTCACTTAATTTTTTGGACTTGTCATGCGCCAAAATTCTTTGCTTATTCATTTTTTGACTCCTTATAAAAATGTTAATGACGATTTGTAATGATATCTTGATCGAGCCATGACATTATTCAACTTACCATCACCGTTCACAATCTGCTAAAAATACTCTAGTTTAACCAGCCACTGGACTTGTTAAAATATTTGATTGGTAGGCAAGATAAACGGCATGCGCAATATTTTTGGCTTGTAATTTTTTTCTGGCATTTGTCATGTAAGCTTCAATGGTTCTTGGCTCAAGACTTACCAATCTGGCAATTTCTTTTGCTGTATTACCTTTTGCAATATAATTCATGACTTCAATTTCTCTGCAACTAAGTTTTTTCATATGGTTTTTCCTTTTTAAAACGAAAATGTCCTGTTTGCTTATGTAATCTGTTTGCTTATGTAATCATGAGGGAAAGATCAATAATGACACGGGGAAAAGGGAGGTGAAACTGAAGGAGAGTTAAAACATAGCAATTGTATCGCAGCTTCCCGGATTTGCAAGTTTTATCATGTATTGTAAAACTACCTACCTGATCCACCCAAGCTGTCGTTGACTGTGCATCCAATGCCCGTTAAGCAGATGCTTTTGTCATCTGGCCGACATGCTTATGTTGAACGTTTTTCCGCATGAACATGGGAAAGACAAGTCTCAAATAATACACTTGCCACCCCAACGCTCTCCACTTCAAAAGTGGGGAGCGTCTCTGAAATGGCGGATGGCATCAGGGTGAAGCGGGTAGCGGCGCATCATCTCCACCAGCCTGATTTTCACCACCCACTGTATCGGGCTCGTTGGGAATATTATTCTTACTTTGCTCATTATTAGGCAACCAGGCTGGCTCAATGTGCGAACAAATGGCTGAAGCCGGCACCACGGCGGTCTTATCAATATACAAGCCGGCGGGTCGCGCCGTGCACATTTGCCATTTGTAGCTATTAATGAATTTTTCCTGATGCACGACAAACCGTGATGAATAAGGGGTTGTTGTCTGGCAATTTGAGCCCGCTTTATAAATAATCTGCTTATCACGATCATTGGCCGCCGAAATATATTGCCCCACTCCCCCATTAATCATCACATTTGCCCGGGCCGCAAGCGAGCTAACCACCACGATATCATTCGTCACATTTTTACCAACACCATCTGACTGCGCGCACCAAGTGGTGATTTGCGGGGATGGCTCTGTTGCCAACGCACAGCGATATTGGTTATTTGTATTGTATTGGTCAAATTGGTCTAATGAAGCCAATGGAAAGGGTGCAGGCGGCCCTTGTTCCAACTGAGTGGCTGCAGACTTATAGCCATAGGAGCCTTCTTGTGCATAACCCGTCGGGCAAACAGATTCCTCTCGGCTCAGAACGTGCATGGGGTCTTGTGGGTCTATCACATCTTTTCCGGTGACGGAACAAATTGACGGACAAGTGGTGCTGTCCCCTCCTGTTGGGTATACCCCATTAATATCAGGGCAAATAAGCGTGGCTGGACAAGGTATCGGATATTGCTTATTCGTCACCGGCAAGGAAACAAGCTTTTGACCCGATGAAAAGGGAACTGGCACCTTCCCCTTGAAAGGTAAATCATCCGCCATGCCTGTACTGTCCATGGCGAAGGCAAAAGTGGACATGCTGAGTAAAACGGTTAACCCTAACAACTGACTTAACTTAAATTTTAATCTCATCTTAATACCCTTTATGACTCACTCGTGATGTTCAGCTAGCATAGTACAAAGTGACCCGGCTTGCTAACCAATACAGGTTAAACAAGCATTGTCGATGATTAAAGTAGCATTATGCAACATAATCGATCCGTCTGATGACTTGGGCGCATCTTTTAAAATCTGCACCTGATAGGTCATCGTCTGCTTTGATGCTTGATAAACAGGTTGACTTAGCACCATCACCACATTCATTGGCACATGCTTTCCAGTGGCCGTTCTTTGCACACCGCTCAAAATGCCATTCGGTGCGTCCAGGCTGAAACTGTGTTCCCCTTGTCCCCATTGCTTCAAAAAAGCACTCATGGGTAGCTGGCCGACAATGCGATTGGGCCGATCAGAAAAATAAGAGACATAAGGACTGACGTCGTTGATGACCAGCTGATAAACGCCCTTTTTCATGTCCACTGGCCTCACCTCAGAATAAGCGGATGATTGCACATAGGAAACATTGACGGGCGCCAATTTTTCACTGGGCGTTGTTGTCATAGCACCATTTGCAAACACGCTGCCTGAAATAAACATTGTCATTAGTAGTACAAAAGATTTTCTCATGTGATACCTCATTTAATATTGGCTTCTGAAAGAAGTTTCCGTTAATTGATTGTCAGCCTCATAAAACTCATCATCTGACCCTTCCCTTTCTGAAAGACACTCCAAAAATTCCTCATCACTCGTCTCGACGCTTTCACTTTCATCTGACATTGCAGAATAAAGGCTGCCAAACGAGCTATTTTCACCAGAAAACATGTGATTTGGCTCAGCATCCTCAATGACCACTTCAATGCGCTGAGAATGATTCACAGACCCGTCAGATGACCTGACAAGCAAGGGCAGACGCTCCTCTTCACGGCCAGACAAATTTGGAAAAAATTTGGCACTGAGAATGGCTAATGTGGCAAACAGCATAAATCCACCCATTAAGATGCCTGATTCAGCCTCGCTGCGCTCGGCGTTTGATGTATTGGAAAAAATACTGGCCAAAAAAATTCCCGCACACAGTAGGGCCGTAAATTGGCTGACGACTATTTTAAAACGTGGATATTTATTCCCTGCCAGTGTCAAGACCGTCCCTACCGTACCTGACGTTGCAAATAAACCAACACGCACATAAGGGTTAGCACCACTTTCTTCAGTCAGATGAAATATTGATAACCCCGCCATCAGGACGGTGTTAATAGCACCAGACAAACCCAAAGTAGACAATGCATCACGCAAGCGTTTAGTGATTCTCGCTCGACTCGTATCCGGTTGCTCCCAACGCTGTTTATGATAATCAAGCAAACCATGCACCGCCGAGATAAACGCGGTCGGTAAAACAAATCCTAACAAATAAGCGCGGTCTGACACATCCACTTCTGACTCACCCACATTTTTGACAGCCGCATAAATCGCGAGGTAAAGCGCAATCAAGGAAGACAATGAAAAATAAAGTGTATTTGTTCCCGCTTTTATGCTGGACTCAAGCCGATGAATTTCCTTGAAATTAACGTTCAATCCACCTACTTGACGACGCTTATTCTCATCACCCGCTCTTAACATCAGGTCAACATGACAAAGAGGCAACGCCACTAGGTTTCTCACACGGAGCGCCATTGGCCACATGGGGGGATAAGCTGCCAGTGGAAAGGTCGCCGCTGCTGACAGAGAAATAGCACTAATCGCCTGTAAAAAACGTTGGAAGGCGGTCCATGCCCATTGCTGGTTTGGGCTTAGCTCAGTTGACTCCCCCGCCGTTTCAATCTCTTCGTCACTTATAGGCTGTCTATTCAGCATGTTATGGTTCACCTCGTTTTTAGGTTTATTTTCTAATAATATAGTCAGGTCAATCGATTACGTTACATTATAAAATAAAATGCTTAAAAGAGTATTAAAAGAGCTTTATTTGTGTGGTACCCAAAAAACTCATTCATCTGATTTCTTTTCCCTGCCAGCTACTTTTGCCAAATAAACATCAGACTGCATTTCAATCAGGCGTGAAACCGTGCGTGAAAATTCAAACTGTTTACTGCCAGCAACATACCACTGCTCAATCGGTTGCTCTGCTGAAAAAATTAAACGAACACCACTATCATATAAAACATCGACCAACCGCACCAATAACAAAATCGTATCATGCGCATGCGCGGGGATCACTTTGATATCACTGATCAATACCGTGGCATACCGTTTTGCAATGGCCAAATAATCCTGCTGACTCCGCCTTGCTCCACATAGGACCTTAAACTCAAACCAGACAATGGCAACGTCATTATTTTTGGCCTGTTTCACAATCGGAATGGGCCGTTGACAAATATCAAGCGGATCATAAGTCACCACTGCACCCTCACTCAGCATGGAAAATAACCGCTCCATCTGCGCGTTGGCATCGACATTATGAGGCGTAAAAAAAACACCCGCCGACTGGATAAATTGCAAGCGATAATCTTTTTTCGCGGCGAGATGAAGCACTTGGGTATGCTGCTTTAATTGTGAAATGGCCGGTAGAAATTGCTCGCGTTGTAATCCGCGCCAATAAAGCCTGTCTGGTTCCACATTGGAGGTTGCAACCAGACAGATACCGTGATGAAACATGCGCTTTAATAAGCGTGACAACAACATGGCATCCACGATTTCCGTCACCAAAAATTCGTCAAAGCAAAGCAGCATGGTTTCTTTAGCCAACTCGGCCGCCATGATGTCAAGCGGGTCAGGCAACCCTTGATATTTATTTAAGGATTCATGCACATATTGCATAAATTGATGAAAGTGCATGCGTTTTTTTTGCGGAAAGGGAAGACAAAGATATAAACAATCCATCAAAAAAGTTTTGCCCGTCCCCACACTGCCCCACACATAAAGCCCCATGATCAGTCGATGTCGCCGCAACGCACCAAGCAGGCCGCCTCGGGCCTGATGCTCTTTCACAAGATGCCAAAAAACACGCTGCATTTGCCGCAAGACAAATCGTTGCAGAGGGTCATCGGCAATCACGCCCTGGTCACACTGCTGCTGATAATAGTCTTCAGGCGTCATGGTTATTTTTCACTTCGCATAGGATAGTCGCATAGTATAACAATATCCTCTTTGGCAAAACAGGATAGATAGCTAGCAAAAATCGCGTTATAATGGCCGATCTCAGCGTCACCGCTTAACCTTTAACGAGTGTACCACTTTATGAGACCCCTTCCAAAATGGCTTAGCAAAACAAAACTGATGCGCGGTTATCGCTGCCATAAATGTCTTTATTTAACCATCCATCATCCTGAACTGGAAACGCCCATCGGGCCTGAACTGCAAGCCTTGTTTGATCAGGGAAACAAGGTTGGCGAAGAAGCCAGGAAATATTTCCCAGGGGGCGTGCTGATTGACAATGACCCTTGGGATTTTTATGGCGCTCTCCAGAACACGCGTGAACAACTTGCCGCTGGCGCGCAAATTATTTATGAAGCTGCTTTTGAATACTGTGGGTGCTATGCACGCGCCGATATCATCCAGTTTTCACCGAAGACAAAACGCTGGCGTATTTATGAAGTGAAGTCCACCACCAAAGTCAAGCCGGAACATCTGGATGATGTCGGCCTGCAAGTCTGGATCATGACCAAAAGCGGCTTGCCCATTGAACAGATTAACCTGCTGCACTTAAACACCCAATGCCGCTTTCCTGATTTAAGCACCCTGTTCACGCAACACGATATCACCGATGACATTCGCGCAACTTACCTAGGGGTGCAACCCAAAGTGGTTGAGCTATATCAAACACTCAAACAAGCTGACGTGCCGCCCGTTGACATTGGACCTTACTGCCATGAGCCAAATCCTTGTGGCTTTGTGACCCATTGCTGGCAAGAAAAAAAGATTCCACCTTTAAGCATTTTCAACTTGCCTCACATACGAAACCGAAAATGGGATTTATATCACGAAGGCATCGTGGCACTCGATGATCCCCGTTTAACAGATCTGAATGAACTGCAAGCGAGAATGGTGACAGCCTATCAAACCGGTGAACGTTTTGTGGATGAGCCTGTTCTTAAGACAGCACTCCGTGACTGGAACTATCCCTTTATCTTTTTGGATTTTGAAACCATTAATCCAGCGATTCCGCGTTATGTGGGCACGGGTCCCTTTCAACAAGTTCCTTTTCAATTTAGTGTTCACCGACAAGAGCAGCCGCAGGCGCCATTAACGCATCAGGCTTACTTGCACGACGCGCTAGATGATCCCCGAGATAAACTCATTCCAAAATTGCTGACAGCGTGCGGCACAGAAGGCGCCATTATCGCCTATTACGGTGTGTTTGAAGCGAAACGGATTGAAGAGTTGGCTCAATATGCGCCTGATCAGGCACCAGCCTTAATGCAATTAGTGGAACGCATTGTTGACCCACTTCCCATGATACGCGCTGCCATTTATGACAATTTTTTTAAAGGAAGCTTCAGCTTAAAAAATGTTGGGCCTGCTTTACTGGGCGAGAGCTTTAGTTATCAGGATATGTTAGTCGCCGATGGCGGTGGCGCGCAACGTGCGTTTGAAAAATTAATTTCGCCGCACACTTCGGCAAAAGAAAAGGAAACTTTGAAACAGGCGATGCTGGCCTACTGTGAAAAAGATACTTATGTCATGGTGGAACTGGTAAATTGGCTTTACAACGCGTGCGATTTTTCATCTTGACCATGCAAAACACGCCGCACCGTGTCGCCGTGACAGAATCAAGCAACCATTAATCCGACTCAAACTCATCCATCCTGACGCTTCGCGTTTTGCGCGAAATGTCAATCAGAAAATATAGGCTTCGTCTGTTTTTCAAGCCGTCGTAAACTGATATAATGTGATAAAGGTAAGCACTCTTATCTCTTTATTCAAATGAACAACATGATGTGACGCTGATTGCTGCTTGCCCTTAAAAATACACATGAATTTACTATAAATTAAAAAAGACAAAACGCGGGACATTCAGACAGGTATCCTAAAAGGAGTTAGGTTTATGAACAATATCTACTTCCCCCCCTACTTTGTTGTTAAAAATGGCATTCACGGTTTAGGCGTCTTCATTACCGCTGACCTTAAAAAGGGTAAAATAGTATTCAAAATGAAAGGCAAAATGGTCAACACCCCCAGCCGCACATCGGTTCAGATCGGCATGAACAAACATATTGAAGATAACATTGCGGGCCACATCAATCACAGTTGCACGCCCAATGTCGCCGTGCATCGCCGCATGCACTATTTTATATGTTTACGTGATATCAAGGAAGGCGAAGAAATCATGTTTGATTACAATCAAAATGAAGATATGATTGCCGCCCCCTTTATTTGTGAGTGCTGCCAAAAAAAGATAATGGGAAGGAAACGACCCGTTAAAACCCAGCCAAAAATACGTGTTGCTGAACACGCCTAGGCATATCAATCTCAATCTGAATGACGCCTAGTGACTACCAGCAAAGAAAGCATCAATAATCGCTTTCTTTGCTAGCTTCCTAGGGTTTCACTCAGCGATCAACGATAGGGCTTAATGACTACCTTGGTACCCACCTTCACAAAATGATGTCGCAACCAGCTAGCATCGTCCACCTGCAAGCGCACGCAACCATGACTCGCGTTGCCATCAACCACGTTGTAGGAACCATGCAACCCTTGATGCCCATTAAAGAACATACAATATGGCATGGGCGCGCCGCCTTTTGGTCGCGGATAGCGGCTGGATTTACAGTTGGCCGTACCCAGTGAATTCACCCGAAAGGAACCCACACTCGTGCGGCAAGAGCGGCCAATATCAGCGCACCAGTTCGCACCCGCTGTCGCCAATCCCGCGCGCAACAGGTTCCCATTGGCATCATAAGCACCCCAAGCATGCACGCTTGGATCAACCACCACCACCTTTTCTCTCACGTTGATATGCTTTGGCATACGAGCCGCATAATTGGGCGGGCTTTTTTTAACAGACGAACCCTGACTCTGTCTCGCCTTATGCCCGTCTGAACCTGTTGTATAGGCGCAAGAAGACAAAACGAGGGATAACGACCCCAACGCTAGCAATGACGCGTAAGATAGTATGCTTTTCATTACTCACACTCCTCTTGTTGTAATTGATATCGTCCCTATACTTCTTATGTGTAATGAATATTGTCTACTCCCCCATTATACGCATGTTTCGGCGTTGCATAAATCAAATGTGGCACATTTTGATCCAAATGCAGGGTGGATTAGACGCGCATTTTGCGTCGTAATCCGCCAATTTGGTGGATTACGGCAAAAAACGCCCTACCCAGTTTAGATTGATGCAACAAGCCCGCATGTTTCAATTTTTTTGCCTTTATCATTTGATGGTTAGCGAGTACAAAATAATCGTGCCAGCCGTGCCCACCGCGTGAAAGGAGAGGGGACGATTTCACTTGATTTAAGTTCAAAAATCAAATATAATCCGATTGAAATGTATTAACACTTTTCTTTAACCGCGAGTGGAGGCAAGCATGGGGCATGGCGGTGCGCGCAAAGGTGCTGGCAGACCAAAGGGAGGCGGACAGTATGGAGAGCCCACCCAACCTGTTCGACTGCCTCACAGCATGATTCCATCGGTGCTGGATTACCTTGCCAACAAAGGTTATCAGCTTCCCCTGTTCAGCTCCAAAGTACCAGCCGGCTTTCCCTCTCCCGCCGACGACCACATTGAACAGCATCTTGATCTAAATCAACACCTTATCAAGCACCCTGCCGCTACTTTTTTTGTCCGTGTGACGGGTCATTCCATGGTGGATGCGGGCATACATGAAAACGACATCCTCATCATCGACCGCAGCCTGCCTGCCCTGCACGGCAAAATTGTGGTGGCTGCCGTTGATGGCCAACTCACAGTCAAGCGTCTACATCAGTCCGCTCAAGGCAAGCTCCTGTTAATGCCTGCCAACCCAACCTTCCAACCCATTGAAATAAATGATGAAAATGACATTCACATCTGGGGCGTGGTGACTAATGTCATTCACGCGGTTTAAATCCCCATACAATTCAATCAGTTAAAGCTAGAGACAGGCATAATTTAAAGTATTGGCTTATACTAAAAGCTTAGGACATAGAGAATACACCATGACCCAACCGAGACCCTATCGAATCATCCAGATCAGCGATACACACATTGCCGCGAACCCGGAAAGGGCGTTGCTTGGCGTCACCTTACGCACCAGCTTTAATGCCGTGGTGGAGCTGGTGCGCCAACACGAGTTAAACCAGATGGATCTCATCCTGTTAACAGGCGATATCTCACACGATGGCTCAGAAACCTCTTATCTTTATGCCGCCAACACATTAAAGTCATTCAACGTTCCCGTTTATGCCATACTAGGCAACCATGATGATGCGTTGACCATGGCAAGCGTTTATCCTTGCCACACCATGCGAACGGACAAACAGATTATATTAGGCCCTTGGCAAATCATTTTATTAAACTCACATGTGCCAGGTCAGGTGCACGGCTTGCTAAATGAGCAAGAACTGGAATACATGGAACACTGCCTGCAACAATATCCCGACAAACAGGCCATCATTGTTTTCCACCATCACCCTCTGCCTGTCGGCAGTCAATGGCTAGACAAGCTCGGGCTAATCAACGCTCGCGCATTCTGGCGCATCATCTCAAATTATGCCAACGTACACACCGTCCTCTTTGCCCATGTCCACATGGCCTTTCAACATCACGTGCAACAGATTCCCTGTTATTCCCCCCCTTCCACCTGCATTCAATTCAAGCGTGGCGTCGTACATTTTGCACTGGATCATGTCCCGCCTGGCTATCGCTGGATTAATCTGCACCCAAATGGGCAACTTGAAACTGACATACGCCGAACTGAACACTACATTGGCGTCTTTGACCGTGACGCAAAGGGATATTAGTACGCTTATGCCCATTTACGGCCTGCTAGACTGCAACAACTTTTACGCCTCCTGTGAGCGTGTCTTCAACCCCAAACTGGAAAACCAACCCATTGTCATCTTATCCAACAACGATGGCTGCATCATAGCGCGCTCAAATGAAGCTAAAAATTTAGGTATCCCCATGGGCGCACCCTACTTCCAATGGCACAAACAGTGCAAAACACACCATATCAACGTCTTTTCGTCAAATTACGAACTGTATGGCGACATGTCGCAACGCATTATGCACATACTGCAGTCACTCTGCCCCCAACTTGAAATTTACTCCATTGATGAAGCTTTTTTTAAATTACCTGATACCACGGATACCGCGCTAACCGACTATGCCGCCCACATCAAGCAAACCATTCAAACCTGGACAGGCATTCCCGTTTCAATTGGCATGGCACCGACCAAAACACTCGCCAAATTAGCCAACACTTACGCCAAAAAAACAGGCGTTTTTAATTTACTGAATGTCAATCAGCAACATCATTTCCTAAACCAGTTTCCGGTTGAAAAAATTTGGGGAATTGGTTCAAAAACAGCGGACAAGTTACATCAGCTCGGCATTCACACCGCCAAACAATTGCGAGACACAGAGACAAACTACATACGCACACAATTCAATGTCATGGTGGAACGCATTACACAAGAATTAAGAGGCATCGCCTGTCTGCCGCTTGAAGCCGTGCAACCACGCAAGCAAATCATGTCTTCCCGATCATTCGGCAGAAACGTCACGTCACTCGCCGAATTAAATGAAGCATTAAGCCATTACACTGCCCGTGCCTGCGTGAAGTTGCGGCAACAAAAAAGCATGGCCAATGGTGTTTGCGTTTTCTTATACCATCATCAGTCAGGCAGCCCGTCTTTCCGTCAACAAAGTAGTCATTCCATCTATTTCCCCACCGCCTCTTGTGACACCCATTATATTATTAGCATGGCCAAAAAAACATTAGGCCAGCTTTACCAATCTGGCTTACGCTATCGGAAAACAGGCATTTTGTTATTGGACCTCACGTCACACACTGTCACACAATCCGATTTATTTTCAAACGCACTGCCGCATGCCAATCCCGCTCTCATGCACACACTGGATCACATCAATGAAAAATTAGGCTCAAACACCCTGTTTTT
>Ga0155556_145_pt1 | contig 21983 bp, 23 predicted proteins | sample RifCSPhighO2_12_FD_107213 | JGI IMG/M metagenome (GOLD analysis project Ga0155556, IMG submission 107213) | Gammaproteobacteria bacterium RIFCSPHIGHO2_12_FULL_45_12
ATATATTATGGCGGTGAATGAATTGCAGATGTTGAAACTATCAAAAGAGATGGCAGAAACCAATCAGGCAATCATGGCTGCTAAATTGGCAACCGTGACGGCACAAAAAAATATTGTCGATATGTTGACACCACCGGCGCCACCGGCACCCACCATCGCAACGGCGGCAGATTATGCCAAAAATTTAGCAGGGAAAACGGGGGGTGCTGCTCCAGGCAAAGACGAGGAAACCGCCCAAAATATAGCAACAGAATATACCGTGTTATCGGTAACGCGCTTACGCAATCAGTGGGGCGCCGTATTAGCCTATCAACAAAACCTATATAACGTGTCCGTTGGCGATGTACTCACACCAGATAGCTCCAAAGTGGTGTCCATTGACAGGTCAGGTGTGTTGTTGTCCAAGGATGGCGTCAGGCGCAGGTTATCGATGGTGCCCGTCATTTAAACGGCTAAAGGGGCTAGGCTACTCGCAACGACGAAAGAATGATGCAACGTGAATGCGAATTGTCAACAGCCCCTAATAATCCAGGTCAGTCATTCCAATCACTTCGTTTACGGCGTGATATACTTTTTCCATAAAAAGATTGTCGCAGCATAATAACGGACCGGAAATTAATCGCTTATTATCAATCGCACGAATTTGATCAATTAATAAATCAGAATCTTTTTTTAATTTACCAGCTGCATTTACTCGTATTCTCAGCGGTGCTGCATCCTCAGCTAATTGTGTGGTTAAGGGAATAATGAGCGTTGATGGATGGTTGATGTCTAATAATGCTTGGTTTTGAAATATAAGAACAGGTCTGGACTTGCCAGCTTCGGTGCCGTGAGAGGGATTAAGATTGGTAAGCCAAATCTCGCCGTGATTAATTTTCAGGGTCATGTTCAATATCACTAAATTCTTTATTAACTAGCATACTTTCTTTACGTACTTTTAAACTGATTTTTTTTAGCCGATTTGAGCGTGCTTTTTTATTTATTTCTGCATTCATGAGCTCAATAGCAAGACGCACGTACTCAGCGCGAGCCATATTGGCGGCATGTGCATGATGGTCCATTTCGTGGAGTAGCTTGTCTGGCAGTCTAATGCTTATAGTTGTCATGATCGTCGTCCCGTAATATCGAAGATGTAACACAAAATGTAATTATATATGTAATACTATACTAATGACACAAAAATAACCATAAATGAGTGACTTTTGGAAACGGGGTCACATATGGACGTTTCCGTTTTTAGCCTTGACAAGCTAACATCGTTAGTTATAAGCTAACGATGTTAGTTTAAAGGTGAGCATGTGCAAAAAAGAAATTTAACCAAACAAGCAATCTGTACAGCTGCTATTCAACTTATCGAAAGCAATGGTCTTGAAGGCTTAAGTATGCGCAAACTTGCTTCAAAGTTAAATGTTGAAGCGGCATCACTTTATAATCATATTATTAATAAATCTGAATTATTTGACAATATTCAAGAGCATTTATATTCACAAATTTCTGTCAATTTATCGAATAAAAATTGGAAGGATCATTTAATAGAACTCGCACAAAATACTCGCCAAGGTCTTTTACAAGTACCTCAAGTAGTATTGTTATTTGCTACTCGACCAACCATTACCTCATCTTCTCTAAAACAAGCTGAGGCTACGCTTAATATTTTAATAGAGTCAGGTTTTAAGTCGTCAGAAGTGTTATCAATTTATAGAAATTTGCACGTATTTGTGCTTGGCCATGTGTTGGCAGAAGTAGGGCATATTCCTGGAGAGAAAGATAATAGTCATGAGCCCTTGTTTGAAAAAATTAATATCGATAGATATCCGGTTTTGAAAAAATCAGCATCATATCAATCTAATATCGATTTTGAAAAAGGGTTCGAATTAGGCTTGCATTGCATGATGAATGGGCTAGAAGAATTATTAACGAAATGATAACGACTTTGTAAGTCTTATCGTTCTTTTTTGATAATGAAAAGAGGTGATGCATTTGATTGCATTAAATACAAAATCATTTAGTGAATAAAATTAAGAGGAGGATGGATATGTCAAGTCGATTAACCGCATTTTGGGAAAGTTTTCAAAACAAGGATTTTAGCACTGCACAGGAGAAGTTCGATGCACTTGAAAGCAATAACAAGCAAGCTGTGTTGGCAGAGTTATTTCAAAAAAGTGAATATCACCGTACGCCAGCGATGGTTTCTGTATTACGCAGAAGATTGCATGATAATCAATCTTTTAAGGATTTTTATCAAGCCTGGTTTCCAAGTGAAGACATGTGTAACAAAGTTGAAATGGCAGGACAGGTTTATCAACAACATTTTGAAACACCTGTGCGTGTCATCAATGCCATCAATAGCAACGATCCGAATGAAATCATTAGCGTGGGTATAACATGGGTAGCTAATAAAGAAGAAGAACAAGGACTTTGGGAATATATAAAGAATGCAACCATGGGGGAAGATAAAAACAATGAACTTCGGCACGATAGAATTGAAGAAGTTGCAGAAGGTGAATTACTCGGGATTTTCCATGTTGAAACAGATGATAATTTAGGCGCGCCATTTTGAAAACCTTATTTTTCAAAAGCAATCCCATGGCAGCACCCAGTCAGATTCAGTGACTGGATACATTTTTTCTGCTGGTGCAACAATTAATCCTTTTTGTATATTTAGTTGAGGATAATTTTTGCGGAATGCGGTGATATTGCGTGCATCTGTCGTTGTCGATAGATCGCTTTAAAGCTGGAATCAATTCTGGCGCATACTGTACCTCATCAAAAATGACCGGCATTTTACAATTATTGAGGAAGAGATCAGGGTCACGGCGAATATTTTGTACGTCTTGTATAGGGTCGAGCAGGATGTGGGTTGCCTGTGGAAACAGGTGCGTCAGCAGGGTGCTCTTACCTACCTGTCGGGCGCCAACTAGAATGATGCAGGGGAAGTGCGCGAATAGGTGTGTTAGGTGTTTTGATAATGATCGGTGTTTGTATTGGTAGTTCATTCATATCTCCGACTTGAATACTAATGATAGCATCATCCATTATCGAGCCAAAATCATAAAGCTGAAATCGTATATTAATATGCCCTTTTTAAAGGCGGAGACTTATGCGGCAATCGGCTCATTAGACCATTTTGACAGGTGTCAGCCAGGTTCCTTGCAGGCGGTACTTGATTCTATCAGGCCGTCAAAGACCTTTGCGGCGGGCCCGGTGAGTTTGACTGGATGAGGGTTGCCTTCCCAGCTTACGAATAGCTGACCATATTGATATTCAACCGTCACGTCAGCTTGCAGCAAGCCATTGGCGATGCCCGCAACAACGGCAGCGCACGCATTGCTGCCACAGGCGCAGGTTTCACCAGCGCCGCGTTCATAGGTGCGTAGCCGAATGTGGGTCGGCGAAACGACTTCCATGAAGCCGACGTTCGTCCCATGTGGGAAAGCGGGGTGTATGGATAACAAGTGACCCCAGCGATCAACCGGAACCTGATCAAGGTTGGCCACGTTGACGATGACATGCGGGTTGCCGACAGCGAGGATGCTAACAGGCAAGGTTAATGGCGAGCCTGCCTCTGGCGTGATGGTTAGCGTTGTCAATGTTTCCTGTTGTATGGGTGCATTCAGCGTAACGCAAATGTGATGGTAATCGGTGAGGGTTACGGGAAAAACACCGGCCAAGGTCTCGAGATGGAAAAAACGTTGCGTGAGGAGGCCGCGTTCGTGCAGATAGCGTGCGACGCAGCGCAAGCCATTGCCGCATTGCTCTGCCCTTGAGCCGTCAGCGTTATAAATTTCGCAAAAATAGTCAGCGATATCGGAAGGCTGAATGATTAAGAGCTGGTCAAAGCCCACACCAGTATGCCGGTTTGCGAGTGCTTTAATAGGTAAGGCCTGAATATCAAGCGGTGTGCTGCATGCATTAATCACCATGAAGTCGTTTCCAAGGGCGTGCATTTTAGTGAAATGTAAAGCGTGAGGCATGTTCATTTGTGGTTACCGGTTAACTGCTTGAGTGGGTGGAGGCGGCGTTGGTAAATAGAGCGCACCGAATTGGCCGCAAGCGGCCAGCAGGCCAGCAAGACAACACAGGCCAATCAGTGAGGTCAGTTGACGCTTCATTGAGAGGGTTCCTGAGCGTCAAAAAAGTGTTTCATGGCGTGATGGAGCGCGTGGTTGTTTGACGGATCATCCCCTTGAAGAGAGGCTAGAATGGCGGGTAATAACTGTTTGCCAAGTTGAACACCCCACTGATCAAAGGGATTAATGTTCCAGAGCACGCTTTGGGTAAATATTTTATGTTCATATAATGCAAGCAGCGCCCCCAGATTTTTGGGGTTCAATTGTTTGAGGAATAACAAGTTGCTTGGCTTGTTACCGGCAATGGTTTGATGGCGGGCGAGTGGTTCGGCTACGTTTAACGGGATGTGTTTGGCAGTGAGCGCATCACGCGCCTCTTCAAATGTTTTGCCGCGCATTAATGCTTGCGCCTGGCTAAGGCAACTGGCCATGAGAATGTCCTGATGGTGATGATCGGGTGCGAAGCGGGAAAAGACAGGACGCTCAAGGGGTGATGGCGTTGCAATAATGAAATCAACAGGGATGATTTGCTGGCTTTGCAGCAAGAGTTGATGATAAGCATGCTGCCCATCGCAGCCTTCACCACCAAAAATCACCGAACCCGTTTGAGACGCAACGGGTTGCCCATTTAAGGTGACACTTTTGCCGTTGCTTTCCATGTCAGCTTGTTGCAAGTAGTCGGTCAGGTAACGCAGTCGATGTGAGTAAGGGCAAATGGCAGCCGCACTGGCATTGAAAAAATTAATATACCAGTGACTTAACAAGGCCAATAAGATGGGCATGTTGACGAGGCAGTCGGCCTCTTTGAAATGTTGATCCATTTCAAATGCGCCAGTCAAAAAATCAGTGAAATGATCGCGGCCAATCATGAGCATCAGCGGTAAGCCAATGGCAGACCACAGGGAGTAGCGGCCACCCACCCAGTCCCAAATCGGAAAAATATGGTGAGGGGGAATGCCAAAAGCAGAAGCTCTATCAGTCGCGGCGGTAATCGCAATAAACTGGCGGGAAACGGCTTCGCGCCCGAGTTTTTCACTTAACCAGTTGGCGGCGGTGCGTGCGTTAGTCAGTGTTTCCAACGTGCAAAAAGATTTGGATGAGACAATGAACAGGGTGGTTTCCGGGTCAATTTGGGACAGCACGTCACTGATCTGGCTTTCATCGACGGTTGAGATGAAATGAAAGTTGAGGTCGCTGATGGCAAAATCCTTGAGTGCCTGTACGGACATTTTAGGCCCAAGACAGGACCCGCCAATGCCAAGATTGATAACCGTGGTGATGGGTTTTAGCGTGGCACCGACGAAGCGTTTGCCATGCACCGCCTCGACGAACTCAAACAGTGAGAGGCGTGTTTGCAAAATGGTGTCCGCAATATTTTCACCGTTGACGGTTAAAGGTGTTTGCTTCAAATCCCTGAGCGCCGTATGCAGTGCCGGACGCTGCTCCGTTGTATTCACTCGCTCACCCGCAAACAAACCCTGAATTTTTTCATGTATTTTCAAAGAGTTAGACAAGTCAGACAGTAATGCTAGCGTAGTTTTGTTAATGCGGTTACGGGAATAGTCGAGATGGATGCCATTCACTTTTAAGGAAAATTGCTCAACTCGTTGGGTGTCCTGATCGAACCAGTCACGCATGTGTTGTCCGGCAATCTCGTGATGATGCCGTTTTAATGCTTGCCTGACAGTGAGCGAGTCTGAATGATTCATGAGATAAGGCCATTGGGTACGCTTTATATTTAGCCATGTATATTATATGATAAGTTATCGATTTTGTATCTTATTCATAAATGTCAGGGCAATCATGGACGAGTTATTGCAGCAGCTGGAACGTCGACTAAACCATTTGCTGGGTCGTCATCAACAGTTAGAACATTCAAATCAACGCTTAAACGCGGGAAAAGAAGTGCTTACCCATGAGAAAGCACAACTTCTTCTCAAGCAGCAAACCGTGATTTCGCAGGTTGAGCAATTGCTTGCTAAATTAAAATCCATAGAGAAAGCATGATGACCAATCAATTCGTGACGGCGACAATCGAAATTTTAGGTAAATTTTATCCGGTGAAATGTCCGGCCAGAGAAGAGGCGGCTTTACAGGAAACGGCTAAATATTTAAATAAAAAAATGTCTGAAGTGCAAGAATCAGGCAAAGTGATCAATCTGGAACGAATTGCCATTATTACGGCGTTAAATATGGCACATGAATTTTTAGAACAGGATAGGCAGAAAGGCAGCCTCACGAGTAAAATTAATCAGCATATAACAAAATTGCAGGACAAGCTGGATCAGGCACTTGAGCAGTCTTCACAAACAGAATTAATTTATTTCACGGAATAAAGCGCATTGAATAAGCAGATCATTCGCCATGCTTTTCGTGAATTACGAAGAGCCATCCCGGAAAATGAACGCAAGCAAGCGACTCAGTTGGCAGCGGAACGATTAATTGCGCACCCCTTGTTTCAGGAAAGCGGACATATTGCCTGCTATCTTGCTTATGGCAGTGAAATCAGTACAGCGTTAGTGATTGAGGCAATATGGCAGCAGCATAAAAAGTGTTATTTGCCGACGGTGACCGAGGCTAAGACGCTTGAATATGTGCGATATGCGAGGGATGACAGGCTTGAGGAAAACCAATATGGCATTTTGCAGCCAGAGGATGTGACTCATAAGATTTTGCCTCGTGCGCTTGAGTTGGTCATTTTGCCTTTGGTTGCGTTTGATGAAACCGGTACGCGGCTGGGAGCAGGGGGCGGGTATTATGATCGCACTTTTGCTTATTTCCACGCCTCACCTGATCGCCGCCCAACTATGATTGGGTTTGCTTATGCCTCACAGCAGGCAACTTCGCTGCCAACGGACCCCTGGGATGTGATGATGGATCAAGTGGTGACAGAGCGCGAAGTGATTCGCTGCAAGAAAAATAAAGGTTCTTGCGAATAAGCCACCGTTTCAATTAAGCCCCACCAATTTTGGTGGATTACTTTATTCCCATTGATATAAATGTAGGGTGGATTAGACGCGCTTTTTGCGTCGTAATCCACCAATTGGGGTGGATGACGACCTTTGCTGATTCAAGCTTATTTTATGCTGTCGTCCCGCGGCTTGTCCGGGCTTGTTGCATAAATTCAAACTTGGTGGATTACGGCAAAAAACGCCTAATCCACCCTACATTTGCTGGCGACAGTAGCATGGGCCCTGCCCGTACATAACAAAAAACTCAAACCGTTCGCCCCGAGTCCTTTGACAAGCTCATTAAATGTAGGGTGGATTAGACGCGCTTTTTGCGTCGTAATCCACCAATTTCGTGGATCGCAGCCAAAGGCACCTAATTAGCCCTACCATGTTTAGATTTATGCAACAACGCCCTCTTAAGCCGCCGTTTCAATTAAGCCCCAGTTCATCTAGTGCGGTTGCTTTGCGATGGCTTGCGATGATCAACCCTAGCAACTCACGAATGGCAATAAAAAACATGGTGTAATCAACGTCAATGCAGCCATATAACAGGGTGAGCAAGCTTTCCCATCGTGTGAGTGCGTCCTTGTTTTTGCTAACCCAGATATCAATTAATTCCTTTGATGTCATTCCATTTTTATCTTCTTTCAAAATGGCAATGGTTAATTCGCGCTGTGAAATATCAAGCTCATCCCGCAAGGTTAAACGTGCCATCACGTTCCAGTGGCCCTCGCGCGTGTCATTCAAAATTTTATCGCGAAACCAGAGGAGGTTCACACGATCACCCGCATGAAAGTAAACCTCCGCAGTTTTAATTAAATCAAATTGATGGTCGGTCGCAACAGAGATAATGTTTAAGTTTGCATAGATTGCGCGAAAAGTCGCAATGCGCCGCGCGGAATGTTTGGGGAGGCCAGCGTGAACAAACTGGGTAACTAAGTTTGTTAAATAGTCCTTTGTTTTACCCCCCATGAGTTGCGGCAAGCGTTTTTCCAGAATCATAAGACGTTTTGAATAGTGTGCAATTAAACGCGTTAAATCACCCTTCATGTGCGAGCTTCGCAAAAACCATCGGGTGGAGAGGCTGATCAGGTTTCTCACATTAAAAAGCATGTCAAATTGGTCTTTAGCTGAAATTTTAAAGTCGAGAGATTCAATGACTTGTCTGATCGCCGCACTGTCAAAGATGTGGGATGAAACAAAATACGCTTTAATAATTTCGTGTATGGATGCGCCGGTTTCGGTTTGCATGCGATAAATAAAAGTAATCCCCATTTCATTGACAACACGATTGCTCAATTCGGTCGCAATAATGTTTCGATGCAGTAAATGGTCTGAAATGTCAGTTTGAAATTTAGAGCGAATGGCTTGCGGAAAAGCAAACGCTGCCTCTGACCTCAATAAGACATGTTCTGGCAAGGCAGAATTCAGAATTTCACGCTTGACATAAATCTTGGTGTAGGCCAGCAGTACGGCCAGCTCAGGGCGCGTTAGGCCTTTTTTTTCAGCTTTTCGTTCAATCAATTGTTTTTCAGTGGGTAAGTGTTCAACGTGACGGTTAAGAATGCCATTGCTAGTTAGTTCTTTTAAATAACTTCGATGTAATTCCAGATTATTGGCCGCATGATAGGCAGAGAAACTCATTACCCATGCTTGCAGGTAATTATCATTTAAGACCAGCTCAGCCACCTCGCTGGTCAGTGATGCTAGAAAAGTATTTCGTTTGCTGTCAGCCAGTTTTCCGGTTTGTATGGCGTGATGCAGCAAAATTTTCAGGTTCACTTCATGGTCTGAACAATCAACGCCGGCAGAGTTATCGATGAAATCGGTGTTGATCAGGCCGCCTTTTAAGGCAAATTCAATTCTGCCAAGTTGTGTAAAGCCCAGGTTTCCACCTTCCCCCACCACTTTACAGCGCAATTCGTCGCCATTGACGCGGCAATAGTCATTGGTCCGGTCACCCACATCAGCGTCTGACTCTGTGCGTGCTTTGACATAAGTGCCAATGCCGCCATTAAAAAGCAAGTCAACAGGTGCTTTAAGAAGCGCGCAAATTAAGGCGTTGGGGGTTAATGAGTTGTCAGATATAGCCAACGCTTTTTTAATTTCGGGAGACAATGCAATGGATTTGCTGCTGCGCTTAAACACGCCCCCGCCTTTTGAGATGAGCGATACATTGTAATCCTCCCAAGATGAGCGGGCCAGTTTAAATAGTCGGGCGCGCTCCTTGAATGAAACCGCCGGATTGGGATTGGGATCAATGAAAATGTGTCGATGATCAAAGGCACCAATTAATTGCAGTCGTTTTGAGTATAACAAGCCGTTGCCAAAGACATCGCCGCTCATGTCGCCAATGCCAACAACCGAGATGGAGGATTGGAGAATATTAATATTTAATTCACGAAAGTGGCGTTTAATGGATTCCCATGCGCCGCGTGCGGTGATGCCAATTTTTTTGTGATCATAGCCGTCTGTGCCGCCTGAGGCGAAAGCGTCACCCAGCCAAAATTGGTAATCATGCGCGATATGATTGGCGATATCTGAAAAGGTTGCCGTGCCTTTATCTGCCGCAACGACCAGATAAGAATCGGGGTCATCTAGGCAGACCACATTTTTAGGGCGAATCATTTTTTTGTTTTTTATATTATCGGTTAAATCAAGCAAGCCAGAAATAAAAGCGGTGTAGCAAGCAATCACCTCAGCTTGTGTTGACTCATGGGATGCAGGCTGCGGCAGCATTTTTAAGACAAAGCCACCCTTTGCTCCGGAGGGGACAATGACAGCATTTTTAACTTTTTGTGCTTTCATTAATCCTAACACTTCAGTACGAAAATCCTCTTTTCTATCGGACCAGCGAATGCCGCCACGCGCAATCTTGTCGCCGCGTAAATGAATGCCTTCAAAGCGGGGTGAATAAACAAAAATTTCATACAGTGGCAGTGGAAGCCTTAAATCCGGAACGGCGTCGGAGTTTAGCTTAAAGGCAAGATAGGGTTTGGGTAGGTTATTTTTGGTGGTTTGAAAGTAATTGGTGCGTAGTGTGGCCTTGATTAAATCAAGCAGGCGTAAAATAATGCGCTCTTCATCCAAGCTTGAAACCGCATCGAGTGCCTGAATGATGCTGTGTTCAAGATCAGAAGCTGAGGCGGCGGCACCTGATTGTCTGGGGTTATGCAGCGTAAAAAATAGATCGAAGAGGGATCTTGCAATGGAGGGGTGCTGGCATAGCGCATTCTCAATGTACACTTGACTAAAATGAAACTCGGCTTGATGTAAATATCTCGCATAAGCACGTAATACCATGGCTTCACGCGCGGCAAGGCCAGCACCCAAGATTAATTTGTTAAAGCCATCGTTTTCCGCTAATCCAGTCGCCACTTGTGTAAACGCATCTTCAAATAAACGTTTAGCGATGTCGAGATCAAAATGACCCCCCGCATATTTGACGGAAAAATCGCTTATCCAGATGGTTTTCTTGGCCGACAGTTGTATGCTGTGCAGCGTTTCATCATAAACCTGTAGGTTGAAATTTTCTAAAATAGGCAAGATGGTGTAAAGCGGCGTGGATTTGTCTAGTTGAAATAGTCGCAAATGCAGGGGGTAATCTGTTTTTCCCTGCTGATAATAAAAAAGGGTCTTTAAAGGGTCAGCGTCAGAAAGCGTATCCATGTGAGCGATATCGTTGACAGCTAGAGCTGGCGTGCACTTGTTCTTGTAGCTGGCGAGAAAAGCAGCGCTATATTTTTCAAATAAAAGGCTAGCCTTTTTTTCTGTGTGCTGACGAGTGAGTCTCTGTTTAAGCTTATCTTTCCATGTAAGCGTCATAAGCATCCTTTGCTTGATTAGAGTTCCGTCCAGTGATCCGCGTCAATGGTTACGCCGGATTGCTGGCGGGATTTGATGTTCTTTTTACGGGGGAAAAGTTTTTCACGAATTTTTACAACGGCGAATAAGATGAATCCGACAATGGCGCCAAAAATGAATAAGTAAACCAGTAACATGATGCCGAAGATAAAAGCAACCACTGCAATGCCAGCAAAAACAAAAGGAAGAAGTTTGCTCAAAATGCGTTGCATAGCTAGTTATCCTGAAAATTTTCCCAAAGATGCGTTTCGGGTTTGGGTTGATGGGTGGCCTGATCGCGTAAGGTGTACAGTCGGTCATATTTTTCTTTTTCGCGGCGTTGTGAGGCGGATAAAGCAGGGTGTTCGCGATCAAACTGCTTGAGAAACGTATCAAGCTTGCTCGTATAATACGTTAGGTTGAAAAATTCTCTTAAGTTCATTGGGCGACACCTGCCTTGCTGCTTTTAAATGATATTATATCGGTTTAGTATAGCATAAACATTTACATCTCCATGCAAATTTAGTAACGTGAGACTTGGTGATTGTGCATAAATTCTGCAACACCATTCAATGGAGATGTAATGAAATTATTTAAACTGCTCGCAATAACATGGATTGTGTGTTGCCTTAGTAGTGTTGCGTTTCCAAAGCATAAAAAACAAGCACATTCGCCGACTCGCGCGCCCATTAAAAAACGCGTCGTTGTGCCAGTTCTATATGGCGCGACTAGGCTAAATGGCGAGATTAATCGGCTGATTGGTGCCGCTAATACCAAAGCTAAAATCACCGTCTACGTGAAATCCATGCAATATGGGGACAATTTGTTTGTCCGTAATATTAATGTGCCCTTCACGCCAGCCAGCACGCTGAAATTATTGACAGCGGAAGCTGGATTGCTTTATTTGGGGCCAAATTATCGTTTTCCCACGCAGCTATTAACGGATGCGAGTAGTGTGCGTAATGGCGTGCTGCATGGCAATCTTTACATTGTGCTAAGTGGGGACCCCACATTGACCTATGAAGATTTGCTGGACATGATGACGCATTTGCAAGAAATGGGGGTGAGGGCGATTTCAGGCAATGTGAATATTGACAACACGGCTTATGACCAGCGGTTTTATGGGCCAGGCTGGGACGGTAAAGATAAAAGCTATTGTTATGCGGCGCCAATTAGTGCCAGCATCATTAATCACAATTGCATTTCATTCAGTATGCAGCCAGCGAAACAGTCAGGAAGCAGAGCGCAGGTAGTGACGTCCTCCAAATATTTTTATCCCAAAATTAATAATTTCGTCGTGACGAAGAAAAAAGGCACATGCAATATGCGTTTAAGTGCCAATCCAGGTAGCAGCATTTCAATTGAAGGTTGTGTGTCCAAAGGTCAATATGCATCGGGTGTGAGCTATGTGGTGACAGATGTGCCGGACTATAATCGCGCCCTGTTTAAAAGTTTGCTGGATAGGATGGCCATTTCTGTTTATGGGCGTGTCACGTTTGGTTCGGCGGATAGACAGTTGTCATTAATCAGCCAGCACGAATCAGAACCCTTGCAAGTGTTGGTGAATGAGATGTTAAAGAAGTCAGATAACATCATTGCGGGAGCCTTATTTAAAAAAATTGGGCAAAAGTATACGCGGCAGCCAGGCAGTTGGGAAAATGGCAGTTTGGCGGTGTCACGAATTTTGGCTAAAAATGCACAAGTTAATATCGCAGGGTTACGAGTGCTGGATGGCTCCGGGTTGTCCTCGGATAATCTTGCCACCGCAGCCCAGATGATGCGGGTGCTGGAGTTTGCCTATCATCACGATTTGATCAGCGAGCATTTTGTCTCTGCCTTACCCATTTCAGGCGTTGACGGTACATTGAAGCACCGCATGCAAAATATCATTCGTAAAGTTCGCGCAAAAACGGGCACCATCTCAGGGGTGGTCAGTCTCGCGGGTTATGTGACAAGCAAAAACAAAGAGCCTTTGGGGTTTGTGATTATGATTAATGGCAATAAAGGGCTAGGTTGGCAATATAAGGCATTGGAAGATAAAATTGTAACAGCGTTAACGCGATACGCGCGTACCAATAATCAGGGCGCGACGCGTGTTGGCTAGCATTAAATGAGCATAGGTGAAATCTTAATCATTTTACAGCCATTCCCGCTAAAGAACGCGGGAAGGCTTCCTTGTTTCTATGCTGCGCAAAAGCCAAGCTTTTGCTTGCACCAAAAGGGGGAGAACCGCGATCTCCCCCTTTGGAATCCCCCATCGCGACATGGAGAGCGGGAATCGCTGATCATTTTATCCAACGCGGCTATTATCAAGAATGATCGTGTTGGCATTTTACTCGCTTGACTAAACGCTAAAATCAAGTAATCATATGCATTAAAGACAAGTAATTTTATACATTATTTCCAAGTAATTAAATTACATAAGATCAAAGAGATAGGTAAAACATGACCACACGAACGGCCATTGCAGAGGCACTTCAACGGGTGAAAATCGCCGCGATCACCAATAAATCTGGGGTGGTTCAATCAACAACTATCTCAAGGTCGGATCGTGAGATTTTGGTCGCTACCGGATGGCTGCGAGAGATTATCCGCGGCTGGTATATGCTGGTAAGACCTGATGTTGAGACCGGCGATACGACAGCGTGGTACGTGAATTTCTGGGATTTCGTGAGAGCGTATCTCAACCAGCGATTTGGAAATAACTACTGCTTGTCGGCTGAGTCATCGCTAGATTTGCATACGGAGAACCCACTGACACCAAGACAAATTATCGTGATTGCCAAACAGGGAGCGGGAATCAGGCCATTACCGCACGATACCTCACTAATGATTTATGTCGATCCTAAAAACTTTCCCACCGAGGTGGGTAAAAAAAATGATCTAAATGTGATGCAGCTTGCCTATGCGCTTTGTAAAGTTGCGCCTTCTTATTTTTTAAAGCAACCAAGAGATGCTGAAATTGCATTACGATCGGTCAAATCGGCAGATGAAATCAGTAAAGTCATTATTCGTCACAATCTAAAAACAGCGGGGAACCGTATTGTTGGCGCCTATCAGGCACTCAATGATCACGACATGGCAACGGCTATAAAGAATGATCTTGCAACGGCAGGCATATTGGTTAATCCCAACCAGCCGTTTGAACAAGCAAAGGCTCTGTTATCCTCCGTCAGAATCACATCACCCTACGCAGCGCGCATTCGCGCCATGTGGGCAGAGGCGCGTGATTCTGTCATCACCCATTTCCCCATATCGCCAGGATTACCAAACAATACAGATGAATACTTGCATCAGATAGATGAAATTTATCAGTTTGATGCTTATAACTCATTATCGATTGAAGGTTATCAAGTAACTGACGATTTGATTAACCGCGTTAAAAACAATCAATGGGATCCCGCCAACGATGAATATGACAATAACATCAAAAATGCGATGGCTGCCAAAGGTTATTATGACGCATTTCAAGAAGTAAAGAATGGTATTGCGAAAATCCTTCATGGCGACAACGCCGCTATCCTCGTTAAACAACATTTACAAAAATGGTATCAATGTTTGTTTGGCCCATCGGTGAACGCAGGTATTTTGACGAGAGAATCACTGATTGGTTACCGCGATGATCGTGTGTTTATCCGAAATTCACGCCATTCTCCACCAGCAAAAGAAGTTGTTATCGATGCCATGGAAGCATTTTTTGAATGTATCAGGAATGAAACACATGCGGGCGTCAATGCTGTACTTAGTCATTATTTCTTTGTCTACATCCACCCTTACATGGATGGTAATGGGCGCATCGCGAGATTTCTGATGAACGCATTACTTGCCTCAGGCGGTTATCCGTGGACGGTGATACGCGTTAAAAATAGAAATAAATATATTTCAATTCTAGAGCAGACACATAATCAATTTGATTTGACTGCGTTTGCTCAATTTGTTAAAGATGAGATGAACAGTTTATATTAAAATTCATAATGATCATTGACGAGGTTCTGGATTGCTTCGGCCAAAAAGCGGGCTCGCAACGGCGAATGATGCAACAAAGCCCCGACAATACGACGAGGTCGGGCGATCTCTGCCTTTGGAATCCCCCATCGCGACATGGAGAGCGGGAATCGCTGGTCTTGACTTATTAATCATTTTCCTTACAATGAAAATTGAGCGATGAGGACACATATTTCATGGTCAAATTAAAGCACCCCATTCAACGCAGCCATTATATTGAAAAAATTGAATTTTTATTTCAAATAAACCCCGTTGTCGCTATTTTAGGTCCTAGGCAATGCGGAAAGACAACGTTGGCGCGTTTATATGCGGACAGACAGAAAGAAAACAACGCAATTCACTGGTTTGACCTGGAAAATCCAGACAATTTAGCGGGTTTAGAGGCTCCAATGCTTGCCTTGCAGGAATTGCGGGGTCTAATCGTCATCGATGAAATACAAAAAAGACCTGATCTTTTTAAAGCATTGCGTGTGTTAGTCGATCAGCAGCGCGGCCATCAGCACTATCTTATTTTAGGCAGCGCTTCGCGAGATTTAATTCAACAATCCTCAGAAACGCTGGCCGGACGGATTAGTTACATGGAGCTTAATCCATTTTCCTATCCAGAAGTCGATAATCTAAACCGCTTATGGATACGTGGTGGCTTCCCTGAATCATATTTATCACTGACCAATGAGAACAGTTGGGAATGGCGTAAATCCTATATTAGTACGTTTCTAGAAAGAGATATTCCCAATCTTGGCATTCAAGTGCCGCCGCAAACATTGCGGCGATTTTGGATGATGCTCGCACACTATCATGGCCATATTTTTAATTCATCCGACATAGGAAAATCGTTAGGCGTAGCTCATACAACAGCAAGACATTATTTAGATATTCTGACAGGCACATTCATGATACGTGAGCTGCCGCCATGGCTAGAAAATATCGATAAGAGACAAATTAAGTCACCGAAAATATATTTTCGCGACAGTGGCATTTATCACTACCTTTTAAATGTGATGAACGTCGATGCACTTTATAATAACCCTAAGTTAGGCGCATCATGGGAAGGTTTTGCGATTGAGGAAATTATCCGCCATTATAACGGTGAAATGGGCGAAATATATTTTTGGGGCATCCATAATCAGGGTGAGCTCGACTTGCTTATTATTAAAGATGGGAAAAGATTAGGATTTGAATTTAAATACACTGACAGGCCGGCCATGACAAAATCCATGAATATGGCCATTGACTATTTACAATTAGATACGGTAATCATTATCTATCCTGGAAAGGGAAATTTTCCCCTGACAGAGAAAATTCGAGCGGTTGGATTAAAGAATTTTCTCGATCAAGCATATTAGCGGAGCATTAAGATGTACCATGTCGCAGAGATGAAGAGTGTGATGCCCGCTCCCATTAAAAAATAACACCAATGATGTTTTTTGGAAGCAATCTGGCGTGGTGCTTGTATTTGTTCAAAACGGAATTTCTCTTGTTGATGCCTTGATTCTTTTAATACTTCATATAATAATCCTGGCATTTCAGGTAATTGTTCAGACCAGGTTGGGAAGTTGTTTCGTAGCCGCTTCAGAAATGCTCGTGTGCCAACTTGTTTTTTTAACCATTTCTCAATGTGAGGCGTTGCGGCTGTCCATAAATCCAGTTCCGGCGCTAATTGTCGGCTGAGGCCTTCGATGCTTAGCAATGTTTTTTGCAGTAAAATAAGCTGGGGTTGAATGTTGATGTGAAATCGTCTCGCTACCTGGAAAAGCCGTAATAATAATTTACCAAATGAAATGTCTTTAAGGGGCCGCTCAAAAATGGGTTCAGACACAGCACGGATGGCACCTTCAAATTGATCCACACGCGTGTCGGGCGGGAGCCAGCCGCAGGCAATATGAAGTTCAGCCACACGCTGATAGTCGCGCTTGAAAAAGGCAATCATGTTTTCAGCCAGATAACGCTGATCATTTTGGCTGAGTGACCCAACAATGCCAAAGTCGACAATTTTAATAATGGGGTCGTGCCAGTTGTCACTGGCGACAAAGATATTACCAGGATGCAAATCCGCGTGAAAAAAACTGTCACGAAAGACCTGCGTAAAGAAAATTTCAATGCAGCGCTCCGCAATTTTTTGCATATTGGCGCCAGATGCTTTCAGTTGGGCAATGTGATGAATGGGTATGCCGTAAATGCGCTCCATGACCAAGACATTGATTCGGGAGGCATCCCAGTAAATCGTTGGAACATAAAGTGACCTGGTGTTGGCGAAATTACGTTTAAGCTGTGACGCATTGGCGCCTTCTCGCAACAGGTCCAGCTCATCATGTAATGTTTGGGCAATTTCTTCGACCATTTGTATGGGTTTGAAGTCCCGCGCTTGATTAAAGTAGCGTTCGGCGGCTTTTGCCAGTGACAAAAGCAAGTCAAGATCACGGTCGATGAGGGTGCGAATGTGAGGCCTGAGCACTTTGACGGCCACCTCATCGCCATTTAGCAAGGTGGCGGCGTGCACTTGTGCAATGGAGGCGGAGGCAAGCGCATTCGCATCAAAGGAAAGAAAGGTCTCTTCAATGGGGCATCCCAGTGCTTTTTCAATAATGGATTGCGCCTTGCTGCCAGAAAAAGGGGGCACTTGATCTTGTAATTTGGCGAGTTCGTTCGCGATGTCATCGGGAATGAAATCTCTGCGCGTGGAAACAATCTGGCCGACTTTGACAAAAATGGGTCCAAGGTCTTCCAGCGCGCGCCGAATGCGTTCGCCGCGCGACATGTTTTTATCAAGGGTCCAGTAAAAAGGATTGAGAAAAATTAAAAACCGTAACGGTGCAAACCAATGTGTGCCTAAGACGATTTCGTCAATATTGTAGCGCATCAAAATGAAGTTGATACGGATCAGGCGAATCGCGCGAGTGATAATTTTCACGGTGCTACCTCTTGATTGGCCAGGTTATCGCGACATTGCCGTAGTCGGGCCTCTGCGCGCTCTACATCCAGTTGCAAAGTGTCAACCTGATTAAAAAAATCTTGCAGCGCTTCGTTAGTGGGAAACCAGTCTGCTTCCTCGTGAACAAATTCGTTGATGTTCTGGCTTAAACTGTTGTCTGCCTGTTTTAGCCATTGTTTCATGCGGCGCATGAAATGGCCAAGATGGTAAGCAGGCGCATCACCGGTGAAATGAGAAAGCTGTTCTTCCCAGTCAATGTCAAGTTCATCAAATAAAGCGATAATTTGCTGACTCAGTAGAGCGTTGCCCTCAATAACAAGGTCATTGGCAAAAAAAACGCGCCGATTGTTTTTTTCAAGCATGACACCAAGCAGTTGCAGGGGCGTGCCGCGAAGGGTGGCGGCACAGGGGAGTGAGGGGTCTGTTTTGACTAAAATGCCCTGTGCCGTGATGAGTAGCTGAAAGGAGAGGCGAAGCGGGTGCAATTCAATGGCAATGGCCTGACCTTGTAATGGATTCAGGCGGTCCCGTGAGGCTGGGTCCAGCGCAAGATACCGGTTGATGGCATTGCCAAGTGAGGAGAGAAAGAAGTCTTTCATCGTGCTAGTATTTATATCCTTTGTGCAAGGCGACAATGCCGCCAGTTAAGTTAAAATAAGTGACGTCCTCAAATTCAGCGTCTTGCATCATGCTTTTTAAAGTTTCCTGATCTGGATGCATGCGAATGGATTCCACTAAATATTGATAGCTGTCTTTGTCTTTCGCAAAAACGGCGCCCATTTTAGGGATCATGTTAAATGAATAAAGATCATAAAGTTTGCGGATGAGGGGCACTGGTGAATGCGAAAATTCCAGCACAATGAGTTTCCCGCCCGGCTTTAAGACGCGATACAGGGAGCGAAGGGCATTTTCTTTTTGCGTCACGTTACGTAGGCCAAAAGCAATGGTGATGCAATCAAAATAATTGTCTTCAAAGGGCAGGCATTCCGCATCTGCCTGAAGGTAGCTCACGTTGCCAGCAAGGCCGCTGTTGGTCAAGCGATCGCGCCCGATGTTTAGCATGGCTTCATTGATGTCGGTCATCATGACGTGACCGGTTGGGCCGACTTGTTTTGCGAAAACCCTAGCGAGATCCCCCGTGCCAGAGGCGACATCCAGCACTGTCTGTCCTTTTTTTATGTCGGCATGGCGGATGGTGAAACGCTTCCACAGTCGATGCAGGCCAAATGACATGACATCATTCATGAGGTCATAGTTGGGCGCGACCGAGTGGAACACGTGAGCAACGAGGGTGGATTTGGCCTCCATGGGGACGCTGCGGTAGCCAAAATCGGTATGTTTAAAATCGGATGGTTGTGGTGGCATGGTCTGGTCCAGCATGTTCGTCATGGGCGGTATTATACGCGAAGCAGGCCCAAGGGAGATAATAAATTTGCGGGATAAGACGGTTACGGGGTGGTAGGGGGGGTGAGTGTCTGCAGGGGGGGCGCGATGCGGGAGGACTGAACCCGCGCACAAAGGGTGTATCTGGGCACGACAGCCGTTTTGCTTAAGAAGTACCCCGATTTATTTGCCGTGCAATATTGCAGGCCATAGAAGTTAAAGAATTTTTCATAATGTGGTTTTGTTATTGAAGCCGGTGCTGCCAAGATATTGCAACTGCTGGAGTTGTAAATATATTTATAATTGGGCAGGGTACTCTGCAGAATTTGATTGACATAATCATAATATTTTCCGACATTGCCATTGATCATCAGGTTGGTGCCTGCAACAATGGCCGTCCGAATGAAGCTGTCATTGTAGGCGATGGCGGGTGGCTCCACGTAGACGCAAGTCTCCGTACGATAGTCGTTTTTATTTGTCGGAACATAGAGTCGGCAAGTGTAGCGTGAGTCAGCAGCGTAACTATTGTAAAGGTCAAGACTTTTAATGGGGTAGGTGGGGTTGCTTGGCGCGGGTGCTTTGAATTCAATGGCGGTCGTGTAACCAAAGCTGCCGATTTGTGTATAACCAATGGGGCAAGTCGCTTCTGTTGCACTCAGTACACGGGTACTGTCAGAGGGGTCTAGTGTGATGGTTCGTTCCACGGTGCAATAGGCGGGGCATGAGCTACCTTGACGCGGTGTCGTTAGTCCAGAGAGATAGCGTTGGTTGGCATCAGGGCAGTCAAAATTAGCTGGCGCGGGGCAAACGACGGGCTGTTCAGTCATTGGGTTAATCTCGGTCTCAGGTGCCTGCACTGTAATTTGCACAGCAAGCGGTGCGGCAGCCTTTTCTTGAAAGGGCTTGTTGCTTTTCAGATAGGCACTATCCACCGCTTGGGCGCTGACTAGCGGTGATAACACGACCAGCATGACAACGATAATGCATTTAAAGTATGTTAACGGTTTCATGTCATTACCCATCCTGCCTAACAGTATAGCATATTTGGGGGTCATCATTTCGATAAAATCCAGCCAGATTTCATGCGCGTGCAGACAATCGAAGACTGCACCTGCTGTGTTTTGCTGTAATAGAGTCCAGCAGGTAAAGGCGTGCATTGCTGAAAGGAAAAATAATTTAAGAACTTTTCTTCATGCCAGGTACCCCGTGATCCATATGGCGTGGTTTTCGTGCAATTGGTATCAATGATATAAATAATCCCCTCATCTTTTAAATTGTAATAAGACGTGTATTGACCAACGCCGGTGATGGTGGGAAAAAATAGGATATAAAAGCTAATCAAGATATTTTTTTTATCATTGATATTTTTCAATACAATGGGGTCGTTCGTGACAAAGCCGCCACGATCACTTTTCCTGCATGCCGATATTGGTTGCGGATAGGTTGGTGCAAGTTTGCATTGATATTGAGGGCTGTCATTATAAGCATTGAATGCCTCGATGGTCGGGATGGGATAAGGTGCCGGTTCTCCTTGATCCTGATGAACAATGGCGGGTACCAGTCCAAAGGACCCGCTTTGGACATAGCCTGAAGGGCAAATGGGAATGACGGTATTTAATACGGTGACAGGATTAGTGCCGGAATCAACTTGGTCTACACGGGTGACATGGCAAATGGAGGGACAGCTAGAATTGGCAGGCGGCGTTTTAAACCCGGTAGAATAAACTCCATTCGCGTTGGGGCAGCTTAAATAGGCGGGTGCAGGGCAAGCTTGCGGCGGACCTTCAAGGCTGGTTGGTGCAGACAGAATATTTTGCTGGAGCATGTGTGGTTTGGCCTGTTGCTTCGTGAAGGGAAGTTTTTTATGGATGTCGGCACTGTCGGTGGTGACTGCCTGGACGCTCGAGCCGCTCATTGCCATGACGAGGAAGAAGGTGAGGACATTTAAAAAAAGGCTGCTTGAAAGAGGTTTCATTTTTCACCCTGTGTTTGCTTACTGTGGTCTATAAGTCTGCCAGGCGGCGCTGACACGCGTGCAAATCACTGCCTCAGGAACTAAAGCGGTTTTACTTAAATAAATGCCGGGTGGATTGGCTAGGCACAGTTGCCAGTTATAATAATTTAAAAACATTTCATCATGTTTGATGAATCGGGAGCTCATGAGGATCGGATTGGTACAGTTGCTATCTCGTAAATAAATAATCCCCTCCCCCTCATATCTTAGATTAATATACCGGCTGTATTGGCCGACACCACCGACAATCAGTATGTTTTCCTTGTCTACTAGGTTTTGCAAGACAATGGGATCATTCTGAACATTGCCGGTAGGATCGGTTGTCAGGCAAAGCGTGGTTATCTTTTCGGCTGCCAGTTTGCAGGTATATCGTGCGTCATTTGCATAGGTATTGAAGCTCGTGAGAGAGGGGATGGGATAGGGTGCATCGGCGGGCTTATCTTGATAAGTCAGCGCGCCAATTAATCCGTAGGTACCGCTTTGGGTGTATCCCGTTGGGCAGATGGCAGCATAAGAGTTTAATACGAGGGTAGGAATCACAGCGTCAATGGTGTCCTTCCGTTTGACGGAGCAAACGTCAGGGCAAGAGGTGCTGGTCACGGTTTCACCCTGAGGCTCATTTTGATTCATGTCGCGGCAGATGATTTTTTCTGGGCAGTCTGGCGGATAGGCTGGATTATTGTTCCAAACAGAAAGAGGCCGCAGATTGGGGATACTTTGCTCCACCGTGGCCGGTGCGGCGGATTGCGTTCTAAACGGCAGGCCCTGTCTCAAGTCAACACTAT
>Ga0155556_128_pt1 | contig 21306 bp, 14 predicted proteins | sample RifCSPhighO2_12_FD_107213 | JGI IMG/M metagenome (GOLD analysis project Ga0155556, IMG submission 107213) | Gammaproteobacteria bacterium RIFCSPHIGHO2_12_FULL_45_12
ATTCAGCCCACGGAGGACTCTCACCTCTAAGTTCTACGCCATGCCTGGCGCACAATAGGTTCCCGCCTGCGCGGGAATGACACTTCAAGCGGGAATGACACTTCAAATTGTACATTTTAATCAAATCTGATTTTTATAATTTAATCATTCACAAAAACATCGTGGAAATGTCGGCCCCATGCTGATGCGCTTTCCAAAACGCAGACCCTAAGTCACGGGCAAGGTCACCCCCTCCTGCCCCTGATATTTCCCTTTCCTGTCCTTATACGACGTTTCACACACTTCATCCGACTCAAGGAATAACAGTTGGGCCACCCCTTCATGCGCATAAATTTTAGCAGGCAATGGCGTGGTGTTTGAAAACTCAAGGGTAATATGCCCTTCCCACTCAGGTTCAAGCGGGGTCACATTCACAATAATGCCGCAACGCGCATAGGTCGATTTACCGAGGCAAATCACTAAGATATTGCGCGGAATCTTGAAATATTCGACGCTGCGCGCAAGCACAAATGAGTTGGGTGGAATAATGCAAACGTCAGACATCACATCCACAAAACTTTCTGACGTGAAACACTTGGGGTCCACCACCGCTGAATTGATATTGGTGAAAATTTTAAATTCATTCGAGCAACGAACGTCATAACCATAACTGGACGTGCCATAAGAAATTGCCCTTCCCAAGGAACCCTCGCGCACCTGTCCGGCTTCAAACGGGGTAATCATGCCGTGCGCTTGTGCCATTTTGCGTATCCATGTATCCGCTTTAATACTCATAGATCAATCCTCTTTTAGTTGCTCAACCACAATTTTGGGGAATAAGGCAGAATAACTTTTTGTCTGTCGGGATAACGCCAACGCCATCCGCAGCGCAACTTCCCTAAACGCCTTAGCATAATGGCTATCTGGCGCAGCGACAACGGGTGGCCGCCCACTATCCGTCAACTCACGAATCTGTGCATTCAAGGGAATCTCCCCCAACAATGACACGCCATATTCATGCGCAAGCTTCAGTCCACCGCCTTCCCCAAAAATTCGGGTCGCATGGCCGCATGCTTCACAGTGATAAATGCTCATGTTTTCAATCACCCCTAAAATGGGCACCTCAAGCTTGGTAAACATCTCGCAAGCTCGCCTCACATCCAGTAACGCCAAATCCTGGGGTGTCGTCACAATGACCGCCGCACTCACGGGCATTTTCTGGCAAAGCGTCAACTGGATATCACCCGTCCCGGGAGGCAAATCGACAATCAGGTAATCGAGTGCTGCCCAATCCGTGTCATTTAACATTTGCTGCATGGCCTTGCCGATCATCGGCCCGCGCCACACCATGGGTGCTTGCTGGTCAACCAGGTATCCAATTGACATGGACTGAATACCGTGCCGCAAAATGGGCTGTAGCCGACCCGCTTTCAGAATGGGCCGCTCACCCACCGCATCCAGCATCATCGGCTGGCTGGGGCCATAAATATCCGCATCCAGCATGCCAACGCTTGCACCCGCCTTCACCAGCGCCAGTGCCATATTAACAGCCACCGTTGACTTGCCCACCCCGCCTTTACCAGAAGCAACGGCAATCATATTTTTAATATTAGGCAGCCCCCGAACGCCCTGCTTGCCCACATGGGGCTTTATCCCTGGGGTAATATTGACCTGCACCGCCCTTCCCGCCGCAAGGGGTTCTAGCCGCGCTTGAATCGCAGGAGCCAGTGCTAACGCCATCTCCTCACAGGGAAAGCCCAGCTCAATGTCAATCCCGATCCGCTCGTCCGTAATGGAAATCGCTTTAATTGTCTTCTCCCCCAGCAATCCCTTCCCTAAAACAGCATCTTCATATGCCGTGAGGCTCGCTTCAATCTGTGTCTGCAGCATTATTTTCTCCACGGAGCGCCTGTTAACAAGGTGTACGCTAGCGCAACCTTTTAAAAACCCTGTATACTCTACCACTTTCTGACAAAATCTAAAGCAACCCCGTCACGGGTAGGAAAGAAATCACCATGCCGAGCAAACGTAAAATATTAGTCACACAAGCCCTGCCATACGCCAATGGCGTGCCTCATTTAGGTCATTTGGTTGGCATGATTCAAACCGATATCTGGGTGCGCTTACAGAAAATGCGGGGGCACGACTGTCTGTTTGTCTGTGGCAGTGACAGCCACGGCACGCCCATCATGATTCAGGCTGAAAAGTTGGGCATCACACCTGAGGCACTGGTGAATGACATCAAGGCCCAGCAAGAACGTGATTTCCGTGATTTTCACATTGATTTTGACAATTATCATACCACGCACTCCTCTCAAAATCAGGCGTTGGTTAACACGCTTTTCAAGCGCCACCTGGAAAAAGAAAATATTTACAAACGCACCATCAAGCAATTGTATGACCCTGTCAAAAACATGTTTCTGCCCGACCGCTACATCAAAGGAGAATGCCCACGGTGCCATGCCAAAGATCAATATGGTGATAATTGCGAAGTATGCGGCGCCACTTACTCTCATACGGAAGTCATCAACCCCTACTCTGTCTTGTCAGGCGCAAAACCCATTGAAAAAGAGTCTGAACATTACTTTTTCAAGTTACAAAATTTTGAAACCTTCCTGAAATCCTGGACACAACACGGACATTTACAACACCAAGTCACCAATAAACTGGCTGAATGGTTCAAAGATGGCTTGAAAGAATGGGACATCTCACGCGATGCGCCTTATTTTGGCTTCCTGATTCCAGGTGAAACGCATCAATATTTTTATGTCTGGCTTGATGCCCCCGTCGGCTACATGGCAAGCTTCAAACACCTTTGCGAACAGCGCAAAGACATTCAGTTTGACGAATACTGGAATGAGGACAGTGACGTTGAGCTGTATCACTTTATTGGCAAAGACATCATTTATTTTCACGCTCTCTTTTGGCCCGCCGTGCTGCATGGTGCCGCTTTCCGCACGCCCACCGCCATTTTTGTCAATGGCTTCCTCACCATTGACGGACAAAAAATGTCGAAATCACGTGGCACCTTTATTAAAGCACGCACTTATTTAAATCACTTGCGCCCTGAATATTTACGCTATTATCTAGCGGCCAAATTAAGTGACCGCATCGAAGACTTGGACATTCATTTTGACGACTTTATATCACGCGTCAATGCCGATTTAGTCGGGAAATTTATCAACATTGCCAGTCGTTCGGCAAACTTCATCACTAAACACTTTCAAAGCAAATTATCCGCTCACTGCGCTGAGGCAGCACTCTATCAATCCTTTGTGGTAGCAGGTGAAGAAATTGCCGCCTGCTTAGAAAAAATGGAATTCAGTCAAGCTATTCGAAAAATCATGACACTGGCCGATCAGGCCAACCAGTATATTGACGACAAAAAACCATGGGCCTTAATGAAAAATGACGCCAACCGAGAGGAAGTGCAGGCCGTTTGTTCCATGGGAATTAACTTATTCAGACTATTAATGATTTACTTAAAACCTGTGCTGCCTGAGACGGCGCGCGAAGTTGAACATTTCCTGAATATTCCACCGTTACAATGGGACGACATCAAACAGCCCTTATTAAATCATGTCATCCATGAATTTAAACCGCTCATTAATCGCGTTGATCCAAAACAAATTGAAGCCATGAAACGAGATGAAAATTAAATCATGCGCCATGTTACGCCGGATGAGATTGATCAACTGCTGCCACAAACCCAGTGTGAATTATGCGGATTTGGTGGCTGCATGCCTTATGCAAAGGCACTGGCTCAAGGAAACGCGCCCATCAATCTCTGCCCACCAGGCGGCATCCCCACCCTGAAGGCACTAGGCCAGTTATTAGATCAGGATCCCACCCCTTATCTTCATGACCTGCAGCAAAAAACACCTGCCGCCAAAATCGCCGTCATTCGTGAAGCGGATTGTATTGGCTGCACCAAATGTCTTCCTGCCTGCCCCGTGGATGCCATCATTGGCAGCGCAAAACAAATGCATGCCATCATCACAGCGGAGTGCACGGGTTGTGAGCTTTGTGTTGCGCCGTGCCCTGTGGATTGCATTGATATCATCACCCTTTCCCCTGAGACAAAACAACGTGAACAAAGCCAAAAAACCTTATCCCGAAAACGGCATGCCGCAAAGCAAGAGAGAGCAACCGAAGCACTTGCCGCTAAAAAACAACGGCCATCAGGATGCACCCTGACAGAAAAGCAACTATTTATTCGTGAAGCCGTTACAAGGGCTAAAGCCAGAAAGAAAGCTCTCTCAACGCTTTACTCTCATTGATGCAAATGTATAGTAGGTAACCTAGCTTAGGTTACAAAGATGAGCTGTCATTCTGAGCGAAGCGAAGACCATGTAGGGCGCCCTACATGATCCGAAATTTATGCTGAGAATCCAATTCTAGAGTGAAGCTCTCTATGCGAATCTCCACTTTTCTCGTCATGCAGCCCTTCTCTTTCATTTCTTTCGCAGCATCCAAAACCAACTCATAGAATTCTTTTGTCCATTTAGAACGCCGACCATCCTCATTAAGACGCTGTTCCTTGCCGAAAATCAGCCAAGCCATCGCATCAATCTTTTCTGCGGGTGTCAAGATTGACATTGCCACTTTATTTTGCCTGAAAAATTCTCTTATTTTACCTATTTTGTCCGGTGTTTTTGTGTCAAACAGTCCACTTCCTTGCTCATTCATGCGGTCATGATGGATAAGCTTATACAAGGCATCGGCACAACGCGCGACACGCTCCGACTCATCACCCTCAACAAAGTCCCTTGCCATCTTCATGACTAACCGATCAAAACTCCTTTTAAACACCTCAAACAAGACACAGTCACCCTCGCCCTGCTTTATTTTTTCAAACATCCGATCAAGCTCATTATGACAAGCCAATTGATGCGATTCCTTAAGCACATCGGGATGGTGACTCTGCTTTTTAATGGTCTCACGAAATGTTTTTGGCAGATATTTGGAAGGCGTCTTGATGCCATTTGATCCGGGTGCGTTCTGTCCGGCATGAAGCTGTTGGTGCCTTGTCAAAAATAGCGTCGAAAAGACAGACCTGAGATGGTTGGAAAAAGGGGCGTCATCCCCACATTGGGGCAGTGTATCATAAAGGAAGCCGACTATTTCCATGGCATCCCCATACATCAATTCCAAGGCTTTCCTATCTTTTCCGCTCACACAAGAGCCATAAGACATTCCTTTTAATCGCCCCACAATGATCTCTTCTAATGCGGCCAGATGCAGTTCACGTTGACTGGTTTGCGTATTGGCCTCAATGATTGGCACATTTAACAGGTTCTCAAGCTCCCTGACAGCCGCATTAAGAATTTCATCCTTCAGAGCACACGCGCGCGCCAACTCAAATAATTTTTGAGCCTCCCGCATGCTGTCTTGGCCAGATTCAGCAACACCGCTTGTGGCTGATAGTTTCCTTGCAGCGTTCAAAGGATGATTAGTCGCAATGATGTTATTAAAACAGGGAATAGGTAACTCGTCTCCAAAGACAGAAACAGTTATCCCCTGTTTCCGAATTTGCTCGATGGCAGCCATTTTATCGTCATAAATTGAGGTATCCGGCTCTATGACAGGTGAAACCAGCGTCTGAAACAGCAAAATGTCATCGACGTAGTCATTTCCGTCCGCCTTAAATGAGTCGCGCCCTTTAGCTTCAATATACACTTCAAGTAAGCGCCTGATATTATCTAATGTAAACGTTGATCTTAAGTCCTTTTTATCCTTTTCATCTAATTTCATGTCACGAATTGCACGCGATGCGATCATACTTGAACGAAAACGATCAGGTGCCTGATACAATAGTTTTTTGCCGTCTACACTCACACACGCGAGGACATGACGTGATAAATTTTCAAGCCCAGGGATGGTTTTCAACATGCTGGGTTTAGTAAACAACTGCGCGCTCAGTGCTTCTGGTGTCTCAAATAAAGATAACATGCCCTGGAAGATGACTGACTCTTCAGGCGACATGCCCTTATACCAGGTTGGCACGCCATCATCCTCTCGCCTCTTACTCTTGACAGACCATAACTCCGCCATCTGGTGAGCGTTGAATGATGCCAACGGCACTTCCATCTGCACAATATACACTGAATTCGTGCTGCCATTTTTTTCATATGAAAGCATCTTAAGGGTCGCCAAAATATATCTTGGCGAGAGCATTGAAACATATTGATCCCCTTTGGCCAACCATTTCGCCGCTTGTTCTCGATTGACCTTACTGCCATTCCAGCTGCATTGCATCAATAAAAAACGCAAATTCACCATATAATATTCAAGAATTCTCTGAAAATCCTTGATATTCTCATACTCATCAAGAGCGTTTGTATAACGGTCTAACTTTTTATCGGCATCAGCCAACAATGTCACTATCATCTCTTTATCTGGAGTCGCAGGAAGCAAAACGGCTTGGCAAATAAATTTAAAAACCTGATTAATAAAGTGAAGACGTTTACGATAACTTTTTTTTAAATAATCCGTGTCTGAGGCATAATGCATCTCAATCTCTTCATCTGAAGCGAGTCCGGCCAATGTTTTGAATAACTCAGGCGAAACAGGATGAACAACATCATCATGTTCGGTATGAACCAATATTGCTTTTTTCATGCCTCCACCTCATTTTCGCTTATTTGAACCCGCGACCCATTATAAGGGTTCATCCTTAGCGTAACCTTAAAGTGGCACCCCAAAGACTGCGCCTAATTGCCTTATCCAATGACGATTCTGTTTAAAAAATAATTTATGCCACAACGCTCGCACTTAACGAGTTGGTTTCTTTTTTCCATTAACTGAGGCCCAGACCGGCTCGCTCCAGGAGCCGGTGACCTTATAATGATGCGTTGTCGCTTTAGAGACCGCCGGACTAATGACCGTATTGACCCCAAGCGCCGCTAATCCCACCACCGGATTCAGCGTAAACAAGGTCGCAGCCACCGGAATGCTGGAGGTGACATAAGGGGTCACGCTCAAACTTAAATCATAATCCTGTTCCACCAAACCAATACGCCCCACAATCTCCACACGCGCCACGGGGCCGTCAAATTTAGTGTTATCCGTATAAATATCGCCACTTTCAACACTTAAATCACCGCGCAAATAATCAAAACTATAACCCTTTTGAAACACATCGCTAAAATCAAACGACAATCGGCGAGGGATTGTTTGCAAACTAAAAATATTCAACATGCGCCCCAAATCCATTTTCGCATTACTTTCTTTGCCAATATCCACAATGCGCCCTTTACCGAGCAACAGTGCAGCATGACCATTCATGCTCCCAATGTGGGGTGCAAACGGCGCACCGCGCCAATTCAGTTTGAAGTTAAACTTTCCCTTGTCAGCCACAAAATTGCGCGCATCAAAACCAAGGCTCGTCAGCAAATGACTGACATGCTGACTCGTCGCTTCACCCTGCAAATGGGTTTGATAACGCTTATTCACATTCAACCAGCTACCGCTTGCTTGCAACAGAATAAAAGGTGACATAATTTTAAGTGAATCAATCGACAATCCTGTGGCGGCATGGCTGGTTTTAAAGCTCACATTTCCCACCTCCATGTGATTGTAATTAACGTGATTCGCATTAAACTGAATGGCAGGCAGCGCCGATAAATCCCATGTTGGCAGGGCTTGGGTGGCAGGACTGACAGGCTGAAGCTCTAAACGTTCAAATTGGGCCGTGATGGTGTCATTCGCATTCAGCTTAAGTGGCATTTTCCATTTTCCAACCACTTCAGGGCTAAGCAACGCCACCGACCAATAAGCAGGATAGGGGGTCAATGTCAATTGTGCTTGTGTCAGCAACTGCCCCATCAATTCAATCCGCTTAACAAACAAATTGAGACCACGCAGGATCAAACCATCCGGCAAGGACATGGCATCTGTTTGACCCGCATATTTTTTTATATCGTCAAGGGTAAGCAAATCAAGCGAGCCCGTGATAAACAAACCCGTCTCAGCTGGCCATCCGGGTTCGCCTGCTCCCAACGATAAGTTCGCCGCCACAATATGAAACACACCCTGTTTACGCTCCAGTATCAACGCAGCACCCAGCATATCGCCATAGCTTGCTTTAAGCTTAAGCGGCTTTTTTTCTTGAACGGTGATATCAGCCGTCATCTGGCGGCTCATGTTCGCCGCTTTACCATAGTGGTCAGGCAAATGGAGTGCCACCCCCTTTAATTGGGATTCTAAATGAACCCGCACAGGGGCATCAAAAGAAAGATCCACGCGGCCGGTTACCTTCGCCCCACCGGTCGCCACCTTAGCCAAAGAGAGTTTCAACCAATTTTCAAGGTCATCGACATTTAAGTCAGTTGCAAGGCGCGCCTCTAACTGTGAGGTGCCGTTTCGCTTGACCATGCCAAGGTCAAGCTGTAACGGCTTATTAAACAGCTTCCCTGTCAACCCCTTCGCTTCAGCAGACTTTTCTGTAAAGTGTAACTGGCCATTCAGATCATTCAATGACAAATTCCACGGCGTCAAATGAAGCGACGTATCTTTCAAGTTGATTTCACCCGTCACGGTTATGTTATCAATCTGTGCTAATGGTATCCTCAACCCAAGCGTCAAGTTTAAAGGCCCATTCATCGTCATTCCCTGAAACATTTTCCCTAAGGTTTTTTTCAGCGGGCTTGCCTGCACAAACGCCAGACCTTGCGTAAAATCAGTCTCAACCGATTCACTTTGAATGGTTAAGATCGAAGGTATGCTGCTATCACCCAGCACGGGAATCACACCGCGTGCCTTACCGATTGATACCCCCATTAAGGTCGCCTGATCAACCGAGACCGCCATGTCACGGCCAGCAAAAACAATCTTTCCCGACGTATTGCTGAGTATTGGCCAATCCGGCGCAAAACGAAAATCCACCCCCTGCACGGTCCCTGCTATTTTAAATTCCCCGTCCCCGTGATCAAACGGATAATGACTTAACTTTCCCCGTAACACGGCTTCCCCATTTGACACTTCGCCCGATAAAAATGCCGCTTGTAACCAGTCATTCAAATGCTTGTCAAAAATTCGCATCGGCAAGTAATGTGTCACTGCTTTCGCCATGGGCATGGAAAATTTTGCTTGCAGGTTAACGGCAGGAGAGTCGCCTTGCGGCATGTCCATGCTGCCATCAACGGTCGCTAACAACTCGTTGTTGGCTACTTTCAAATTTGACGCCGTGAGTCGCCAGGCGTTATCGGCTTGTTGCTGCCACTCAATACCCCCTGTTACCTGATCCCATTTCAGCGGCTTTAAAAATACATGATCCAGCTTGATCACCGCTTGTTGCGTATTGAAAGCCACCTTACCTTTTAAGCCATCCCAGTTGAGTGCCCCTGACACATTATCAATGCCAGGCCAGTTTTGCAGCGCCGCCACCCCAACATGATGAAAGTTGAGATTTAAGGATGTCTGATGGTAGTCCTTCCAGTCGCCCTTAAAGGTGATCACGCTATCGTCAATATCCCCTTTTAATTTGAATAGCAACAACGTTTTCTGTAACGACTCCGGAAAAGACCGCGTCGCAAATAAAAATGTCTGTATATCTTGCAGATTCACATAACCCAACTGCATGGTTTTTAAACGTAACGCTGCCGTTTCATCCGGCGCAAGCAACACATAAAAACGGCTGAGGGGCCATAAACGGGTGGGCAAATCCACCAGGATATTCTCACCTGTGACAAGCTGATTCATCTGTTCACGCTTCCACCCAAAATGACCACTAATACGATTAATTTTATGTATTGATTGATCGGCTTCTGAATACAAACCCAACCCATAAGTCTGTAAGGTCGTTTGAATGTTAGTGAACTGTCCAAAATGCCATATGGCCCAGATTTTAGCAGACACCATCCCATCCTTGATTTGCCAGCCATACCATGAATGCGGTGTTAACCACTGTGATAATGAGAACCCAGACACGTACAAATAAAGTTTCGCTTTCATTTTGGCAACATCGAGCGGGGAACCTTGCCACGCCGTTGAGAAGGTCACTCTGGTGGGTACGTCTTGATGCAAGACTGCCCTGCCATCCATGACATGGTGATCACCGTCATTTTTGATGCTAAGGCCATACAAAGTTACCCAGAACGAGTGGCCCTCATGACTCAAATAACGGACATCGATGTTTTTCAGCGTGATATTCACCTGCGATGACAGCCATACCAGCGCATCCGGTAATTTTGTTTCAGACAGATACTGCACGCCATTCAATCCGCTCAGTGAAGGGAACCCCTGCAAACTGATTGAACCCTTTTCATCCTGTTGAAGTTTAATGCGTGAGCCTGCAAACAGGATGCGAGCCGGCACCAACTGACGCTGCCAAATACTTTTCGGAATGGAAAAGAAAATATGAATTTTTTGAATGTGCAGCAGCGTTTTGGTTTTATCTTTACTTTGCACCGTCACCTGACTCAGGTAAACCTCAGGCTGATACTGATACCAGGAAACATGCACTTCACCAATTGAAATGGGTAAATCCAGTAACTGACCCGCCCATTTTTCAAAATCCGCGCGGTGCTGATTCAGCAGGGGTGTCAGGAAGCGCACGGTACTTGCGATCAGTGCGACCATGATCACACAGGCTGCAAGGACATAAGCCAGTTTTCGTGCCAGCGTTAGCCAAAAATTCCGCATCAGGCGACCTTAAACCATCGTCGAAAATCACGCATCAGCACAAACAACCAAGGCCACAACAACATGCTGGTCACCGATGACAGCCAGTACAAGTGATTGCGTGGCAAATCGCCAATAAAACCTTGCGTGCAATAAATAATAAACTGGTATAGCAGCACAAAGGCAAACACACTCATCCCTTGCTGCATTAACGGATACATACGCAAACGCATATACATTCTCGACACAAAATAGACCGCTATGGTAAACGCCAACGCATGTTCACCCAGCAATGACCCCATCAACAAATCCATCACCAGACCCATCAGCCAAGCCACACCAACGCTCACCTTAAAAGGAACATGTATCGCCCAGTAAATTAACACCATCAACACCCATGCAGGGCGCAGCCACACCGTCCAGTCAGGCATGGGTAATAACGCTAAAACCAGCGCTAAAATCAAGGTCATGATAATCGCGATCCAGCTATACATTTCGTTGATACCATACTAATAAAACTTGTCGGCTACTGCCAATCCTGGCACTTGCTTGCAACTGAATGGCGGCAAACTGGCTGGTCGGGTCTTTTGACACGGAAATAACGCGCCCAACGGGATAACCCTCAGGGTAATGATCACCAAGGCCTGAGGTCACCATCACATCCCCCACTCGCACATCGGCTGTTTTAGGCAAATATAACAAGCGCAATTTACCCGTATAACTATCACCTGAGGCAACCGCGCGAATGCCATTTCTCGCACTTTGCACCGCCACACCACTGTCTGGATCCGTCACCAGCAAGACGCGGCTGATCAAAGGCCCGACGCGTATGACCTGCCCCATCACGCCCGTTGCATCAATCACTGGCTGCCCAACGTAGACGCCATCCCGACTGCCCTTATCAAGCGTAATCTGACGAACAAAGGGCTCCGTACTGACTGCCAGCAATTCAGCAATCAAGGTTCTGCGCTTCACCTGGCGTGAAGATTGCATCAGCGACTTTAAATAATTATTTTCAGATTCAACGGTCATTAATCGCTGTAGCTGGGAGCTTAGTAATAATTGATCCGCTTTTAATTTGAGATTTTCTTCTACCAGCGCGTCGTGTGTACTAATGGCGCTTTTAAACGTATCAATCATTTTGGTTGGCCAATTCACCACATATTGCAAAGGGGCCAGTGGTAAAGACATGGCTTCACGAATGGATGCAAAACTTTCTAACCGGCTATCCATCACCATCAAGCCAATGGACAATATCACCAGAAAAAAAGCCCTTAAGCCCGGATGTGACTCGTGAGTAAATATTGAACGAATAATATTTCCCTCAGACAACCTATTCCCTTAACAGAAAATCCATACCCGATGTTTCGATCACCTCAAGTGCCCTGCCGCCCCCGCGCGCCACACAGGTCAGTGCTTCCTCAGCGATAATCACCGGCAAACCCGTTTCTTCCATGAACAGTCGATCAATGTTACGCAAGCACGCGCCGCCACCGGTCAAGACCATGCCGCGCTCAGCAATATCAGACGCTAATTCTGGCGGTGCTTGTTCAAGCGCAGCGCGCACGGCGCCCAAAATACCAGACAGCGGTTCCTGCAACGCTTCCAGCACTTCGTTGCTGGTAATCGTGAAACTACGCGGAATCCCCTCTGCGATGTTGCGGCCACGCACTTCCATCTGCAGCATCTGGTTCGCCGGATAGGCTAGGCCAATTTCGTGCTTGATTCGTTCAGCGGTCGACTCTCCAATTAAGACACCATAGTTACGGCGCACATAATTGACAATGGATTCGTCAAAACGGTCACCGCCTATCCGCACGGACGCCGCATAAACAATGCCGCTTAGTGAGATAATGGCTACCTCCGTGGTACCACCGCCAATATCAACCACCATGGATCCACGCGCTTCCTCAACCGGCATGCCCGCGCCCATGGCCGCCGCCATGGGCTCTTCCAGCAAAAACACTTCCCGCGCACCGGCACTGATGGCCGACTCCCTGATCGCCCGACGCTCCACCTGGGTCGAGCCACAGGGCACAGACACCAGCACCCGGGGGCTGGGACGCAAAAAACGATTCTCATGCACTTTATGAATAAAATGCTGTAACATCTTCTCTGTTACGTAAAAATCCGCAATCACACCATCTTTCATGGGGCGAATCGCACTAATATTCCCAGGCGTACGCCCCAGCATTAATTTGGCCTCACTCCCAACCGCGACCACATGTTTCTGACCGCCAGACTCCGATCCCTGACGAATGGCCACCACCGAGGGTTCGTTCAAAACGATGCCTTTTCCCCGCACATAAATAAGTGTATTGGCCGTTCCCAGATCAATTGAAAGGTCGTTAGAAAACATACCGCGCAGTTTTTTAAACATAATACTCAACTTCCCTTATAAAAACAGTGCACACCGAATATCACGCATTCTAATCAATTTACACCCAATACGCCAACGACTAATTCATTTTTCAGCGTTTAAATTGTTTCAAACTCACTCAACACAAAATTAGTCATTTATCTTAAGCGCGCGCTTGCTTATAATGCCCACCTCTTTTTAGATCCATCCATTTTGAGGAGCCATGCAAGCCTATGTCGCTAACACCGGAAGACGTGAAAAAAATCGCGCACCTGGCGCGCCTGAATTTACCCACCGCCGACATCGCACCTTATGCCTCACAATTATCCGGCATTCTGGATCTCATTGAGGCCATGAATAAAACGGATACAGATGACATTCAACCGCTGGCGCATCCACTTGACATCTCACAGCGGCTGCGGCCTGACGCCATCAGTGAACCTGATTTACGGGATAAATTTCAGGCACTGGCACCCCAAGTTGCAGCAGGACTTTATCTTGTTCCTAAAGTGATAGAAGAGGCATAACCGACCATGCACCACAAAACCATCGCCGCCTTGTCACGTGATTTGAGCACCAAAAAAATCTCAAGCGTGGAACTGACGCAACACTACCTGGAAAGAATCAGACGCCTTAACCCTCAATTAAATGCGTTCATCACGGTCACAGAAGAGCACGCTCTTGATTCGGCTAAAGCCGCTGACACAGCGCGCGCCCAAGGCAAGGCAGGCCCGCTCACCGGCATGCCTGTCGCGCAAAAAGATATTTTTTGCACCGATGGCATTAAAACCAGTTGCGGTTCCCGCATGCTGGATAATTTCATTGCACCTTATGATGCGACCGTGGTGAAAAAATTCAAGGCCGCCGGCACCATTTTACTCGGTAAAACCAACATGGATGAATTTGCCATGGGCTCGTCCAATGAAAACAGTTATTACGGCCCCGTCAACAATCCCTGGCAACTGGAACACATTCCGGGCGGCTCATCAGGTGGCTCTGCCGCCGCCGTGGCAGCGGGACTTGTCCCCGCCGCAACCGGCACTGACACGGGCGGCTCCATTCGTCAACCCGCCGCCATGTGCGGCATCACCGGCATCAAACCCACCTATGGGCGCGTGTCGCGCTATGGCATGGTCGCCTTTGCCTCAAGCCTGGATCAGGGCGGCCCCATGGCCAAAACAGCCGAAGACAATGCACTACTCCTAAACATCATGGCAGGCTTTGACGAACAAGACTCAACCAGCATCGATCATCCCGTCCCTGACTACACCGCTCACCTGAATGACAGCATCAAAGGAAAACGCATCGGACTCCCTAAAGAATATTTTGCAGCGGGGCTTGAAAGCGATGTCGCCAAAGCCATTGATGCCGCCATCAAGGAATATGAAAAAGCAGGCGCGATCATGGTCGACATCAGTTTGCCCACGACGCATCTCGCCATCCCCGCTTATTATGTGCTTGCGCCGGCTGAGTGCTCATCCAATCTCGCGCGTTATGATGGTGTGCGCTATGGTTATCGCTGCAAAGACCCTATCGATCTAGAAGACTTGTACAAACGCTCGCGCAGTGAAGGGTTTGGCGCCGAAGTGAAACGCCGCATCATGATAGGCACTTATGCCTTATCATCAGGCTACTATGACGCCTACTATTTAAAAGCACAAAAAATTCGTCGCTTGATTTGCCAAGACTTCACCCATGCGTTTAAAACCGTTGATGCCATTCTCTCGCCAACAGCACCGAGCACCGCATTTAAACTGGGCGAAAAGACCAGCGACCCCATCGGCATGTATCTCTCTGATATTTACACCATCGCCGTCAATTTGGCGGGCTTGCCCGCCATGTCATTGCCCGCTGGATTTAGCCGCGGCCTGCCCATTGGCTTGCAATTAATTGGCAAACTGTTTGACGAATCCACCTTATTAAACCTTGCCCATTGCTACCAGCAAGCAACCGACTGGCACACACACATTCCGGAGGCATTTGTATCATGAGCGATATAAACAAAGAATGGGAAGCCGTGATTGGGCTTGAAATACACGCGCAACTGGCGACCAAAAGCAAAATCTTCTCCGGCGCATCCACACAATTTGGCGCAGAACCCAACACACAAGCTTGTGCCATCGACTTGGGCATGCCTGGCGTTTTGCCCGTCTTAAACCAAGAAGCCGTTCAGATGGCTGTCAAATTTGGCCTGGGCGCAGATGCCGCCATCGCGCAAAAATCTGTGTTTGCACGCAAGAATTACTTTTACCCCGACTTACCCAAAGGCTACCAGATCAGCCAATATGAATGGCCCATTGTAGGCCAGGGCCACATGGATATTCTGCTGGAAGACGGCAGCAGCAAACGCATTGGCATTACCCGCGCACACCTTGAAGAAGATGCGGGTAAATCCTTGCATGACGATTTCAGCGGCTTAAGCGGCATTGATTTAAACCGCGCGGGCACACCGTTGCTTGAAATCGTGTCAGAACCAGAGATGACTTCCGCCAAGGAAGCGGTTGCTTACCTGAAAACCATCCACACGTTGGTACGTTATCTGGACATTTGCGATGGCAATATGCAAGAAGGCTCGTTTCGTTGCGATGCCAATGTCTCTGTCCGCCGCAAGGGTGACCCCAAACTGGGCACACGCGCTGAATTAAAAAACATTAACTCTTTCCGCTTTGTGGAGCGCGCCATCAATTATGAAATTGAACGGCAAATTGGTATTCTTGAAAATGGCGGCAGCATCAAACAGGAAACCCGTCTTTATGATTCCAACAAAAATGAAACACGCGCCATGCGCAGCAAAGAAGAAGCCAATGATTACCGCTATTTTCCGGACCCTGATTTATTGCCGTTGGTGTTAACCGATGCCTTCATTGCCGCGATCAAACAAACCTTGCCCGAATTGCCGCAACAAAAACGTCAGCGCTTTATCGACCAATATGGCTTAAGCCCTTACGATGCGAGCATTTTGGTCAGCAGCAAGGAAATGGCCCTTTATTATGAAAACGCGGTTAAAGAATCAGGCGACCAGGCAAAACTGGTCGCCAACTGGGTCATCAGTGAATTATTGGGCTCACTCAATAAGGCAGGCCTTGAGATAGAAGGGAGCCCCATTGCTTCTGCACAACTGGGAAAACTCATTTCACGCATTGCGGATGACACCATTTCAGGCAAAATTGCCAAAACCATTTTTGAAGCCCTTTGGCAGCAAGAAGGCAACGTGGATGAGATCATTCAAAAACGCGGATTAAAGCAAGTCACTGACACCGGCACCATTGACACCTTAATTGATCAAATCATGGAAGCGAATCCACAACACGTGGCCGATTACCGTCGTGGCAAAGACAAATTATTCGGTTTCTTTGTCGGGCAAGCCATGAAAGCCTCGGGCGGCACATTGAACCCCGCGCAACTCAACTTGCTCCTGAAGAAAAAGCTTGCTGGCGACTAGTACATTGATTCGCGGCTTCTCCGGCGTTGTTGCATAAATCAATCTGGAAAAATGGCTACATCGTCCAACATTAATACCCTCTAATTGACGACAGGCCCTAGTATGAAAAGTCGTCTTCCCCTATAATTATTAATCACCTCAAGGGTAAACACACATAAATATGACCAACCCAAGCTTGCAATTAAATGGCTTCGCCTTCTCAGAGCTATTCCATGCAACGGGTTTAAGGCGTTTAGATCAGCAATTCCTGGAACAGTTACAACAAAAGAGCACCGCATTACACACACAACTACTCGCCTATCGCCAAGATGCAAGCAGCCTGACCACCATTGAAACCAGTGAATTATTAATTAGTTGCGCGGTTCACTTAGAGGTGTTTCTCGCCAGATTGTTTCGCATTGAGGAAGCGGTCAGCATCCGTCAAATCCAAACCACCGCGAACAACCCCCTTGCGGTTTTCAAAAAATATTATGTCTTGCGCCGCGCCAAAAAAGAACTCGCACGCATTGACACCTTTCCTGAATGGTCAGCGCTGAATGACTGGCTCAAAACAGCACTGAAAGACACCCCACTGCAATCAGATGATCCTGAATTGGCGACAGCCTTACTTGGCACGCATTATCTGGCCAACCCAGATGCCTACGCCGCCGAAATCGAAAAGCTGGTGCAATGGTGCGCGCGCGCGCTGACCCATGCTGCCGGAAAAGCCTATACACAACACTGGTCTTGCTTCAAACTTCCCACCCGTCTGGACTTCAATCATCTCGTGCAAGCCGAACGCGCGCCCCATGATCCCTGCGGCCGTCTCAAAGCAGCAGACGCACAACTCCGCAAGCGCGATGGCTTCAAACTGACCGACCCGCGCATGAGCGCGCGTGACGTCCAAGATCAAGTCAACTATTGCATTTATTGTCATGATCATGAGGGTGATTTTTGCTCCAAAGGGTTCCCCGTTAAAAAAGGCGACCCCTCACAAGGATTCAAGAAAAACGCACTGGACATCACCCTGACCGGTTGCCCGCTTGAAGAAAAAATTTCTGAAATGCAGTTCCTCAAACGCGATGGCTACACCCTGGCCTCACTCGCCATGATCATGGTAGACAACCCCATGTGTCCTGCGACCGGTCATCGCATTTGTAATGACTGCATGAAATCCTGCATCTACCAAAAGCAGGAACCCGTCAATATTCCGCAAGTTGAAACTCGCGTGTTAACCGATGCGCTCGAACTTCCCTGGGGGGTTGAAATTTATGACTTACTCACACGCTGGAACCCCTTGCGCAGAACTCAATGGTGCATGAAACCGTACAACGGCCTGAAAGTGCTTATTGCCGGAATGGGCCCTGCGGGCTTCACCCTGGCACATCACTTATTACTGGAAGGATTTGCCGTGGTCGGGTTTGATGGTTTAAAAATCGAACCCCTGCCAGAGATGCTCCTGGAAGAACCCATCTACCGTTTCGCCGAGTTGAAAGAAGCATTGGACGAACGTTTAATGGCAGGTTTTGGCGGTGTCGCTGAATATGGCATCACTGTACGCTGGGACAAAAATTTTCTTAAATTAATTTATCTGTCCCTCATGCGTCGTCCAACCTTTCAAGTCTTTGGGGGCGTGCGTTTTGGAGGCACCGTCACCGTTGAAGACGCTTGGAAAATGGGTTTTGACCACTTTGTAGTTGCCGTTGGGGCAGGACTGCCAAAAGCATTGGCCATTCCAGGCAGTCTTGCACCCGGCATGAGACAAGCCAATGACTTTTTAATGGCACTGCAATTAGGTAACGCCGCCAAATCAAGCAGCCTGACCAATTTGCAGGTGCGCCTACCGGCTGTCGTGATCGGCGGCGGCCTCACCGGAGTGGATACGGCCACTGAAATTCAGGCTTATTACATTACCCTAGTAGAAAAAACATTATATCGCTATCAACTCCTTTCAAGCGAATATGGCGAAGACAATTTACAGCAGCAACTGGATCCCGCCGCGCGTGAAATTTTGGCAGAATATTTACGACACGGTGATGCCGTCCGCAGGGAACGCGAACGTGCCGCACAAACCCGCACACCACCTGATTTCATCAAACTGATCCGTGAATGGGGCGGTGTCACCATTGCCTATCGGCGCTCCATGCAAGAATCACCTGCCTACCTCCATAACCATGAAGAACTGCAAAAAGCACTTGAAGAAGGAATCTATTACGCAGAAGGTCTTGAACCGGCCGCTGTCAATTTAAACGAATTTGGCCACGCTAAAACACTGGTCTGTTACAAGCGTTTACGCAATGAGAACAATGAATGGGTCGCCACTCGGGAAGAAATAAGCCTTCCCGCTCGATCCATTCTGATTGCAACCGGCACACAACCGAACACCGCTTATGAATTCGAGCATCACGGCACTTTCAATCGCTTGAATTTACAATATCAACATTATGAAGCCCAAGACGACAAACTAACCATTGCACATGGCGTGGAAAATTGTAAAGACCCTCAATTTGGACCATTCACCTCATACCACAAACAGGATAAACGCGTCAGTTTAATTGGCGATACCCATCCCGTTTTCCACGGCAACGTTGTCAAAGCCATTGCCTCTGGCATGCGCACCTATCCCAAAATTCTGGATTTATTAAGATCGCAACTCGGTCAAACGGGCAACGAAGCGGAATATGCCCAATTTGCAGCCAAGATGGAAACCTTATTCAGTGCGCGTCTGATCTCCCGCACACGCAAAACCCACGATGTCATTGAACTCGTCATTAAAGCACCGCTTGCCGCACAACATTTCAAAGCCGGTCAATTCTATCGTCTCCAGAATTTTGAAACGCTTGCACCCCACATCGATCACACTTTGTTTCAAATGGAACCGCTTGCGCTCATTGCTGCTGATTGCGACCATGCGGCAGGCACCTTGACCTTTCTGGTAAAAGAACATAGCGCGACAGCCAAATTATGCGCCACCTTAAAACCCAATGAACCGGTCTCTCTCATGGGCCCAACCGGTGTGCGCGCCAAAATTCCAAGCGAACAGGAAACCGTCCTCATCATTGGCAATCAGGCTAGCTTTAGTTTCCTCCGCAGCTATGGCAAACAATTACGCAGAGCCGGCAATCAGGTGATTTATCTTGGTTTCTTCAATCACCAGGACGAAGTATTTGATCAGGAACAATTAGAGCAAGCCGCCGACAGGATTATCTGGCTCACCCGTCACGGTCGATGCCTGCCAACGCACCGTGACCAGGACATCAGCCTCAGCGGTCATCATGTCATTCAGACGCTCACTGAATTGGCCCAGCAGAAAGAGATTGCCTTGCCGCTACACAATAGCGATAGAATTTTTTTAATTGGTCAAACCGACTTGTTCAGAGAATTTCAAACCGCACGCGCCACCACTTTAAAACACTGCTTCCCCAAAGACCCCAAAGTATTTGCGGCTGTTTATGGCAACATGCAATGCATGTTGAAAGGCGTCTGCGCGCAATGCCTGCAATGGCAAATCGACCCGGAAACAGGCCTTCGCACGAAAGCGGTTTTTGCTTGCTCCTGGCAAGATCAACCCCTTGAAATAATTGATTTGCCGCACATGGACGCGCGACAAATGCAAAATCGCCTGCTTGATCAATTAAGCCGCTGGTGGGTAGATCACCTTTTCAAACAATACGCTATTGAAAAAATCTGATTTAATCAAAATCGCTGAATCATTAGGTGTTAGGGTAATGGCAACCCTATGATAATTCAGCGATTAGATAGCTGTTCTTTGGGAGCGATACGCCAATCCCCTGTCTTCCCTAGCCTTCATCTTTTCTTCATTTTTATGCGCTATAATAGGGATATCACACACAAAATGAGACATATAATATGTCCACATCTAAGAATAAGTATAAGCCATTGGGAAAGGACTCCGAGCAAAAACCTACCCTGATAAAAAGCTGGCAGGGGCTTGACACTTTTATTAGAAAAGCGAAAGGGCTTGTCTCAAACCTCCATTTGTTCGGCTTAACACACTTCGTCAGCAAATTTGCTGCCAATTTAACCTGGCTAGCCTTGGCTGGGACGCTGGTGACGATTCCTTTTAACCTTTACAAATTGGCTCGAACCGCCCTGTTCTCCAAGAAAAAAATGGATGCTTATCGGGGTGGCAAACTGGCTATGCTCATCGCTGAATTAGGGATTGCCTTCTTGGCGGTGCTTGTGATTGGTGGCGCAATTGCCATTGCCGCGCCCATTTTAATAGTAGCGAGCAGCGCAAAAGCGGTGCTTGAAGGCTTCTGGACAATCGGTAAAACCCTCTTCCAGCGTCACCAGTTAAAACAAACCTTACGCAAACAAGAAGAAGCCTTTCAAGCCAGTACGGATGACAAAAAAAGGCTTCCGCCCGACTATTGGCAGAACAAAAATAAATTACGTGAACTCAACCAGAAACTCGCTAGTAAAACACACATTTTAGTTCAAAGCGCTATCGCCTTAGCAGGGGCTGCCTTACTATTCACGCCTGCGGCCCCTGTTGGCATCATTCTGCTAGTGTCAGTGGCCGCCTATGGCCTAGCTGATGCGGTCAACCTGAATCCCTTACGCTGGTTAGCCCAGGGTTTTCTCGCCATTTTCAAGCGTAACCCTTTGCCAGGGCCTGTGAGTGAACCAGAAAAAGAGAAATTTACCGAAAAATTGGCTCAAGCGGAGAAGCCGTCTGTTTCTGTTAAGGATACTAACACAGCTACCGCGAAAACTGCCGGTGCCTCATCCACTAAAATGATTTACGAAACCACATGCGAAGCCACAACAAAAAACCTGGATGATCAAAAAGAAGCGGCGGCAGAGGGAGAGGAAAAGGCAGCGGCAGAGGATGATGAGGGAGAGGGAGAGAAAAAGGGAGTGGCAGGGGAGGAGGGAGAGGGGGACAAAAAGGGAGAGG
>Ga0155556_150_pt1 | contig 21027 bp, 16 predicted proteins | sample RifCSPhighO2_12_FD_107213 | JGI IMG/M metagenome (GOLD analysis project Ga0155556, IMG submission 107213) | Gammaproteobacteria bacterium RIFCSPHIGHO2_12_FULL_45_12
CCTGGCGCACAATAGGTTCCCGCCTGCGCGGGAATGACACTTCAAGGGGGAATGACACTTCGAATCGTACATTTTAATCAAATCTGATTTTTATAATTTAATAATTCGCAAAATATCGTGAAATGTCTGATCTTATGTTGTAATTTACTTATTTTGGTTTAGCGTTTATTCCACGGATTTTTGGGCGTGACAGTGACTATAATTGATTTGGCTGATGACTCAGGTTGTTCAACGCCTTTAGCCATTCTGTCCATTTCGCTTTTTATTTCCGCATACATTTGTTTGTAGATTATATTTGGCTTAATTTCTACTGATGATCGACCAAAAAAACTATCAGGCGTTCTGTATCTATATTCTTTTTCATATATATTGCTTCGAGACCCTCGAAATCCTTCTTCAACCATATCGACATGTAGTGATCTTGTATACCCTTTGACCTCTACTTCTCGCTTCACCCTGGGTTCTGCTTTAATCGCGTCAACCAATTTTTTGAGTAAAGAAGTATCAAGTTTATCTTGTTCCGCCTCATTCATCGCAACTCCCCTCATAAAGGGGAATCTTTTTTTGTCCCATTTGTATTGAGGATGACGTTTGCTAAAACGTGGTTCGGATAAATTTAATATTTCTACCAATTTCTCAGTTTTTCTAGGCGAAAGAAATTCCCTAGACATACCGCCGAAATAATAAATAGGCGGCTTGATTATGGATGGAAAAGGTAATCTGTCCCACCGTTTCCCAATAAGTTTTCCAATTCCAATTTTTCTCACATCATTTAGGTCGTATCGTTGTTCAGAAATATGTCCGGTGATCTCATCTTTTTTCAATAAAAGGACATAGGATATTAGAGACGGCTTATTATTGATGAATACAAATACGGTATCCGTCTGATCCCTATCCTTATCACTACACGTTTTCTTAAATAGAATATTCTGCATATCTTTATCAGGATAATCCGACATGAGTATCACACCTGAATAAGTATTTTTTTCAGGTACAAGTAGCGATTCACGGTATTTTTTTCCCATCTCAATTTCTTGCTCTAACGGTTTTGCGCGTACTGTGTTGCATCCAAGCAAGGTTACCCTCTTAATAACAGCATGGTCTGCAAGCAAATCAACAATTTGGCTAACACTTTTTTCAGCGATAGATTCAGAACCAATACTGGTATGGCCTAGCAGCACCAAATTGAGGTGACCGTTACCGCCTTGATATTTCATAATATCATCTAGCAATCGATTCAAATTCATGGCGCTTATATGTAATGTTTTTCCTTTTCTTGCAGGCGCATTCGCATAAACGGCGAACGAATCTCTTATTTCACTACAATCATAATGACCATCTCCAGTCACGACGACGTGGACTATGTTTGGTAGCAATTTTTCAAGCACAGCTTGGAGTGGATAATGGGGAGGGAAGTGCTTAATAAAATCATAATCAGTCATTAGGATTTTTTCAGGGTCTAGTGTATCAATCACAAACGATTTATATTGATCGTCAATATGCGCCAGGTTTTTTGGATTCTGTCTAACGACCTCCAAACTAAATTCTCTGTATTGATCGCTGTTAAATGATGCGCCTAAGGTTTTGACAATATAGTCAATCATATCATGGCGTTGCTTGATGCTTTCCGAGCATATTTCAGGATCCCAGCGTTGAGTAGGAATATCTTTTATAAATTCTCCTTTTTTTCGTACGGCAGTTAAGCAAGCTATTTTATATTCCTGTGACGTTAATAAAATACTCTCATCGGAATAAATATGAGCTTTACGATTTCTCAAAATACACTTTAATTCAACCCATTTATCCTGATTGACAAGTTCAGTTAAAATATCATGCCGCATGTCAGACGGGGTGCCTCTAAATAAACTATCGCTAAAATAATCTTTAACTATCGCTCGGATAAGACTCCTGTATTCTTCCTCTGTTAATGAGGTTGTTTGTTTGTAGCATTGAAGGAATGGCATAGCTCGTAAGGCTTGATAAGGAGAGTGAATACCTGCTTTAAACACGCTGTGGCTTAGATACTGCTTTGGTATATATTTAAATGAATTTGTATAATTTGTATTTAGTCGTACTAAAGCATCACAAAATGCATGGGTAAATAATTTTTCAGAAACTCCTTTTAAAAGATCTATATCATCTAATGCAAATGACTGCCATGCTTTGATTACCTCTTTAAATTCATCACGATCCAAAAATGCTTCTGGAACATATACAAGCGCATGAATGTCGCCTTGAGCTGCCTTTAATGATATTTCTTCATTTCGCCTTGATACAGGAATATATTGGATAGCGGTTGGCTTCTGAATGACAGCTTGTAAGTAAATTTTGTTAAATTGCTCATCGGTTAAATTGATGGCTTTATAATCTTCTAAATGTTGTAATGCATCGCCATCTTGTCTAACCCATTCTAAGCAAACATCAAAATCCAGCCTATCTTTTGGGATTAATAATGGTTCTGCAACTTGGCTTAAACTTTTAGAATCTTCATCACCAATACCCATGGCTTTTCTCCGCCCTCGTAACCATCTCATTCTATTGATTTTTATTTATGATTTGTTGTAGTTTTATATCTATATTGTAGCACATTCAAGGGTGGTTAATCGACCCTATTAACACCCTATTAACGCGCGGGTTGCGAAACAGCATCCGGTGCTGGCTCGGCCTCCAGGGTGTCGGCAATTAACAGGTACATGGCGGGCACGACAAACAAGGTGAATAAGGTACCAATTGATATGCCTGTTGCAATGACAAGCCCAATATTATAGCGGCTTAAAGCACCCGCACCGCTTGCGAGAATCAGAGGGATGACACCTAACACCATGGCGGCGGTTGTCATTAAAATAGGACGAAAGCGAACTTGTGCCGCCATTTCAATGGCTTCCCGTTTGTTTTTTCCTTGTAACTGTAAATCATTAGCGAACTGAACAATCAAAATGCCATGTTTACTAATTAATCCAATTAACGTCACCAATCCAACTTCAGAATATATATTAAGACTGGCGCCACCGACATTTAAACTGACAAACAACATGGCGCCACAAATTGACATGGGCACACTAATTAATACAATGAGAGGGTCACGAAAACTTTCAAATAAAGCAGCCAATGCCAGAAAAATGACAATCAACGCAAAAAAGAAGGTTGCTATCAATGAGGATCCTTCTTGAATAAACTGCCTTGATTGCGCCGCGTAATCGATACTGTAACCTTGCGGCAATATTTGATTTGCAATCCTGCTCAAGGTATCAAGTGCCTCGCCCATCGTAATGCCAGGCAAGGCAACGGCTGAAATGGTGGTGGAATTAAGCTGTTGAAAATGATTAATTGATTCAGGTACGATGGTTCGCTTCAACGTTGCCACGGTTCCAAGTGGCACGGCGGTACCTGACCTGGTTTTAACATAATAAGTTAACAGCTTGCTGGCATTGATTCGTTCCTGCCGTACCACTTGGGGAATCACCTGATAAGATCGACCGGCATAATTAAAATAATTAAGATAATTTTCACTTAATGACGCACCCAGAATATTCCCTAAGTCTTGCATGTCAAGACCGAGCTCAGATGCCTTATCTCTGTCTAATTGAACTGTCGTTTGCTGTTGATCAATTTTAAGGTCTGGATCAATGTAAGCAAATATACCACTTTGATAGGCTAGATCCAGCACGTTTTGCAGGACAATATTCAAACGGTTAAAATCATCGGTTGTTTTAATGACAAATTGAATGGGTAATCCACTGCCGCCACCGGGTAAGGAAGGCAATTGAAATGCTGCGATTTTTGCGCCCGCGATGCTATTCAATTTTTTTTGAATAATTGGTTGTAACTCGTTGGTTGTTTTAGTGCGTTTGTCCCACGGGGTAAAAACCATGCCAACCAGACTCGTGTTTAAACCATTCGCACCGTCAATCTGAAATATATGCGCTGTTTCGGTATAGTGTTTGTAAATATTATAAACCTGTTTTGAATATAGCTCGGTTTGTAATAAGGCGGCATTGGCAGCCGCGGTGACTTGGGAAATGATAATACCCTGATCTTCCTGTGGGGCTAATTCAGACCTTGAGGTAATAAATAAAAAATAATTGCTGGATAAGATAATGGCGGCAAAAACAGCGACCACATTTAAAAAATCTAGCGCATGATGCAAAGTATATTGGTATGACTTTTCTAATTTCGAAAATGCCTGATTAAATAAGGTAATAAATTTATTTTTTTCTCCAACAGAAGGTTTTAAAAACCTTGAACACATCATGGGTGACAGTGTCAAAGCAATGACAGCAGAGACAGTCACAGCCCCAGCCAGCGTGAAGGCAAATGACGTAAATAAGGCGCCTGTCAACCCGCCCATAAAACCAATGGGCGCATAGACGGCAATTAAAACAACGGTGATGGCAATAATGGGATTTGCTAATTCCTGCGCGCCAATCAGGGACGCTTGCAGCGGGCTTTTGCCTTCATCCATATGGCGTTCAACGTTTTCAACCACAATGATGGCGTCATCAACCACGAGACCAATGGCCAGCACTAATGCCAGCAACGTTAATAAATTGATAGAATAGCCCAGCACTAACATGACAAAAAAGGTCCCAATAATGGAAAGCGGAATGGCAATGAGTGGAATAATAACGGAACGTAGTGATCCTAAAAAAATAAAAATAACGATTGAAACGATAGCAAATGCCTCAAAAAGGGATTTCATGACTTCCTGAATGGAACTGTCAACGTATTGACTGGCATCATAAACAATATTGGCATTTAATCCTTGTGGTAATTGTGTTTGAATAGATGGAAAAATTTCCTTGATAGCATCAATGACGGTTAACAGATTGGCAGCGGGTGCCACCTGAATACCAATGTATACGGCGGTTCTTCCATCAAAACTAACAGAAGTATTGTAATTTTGCGCCCCCAAATCGACGGTGCTGACGTCTTTTAACCGAACAATGGCGCCATTCTCTGATTTAATAATTAAATTTTTAAATTGATTGGTATCAGTCAATCCCGTATTGGCTGTCAGATTCTCCACAAACATGTTGCCATCGGTTCGCCCAACAGCAGAAATAAAGTCATTGTTAAGCATTGAGGCTGCAATATCCCGAGCCGACAACTGATAGGCTGCCATTTTGATAGGATTTAACCAAGCGCGTATGGCAAATTGCCGATTACCTAAAATTTGCGCCTGTTGAACACCATTGATGGCCTGTAATCTTGGCTGTACCACCCGGATTAAATAATCGGTTATTTTGTTAATCGCTAGGGTATCACTATAAAAGCCTATGTACATGGAATCAATTGTCTGACCAACCGATATGGTCATGACGGGTACTTGGGAGCTTGTAGGCAATTGATTCGTGACGGCAGTAATTTTAGTATTAATGTCGGTCAGGGCTTTCAGTGGGTCATAATTTAATAACAAATTCACATTAATGGTGCTTGTCCCTTGCGTACTGCTTGATGTCATGTAATCAATTCCGCTTGCCTGCGCAATTGAATTTTCGAGTGGTGTTGTAATGAAACCAGCCACAACGGCTGGATCAGCACCCGTATAAGTGGTGGTCACGGTTACCATGGCATTTTGCGTAAAAGGATATTGCATAACAGGCAACAAGCCAATGGAGCGTAATCCTAGCGTTAGAAATAGTAAACTGACAACCGTTGCAAGAACTGGCCGCTTGATAAATAGATCGGTAATCTGCATGGCAACTATCCTTGATGTTGATTCGTGACAGCGGGATCAGGATTATCAGACGGCTGAACTGTATTATTGATCGCAATTCGACTGCCATTTTTTAACTTTAATTGCCCACTGGTGACGATGATGTCACCCTCTTTTATACCTGATAGAATGCTTGCCTGATCACCGCGGGTCAGACCGACTGTGACAAAAATCTGGTGAGCCGTTAAGGTGGATGGTTGGCCCTCTTCTTCCGGGACTCCTTTTACGACATACACAATATCACCATAGGGATTATAGGTCACGGCACTCTGAGGCACGGTAATCAATGAGCGTGGTTTAGCGGTTGTAACGTTGACATTAACAAACATGCCAGGAACCAAAATTTGTTTATGATTTGGAATGGTTGCTTCAATTTCAACATTGCGAGTTGAAATATCCACCATGGGGTCAATGGTGGTAATTTTTCCGCTAAATGTTTTGCCAGGAAAAGCGTCCGTTGTAAAGGTAATGATATCGCCTGTTTTAAGGTGGGGCAGCGTTTGCTGCGGCATATAAAAGTCCATAAAAATCGGGTCAAGATTTTGCAGGGTCACGATGTTATCGCCCGGATTTAAATATTGACCAGGGTTCACTTTGGATATGCCAAGCCGCCCTGAAAACGGCGCTTGAATGGCTAGTTTATCCACAATGGCCTGTTGCTCCGCAACTTGTGCATTGAGACTTTTAAGATTTTGTTCGTCCGTATCAATTTGTTGTTTGCTAACGGCATGCACTCGATATTGCGCTTTATCGCGTGTATAGGTTATTTTTGCCAATTCTGCGTTTGCTTGTAATGCGTGTAATTGAGCAATATTAGAATCTGCATTTTGCTGAATCAATCTGTCTCCCTGTTTTACATAGGAACCTGGTTTAAAATAAATAGTTTGTATCATGCCGGCTAATTGTGCGGTGACATTCACACCTAAGGTTGTTCTCAAGCTTCCGACGACTTGTTGTTGCGGCTGCCAGGTTGAGTAAACCGCTTTTCCTGTTGAAACCGTTACCACGGGATTCCCATGCGATGAAAAATAAAGATTCATTAGAAGATGGCTGATTCCCTTGTAAATAAAAATGCTTCCAAATAACAGGCCGACAACCAGCAGCATGATTCGCATGGGTTTGCTTAATTGCTGGAATTGTTTAATCACTTTTTTCATGTTTTCTCTTTATCCTTTTGATGTGTTTGATTCCACCAGCCGCCGCCTAATGCCTGAAACAGTGCGGCTGTATCGGCATACCGCGCAGCTTGCGCCTGAATGCGTGCTAAACTGGTTTGCTGATATTGTATTTCCGCCGTTAATAAATTGAGATAATCTACACCGCCCAATCGATATTGCGCTTTGGTCAGGACAAAATTCTGATAAGCAGAACGCTCAGACAACTTATTGGCTTTAAAATTTCTGGCATCCGTTTCGATGGCGCGCAAACTATCGGCAACATTTTGAAATGCCTGCAACACTGACTGTCGATAGGCCGCCATTGCTTGGTCGAAGGCCGCGATCGCTGCGCGTCGCGTCGCCCGCAAGGAGCCGCCCTGAAAGATGGGCTGTATTATCTCCCCCCCCCAACTCCAGACCTTGTTGTTGCCCTGAAATAATGAGCCGGGTGTGGATGCTGACCAACCCTCATTAGCCGTCAGATTGAATTTGGGAAACAAATTGGCTGTTGCCACACCAATTTCTGCGCTCGCGGCATGTAATAAGGCTTGCGCTGCGCCTATATCAGGTCGTTGCTTAACTAGATTGGAGGGCATACTGACCGGAATTTTGTCAGGTAAGCGTAATTTTTCCAGATATATTTTAGGCAGTGATTGGCTGGGGTAGTCACCTACCAGTGTTGATAAGGTATGTAAGGCCTGGGACAGCGAGTTTTGCAAGAGCGGCAAGGTGGCACGCGTTTGCTCCAGTAACGTTTGCTGTGATAAGACATTTACCTTTGACACGGCACCCAGTTGATATTGTTGTTGAATAATATTTAACTGCGTTTCCTGGCCATGAATTAATTTTTGGGTAATACGAATTTGTTCTTCCAGTGAAGCAACGCTTATCGCACTGGTTACAATATTTGCCGTTAATGTTAAATGCGCTGCCATTAACTGAAATGCGGCATAATCAACCTGGGCTTTCAATGATTCGAGCTGACGACGGTTGCCGCCAAAAAAATCAAGCGTATAAGAAACATTGACAGTGGCATTAAATAAATTAAAAATACTACTTGACGCTAAATCCCCAATACTGTTTCCTGCAAATCGTTGTCGTTGACCTAATCCCACTGCACCAAAAGCGGGATACATCAAATTGCCAACCTGGGCATGGTAGCTTTCTTCAGACTGCCTGAGTGAAGCCTTGGCAGCCGCTAAATTTGGACTATTTGCTAACCCCGCTTCGACCAGGCGCGTGATCTCGCGGGAATGAAACAAATACCACCAATCGGCAGGAATGCGTTTATTCGTGACAAATTGCTGCGATTTTCCGGCACTGCCCGCGCCTGTCACGCTCACGGTTTTAGGGGGCAAGGGGGTCTCAGTATAACGTTTGGTGATGGGTGCGGCTGGCGCATGAAAATCTGGCCCAAGCATACAGCCTGACAAAAGGGCAGAAACGCCTGAAAAGTATACAAAATGCCTCAATTTTTGAAGAAAATCCATTTATTTCATCATCCTAGAAGCTAATAAACATGCTAGGTCAGATGGGTAAAAATAGCAAGAAACAATCATTTCTTGCCAGGAAGGCTGTACTTATGCAACATTACATTCTGGATTGCTTCGTCGCACAAAACGCTCCTCGCAACGACGATTCTGCTCCAAAAATAATTTATGCAACAACGCTGATTGCGAAAGCATTAAATGTCAGCATTGCCAAAATTACTCGCGGATCAAATGAACTAAAACGCTTACCAGAAGCAACCCTCCCAATCCTGAAAGAATCACTGAGCATGATATGAGCCGCCTCAAACTCAAACAGATTATTTTTCCACTTTTACTCGTCCTGTACGAGATATCCACCTATTTATCCAACGATATGTATTTACCTGCGTTACCGGATATGATGCGTGATTTGCATATTACGACACAGCAAGTGCAATTAACCTTGATGATCTGGTTTGCAGGTCTCGCCTGTACGCCACTTATTTTTGGCGCGCTGTCAGATCGCTTTGGACGTCGTCCGGTTTTATTGCTGGGTGGATTGGTCTATGTCATTGCTAGTGCCGCCTGTGCGCTCGCCACTGACTTTACATTTTTATTATGGGTCCGGTTTATTCAAGGTTGTGCCATCCCAACCATGATGGTGGCGGGCTATGCCAGCATTCATGAATTATATGATCATAAGGAAGCCATCAACATTCTTGCGCTTATGAGTGCCATCACCATTCTCGCTCCTGCGTTTGGGCCACTCTTGGGCGCTATCATTTTGTATGTTGCCAACTGGCGTGATATTTTTTGGGTCATTACCATCTGGTCTTCTCTGACACTGATTTTTTTATTTTATTATATGCCAGAAACACATGCACCCGCTTTACGTCACCCCATCCAGCTACCCGTCTTGTTTAAAAGTTACTGGCGGGTCATTACGAACAAAGCGTATATGCTACAAATGTGTATCTTGGGCTGCCTGTTTGGCGGCTTTATTGTCTGGATTTCTTCAGGCTCGCTACTCGTCATGGAAAGCTTTCATTTTACCGCCATGGAATATGGCCTGTTTCAGATTTTTGTCTTTGCATTTTACTTTATCGGCAATCTATTAGTTGATCCGTTAATGGATACCTTAGGCATTGATCTGTTAATACGTTTGGGGTTAAGCATCGGTATGCTGGGTGCAATTTTCATGTCCGTGTTTGCTGTGCTTTTTCCGCAGAATATTTACCCTTACATTTTGGCACTTTCCTTTTTTTCATTTGGAACCGCGCTATGCTTTGCACCGCTTAATCGCATGATTATTGAAGCGAGTGATGAACCGATGGGGATACGTGTTGCCTTTTTTACGGTGTTCTTAATGCTGGCACTGGCCATTGTCAGTTATATTGGCGCCCATATATACAATGGTACCATCCTTTCCGTCGCACTGATTACCACCCTTTCCATGCTGACCGCCTGTCTATTAAAACGTTTTACACCAAAGTCGCCGCCACAGGATGAGATGGAAGCCATTTCATAGCCACGATCTTTTTGCAAATTATTAAATTATGAAAATCAGATTTGATTAAAATGTACAATTTGAAGTGTCATTCCCGTTTGAAGTGTCATTCCCGTTTGGAGTGTCATTCCCGCGCAGGCGGGAACCCATTTTGAATAGGCGACAGAAGTAAAATTAGAATAGGTTCCCGCCTGCGCGGGAATGACATAGTTAATAGGGAATGACACAGTTAATAGAGAATGACATAGTTAATAGATTTAAAATTAAAAAATTCCCCAAATGATCGTGGAAATGTCAGATGAAAGATAAAGAAATCTGCATTTTTAATACCCCTGAACTCACTGATATGTTTCTAATTCAGGCGGTTGAGTAAGCATGTGCGCCTGCGCCAACCAGCTTACCCTGATTGACTATCAAATATTCCTCACGAATGGGCCGTCCTTCAAACCAGCATTCCAGTATCTCTCTTGTACCGGCTGCATAACGTGCTTGAGCAGACAAGCTTGTCCCTGACACATGGGGTGTCATGCCATGCCTTGGCATGGTACGCCAGGGATGATCCGCGGGGGCTGGCTGTGGGTACCATACATCCCCTGCGTAACCCGCTAATTGGCCGCTTTGGCATGCGCGCACAATGGCTTCATCCTCACAAATCTTGCCGCGTGCCGTATTAATTAAATAAGCACCACGCTTCATTTTTTGTAATAATGAGTCATTAAATAAATGTTCCGTTTCAGCATGCAGGGGGACATTGATCGTGACGACATCACACGTTGGCAGCATGGACGGCAGGTCAGCGTGATAAGTCAGCCCGAGTTCCCGCTCAACGGCTTCAGGTAAACGATGACGATCCGTATAATGCAGCTTAACATCAAATGCCTTAAGACGCTTCATGACAGCCATGCCAATACGACCTGCGCCCAGCGAACCGACCACCATTCCTTCCAAATCATAAGAATTTTTAACGCAATCGGCAATATTCCACCCGCCTTGCACGACATATTGATAAGAAGGAATGTAATGACGCACCAGCGACAGCATTAACATCACTACATGTTCAGACACACTGATACTGTTGGAATAAGTGACTTCAGCGACCGTGATATGGTGCTTGATGGCTGCCTGCAAATTCACATGATCCGAGCCAATGCCTGCTGTAATGGCAAGTTTTAAGCGTTTCGCCTTTGCGATTCGTTCGGGTGTTAAATAGGCAGGCCAAAATGGTTGCGATATCACGATATCGGCCGCAGGCAGAGCTCTTTCAAAGACTGAATCAGGGCCCTCTTTATCCGAGGTGACGGTGAAAGTGTGTCCAAGGGTGGTCAGATAAGGTCTTAATCCAAGCTCACCACTCACGCTTCCCAAAAGCTGTCCGGGTATAAAATCCACGGCACGTGGTTGAGGTAAGGTTTGCCCATCTGGGTAACGCTTGATATCAGGTAAGGTATCACGTAAAAATGAATCCGGGTAACCGGTAACTGGATCATCATATAAAACACAAAGAATATTCGCCATCAATAACTCCTTTAAGATTATGCACACCTTGAAAATAAATTATCTGCTCATTGGAAGCTCAATTGCTACTCTTCCAGCGATATATCGCACTAACGGGTTATAACGCCCCCCACTTTCTCAGTCATCGCTTGCGTGATTGAACCCGTTGCCGTTGACGCCAAAACGATACCAAGCCCTTGGTTTGCTGCTGCATAAGCAAATATGCCAATATTAGACAGATTACCGACAGCCTTAAAACCGGCACCTGTCTTACGCCATGTTTTAGCTTCTAGGATGGCGGCCATTTGTTTTGATAAAAAAGAAATCGTGCTTAATGTTTTTTCCACCATAAACAAAGTGCCGGTCTCAACGGCTGCTTGATACATTGCATTAAAACAATCACCCGTTTTTTGCAATTCATCATATTTGCTCCACTTCATGCCAAATAAGGTGCCGTAATAAAAACATTGCGTTAACGTGTTTGCCATGCACGCTGGCATTCCGTTTTGCACGGCAACGTTAACAAGGACATTTGTTGCACCACGAATCAACCCATGATTTGCCGCGCTCATGATCGTGCCAATGGAATCATCCGGATGACTCAAGTCATCCTTTCCAGTCACGTCCCATGGCAGGAATTGGGGATAATCATGACCCAATTTTTTTACTTCTTCGGACTTCAAAAAAGCATTAGGCAGAACATGATGATACTCCCCTATCACATAAGGAACACCTGTTTGATTAGCAACAGACATAATTTCATGAAAACTATGAAAACCACCGCCGGTTAAAATCCCAATATTAGAACTGACATATTCCTTTAATTCTTCCGAATTTAATTTTGTAACAATTCTTGCTTGTAAAATGGCAGACCCAATGTGACCGGATGGCCCAGCAACAAAAGGGAGATGATATGTATCAAGTGCTTTAACCCATGGATTCGCTGCATTTGGTGCAAAAACACCTATTACATTTTGATGTAATTCAGTTTCACCTAGGCCAACACATTTTATCTGATCTGCAATGCCCACTGTCGTGGTCAACTCCCCACCTTGTGGATTCACTTTAATGCGAATATGATTAAAAAGTTCATTGCTAAATAAGACACGAATTAACCTGTCCTTCTCAGCGCGCCAATCAGGGTCGTCCGATTGATACGCCAGTTTGTCAAAAATGGATTGCATGAAAATATGATGAATATGCAAAATTCTCGGCAAATTAATGTGAGTCTTTTCAGATAAGGCATTAATAAGCGTTTGAATAAAATGAGACTGCGAAGGACAAAAATTGATAACTCCGCCCAGCTTGCCAAAATGAGTATCGGTATAAAGCTGCTGAATCACCTCATCCGTTACAATGGTTTTTGACTGCAGCAATTTTTCATTAACGGGATGCGTTAATAGGTCAATGATACTTAAGGAAACCTTATGTATTGACCGCATAAAGTAGCCAGGATTTTCTAAAATCAAACTCGCCAATCTGGATTCAAAACAGATTCGTTGTTCACGTGACGTTAACATGCCATTCCTCTATGCGTTTAAATTTAATTATTATTTTTAGTCAAGAAAGCTCTGTTACCAAAAAGCCATGTCAGGCAAATTGATCTCTATTATTCTAAGTGAGATTTGCCTATATTACAATCAAAAATCACATGATCGCTAAAAAACTTTCCTCAAACCGATTATGCGGCACTCATCCTATTAACCGGCAGAGACGTTTCCTCAGCGCATAAACAGGTTAATAAATCCGTTAACAATTGACTAAAGGTTTCACTCATGATGATGAAATCCGCGTCAAATCGTTGCTGTTTCGTTTCGGCTTCCATTTCATTCATCTGAGCAACCAGCTCTTCCTGACATTTAAGGGAACGCAAAGTAAAATTATCTTGCAATACAAAACTGATTCTATCTTGCCAGCAGAGTCCTAATTGTGTGACTTCACATCCATCACCAATCAGTGTTTGAATGCCTGGCGCAAATAAATCCTGATGTTGACAACGGATCACGCGTGACACTTGATCAGGATCCATCAACACACCCGAGGTTTCCACTGAAAAATGGGCCGGATAATCCTGGTTTTTTAACCAGCGTGTCATTTTGTGCGAGAGGTCAAGCACAGAAACTGGAGACACTTCCAGTTGCGTTGCTTTCACCAGCATGGAAATAAACTGCTCATATTTTTTGACGTTGGTGGTGCTGACTACCAGCCATTTTTTGGCTGTGTCAATGTAGGCATAAAGACGCGTAAAACGTGAAAAAGCGCGGGGCAATAATGTCATGTATAATTCATCTTTATAAGTATTTTTTTCAGACTGCCGCAACCGTCTGTCTTCTGCCTGTTCCATTTTTTTAATTTTTTCTTTTAATTCCTGCCGCACCACACTGGCGGGTAAAATTTTATCTTCTATTTGCAAGCAAAACATCATGCGGCCATTGAAGGTTCGCACCAATGACGCGCCCTCTTCATCCACCGGCGAGACAAACCCCATGCTAAACGGCATGGAGGGAGGACACGGTGTGAAAGCAAGCGCCTGCAACTGTTCCATTAATTTTTCTGGCGAGGTTGGCACCTGATTTGATAAATGAAAAACTTGTAACTGTTTAAACCACATAGTTAATTCCTTGGCCGGCATAAAGTTGCGATAATATAGCTGATAATCCTCGTCTTAATCTAGCCATTTTAATCCCTCTAAAAAGTGGCTTTTCCTTGACTAAACCCCCACATACTCGCTACACTTCTCCCATTAAAATCTTGAATTGACCCTATCAGGGTGAGCGCGTTGCTAATCTGACGTGAATTTTTTCCTAGCAAATCGAGTCATGAAATGAAGTCATCATGTCCCATTTAATCAAATCACAAGAACTCATTGAAAAAATGCGCGTTTCAGCGCGCCTTGCCGTCAGCGTCCTTGAAATGATTGAGCCGCACGTCAAACCAGGCGTTACCACCAATGAGCTGAATGATATTTGCCATCGCTATATGGTTCATGAACTAAAGTGCGTGCCTGCACCACTCGGCTATCATGGGTTCCCCAAATCCATTTGCACCTCATTAAACCGGGTGGTCTGTCATGGCATCCCTGACGACAAACCCCTTAAAAGCGGAGACATCTTGAACATTGACATTTCGCTTTCCAAAGACGGTGCTTATGCCGACACGTGCAAAATGTTTTTGGTAGGTGAATGCAGCATTCAGTCAAAGCGCATTGTGAAATGCGCCCAAGAAGCCATTTACGCTGCCATCGCCATCGTTAAACCTGGCATCAGCTTACGAGACATTGGCCGCGCTATTTCCATTAAAGCACGCGAATATGGCTATTCCATCGTCAGGGATTTTTGCGGCCATGGCATTGGCGAATCACTGCACGAAGCCCCCCAGGTATTGCACTATGACAGCCGAGACAGTGAACACTTCATTTTACAAGCGGGCATGACCTTCACCATTGAACCTATGATTAATGTTGGCCGCAAAGAAGTGTCTGTCCTTAAGGATGGCTGGACCGTTGTCACAAAAGATCACTCATTGTCTGCCCAGTATGAACACACCCTGTTGGTGACTGAAACAGGGTTTGATATTTTAACCTTAAGAAAAGAAGAATCCCTAACAGACATCATGGCGCACATTGCATAACATCCCGCCAAGCAGCATTGGCCACATGACATAGCGTCTGATTTATTATTATCGTTGGGCTTGGCTTGCTAGAAGATCCTTCGCTCTGCTCAGGATGACGCCGGTGAAATGTCAACAGCCCCTAATATTTTTTTATGATTATTTTGGTACCCTGAAAATGATTACTTGCCTGTGGTTTCTCCACAAATTGATAGCGCAGCCATTTGGCATCCGCAATATGAATTCGCACGCAGCCATGACTAATATTCGAAAATTGAATATTGGTAGCGCCATGCAATGCCTCGCCCTCATTAAAATACATACAATAAGGCATGGCGGCACCACCACCTGGCGATGGGTAAGTACGTGACATGCAATATTGATTTCCTAATGAATAAATCCTAAAAGCACCCACCGTGGTTCGGCAAGATGTATTTTTACCTTGGCAACGAGTGGCACCGGCTGTCGCAATTCCCCAACGCACCATTTTCCCATTTGGCTGATAAGCCGCCCAGACATTTTGTGCAGGATCCACAATAATCACTTTTTCATGAAGTGGGTGGATATAGTCGGGTAAGGGCGCGCCTTGCGTGTCAAAAGGAGAACCGCTAATCTCAATCGTTTGACCATTCGCCGTCATTGCACAGACAAATCCAAACGACAACCCAATACCCATGATCTTCTTCACCCAACAAGGCATATGGCACTCCGCATACGACTCTCTTCATTTAATTATACACGCATCAGGGTTGACAAATATGACTCTGTACCTGAATAAAAACTGTCCTGTACAGAACAAATATTAACCGAAACCTTTCCCTGACGATGAAATAACAGTATGATCGCTTTTCGACAAGGTAACGCCCACCAGATTGAGCAATATTAAGGCAATATAGCTGCATCAGAATTAAATTGACCCCACCCATTCGAGGTAACCTATGTGCGCCAAAAAAGTGATAAAAACCGGACAAATTGCTCACCCATTTTTAAAACACCTCATTGATCACAGCCTAAACCTGTCGCAACAAAATCTGACAGATCAAGACATGCCTGAGATTACGCGCTTTCTACTGGATCACCCCAACATTCGCTCCCTCGATCTCTCCCTGAATCATATCGGGGATCAGGGCTTAGCTGATTTCACGGAACGCAATTTAGTGATTGTACAAGTCAATTTTGAAGGGAATAATATCAGCGATAAAGGGCTTGCCATGTTTGCTTACATTAACCATATCATTACAGAAGTCAACTTTGCTCGCAATCGCATTTCTAAAAAAGGAATTGCGGCGTTTACCGCGAAAAATGCCGTTTGTTATGCCTCTTATTTTTCGCCTTACCAATGTCATTAAAGAACCCATGTGGGAACAAATTGTTCGGCTTGTCGTAATCGCTGACGATTTTCTAAATAATTTGTATCATGCTTTGCAACCAAGCGCCAAAAGCCGATTGAATGATTAAGATGTCTGGTATGACAGAGCTCATGAATCATCACATGATGAGCCAAATCCAATGGAAGGAATATTAATTTATAATTTAAATGAATGGCTTTTGCTGAACTACAACTCCCCCATAGCGTTTTCTGATCTCGAACGGCCAAACTTGAAAACGGCAACGCGATCGTCTTACTTAAATGAATTAATTGATCTCGCAAAAAAATGTTGGCTTTCTTTTTCAACCATAATGTCAATCGCTTGCGGCAAACGCCATCGGCCGGAATCATCCCGACTAATACCAGCTCATGTAAGGAACGTTCGATGATTTCAAGACGCGAACGACATGGCATATAGATAATTTTCCATTGCTCCTTCATGGCGGGCAAATCAATTCTGTCTGGCAATTTCTCAGGCAATCTAGCTGCCAGATCCACTAACTGGTTGATGATCCATTCTTTATTGTCATCTAAAATGCCAGGTATCTGCTTAACATTAAATGTTGGTGGAACTGTAATTTCCAGACCATGAGGACGCCTTGCACGGAGCTTCACACTGCGCGCAAGACGATGACGTTTGATTTTATAGGCTGGCGGCCATTCAATCGCTGGATGGCTTGGTAGGCTCGTCATGGCTGAATGCTCGTAAATTATCAAGGGTCAGCAAATCCAAGTGTTCGTCAATTAATCTGAATTGCTTTAATAAAACGGCATGTTCTTTTTTATCAAGAATTCTTTCAATGGCGGGAAAAATATAGCTCTCTTCTTTGGCAAGATGATTCAAATGAAAAAGCTTAATTTCCGTCAGAATGGCAACGAGCGCATTCTCTGATTGCGGCGTTTTACTCATGTAATGAGTTAATTGAACTTCCAATTCATGCAATAAGTCATGTCCGAGCTGATGTTCATGCTGTAAATCATTTAGCACATAGTTTGTGGGATGACCCTCCCCATGTGTTAAGAGGGGAAATAATAGTTGTTCTTTTTTATAATGGCAATGATCGAGGAAGTGCAACAAAAATTCATTGATACATTTCAAATCATCCACATGAATCTTTTTGCCCGCTTCAATTAACTCAATATATTCATGAATGGAGGCAACCACTTTCCGAACCAGTTGATGTTCCTTTGATAAAATATTGGCAATTTCACAATTTTGATAGTCTGCCTTCAATGCCGCATCAAGGGGGGCTCCCAACGTCCATGCTGGCGCGTCACTGGTGGGAAAGGTTTCTTTAGAGGCTTCATCTATCGAATCATAAGCAAGCTTTGATTCAGTGGTTGAATCAATGGGTTCCTTTTTTTTCATATCAACTCCCTGCTGCATTCGTTTGGCAGCTTGAAATTTTCGTTTCAAGCGATTTTGATAATTGTAACATCCTGTCTTCCACCACGGCTGACCGGTTTACAAAATCATGTGTCATCTTAAATATTAAATTACTGCCCGTTTTTTGAAAAATAAATGGAAAAATGCCATGTAAGATGCAGGCCAACCCACACCCTAACAATTGAAAACCAAATTTCCAGGCAAAATAAAAATGGTGAAAGTAACTTTCATTCAAGCTATCTGGGTGTTCCGTAAAAATGTTTTTCATTAAGTCACTCCTTGTTAAGACTGATCCAGTCCAAAAGCATACCTCAAAACTATTCCGCCAGCTATGAATCCCGACGCGCATTCTGGCGCGTCTCTAATTCATGCCAGGCTTGATAAGCCGCCTCAAGTGCCGCCTCAATCTCCTTGATTCGCCCAAGCACCGCCTGAATGGACGCCTCACTGCCCTTATAAAACGAAGCCTCCGCCATCTCAAGCTGTCTATCAGCAAGCTCACTCTCCAAACGCTCAATTTCAACAGGCAATGCCGTTAACGTTTGTTGCTCCTTAAAGCTTAATCCTCTTAACTGACGAGCAGTACTTTTAACTACTTTTGCTGTGCGCGTGATCGCAACCGGCGCCCCCTTCACTTCTCGCAAGGCATCCTGATACCCACCCATGTATTCGCTTATTTTTCCCTGACCCTCAAAAACAAGCGTGCTGGTCACCACATTATCCACAAAGGCTCGATCATGACTCACCAGCAATAAAGTGCCTTGGTAATCCGTTAATAACTCTTCCAGTAATTCAAGTGTCTCAATATCAAGATCATTCGTGGGCTCATCCATGACTAATAAATTGGCTGGCTGGCTAAATAATCTTGCCAATAACAAACGATTACATTCTCCGCCAGACAGTGCCTTCACGGGGGTCATGGCACGTTCAGGGGTAAATAGAAAATCACCAAGATAGCTAATAATATGACGTTTTTTATCCCCCACCTCAATAAAGTCACGACCTTCAGCCACATTTTCCATCACGGTTTTATCTAAATCAAGCGCCATCCGTAACTGATCAAAATACGCAATTTGCAGCTTTGTTCCTCGTGTGACGGTGCCTTGATCAGGAAGCACATTTCCTAATAAAATATTTAACAAGGTACTTTTACCCACACCATTAGGACCAATGAGGGCAATTTTGTCGCCGCGTATCACCCGTAATGAAAAATCCCGAATCACCGGTTTATCAGAAAAAGCATGGGACACCTGTGTCAGCTCTGCCACCAATTGCCCAGATTTCTCGCCTGTCGTCACATTAAAATTTGCCTTTCCTTGCATTTCACGACGTGCTGCGCGTTGTTCGCGCATGGCTTCCAGAGCGCGAACTCGCCCCTCATTACGCGTACGCCGTGCCTTTATCCCCTGCCTGATCCAGGTTTCTTCAATCGCCAGTTTCTTGTCAAAATCGGCATGCTGTTTCTGCTCCGCGTGCAACATTTCTTCTTTTCTTAATAAGAAATTCTGATAGTCCCCTGGCCAGGAAGTCAGTTGGCCGCGATCAAGCTCCACAATCCGGGTAGCCAAACGTTGTAATAAGGCTCTATCATGCGTAATAAACAATAATCCTGTCTGACATGCCATCAACTGATCTTCAAGCCATTGAATGGCATTGATATCCAAATGGTTGGTCGGTTCATCCAGTAACAATAACTCGGGTGATGCGACCAGCGCTTTTGCCAACGCGGCACGTCGCTGCCAGCCGCCTGACAATTGGGACAACAAAAGATCCGCATTTAAGTCAAGCCTAGTTAAGATATTTTTCATGTGATGATCAAATTGCCATGCGCCCATCACGTCCATTTTATGTTGTAATTTTTCGAGCGACACTAAATCTTTTTCTTCATAGTTTGACTCAAGCTTATGCGTTAACGCATGATAATCGGCTAATAATTTTCCGGTATCAGCCAACCCTTCTGAAATAAATTCATAGACCGTCATCGCCGTATTTTGTGGCAATTCCTGGGTCAATCGTGCGAGTCGTAACGCAGGTTTACGCCATACTTGGCCTGAATCTGGCAAAATTGTGCCTTCGATGATTTTTAGCAAGGAAGACTTGCCCGCTCCGTTTCTGCCAATCAGGCAAACTCGTTCGCCGGCGCTGATTTGAAATTTAATGCCATCCAATAAGGGTTGCAACCCATATGCCAACGATACATTATCTAATGTCACTAAATGACTCATGTTAAATTATCTCGCTCCACACAGCATGTTAACCAGCTTTCTTCTGTCGCGATCAGTAATTTTTTCAGGCTTGCCTGTTGGGCCAGCGTCTCTTGTAATCGCGGCTTTTGATCATCGTCATATAATGCCGCGTCCCGCAACAATGTCTCCACTTTATCAAGCTGATGCTCCAAATCGCTCAATTCAGTCTCCAGTTTTTTTATTTTTTGTAATAAAGGACGGCGCAATTCCCGAATCCTTGCGTCTTGTTGTCGCTGCTCCTTTTTCGATAATTCGGACTTCACTTTTTGACCCGAAGCGGGTTTTGCTTGTTGCTTACGATAATCCAGTAACCACTTTTCATAGTCGGTCACATCACCGTCAAATTCCTGCAATTGCCCATCAACCACCAATAATATTGTATCGGTTGTGGTACGAACCAAAAATCGATCATGCGAAACCAGCAACATGGCGCCGCCGTAGGCTTGCAAGGCCAAGCTCAATGCAAGGCGCATTTCCAGATCCAAGTGATTGGTTGGCTCATCCAATAAGAGCAAATTAGGCTGCTGCCAAACAATCATCGCCAGTGCTAATCTTGACTTCTCACCGCCCGAAAAATTTTTGATCGGCTCAAAAACACGCTCACCTGCAAAATCAAACCCCCCCAAAAAATTTCTGATATCCTGTTCCGGTGTTTTTTCCGCCAGGCGACGCAAATGAATGAAAGGTGTATCGGTCAACTGCAACTGATCCACCTGATGTTGCGCAAAATAGCCAATCTTCAAACCGGAGCCTGCCGTGCGACTGCCAAGCTGTACCGATAGTGCATTAGCCATTAATTTAATTAAGGTCGATTTACCCGCACCATTTGGCCCCAGAATGGCAATTCGCTCTTTAGGCGCAATGGTCAAATTAATATTCGACAAAATGGTTCGATCGCCGTAAGCAACCGCAGCCCGATCAAGACAAATCAGCGGATTAGGACAGGCGGAAGGTTCCTTGAAACTAAATTGAAACGCCGAATCAGCCTGAACGGCACATACCACATCCATCCGTTCAATGGCCTTCAAGCGACTTTGTGCCTGACGTGCTTTCGAGGCACTGACACGAAACCT
>Ga0155556_142_pt1 | contig 20571 bp, 22 predicted proteins | sample RifCSPhighO2_12_FD_107213 | JGI IMG/M metagenome (GOLD analysis project Ga0155556, IMG submission 107213) | Gammaproteobacteria bacterium RIFCSPHIGHO2_12_FULL_45_12
CAGGCGGGAACCCATTTTGAATAGGCGACAGAAGTTAAATTAGAAATAGGTTCCCGCCTGCGCGGGAATGACAGAGTTAATAGATTTAAAATTAAAAAATTTCCAAAAAGATCGTGGAAATGTCAGTTATATTGCATACATTCTAGATTGCTTCGTCGCACAAAACGCTCGCAATGACGATTCTGTTTAAAAAATAATTTATCCAACAAGGCCGTGATAAGTCCCTAAATTGCCTGTTTTTGTTTTGGCGAATGACCGCATAATACAATTTGATTAATATACTGATTGTCTAGGACGCTAGCGGCTTTCTTAAGAAATGCCTGATTTCTGCAGGCGATAATGAGGTGAGGTAATTTAATGTAATTGTTTTCGCCATAATTTTTTTCGATAGTATCTTGCGTATTTTGGTTAAGGTAGCGTGTTGGGTCCCCTTTTCCGAAACTTAAAAAGTGATTAGAGATCGCTGATTGATATTCCTGTGTCATGCCATCTGTCTTTGCCTTGAATTTATCTAAAATATCATGGTAGCCATAATGACTTAAGATTTTTTCAATGCCGTGATATTTTAAAAATGCCAAGTGCTGATTTTGGAAGTGTGACTCCCACTTGCCTGTTCCTCCTTGCCAAAAGTTTTCAGTTGTTGCGCCAGGAAGTGCCCTGAAGCTTACTTGTGACCATATTCTATTGGCGGCTTTGCTAGTGTTTTTCTTGCCAAGCTTTCGCATAATTTTTCTTATTTGGCTAACAGGATGCATGATGAGATCTTCATATTTTATCATGCTGGCATCGTGAGCGGTGAACTTTTGCAAATCTTTTAATGTTTCGAGTGTCGCTATAGCCTCTCTGGCAAAATATTGATCGGCCACAAGCTCGGTATTGTCTTTAGTCGATACGTTTTTCTTCAGTACAGATATGATGGTATCTAATGGGTTGCGAATAACCATGAACACCTTGAATTGACGTAAGTTTAATTCGTTCAGTTGTTGCTGGGTAGGCATTTTATGGTAACCATAGTTGCTATGGACAATGTGATCGCGCGTATGAAAGGAAAAGACACCCGCTTTTTCTTCTTCATCCGTCAAGAAACTAAAGTGTGATGTGCCAAGCTGCCATGGAGAGCCATGTATTCTTTTGCCATCGGCCTGATAGATGGCATCATTGATAACCTGATAAATAATTTGTTGGTATTCATAAGCTAATTTTTCAAAATAGTCATTAAGATTAGGGGTTTTATGTTTAAAGAGTTTTGCTTTTAAATGTTGCCATATTGTATGCCATCTATTTTTTTGTAATATTAAGCGAAAAATGTGACTGTATAGCGTGTTCCCTGAGCCAGGTAAACCAAATGTGGCCATTTTCATGGGGAACGTTAAGTGTAAAACATCTATCAGTGAAGAGGGGTGGTGTAATGTGTTTTGTAAGGTGTACTTCGACGTAATTTCGTCAATCATAGCTTTGAACTGACGAGTGCTTTCAAAGGTGATAGCGGGAAGGTTGGAACTGAAGTCGTGTTGTGAAGCAATGATAATGGGTGTATCATGATGTTCGTCAAGTTCACCTAGTAAGTCAGGATGAATGACAGGTTTGCGACAAAATGACTTTCCGCTAATCTTGTCAACGAATGCAACGACATTGACAGTGGTGTTCTCTAGGCATATATGCAAACTTTCCGCAAAACGATTGCATCCCCAAATTAAAATATTCAATTGATTCTCCAACGTTTTACCCTATCGATGGGTTGAATTTCATTTTCTAGTTATGGTGGTTTATTCATCGCCTTCTTATTTAAAGTAAGGTGACCCTTTTTTCCTGGACGGCTATAGTTGATCTGAGTTTAGCTCATGATAACAGTGGCCTAGTTCGAATAATATTTTAAGTCTGCCTGTGCCCCTATATTCAACAGTCATTTTTTGGTATTGTGAAAGTGGTAGTAAGCGAATATCGATGGACACGCGTGTGTGTTCTTTTAACGGTTCGCCGCTATGTATGCATCTCGAATCAAAAAGAAACATTTCGCCAAGGTTGGCTTCAACGGCATGAGCAACGGATTCGCAATGAGCTGAGAAACTTCGGTCATGGGTGGCACTTCCAACAAATTCAGCAAAATCATAATTAAACTTATTTAGTTCGGTTTTGGATTCATCAACCGACATAATGCTAAATCCATGACCGCCTAGTTTTGGCGTTAATGGGATCCATATATTAAATTCTTCAGGTGGATGGCCATAGAAGATGTCTGAGTGGTAGCGTGGATAGAGGTTTGCATTGATTGCTTTGGGGCAATGAAGCCTTATGGTGGGTGTTGCCTGAAATAGAAAAGGTTCTTTGACAATTTCGTTTCGCAAAAAACGAATAAACTGATGATATACTTTTTTGAAGTGATCATCAGTTTGGTAGAAGTATGAACTTAATTTGTTGACTCCATGTGTGAAGTCATAGGCGGTGAGTTCATCGCCAATATATTGGTGCATTGATTCAAGCGAAACAATGGTTGGTAAAATGTTTTTTTCCGTCACTAGCCGATTAATTTCGGCCTGAAATTGCAGTGCGTGTTCTTTGCATGAAAGGTTGACTTCATCTGCGTTAAATAAGGTTTGAAAATAGCTTTTTTGGGCATAGGTTTCTTTGGCGTGCGCTCTTCTTTCTTCGGCGTTTAAGCATTCTAATTTAACTTTTTTGTGTTGAAGTGTTGAGGTATCCATAAGTTAGGTTCTCTAAGAAGTTGTTTGACTTGGCATAGTTTACACGTTCGCTCCTGATGTGAATCGCTGTACTCACATTTTATTCGTGTGTCTGGGGTGTCATTTTATAGCTCTATTGCTTCTCGCTGGGCGTAGTTCCCAGGTCTGTAACTTTCGCCTTCCCTGATATATGTGTTGAGTAACACATGGCGCCATTCGTTGCTCGTGTTGGGGTTTGAGCCGTGAACCACATGCCCGTGAATAAATAACACAGCGCCCTTCGGAACAGTGGCGTTGATGGGCTTATATTGAGTGGGAACAATGCTTTCTTCATTATTTGCGTTGGGATCTTGCGACGCTGCGGGTCCGATATCGAGTTTTCTCACGGGGAGTAAACCCTCTTTGTGCGATCTAGGGTAAACAATTAAACCGCCTTTTTGAGTGTGGGTATCTGTCAAAGCGACCCACGCTGAGGCAAAGGCACCGACAGATGCCTGAACGAAAAAATTATCCTGATGAAGTGAAAACCCTCTTGTGCCAGGTTGGCAGTAAAAGTATTCAGTTTGCAAGCCCATGGCTTTTCCATCTACCAGTAGATTCATGATGTTAGTGATGGTGCGGTTCTGCATTGCTTCCAGATAGATGGGATTTTGGCGGTGCGGCATCATTTGTGGCCTAAAGCTGCCATTCAAAGCGTTTTCTAATGTTTGCGAAGCATGAATGTAGCGTTGACATTCAATATCGTTTAAAACGCCATACTCAATGTGAAACCCTAGTTCATTAAAATGCTGGAGAGCCTCTTTGGGGTTGGTTGCGAATGAGGGTGTATCGGTTGATTGACTTTGCATGATGGCCTCCATGTTTCCTGTCGTTTGTCACTAATTATGCACTGCTACCGTCGAGAGTATATTACTGCAGTGTTGACCGAGCAAGAATTAATATGCTGCAGCAGCGGTGCCCGCTGAAATCACTTACAAATATACAATTGGACATTGGACAAATAAAAACAAATCTTATCCAAATCGCTGAAAAGAATATCTCATCGACCTCGCAATAGCCAAGTAAAATTTGCACACATTTTCAGTCTATGAGGTATTATAGATCACTGGAGCAGTGTTTTGTCCTTTAAAAACAATTTTATAGCGCTGCCGCTTAACTTGAATATCCCCCTGTCTTCTTCCTTGCGGATTACTCTTTTTGGGTGGTCAACCATAATCGGGTGTGGATATAATTTGACCTAATCTTGTCAAAAGTCCAATAATATCAAATTGTTATTTAAACTGGTATTATTACTTTTATTCTAAAATTTTGATAATACAGGGGGGTTGAAAGTGTACCTGTTTTATAGTACACTTGAAAGTATGAAAAACGAACAAAAAGAACGTAATGAATATGTAGCCTTTGAAGGGGGAAAATTCACCATTGAATGGTACTTCGATAAGAAGGGCAAAAGTATTTCCTTGGATTATTTCGAATCATTAGATGAAGCAGAGCAGGCTAAACTGTTTGAGTTAATGAAGCTTATGGGTAATACCGGAGTTATTAAGAATGAAACAAAATTCAGGAACGAGGGCGACAAGGTTTATGCCTTCAAACCGCAACCACATAGGTTCTTATGCTTTTTCGTCGAAGGGCAAAAAATTATTGTGACGAATGGTTTTCACAAGAAGACAGACAAGCTTCCAACGAACGAGAAGGAAAGGGCATTAAGACTTAAAAATGATTACGAGGTAAGAGTTAAACGAGGTGACTACTATGAATAAGCCATTATCTACATTTGAAAGAAAAATGAAAAACCCCAAATTCAAAAAAGTTTTTGAAGCAGGGTACAGGAAATTACTTTTTTCTGAATTAATGATCTCCATTATGGAAGGCGATGATGTATCAATCAGAAACCTAGCAAAGGAAGCTGATATTTCAAAATCAGTAATTCAAAACCTACGCTCAGGAAAGCAGCATGATATCAATGTAAGCAACTTAATAAAGATTGCCCATGCTTTTGGATATGAGGTTATTCTTGAGAAAGGGGATGAGCGCTTAATGCTTGAAGAGACTACCGCCAAAGATTCAAAGAAGCAGTTAAGCGTAGTAGTTGCTGCTTAGATGCTCACACAACAAAGACACTTATCGACGAGCCACACAGAGATTTGACAATGAAAACGCCATACTCAATGTGAAACCCTAGTTCATTAAAATGCTGGAGAGCCTCTTTGGGGTTGGTTGCGAATGAGGGTGTATCGGTTGATTGACTTTGCATGATGGCCTCCAAGTTTCCTGTCGTTCGTCACTAATGTGCACTTCTACCGTCGAGAGTATATTACTGCGGCGTTGACTGAGCAAGAATAAATATGCTGCAGTGGTTGGTTGTAGAGTCAGAGAGGGCAGGCCAAGGACCAAAAGTCAACTTTAGACCAGTGAGAGGGATGGAAGCCTTCCTGTGTCATGCCATTGTTCACATAAAATCGGCAGGCTCTTTGGCTGGGTACCGTTAATTTTAATTTATGACACTTCTGGGCTTGATAGAATTGACGTGCATGTTCCAACAGTTTTGAGCCAATCGCCTGGCCTTGACAATCGGGTTTGACCAGAAGCCAAATAATGGTTGCGACGCCGAGTTCAGGCTGTGTGCCCGAAACGAGACCAACGGGTGCTCCTTCATGCCATGCGCAGCAAAACAAGGCATGGGAGGGTGTGTTATGTTTGACGAGTAAGTGCTCCATTGTCCAGCTTTCTTTGTATTTTTTAATCGCATGGTCGGGAAACATTGGAAAGCTTGATTCAATTATCTCTGAAAATAGTTTACTGATTAATGGTAGCTCAATTTTTTCTGCGTGACGAAGTGTCGTATTAAGTCCGTTTGTTTTGGGTGAGCTAGCAGTTGGCATGTTGATAGACATAGACAGTGTACTCGTAAAGGCCATAGTCAGATCGAATGGTTAGATGTCGACTACAGTGTTTGTGTAGGATTGAGACCATTTCATCGAATGGTAGGTGATAGAGATCGTCTCGCATCCAGTCTACATGTGTGCTCATGACGTTAAATGCGATGCCAATTCGAGAAGCCTTGAAGCTATTCTGGACCATTTTGATGAAAAATTGTGTCATCTCAGCCTGCGTGAGCGATCGTTTTTCTGTGAATAAACCATTCATCAGAACATAATCGACGCTGCTTGAGCTGAGCGGATTAGTTAGAATATTTCGTTCTTCAAAAAAATGGTTAGGGTGGCGATTGATGGCGGCTTGAATCATTTTAGGCGACATATCGATGCCGTGGTAGGTGAATCGCTTGATTTGCTGGAGGGCGTTAATGTGATCAAGAAGCGCACCATAACCGCAGCCTAAATCCAGTAATGCCATAGGGTGTCTTGGGTGATGGTTGCGGGAAATATCCAGCATGACGTTAAAGCGTGTTGATAGGTCTCGGGCATTTGGCCAGTCAACGCCTTTTGGAATGGCGCCATGTTGCTCAAGGCAGGTTTCATAGTGATCTACAAGCGGTTTGTAGCGTAATTCATCCATCATTTGCTGGGTTCCACTTAAAAACCAATGTACATTTTCTTATGTATGATGTATATAAAGCGCATGTTCGCTTATCTATGGCAGGAAGTCAATTATGAAGAAGCTGCGTATCCGCTACATTTCTCATGCATGCATTCAACTAACGGGCGAATTTGGGTCGTTGATAACGGATCCATGGATATTAAATGAGCCCATCTATGCATTTACCACTTGGAAGTATCCGCCAGCAGTGATTCCACCTGAGCAAATAGTAGATAATGTTGACTATCTGTACCTTTCTCATCCCCACGAAGATCATTTGCACATACCCTCTTTAGATAAGTTTCCGCGACATATTCAGGTGCTTTTGCCGGAGTATGGTGATTACCCTTGTTTGCGTTCACAAACTGTGGAGAGAACCTTTCGAGAAATGGGTTTTTATAATATCACAAAGATTAAACCTTGGCAGACGATTCTACTAAACAATAAGACACCCTTTACTATTATTCCTGCATGCAAAACCAAATATTGGGATTGGGAGAACTCAGGTTTTGTATTGGAGCACCCAGATTGCAAAGTGCTTAATATGAATGATTGCCCCTCTGATCCCGAGTTATATGCAATGTTAGATGCGCGGTTTGGAAAAATGGATATTGGCTTTGTGCAATATTCAGGTGTGTCAATGTACCCTGGTCGATATCGGATGCCAAAGGAAGAGATGAGAGCCGCTTCTAGTGCGCGTAAGCATAGCTGGATACAGCAAAAAAATATGATTGAATGCTTAAGTGTAGCAAGGCTTGCACCATTTGCTGGCGATTTTGCTTGGTTGGACGATAGCCTTTACCATTGTAATTGGGCAAATCGAGCCACACCAAAATTGTTTGAAGACTTTGTACAGTCAAACTACCCTGAAAAAAAAATCGAAGTTGTCATTATGTATCCAACGGATGAGTGGACTATTGACAGTGGTTTGACTAGAAATCATCACGAGATCAACTGGGATAATTATTTGGCTGAAATTGACTGTGTTAAGCAAGCCTTGCAGCCAAAAGTTGACGCCGTTCGAGCTTGGATAGATGGCTCAAGTGTGGCGGACTTACGCGAACGTAGCCAAGCGTATACTGAACATTTAAATAAATGGGTGACAACTGAGTTTGTTGATTTTTCAGCGCGAGTGCGAGTTTATATTGAAGGAGGAAACGCCAATTTTAGTTTCGTCATGAAGGCAACACCCGAAGACAAATTTTCATTCGATTGGCATGATGAGGATAATGTTGATCAATCATTATATATATCTGAAAAGTTATGGGGCGCAGTCCTTGAAGGAAAGGTATTGTTGACTAATATTCAATGGGCGGCTGAGAACTTTCAACAGGTTGAATTTCGAAATGAAATTGCAAGATTTTGGTTTTGGCTTGAAAATCATTTAGATTTAAATAATCGAAATGCACAGGCGTTAATTGATCGTGCATTGCATCCACATATAAAAGATCGAATTCGACCAGGCCATGGCGTGTTTCAAATCGAGAATGAGTGGTCATTTGATTATCAGTGTATTGATGATATTAGAAAAGTAGTTTAGGCATCCAGATGCTTAGGCAAACACTCATACCCTTGAGTCAGCGAAATGAATGGGATGCGCATCTTGAGTTACTACCGCATGCGCCAGCACATTTATGGTCATACAATCATGCCATGAGTCTATCATCGGGCTTAGAGACATATTTATATGCGGCAAGCTCACTTGGTTTCGTGGCAGCCTGCCCACTGTCGATAAGGGAAAAATGCGGAGTCAAAGATGTCATGTCTCCCTATGGATTTGGCGGCGTCATGATTTCTGGTTATCATGAGCATTTTGTCAGTGAATTGACACGCTATATGGATGCAAATGGGTATTGTTGTGGATATATTAATGTTCATCCTATGGCACTGTCTTCATTTAAGTTATCTGAAAGCGAATTAAACCAGGCAAAGAAAATCTACTTTTTAGATATTGCGCAGCCATGGGAAAGGCTAGAGCAGGGATTGCATAAAGCGACTCGATATGAATTAAAAAAATGGAAAGAAATGTGTTTTAATGTTGTTGATGATAAAGAAAGGTTGTTTAGCGCTTTTTGTAACTTGTATTGTCAAACATTAACGCGTGTCAATGCTAGTGCTGTCTATCACTTTGACTTGGAAAGCATAAGAGAAATCGTGATGGATGTTTCAGCAGTCATGCTGGGTGTTGAAAATGAATCTAAAGAAATTGAAGCCGTCAGTGTTTTTATCTGCGCTGGAGAGTATGCAGATTATCAATTTAATGCAGCCAGTCTAATCGGCAGACAGCATACCAGAGGGCTAATATGGTGCGCAATTGCTTATTTAAAGAAACGATCCGTGCGTTATTTGAATCTTGGTGGTGGAATGAAATCAGGCGATTCACTGTCTAAATTTAAGCAAAGTTTTGGTGGCACTGAGCATTGTTTTGTTGGGTTGAAGCATATTTACAAGCAGACGCTTTTTGACTCATTATGTCGCGAGCTATGCGTTTCAACGTTTGATCTAAGCGCGTATTTTCCCCCCTATCATAAGGTCTAAGTATGAAGATGAGTAAACTATATACAGAATGGATTAATTGCTATGTTGTTTAAAAGAAAAAACCCAAAAATATTTTGTATCGGTAGAAATAAGACAGGAACAACTTCATTAAGCAAGGCTTTTGTCGACCTAGGGTTTAAGTTGGGAGATCAAGTTGAGGCTGAGTGGCTGTTTGATGATTGGGTTAAGCGTGATTTTTCAAAGTTAAAAAGATATTGCCAAAACGCGGAGGTATTTCAGGATTCCCCTTTTTCTCTTCCTTATACGTTTGTTTATCTGGATCAAATTTTTCCAAACAGTAAGTTCATTTTGACTGTGAGGGACAGCGCTTTGCAATGGTATCATTCTTTAGTTCGTTTTCATGCAAAACTATGGGCAAATGATGGAGTCAGACCAACAAAAGATGATTTAAAACGTGCTTTTTACTTGTATGAAGGGTTTCCATATGACGCAATTAAGCGGCAGTTTGGCACACCTGATGATGATTTATATTGTCAGTCAACTTTAATCAAAGCTTATGAGGATTATAATCAATCTGTTGTTGAGTACTTTAAATATAAACCCGATTCTTTTTTACATTTAAACGTTGGAAAACCTGATAGTTATTGGAAATTTTGCGCTTTTTTGAATAAAAAACCAATTTATGATGAATTTCCTTGGGAGCAAAAAACTGAGGATCTTAAGGTTTAAATGATTCAGATTGGCTAACTGCTTGTTAAATTTAAGGTGTTAATTATATGACATTTCACTCCAACTTTGTCTATCCACTAAAGAAAATTGACAAATGGCAAGTTTCACATGCCATGGTGCCAACGCCCATTCTTATTGATGACGTGATCAGAGTGTTTTATTCAACGCGTAATCACTTAGGAAAAAGCAGTATTGCCTTTGTTGATCTAGATAGAACCAATTGTTCGCGAATCGTCCGATATAGTGAGTCACCCGTGCTTTCTTCAGGTGCGCTTGGTACATTCGATGACTCAGGAGTCACTTGTGATTCCATTGTTGACTTGGGTGATGCCATCTATATGTATTATATTGGCTGGAACCAACTTGTTGCGACACCTTATCGAAATACAATTGGTTTAGCGATTAGTGATGATCGTGGGGTTACTTTTGAGCGTTATTCCGAGGCGCCAATTATGGAGCGTACCAAAGCTGAACCTTATTTTTGCACGTCACCCTGGGTAATGAAAGAGGGTGTTCAATGGCACATGTGGTATTCGTGCATCACGAAATGGATTCTTGTCAATGATAAGCCTGAAGCCTTATATCATATCAAATATGCCTCATCAGAAGATGGCATTCATTGGGAGCGTCAAGATGTCAATTGTATTTTACCACAAAGTGAGTTTGAGGCGAATGTGAGGCCAAGTGTTGCCAAGATTGATGGCTTATATAGAATGTGGTATTGCTATCGTGGAAGCCATGACTTTCGAGATGGAGCGGACAGCTATCGATTGGGTTATGCAGAGTCAAAAGATGGTAAACAGTGGGAGCGTCTTGATTCAATGATCGCATCGCAAATGTCATTATCAGACTGGGACGATACGATGCAGGCTTATCCTGCTATTATTAATGTCGATGGCAATTACTTATTATTTTATAATGGAAATGGTTTTGGACGTGATGGTTTTGGCGTTGCAAACTTAGGGAGATTATAGCTCTATGAGGCCCAATAAAGTTGAGACCTAATATGCTAAAAGTGATCAATGCTATGGTAAGTCGTTTAAATGCTTATTTATATAGTCTGTACGCAGCCTATTTTGCTACCGAGCAAAAGGTAATCCATCGAATTTGGAAAGTTTCTAGCCCAACTTTTAAGCGAGTGATGACTGAGGCAAAATTAGAAGCGACTGTTCAAGCGTATTATACTGGTTCCAGAGAAAGCCTTGCAAAAGTTTATGCTGAGATTGCCAACTTGTTAGTGAATGCAGGTCAGCAGGAGTTGGCTGTTTTTTACTTTGAAAAATCATTGAAGTGCAAGATAGATAGATGTGTGAGTAGTCAAAAACTACAAAGTCTTGTGCTAAGTCCGATTTCAAACGATGCAAGGATTATGAAAGAGTCAGTTAAATGTTCCAAACTATATTATCATTTTAACAAGAAATACTTCAAGAAAGGCATTCACTTTGAGCGTAAAAAACCGAAAAAGTTAAAAATTGCTTATATTTGCCATTTTTTTCATAATAGTGTTGCTCAGTCCATTATTATTCCATTTATCAAGGCGCACGATCGAAGTAAGGTAGAAGTATATTGTTATTTTGATTGGGATAAGTCATCTCTCGATGATGGCGTTAGGGGAATAGCTGATCATTGGCGTGATACGGATGGAATGTCAGATGATGACTTTGTGAAGCTGGTTCGTCGAGATGGAATTCATGTCGTCATTGAAATGAATGGTCACACAGTTGTTAATCGTTATCAAGCATGTGTCGATAGAATGGCGCCTGTTCAGATAAGTTTTTATAATTTTGCAGCAACTTCAGGTGTTGTTGGGCTAGATTATATTATTGTTGATAATAAGGTGCTGAAAACTTCGGAAGAGAAATATTTTACTGAAAAGATTTACCGTCTGCCAAATGCGTATGGCGTAGCTAACTTTAATGACTCTTTTCCTGAGGTGGCTTCTTGTCCTTATGATAGAAATGGATATATTACCTTTGGTAGTTTCGGTGCGGCGCATAAAATGAATGAGTATACTATTGCGTTGTGGTGTAAAGTGTTGCATCTGGTTCCTCGCTCGCGTTTTTTTATGAAAGCGGGTGCTTTGACACATATCTTTTATCAGGATGCTTTTTACCAATACTTTGCTGATAATGGCATTGGACGCGACAGATTAATTTTTGAAGGTTGGTCACCGCACCATGAGATGCTGGAAAAATACGCTATGGTGGATATTGCGCTAGATTCATACCCGTATCATGCTGGAACAACAACATTGGAGGCGATATGGCAGGGTGTGCCGGTCCTTTCTTTGTCAGGGGATCGTTTGGCGGCAAGAACCAGTATTAGTATTTTGACAAATTTAGGGCATCCTGAGTTTGTGGGGCATAGTGAAGCTGAGTTTTTATCAATAGCAAAAGCACTTGCCGAAAATCACGATAGACGACGATCTTTACGTCAGCAGCTTAGAGAGGATTTTCGGCAGTCCGTATTGTACGATGCTGCGCTTTTTGCCTCAGATCTTGAAGATGCCTATTACGCAATGTGGTATGAGTGGCTTGCTGCTGATAAAGGTAAGCAATCGACGATTGTGCAAACACAGTAAGCTCGAATTATGCAACGTTTGAAACCGATTCGGAGCAGGCTAGCATATTTTGATGTAGCTGGGTGACAATTCTTTCAATTTGATTTTGTGATAGGTCGGTAGATAAAGGCAACCCCAGCACAGATTTTCCAAGCCACTCGGTACTAGGCAAGCTGCTTAGTTTTGGGAAATGTCGGTATGCTAAATGTTGATGACAGCCCATTAACCACCACTTTCGTGTGTCAATGTTTTGAGCTTTCAATTTATCGGCAATGACGTCATTCATATTAGGCAAAATAACATTGCAGGTACTGGTGGCAAACTCTCGTGAAAGTAAATGTTCAATTTTGTAGTGATTGAGTAGAGTGATATAGTGATTAATAGTCGCTTTCCATGCGGCCATGGTATCTTCAAGCATATCCATTCCTGCTAGGCCAACTGCAGCGGAATATTCAGAAAGCTTTGCATTAATGCCTGGCTTGACGGCCTCACGGTCTTGATTAAATCCATATCCCGTCAGTGTTTTAATGAGACGAATTAAGCTAGTGTTGGTGGAAATGGCAATGCCGCCCTCGCCAATGCCGAAGACCTTGGTAGCATGCAAACTAAGCATGCAAGGAGATCGCCCAGCGGACATTAAGTTTGCTTGGCTCATTGTGTCAAAACCTGCTGCTGCATCGATGACAACGGGTATGCCCGTTCTATCCGTAAAGTTGTCCCATTTATCAATATCAATGGGTGCGCCAAATGGCGCAACAGCAATAATGGCGCCAATCGGTTTTGGTATTTTGTTTATTATTTCTAGTAAGTATATTGGGTCAAGTGCTTGAGAGCGCAGATCGACATCAGCAAACAGTGGTGTGAGTCCGGCTGAAACGGTTGCAGCAGCGGTTGCAATGAATGTCCATGACGGCATAATGCAATAGCTTCCCTTGGGGATCTCTAGCGCATTTAAGATAGTTGTGAGCATTAAGGTGCCATTACCGGCAGTGGTTAGCATGTCAGGGGTCACGTGTAGGCATGATGCAACTCTTGCTTCAAATTCGTTAAGCAGCGGACCAAAATTAGCGTACCAGCGGGATTCATCCATACGCTCAAGATACGGTTTGATTTTGTCATAACCAGCCAATTTGGGTCGGAGAACGGGTATCATATCCATAATGGGTCTCAGATTAAGTAAATACAGCTGATTGAGTTAAAATATTATTTCTAAGAATTGATAGCGGTTCAAGTAGAATCCGTTCAACAATACTAGCATTTTTTCCTTGATAGTCATCTAGAAATTTAAGTGTCATTCCATGCCGGCTAAAGGTGGCCGCGTTGTATAAAGCCCTACCCCCAGATAAGTTGATATATTCTTTAGCCTGGCAACGATTTGCGATTGCGATAATTCGATCTTGTGCTTTGACATCGGCTGGGATATTCAAGCTGCTAGAGTAGATGACATTGTATGGAAGATTCAGTTTGAGGCAAGTTTTCTTGAGAAGCATTGAAATATAGTGAATTGGATCTTGGTTGAGTTTTAGAAGAGCATCCCTATATTCACTATTTAAGAAATTTTCTGTTTTGAAAATGGGAAAAAATCGCATTTGTTCTTGTACGCTAGGCCCAGCGTTTTGTTGGAAGCGTAGTCCTGAGATAGCGGTATTTTGCGGTACTTTTGCAATGGGCAAGGTTAGCCAACGCTCGTTACCTTGATAGTCTGTTAGTTGATTGCGATGTACCCAGCCCCGTCTTGGGAACTGCACACAATCATAGAGAACGACTAAATCTGAAGCGGCGAATAAGCGAAAATAGCCAGCATAGGGAATAAAATAGGGCTGCATAATGGCTATGCGCATAGAAATTATCTTGCTCCGGTGACAGGGATAATCGCGCCGCTAATATAAGAGGCTTCATCCGATGCAAGCCAGCAAACCAATTCAGCGACTTCCCTGGCACTTCCCATGCGGCCGGTTGGGAGGCTCTTCATTAGCGCGGCGATACGCTCAGGTGAGGCGCTTGTGTGCATGTCGGTGTCTATGACACCGGGGCTGACCGTATTAACACGCACCTTGTATGCGGCGGCTTCACGAGCAAAGCCAATCGTAAAGGTATTAATAGCCGCTTTGGATGCCGCATAGTGAGAAAGGTTATTGCCGCCAAATCGTGCTGCTTCAGATGAAATATTGATAATCGTGCCACCATCATGTTGCTTCATGCGCTTTAGTGCTTCGCGAGAGGCTAAAAACGTACCATAAACATTCGTTGCGAAGACCGATTGAAGGCAATCTAAAGTAATATTTTCAACAGTGGATATGCCGCCGTTAGTTCCGGCATTGTTAACCAAGGTAGTGACTGGACCTAACAATTGATCAACTACTTCAAATAATCTAATGATATCTTCTTCATTACCAAGGTCAGCTTTAACAGCAATGGCATTGCCACCTGATTGCCTTATCGTCTCAACCAGTTTGTTTGCCTTATCAGCTTGGGAGAAATAATTAATACAAATAGAGTGCCCATGATTGGCAAGTAATGTGGCTGTTGCCGCGCCAATGCCACGGCTTGCTCCCGTAATAATGGCAACTTTTGTCATACATTTATTACCTGTGCGGTTGGTAAATGCGCTTTTTCAGTAAACGCATTGTATCGATTGTCAACCGAGCCTTGGTGTTGAACATACCAAGCAATCGTTTCTTTAATGCCATCTTCAATAGAGATTGTGGGCGAAAAGCCATAACGGTTAGCGCGCGTCATATCCATCAGACGTTTAGCATCGCCTGCGGGTTTGCTGATATCCCATTTAATATCAAGCGGCCCATTAGGGACGTTGTTCGCTACAATCTCGGCAATCGATTTAATGCTGACACCTGTGCCGCTGCCTAAATTAATAGGCTCGTTGATGCCTTTTTCGACGGCCAGCATCATGCCGCGCGCCACGTCTCTTGCGTGGATAAAGTCTCTGATGGGTGAGCCATCTCCCCAGACGGTGAGTGGATTCTCATTTGCCATGGCGCGGTTGATGAGGGAAGGAATGACCATGGCGTTTGCTGGGTCAAAATTATCATAAGGACCATAGACATTGGCCGGTCTGACAATTGAAATCTTATCCCAGTCATACTCAATTTTGTAGGCTTCTGCCTGAAGTTCGCCCATACGCTTTGCCCAGCCCGCGAACCGGTCATTCGGTGAGGGGAATGTTTTCCATACGTCGTCTTCATAGAAAATGTCGGCGGGAGAATAAACACCCACTGAGCTAGTAAATAAAAACCGTTCTGTCCCTGCGCGTCTTGCCGCTTCCATCATGTTGATGCTAAAGGTAATGGTTGGAACAAAAAAACTGGCGGGACGTTTTGCGGTCATGGCGGGAGAGCCTTTGACACCGGCTAATTGAAAAACAATTTCCTGTTCGTGGCACACAGCGGCGCAACTACTAAACTCACGCAAGTCAGCGCGTTTGAAGGTCACCCCATGAGGTGCTCGAGAGGGATCATCCAGTGACACAACGGTGACGCGCGCACCTTGCGCCACCAGCATTTCAACTAATGGGCGGCCTATTAAACCGGTTCCGCCCGTGACTAATACGGTTTTGTCTTTGTAAAATGTCATAAGTTATCTCTTTTAAATAAAATTAAAAATCAAGGTTAGGCAGCCGTTTTTTCTTTGTTAGGAATGTTGGCTATCCACCAGTTTAAAGTTTGTTTGATACCATCATCTAAACGAGTGCCTGGCTCCCAGCCGAGTTCTTTTTTAGCGAGTCCACAATCTAGAAATAAACTGGTTTTGATGGTCGGCTGTGATAGATCATGCGCAATTGATAAGGCTTTACCAGAGTGCGTGACGATCTTGCTAACGAGTGCTTTAATTGAAATAGCTTGTCCATAACCACAATTATAGAGACGGTATTTTTCAGGTTGTTTGGCGATAGCCAGTTCAACAAATTTGACTAAATCATCCACATAAAGCAAATCGCGTTCTTCTTCACCGGTTCCCCAAACTGAAATATGATCGTTGGCCGTCATCACTTTGGTAATGGTTGCGCCAAAGACATGACTGCGTTCGAGATCAAATTTGTCATGGGGACCATAAATATTGGAGTGCCTAATGGCGGTGAATTTCATGTCAGCAATGCCAGCATAAAACTCGCACATTTTTTCAATATAAAGTTTAGTATTGCCTACGCCAAAATATCGCGGATGCAGTGGCGTATTGGCATCAAAATCAGTTTCTTTTAGTGCTTTATCGCTGGATTGATACATGACAGTGCAGCTGAAAAACACGACATGCTTCACTTTGTGTTCGAAGGCGGCGCGAAATAAATAAGAATTCATGATGGCATTGTCAGTCACATGGATAAAGGGGCGTGCCACGATATCTTTCGAGCCTGAAGTTGTCGCTGCCGCCTGAATAAGGATATCCACCCCTTGAATGACGCGTTCAATGTCGGCTGGCGAGCGTAAATCAGCTTGATGCCAAGTAACATTAGGGCAAGTATAAGCGTCGCGCTGAAATCTGACAGCATGCACGTCAAGATCTGTTCTTTGACTTAATTGTTCAGTGAGATTGCGCCCAATAAATCCCGTTGCGCCACAGATTAATACTTTTGTTTTCATGGTGGTTACCTTATGCACTTAGCTTGCTTGTTTGAATGACACATTCCGTAATAAAGGTGTCAAGAATGTTGGCGACATAGTCACGCGCCGCGTGATCGACAGCATGGTGACAGGCAATGGCCATGCCTTGCTGCATGATGGTGTCAGCAGAAGACAGATCACCTGCAATGCGATGCCGATAAAGTTTGAAGGCAGGATGGCGCGCCATGTTACCCGCAATGATGGGACGTGTTTCAATGTGATGACGCTGTAAATAAGCGGTGATATCTTTAACTTGGAAGGGCGCGTTTTTTTTGACAATCATCGGGAAGCCAAACCACACATGCTTGCCTTTGGGTGTTTCTTGCTGGAAGTGAAAGTATTCCTCGTATTTTGCAAACCGCTTTAAAAAGAAGGCGGCGGTTTCGCGGCGGTTGTCGATGAGCGCATCTAGTTTAGGAAGTTGTAATTGGCCAATGGCGGCATTGACTTCGGTTGGGCGCAAGTTGTAGCCCTGATTAATAAAGATAAAACGCGGGTCAATGTCAGGGTACATTTCCACATATTTTGCATGCTCATCCGCTTCCCGCGACCAGCCATGCGCGCGCAAAATACGCATGGTTTCGGTGAGGTTAAAATCATGGGTGACAGAAATGCCGCCTTCCATGGTGCTGATGTGGTGTGAGAAGAAGAAACTAAAATTGCCAACGTGCCCGAAGCTGCCCACCGGGCGGTTGTCGTAAGTGGCACCCATCGCTTCGCAACAATCTTCAATGACAAAAAGATTGTGCTTTCTGGCCAGCATCATGATGGCATCCATGTTGCAGGGGTTGCCATAGACATGAACCAGTTTAATGGCGCGTGTTTTAGGCCCAATGGCCCGCTCCAGTTTATTAAGATCAAGGTTGAAATCATGGATATCACAGTCAACCATGACAGGAATGAGCTGATGCTGGATAAGCGGCCAGATGGTGGTTGACCAAGAGAGAGCAGGCACCAGCACTTCATCACCTGGTTTTAAATGGTCGGGTGTAAAGGGATTTGAGAGAGCGGCAATCGACAGCAGATTGGCAGAGGAGCCTGAATTTGACATGACACCATAGCGTGTATGAGCATAGTCAGCATATTGTTGTTCAAAAGCGCGCACCTTTTTCCCCATGGTGGTGAAGGTGGATAGCATGGTTTCAACAGCCGCAAAGATTTCTTCGCCGCTGACGGTTGGCTCATGCAGTCTTACCGTTGGCTGGTCGGGTTTAAAGGTGAAATCAAAATAAGTGTCACAATATTGCTGAATGTTTTCTTTGATGCGATTCATTAAGGCTTGTTGTTCTGTCATGAGGCTTTCTCCACGGAGTCTGGTTCGACAGCGAGTAAACGGGTTAAACGTTGTCGTGTTAGCGGTTCTGGTTCTTGAAGATGTTGTTGTCGTAAATGGATATAATCACGTTTTGTCATGGCCATCTGGCTATGGCGTAGTTTGTCATAGAAAATGATTTGCGAGCCGCCTGACTCAAATTCAAACGGGACTAAGAGCAAGTTATGAAGTGCTTCGCAAACACGGGGCTTATCTTCTGGCTTCACAAAAAATAACATAAAGCCCCCGCCGCCTGCGCCGAGTAATTTGCCGCCAATGGCACCGGCATGCCGCGCGCGGCTGTAAATGTCGTCAATGAATTCAGGAGAAATTTTTTGACTGATTTGACGTTTTAGCATCCAGGTTTCATGCAGTAACTCACCAAATGCCGTGATATCTTCTTGTGAGCCAAGTATTTTTTCCGCTTGTGTCACCATATTGTGCATTTGATGCAGCGCGCTCCTCATTTTAGGAATCGCTTTCATTTTGTCGCCCGCAATATCAGATGCAGTACGCGACACGCCCGTAAAAAATAAAAGCAAATGGTCTTGCAGGGTGTTGATACGCCCGGGTGGTAAAATTAAGGGAGTGACATCAAAATGACCGTCCGGGTAGACGATGATTTTATTGAGTCCGCCATACGCCGTGGCAATTTGATCTTGCACGCCGACATTTTCTTTCAAAATGTCACGTTCAATGTGGATGGCTTCACAGGCAAGCTCGCGTTTGCTTGACATCATGCCGCGCAAGGCATACATGGCATGCAAAAGCCCGACCGTAAAGGCAGAACTTGAACCTAAGCCGGATCGGGCAGGCAGCCCGCCCTGATGGGTGATTTCGACACCTTGATTGATTTTAAGGTACTCAAGAACAGCACGAACCGCCGGGTGGCAAATGTCTTCATGGCGAGCGACTTCTTCAATTTTTGACCAGACAATCCGCGATTTATGCTCAAAAAACGGGGGTAATGTCTGGCATTGCAAACTGCAATAATGATTGATGGTGGTAGACAGAACGGCTGCACCATGCTCCTGATACCAGGTGTGGTAATCGGTTCCTCCGCCAAAAAATGAAATCCGGTAAGGGGTTCGGCTAATAATCATCCTTAATGACCTCTTCTATAAAGTGAACGTTATCCTTTGTTTTGATAAATCTCTAATGCTTCTGAGACTGATCCAAAACACTTTATTTGCCCACACTCAAGTAGCAGTGCTTTGTTACAAAACTCTTTAATGAGTCCATCTGCGTGCGTGGCTATGACCACAATGCTGGATTGATTTAAAAGCGAAATCATTTTAGAGCGTGCCTTTTTCATGAATTCAGCGTCACCCGCGCCAAAAATTTCATCAATCAGTAATATGTCGGGTTGTATGCTGGTTGAAATGGCAAAGGCAAGTCGTACCATCATGCCTGATGAGTAAGTTCTGACAGGCATTGAAAGATAATCACCCAAACCTGTTAGGTTGGCAATTTCGTCAGTTTGATTTGCAATTTGCTTGCGTGTTAGACCCAGAATAGTGCCGCGAATAGCGATATTTTCAAATCCTGTGAACTCCGTTTCTAAACCCTGCATTAAGTCTAGCATGGGCGAAATATGCCCCTCTATTTTTATATCGCCGCTAGTCGGTTCGTAAATTCTGGCGAGCAATCGTAACATGGTGCTTTTGCCGGAACCATTATGACCAATTAGTCCAATTCTATCGCCATGCGAGATGGAGAGACTGATGTCTGTTAGAGAACGCACAATCATGTGTTGGTTTGCGTCCTTTGAAACATTCCCGCCGGTTGCAAGGCGCAAAAAACGTTTCTTAAAAGAACGAGCGTTGACATTGAACACAGGGAATTCCACGTTAACTTTATGTAAGTCAATTCTAGCCATGCTGAATCCCTATAGAAGATAGACAATGCGTGCGCGATACCGCGAGAACAGTTTAGCGCAAAGAAGTAAACCCATTAGTGTGACAAAAGTTATCATTGCCAAACTTTTCAAGCTGGGAGTCGTGCCTAATAAGGGTTCCCTGACGCACTGTAGGAGTGCATAAAAAGGGTTAAATTCAAAGATAAATTTTCGATTGCTGCCTAGTACTGAGGGATCCCACATAACGGGTGTAATGAAGAAAACAACCTGAATTAAACTCTTAATAATTTGAGAAATGTCTCGATAGCGCGCGCCTATCATTGAAAGGATGAGCCCATAAGAAATGGCGTTGAGATAGATGATTAATAAACCGGGAATAACCAGTAAGGTGTTGAGATTAATTTTGACAGAGTGATGAAAAATGACATATATTGGGACCATTACTAATATATTATGGAAAAAGATAAAAATATTTCGACAAGCAATTCTGTGAATAAATAGTGAGTAGGGCAGTTTGATTTGCTTAATTAAGCCATCGGAAAAGCCCTCTGTGTACTCAAGGACAATGGTTGAAATGAGAGACCATGCCAGCATGCCTGAAACCAGAAATGGATAGTAGTGATCGAGGTCCATATGAAACAAATGACCATACAAATAACCCATTGAGCCGACAGTGATACCCATGCTGATCGTTAGCCAAAACGGGCCAAGGACAGAGCGACGGTAACGCAGTTTGATATCTTGATAGGCAAGCATTGACCAGATGCGCCACATCT
>Ga0155556_133_pt1 | contig 19667 bp, 18 predicted proteins | sample RifCSPhighO2_12_FD_107213 | JGI IMG/M metagenome (GOLD analysis project Ga0155556, IMG submission 107213) | Gammaproteobacteria bacterium RIFCSPHIGHO2_12_FULL_45_12
CCCTTCAGCTTTTTCTTCCTTCATCTGACCAGAGTAAGGTAAAATGCGGGCTGCCTTGGTTTGGCATGGCTGACATGAAATGAGAAGGACGTAATGTGATGGACACTTTCACCATTGCCACTTGGAATGTGAACTCCCTAAGAGTCCGTTTGCCCCACGTTTTAAAATGGTTGTCGGTGATTAAACCAGACGTGCTGGCTCTACAGGAAATTAAAATGCCGGACAGTGATTTTCCCGTGGCGTGCATTAATCAGGCGGGTTATCAGGTCATTTACTCAGGCCAAAGAACGTATAACGGCGTGGCTATCTTAAGCCGCGCAGCCGCATCTCAGGTGATCACCGATTTGCCTGGGCTAAATGACCCACAACGTCGTGTGTTAGGCGCAACCATCAACGGTCTGCGCATCCTGAATCTTTATGTCCCAAATGGCGAAAGTGTGACATCCGATAAATATCAGTACAAATTAGGGTGGATAAAGCAGTTGGATGTGCTGCTTAAAGCAGAGCTTCAAGCTCATCATAATGTGTTGGTGCTGGGTGATTTTAATATCGCGCCAGCGGAAAGAGACGTACATGATGCAACCGCCTGGGAAGGCCATGTTTTATTTACTCAGCCAGAACGGCAAGCATTTCAGTCCATCTTGCGCTTAGGGTTTAAAGATTGCTTCAGGGAGCAGCATAGAGAGGAGGCAGGCTTTAGCTGGTGGGATTACCGAATGAATGCCTTTAAGCGTCATTTAGGCATGCGAATTGACCACATTCTTGCCAGTGAAGCCTTGTATACGCACTGCATCAAGGCCTATGTTGATCAGGACCCGCGCGCCTGGGAGCGACCCTCGGATCATGCCCCTGTCATCGCTGAGTTTAATCTAGCCTAAATGGACGCGACCAAGCGTGAATATCGCTTAAGTATATTGATTGTTCGTTGAGACTTAGCTATCATGCCCTACTGTTTTTATAGGGGTTCGTCGGAATGAAGCCAAATTTACATCCAGAATATAAAGAAGTATCCATAAGTTGCAGTTGTGGTAGTGTTTTCACGACGCGTTCCACCATGTCGAAAGACACTTTTCACTTGGAAGTTTGTTCCATGTGTCATCCATTTTATACGGGCACCCAGAAAATTGTGGATACCGCAGGCCGTGTGGATCGTTTTCGCCAGAAATATGGCATGAAAGACAAGGCACCCGTTAAAACGGAAGCAAAAGCGGCCGTGACGGCTGAAAAAGCTGAGGTCAAAGCCGACACGAAGGCGAAGCCAAAAGCCAAAAAAATAGCCAAAGTAGAAGTGAAAGCAGAAGAACAAAAAGCCAAAGCTGACAAGAAAGATAAAGAATAAAATTAATTATTATTATTAGAAGTCTTAATGTCCAATAAGTTGCGCCAAGCGGCGCTGGATTATCATGCTAGTCCAATTCCGGGGAAAATCGCGACTGCGCTGACAAAGCCAATGGAGACGCGATATGACCTGTCTTTGGCTTATACGCCAGGCGTGGCCGAACCCGTGAAAGAAATTGTAGCGGATCCTCAGCATGCCTATCAATATACCAATAAAGGTAATCTGGTCGCGGTCATTTCAAATGGGACGGCTGTGTTGGGGCTGGGTAATGTGGGTGCGTTGGCGAGTAAGCCTGTCATGGAAGGCAAAGCGGCACTTTTCAGGAAATTCGCGGGCATTGATGTTTTCGATATTGAAATTGAGTGTCATGATGCAGAGGCACTGGTTGAAACCATTGTGCGTATTGCGCCGACATTTGGCGGCATTAATTTAGAAGATATCAAAGCGCCGGAATGTTTTTATGTCGAAGCAGCGTTAAAAAAGCGTTTAAATATTCCTGTCTTGCATGATGACCAGCAAGGCACCGCCATTGTGGTGGCAGCGGGGTTGTTGAACGCACTGGAGGTGCAGGGTAAAACCTTGTCACATGCGAGGCTGGTGTGTCTGGGTGCCGGTGCAGCGGGCATTGCGACGTTGCGACTGTTGTTGCGACTGGGCGCGGCCAAACAAAATATATTGGTTGTCGACAGAGTGGGTGTCATCCATGGGGAGCGCGATGACATCAATGATCAGAAAAAAGAATTTATGGCGAATACATCATGCCGTACGTTGGCCGATGCCATTGAGGGCGCTGATGTTTTTATTGGTGTATCCGGTGCTAATTTACTGGCGCCCGAGTTAGTTTGCCGCATGGCAAAAAATCCTATTATTTTTGCGCTCTCCAATCCCACGCCTGAAATTTTACCTGAAGTGGCTTTAGCGATGAGAAATGATTTAGTGATTGCAACAGGTCGAAGTGACTATCCCAATCAGGTAAATAATGTGTTATGTTTCCCTTATCTTTTTCGTGGTGCAATGGATGTGCGCGCGACTGAGATCAATGAAGCCATGCAGTTGGCGGCAGTGCATGCTATCAAGGATTTGACTAAAGAGCCGGTACCAGATGACATGTTAATTGCTTATGGAATTGAGCGGAGCATGGCATTTGGGCCGGCTTATTTATTGCCCCTTCCCGTTGACCCGCGCTTAAGGGAATATGTATCACGCGCTGTCTCAAAAGCCGCCGTGGCGTCAGGGGTCGCGACGATTGAGTTGATTTAAGGTTTTGCGACGGGTCCTGATGGTTTCAGCCGCGAGGTTTTACACCGTTTAAAATGAAGTTTTCCTAGAATAGGACAATTGACGCTGGCGGTCGTGTTAGTGTATTTTATGGTTAATGGATGCGTTGTCATGGTCGAAGCCACACCAAAAATCATCTAGGTTGATCGCCTGTTTAGCAGGTTATGACTAGGCTCACACGAGTTGAAATAGTAGAGGGAGCACTCGCAATGTCTGATAATTATTATGATACATACCAAAATTTACCTCGATTTTCTGACGATTTTTTCGGGCAATTTTTAAGAGCACTAGGCAAATCCTATACTCAGTGTGCTGATGTCGGTGAGTGCTTTATCACATTAAATAAAATTAAAGATGACGATTTCAATAGTTGGTTTAGCGCTTGGAATGAGATTGCGAGTCATTTGCAGGCATTAGCAGATGAAAGCTGGAACAAAAAGCATGTGCTGACGGCTGCCATGACGTATTTGAGAGCCGTTGAATATCATCGCACCAGTGAGTTTTTTCTAAGGGCTAACATGGATGACCCGCGCATTTTGCCTTGCTTTGATAACATGCGATATTGCTTTGAAAAAAGTATAGATGCTTTGCATCCCGGCTCAAAACCAGTTGAGATACCTTATGGTGACACCTTTCTGAGTGGTTATCTTTTCACAACGGACAAAAATCCCAGGGCAACACTGATTGTGCCAGGTGGTTATGACAGTTCCGTGGAAGAGCAATATCCGTTGGTGCCCACTTCGCTCCAGCATGGTTATAATATTTTAATTTTTGATGGCCCAGGCCAGGGACATGTCTTGCGCCGACAAAAATTAACGATGCGGCATGACTTTGAGCAAGTCATTTCCAAGGTTTTAGACTGGATGGACACACGGGGAGATTTGTCGCGGCTTCCTTATGTGTTGATAGGCCGAAGTTTTGGAGGCTATCTTGCGCCTCGTGCGGCTTGTTTTGAACCCCGAGTGGCTGGTTTGATTTGTGACCCAGGGCAGATAGATATTTCAGCGGTATTTCATAAAATTTTGCCAGCAAAAATCAACAGCCTGCTTGATCAAGGCCAGCAAGATGAGGTGAATGTTTATTTTAATGACATTTTTTCCAAAAATAAAATGCAAGCCTTTTATTTTACCTCAAGGATGAATGTCCACGGTCTTAAGACTCCTTATGAGTATTTGCAGGAAATGAAACAATATCGTTTCACAGACGTGGTCCAGCAAATAAAATGCCCTACGTTGGTGTGCGACAATCCAAGCGATAAAATTTCCAATCGTGGGAATGCGTTATATGACGCACTGGACTGTGATAAAACCTATGCAGGTTTTTCAGGCCAGTGGGGTGCGGGTATGCACTGTGAAGCGGATGCGACGGGACAATTTCTGCGCGTTGCCTTCGACTGGCTGGATGAAAAATATCCAACACTATCTTGAAAAAAGCTGCGATGGGTCTGACAGGGCAGGCTAGCCCCGCATAGGTATCTACTATTCAGAGAAGTAGCACTTATTTTCACGAATTTTTTGCCGATTATTAAATTATAAAAAATCAGATTTGATTAAAATGTGCAATTTGAAGTAAAATTAGAAATAGGTTCCCGCCTGCGCGGGAATGACACAGTTAATAGATTTAAAATTAAAAAATTCCAAAAAGATCGTGGAAATGTCAGATAAGAAACGACAGACCCCAGATGATTTAATCAGCCATTCCCGCGTTTTTTAGCGGGAATGGCTGTGATTTAATAGATGAATTTGCCCTCGGCTAACATAATAAATTAAGGCATAACGAATGACGACCATTACCATTACCTTGAAAAAGGGCACCAGTCAATATGACTTAAGGACTCAGCAGGCAACTCTAAAAGGTCTGATTACTAAAGCGATCAACTCAAAGGACAAAGCGCGTTTAGAAGAAATAGAAAGGCTATTAATGCCCATAAACGACCAAACAGTTGCGGTCTTTGTTCAAGCTGAATTAGCGAGAATACAGAGAACGAAAACCGTCACCGTCCAAGCAAACCCCGCCCCAGCCGCTACAATTCAAGCAGCCATTCAACCAGCGTCTGCTGGCATGATGACTAATATTTATTTATATCCTCGCTCTGAATATTACACCCGGTTTCATCATACAACGTCATTTAAGATGAATGAACCGCGATATTGGGGCTCTTACCATCGAAGTGAGTCTAGCCGATTCGCGGCTGAGGTGAGGGGCAAAAGTAAATTTCCAAGCCCATTCGTTAAGGAAACACCAAAAGCAAATTCATTTTTTGCGCACTCTGGCGGCTATCATTCGCCATTTGCATTTCCCGAATACCAAAATACATTAACCCAAACTAAGTTGGTACGGAATGGCGAGATTAATATTAGAGATGAATTACTTGTCTATAAGAATAGCATGGCAAAGTTGGTGATAAGCAGCTTTGAAAAGATGCAAGAAAATCAGCAAAATATATCGCAAAATCAAGTACGCCCTATCGTATTTTCTGATAACGATTATCCATGTGTGCTGGTAGCACTGCCCACATTAAATGCCTATCACTCCCATAGCGAGGCTGGAAAATATTGGGCTAAGCATCCCAAGCCTTTCCAGAAATTAGTATTGGCCTGCTTTATTGCGATGCTAAACCAAGAAGCCATAGAAAATAAAATACCAATCGAAATGGTGTTGAGATCAAGCTTTGGGCATAACTTGCCAAGCATCTGTGTGACAGATAACACATTTAGAATTAATGTTGGGATCATTCCATCAGCATACGCCAATATAATTGGAAGAACATTGTATCGACTAAACGTATACATTGGCAACATAAGCGATGAATCCTCGCCAGCATCAGGGTTCGACAAGACTTTTATCGATAAAGTAAAACGGTATAATGCATTAAAACTTAAAAAGGCCATCGATACACATCCGCGATATAAGTCATTAATAGGTTCTGCTGAATATCATCATGCCGACATCAATGAAGCCGACTTTGAAACGCTCCACCGCCATTTCAAGCAACTAAATGAAAATATGGGTTCAAAAGGAAGCGCGAGATTTATCCCAGTATGCTTGGAGAATAAAACGATATGGCAGGCGATCAGAAGTTCAGGCGATAGCATAGGAAAATCTGTTCTTTATGAATGCTTCAGAAAGGACAGCACAATTGATTGGCTCGCCAATAAAATATTGGATGCGCTATTAGAAAAAAATGCTTTCCCTCTTGAAACGGCACTTAAAGACTTACTGAATCAACTGACTTACACAGACGTTGTATCGATGAATTATTCACACATAGGAGCGGCGTTATCGGTTAGTAAACGTCAATTTGAAACAGTTTCTTTTAAAAGATTTTATAAAGATGATCACGCGTTTGATAGGATCACGAAAATTTTATTTCAAGGTCTTGATGAGCCAAGGCCTCGTGAGGCGTTGTACAGTGGCATTGAACTAGCCGGGTCTCATTTTTTCAGTCATGCGAGAGGCAGTGAAACCGTTGACAATAATGAACCAGACTATGGCAGTGATTCCGATTGTGAAGAGGATTTGAATGATCAACCCACAAAAGAATCTACGCATATTGTTCATCGAAAATTACGCGTTTGCTCCGGCATGAAAGCCATTCTACTAGCACATTATGGCGCGCTTTCCTTTTTGAAATCACTAGGATTCAAGGCATTCGAGCTAAACCTTGAACAAATGTATTATGAAGTGCACGATGCTGTTAAGTTTGTGAAAAATGATAAATTACTACTCAACAAAGTAAAGGTCAACTACGCATCTAAAATTTTACATTTTGACTTGAACCATTGTAATTCTTTTAACGTTGACAATAAGACATTGGACGAAATGCTAAAAGGGGATCCTGCTGTCATTATTTTAGATTACACCAGCAGCACTGGCAACACGATTAAAGACGCAGTAGAAAAATGTTTTGCTAATAAAGTTGTGAGCTTGGTTATTTTAGTTAATAGCGGACTAAAGAACGATCAGGCTGGCTCAGACCTGAATCCGTATGGTGAGGCGAGAATTGTTGGTCGCAATCGCGTCACTGTCAACAACATAATGGATGTGATGAAAAACGGGTTAGCGAATGAAGACAAGTTACCTGCTAAAGTACATGAAAAAGTACGCGCATTTAAGCAGCGGAAAATGGCCTTTAGCTTTATTGGGTTGTTTAAGCCGGCCAACGCTGCATCGAAAATTTTCCTACAAGAAACCACCTACCGTGCCAGCAAAAGCTGACAAAATAATGTCGTTAATGCCCATTTGCTGGTATCTGAATTTTTAATATTCCGTTATACCAGCATTCACTTGTAGTCCTGGAAAAGGAGCAAGTATTTCTTACGGAAAAACCCAGCGGAAAATCTACCTAAAGAGAGACAGAAGGCTAAAAGTTCAATTCGTAAAGGCCTAATAATCCCACCTACAATTCCCCGCAATTCTCCGGCAAAATCAGTCATACTGGGGTAAACCCAGCCTAGTAAAAGTGTTTTATTTTAGGATTTCAGGAGTGTTTTTTCGATAAACTGCGGGAGAAGCGACCCATTTCTAACTTTAAATGCTAGCGTATTCGAATCTAGGTATTTATCCAATATATAAATAATTAAATAAACAATTGGTGTCATCAAAAAAGATAGAATTATTTTGATTAAGATAGACCCAAATAGAATATTTAGTTTTTGATTTGAGTTTAAAAATACAATATTTACAAATATGATTGAATCGACAGCTTGTCCTAAATAGGTTGAAAGGTTGCTTCTGAGCCAGAGTAACTTACCATGCGTGAGCTCTTTTATTTTCTGGTATATAGTGATATCAATAATTTGCGAGATAAAGAAAGCTATAATACTAGCAACTATAACGCTGATGCCAGTTGATAAAATAGATTTATATTCTGCTTGTAATTGCCAAAATGATGGATACGGCGAATTAATAGATAGTTGAATAATACAAGCGATCAGTGCTTGACTAGCTAAACCAAGTAGTACCGTATACCTGGCAGCTTCTTTCCCCCAAAGTTCACAAATGCAATCAACAATCGGATAAGTTAATATTGAAAATACGATATTTGAAAATGGAAAATTAATTCCAATGTGTACAACCTTAGGAGCGGTTATAAGTGAGCTAGCAAGTCCGCAAATGACTAGACTTGTTAAAAAAGTGTAGGCATATATTTCTTTTTTCTGTATAAGAATGTTCTGCATGTAAACCTTAAAAATACATCAATTTTACCGCTTTAAATGGTAAAAATATGGAGTGATTAAATTCAATATGTATCTTAAGGCCAGCTATTGCTGAAAATCACAAGCTACATTTGCTTACACCGTATTTCGCCTAACTATTGAATATCACATTCAGGTATATTATTTTTTTACGCATTGTTGAGGCGAGCTTAATTGTCTTTGAGCCGCGCCCATGTATTGGCCAGCATTTTCTACCATATGATCGATGAAAAGCATATGATTATTTAAACAATCACTCATTGGTATTTTACCATCCATTGTTTGTATACCTTCTCGCTTCAATTCACCAATTTTTTTGGATACTTCAGGCATAACGATTTGTCGCCATACTTTTGCCATAATATCGGCAGCAGCTTGAGGGTTAGCCCTGAAATCAAAGAAGGTAGAGCTACTTAAAAGGCTGTATTGCTTTTTTATTTCCATTTGTTGTAATGCATAAAAAGGATGCCAATATCTATTGTAATCTTGAAGTCTCCTGCTGCAACTTTTCTCAAAAGATTCTAATATCAATTTTATATTACTTGGGATATCACTCATTTCTGGGTATAAACATCTTTTAATTACTTCTACGATCCCTGGTGTAAATTGACCTACTTCTTTAAGTTCTGCTTCTGTTAATGTACGATCATTATTTGAAGCGAGCTCACCCTTTCTTATTTCTTTTTCTGAACGTGCGGTAAAAAAATCCTGAGCCCAAATATACATTGCTTGTTTGAAAATAATCGTCTCGATTTTTTCTTTTGTTTCTGGCGTTTCATCGGTCAGGGTATTGGCCAAGCCAATGATTAAATCGTTATAAGCTCCATAAGCAATATTTTTCATAACCATCTCCTTGTAAAAATAATGTTGGAATTGTCACATTTTTTACTATTGCATAGCCATACCTTTAATTAGTATTAAGAATAGGTTATTCAGGGTGATATCTTATAGGAGGGTAAAAGTCCTGTCACTAGGCCTTATTATACAGTAACAAATAAGGTATTGTCCGTGGCAGGTCTCTCCATGGTAGAAAAACCAACGTTTAGAAACAGGCTTTGTGAGAAACGCTTGGAACGCATGAGGTAATGGCTTGTTGCATAAATCCAAATTGGGTAGGGTGGATGACGATGCAAAAAGCGCGTCTAATTCACCCTGCATTGACATCAAAATGTGTCACATTTGATTTATGCAACAAAGCCTTGAGGTAATGGTATACTGAAATAGTGCTTGTTTTACAAGAAGTTGTAGAGCATTTCAGGACCGATGGGCGCAAGTATTGGGTGGCTATGGGTGGACTCGAACCACCGACCTCAGCATTATGAGTGCCGCGCTCTAACCAGCTGAGCTACATAGCCATGTGTATGCCAGAACATTGGCTTGAAGGTCGCATATTCTCGAGTCTTTACAGGGGTCTGTCAAGTAACATTGCTTAAAAATGAGTAGTTGCATATTAGCGGTGCTTTACGTAGAATTCTCGACCTAAAAATTAGGTTTACTCCTTGCTTTCACCATGGTGGAGAAAGCTGTAGAACCCGAGAGGAGCTTTTCATGTCAAATAGTCCCGACGAAAAAATGCGTCATTATGAAATTATTTTTCTAGTTCATCCGGATCAAAGCGAACAGGTTGCCGCGATGATCGAACGTTATCGTACCATGATTGCTCAACACAAGGGGGTCATTCACCGCCTTGAAGATTGGGGCCGTCGGCCGCTTGCCTACCCCATCAACAAAATCATGAAAGCACATTATGTGCTCATGAATGTAGAGTGTAACCAGCAGACAATTGATGAATTAAAAGACAACTTCCGTTATAACGATGCCGTCATCCGAAACATGGTCATGCGTGTCAAACAGGCTGTGACGGAATCCTCTGCGGTTGCAAAAGAAAAAGATGGCCGTGGTTCCTCGCATGGTGATCTGGATATGCCCATGGGCTCAATGGACCGTGACAGGGAAGATGCTGCGCCACGAAGACGTAAAGAATTACAAGATGATACACAGTCTTAAAGCGCTGCAATAATTTGTTTAACTTAACTAAATGACAATAGGGTTTAAGATGGCTACTTATTTTCGCCGTAAAAAAATGTGCTACTTCACCGCCAATAATTTGACTGAAGTGGATTATAAAGACGCCAATTTGCTAAGAAAATTTATCATGGAAAATGGCAAAATCGTTCCAAGCCGCATCACGGGTACCAAGGCTGGATTTCAACGCAAGTTATCCAAAGCCATTAAACTGGCTCGTTACCTTGCGTTATTGCCTTATTGCGACCGACACTAAGCTTGCAATGTGGTTACGTCGACTGACAGGCTATTTCATGCAGCATCGCGGGCGTGCGCTGGCGTTTACGTTTGCGGTGACCTTTGTGCCCGTGCTTGGGGTGCTTGGTATCCTGATTGCCGCATTAATGACGCTTCGCAAAGGGATAGTTGACGGCGCAGCATTTACCTTGGCCGCAACCTTGCCCATTGTACTTGGATTTTTTGTGACCGGCAGCGGTGTGCAAACGGCATCACTCATGGTGTGGGCGGTACTTGGGGTGGCGGTGGTGAGCAATCTGCTGACTTGGGCTTTTGCGGTCATGCTGGCAAGACACGCAAGCTGGAGCCAAATTTTGCAACTGGCCGCGTTGCTGGGAGTGCTGGCGATTAGCCTGATTCACATGGCTTATCCTGATGTGGGGGTCTGGTGGGGGCTGCAATTGCAAGATTATTATAATCAAGCAGCGGCATTGGCCTCAAATGGGTTGCAAGCGGGCACGGAGGCCGCACAGTCACATGCGGAAGCGATCAGTGTGTCCCGATTCTACGCCACAGGCGTCATGGTGTCGGGTGTGTTGTTTAATGCCCTGGTGCAGCTTGCTGTTGCGCGTTGGTGGGAGTCTGCCTTATATAGTCCTGACCGCCTGCGTAAAGAGTTGCATCACATTCGTTTAAGCCCTTTAGCTGGCGCGTTATTTGTGCTGGCGATGGGATTGGCCTATTACGGAAATGAAGTGGTGCTGGATATGATGCCAGTGCTTTATTTATTGTTTGTCGTGGCAGGCTTAAGTTTGGTGCATTACTTTTTTGGATTGATGCAGTCTAAAACAGCTTTTTTTTGGCTAGTTCTGTTTTATGCGGTATTGATCTACTCTACCTTGGGCGTTAGCGGCGCTGGCGGAGCATTTTTGGTGGTGATGATGGCGTTGGCTGATATTTGGCTAGACTTTAGAAAACGCTTTAAAAAGAGTTAAACTGTTACTTAAATTAGAGAGGGCTAAGGCCGTGGAAGTCATTTTATTAGAAAAAATTCGTCACTTGGGCGCACTAGGTCATACCGTAAAAGTAAAGCCTGGTTTTGCGAGAAATTTTTTAATCCCTCAAGGTAAGGCGGTTTATGCTACCCGGGATAACATTGACAAGTTTGAGGCACGTCGAGCCGAGCTTGAAAAGCACGCCGCCCTGCTACAGCAAGAAGCCTTGAAGCGTCAGGCAGCGATTAATGCGCTTTCTGGCTTAACGTTAATGGCGAAAGCGGGTGAAGAAGGAAAGTTGTTTGGCTCAATTGGTACGCGCGATATTGTGGATGTGGTCGAAAAGGCGGGCGTGACAGTGGAGAAAAGTGAAATTTGTTTACCTGACGGCCCATTACGCACCCTAGGAGAACATGAAATAACCATTGAGCTGGATAGTGATGTCTCCGCAGTCATTAAATTGACCATTATGGCAGAAGCTTAATGGCGATAGTGTATTTTATATGAAGGGTGCTTAAATAGGCGCCCTTCATTTTTTCGGCTTCAAAAGCATTTCCAGCCTTAAAACCTCCTTGGACAATTCCGCCCATTAGTGCGAAAATTCGGTATCAGTCTTTTCAAAATGGCGAAACGTGTTATGACGGATGTGTTGGTTCCCCAAAGGCAAAACGCAAACCGAATGATGAGTACGAGTGCGGTCAAAGTGCCGCCGCACTCAATTGATGCCGAACAGTCCGTGTTGGGTGGTTTAATGCTCGATAACCGCGCCTGGGATATGGTGGCTGACCGTTTACGTGAAGCAGACTTTTATCGGCATGACCATCGCCTTATTTTTCGCATCATGAGTAAATTGGTTGCACAGAGTAAACCGCTTGATGTGTTGACGGTTTCAGAGCTTTTGCGCGAGATGCATGAGCTTGATCAGGTGGGTGGTGAAGTCTATTTGTTTGAGTTGGCCAACAACACGCCGACAGCAGCGAATATTGCTGCTTATGCCGATATCGTGCGGGAGCGATCTGTTTTACGCCAATTGATTTCCGCAGCGGGTGAAATTGCAGAAAATGCGTTTAATTCACAAGGCCGCAGTATTGTGGAGTTAATTGACTCGGCCGAGCGAAGTGTGTTTTCCATTTCAGAGCAAGGCTCGCGCAATAGCGGCCCGGTTAATATTAAAGATTTTCTATCTAAAACCATGGATAGAATTGATACCTTATTTCACTCTAAAGCAGCGATTACGGGCATACCCACGGGATATCATGATCTTGATGACATGACTTCAGGTTTGCAAGGGTCAGATCTCGTGATTTTGGCGGGGCGCCCTTCCATGGGTAAAACAACGTTGGCCATGAATATTGCCGAGCATGTTGCCATTAAAAGTCGCGCACCCGTGCTGATATTCAGTATGGAGATGCCCGGCGAATCGATTGTGATGCGTCTTTTGTCTTCTTTGTGCCGCATTGATCAGTTACGCATTCGCACCGGTAAATTGGCGGATGAAGATTGGCCGCGCATTAGCTCAACTGTCAGCATGTTATCGGATGCCCCTTTATATATTGACGATACACCGGGTTTAAGTCCCGCTGAGATGCGTGCTCGGGCGCGTCGTTTGTCGAAGGAGCATGGGCAGCTCGGATTAATTGTGGTGGATTATTTGCAATTGATGCAAGTGCCTGGAAACAATGAAAATCGTACGGCTGAAATTTCTGAGATTTCTCGTTCATTGAAAGGGTTGGCCAAAGAATTAAATGTGCCTGTGATCGCTTTATCGCAGTTAAATCGCGGGTTGGAACAGCGTGCTGACAAGCGTCCCGTGATGTCAGATTTGCGTGAGTCCGGTGCCATTGAGCAAGACGCCGATCTCATTGTCTTTATTTATCGGGATGAAGTTTACAATGAAAATAGCCCGGATAAAGGCACAGCGGAAATTATTATTGCCAAACAACGAAATGGTCCCATTGGCAAGTTGCGCTTGACCTTCATGGGCCAATATACCTGTTTTGAGAATTTCGTCAGACAGTCAAATTATTAATAACGGATAAGGTGTGATGAGTCGTCCTGCTCGCTTAATCATTGATCTCGGCGCACTGAAGCACAATCTTGGGCGAGTGCGTGCGTTAGCACCTAACGCCGCCATCATGGCCATGGTTAAGGCGAATGCTTATGGGCATGGCATCTTGCCAGTTGCACAAGCCTTAACAGAGGCGGATGCGTTGGGTGTTGCTTGTCTGGAAGAAGCGGGGGTGTTGCGTGAGGCAGGCGTGAGGCAGCCCATTGTCTTGATGGAAGGCTTGTTTCATCCAGATGAGTTGCCTGATGCGGTCCGTTATCAGGTTGCGCTCGTTTTGCATCATATGCCGCAAATAGAGATGCTGGAAGCCGCGTCAGGCATACCGCCGTTTCAGGTGTGGCTTAAGTTAAATACGGGTATGTGCCGCTTAGGTATCGAGCCCTCAGAAGTCCTAGCGGTTTATCAACGATTACAGGCGGCTAACACGGTCAAAAAACCGATAGGCTTGATGACGCATTTTGCTTTGGCGGATAACTGTGATAGCCAGACAACGAGTGAGCAACAACGCCTTTTTTTAGAAATAACCCAGGGGTTGACCGGGCCCCGTAGTTTAGCTAATTCTGCTGCCATTTTAGCTTGGCCTGAGACGCATGCGGATTGGGTACGTCCTGGGTTAATGTTATATGGTGCCTCACCTTTTCCCAATCAAGCGGGTATCCAGCATGATTTGCGTCCAGTGATGACGTTAAGCTCACAGTTAATTGCTGTCAATCGGGTGCCGCAAGGCGCCAAAGTGGGCTATGGCGGCACTTGGCTTGCACCTGAGACCATGAGCGTGGGTGTCGTTGGGGCGGGATATGGCGATGGTTATCCACAATTCGCCCCTAATGGTGCGCCGGTGTTGGTCAATGGGGAGGTGTGCCCTCTGGTGGGTCGTGTCTCAATGGATATGTTAACGGTGGATTTGCGCGCGCAGCCCAATGCAAAACCAGGTGACCCTGTTCTTTTGTGGGGCGAAGATTTACCCGTGGAACGTGTTGCCGAAGCCACACACACGTCGGCATATGAGTTGTTGGCGCGCATGACGGTAAGACCCGCCAGAGAGTGGCGTGTTTGAGGCTTCGTTAGGTGGAAATCCATGACAGGCAAGTTTTATTTTTTTCGCGGCTTGAAAAACGCGGGGTTTATGATTAAGTTGAAATCAAGTAACCTACTAGGGAATGGCTGGGTGAATATAAACCGTATCAAACTTGTTTTGCTTTGCCTCATGGCCGTTTTTTTACCGTTTAAACTCTATGCCTGGAATGCGGTTGCGCATAAAGTAGTGGCGAATATTGCCTACCAGCAACTGACGCCCACATCTCGGGCGACAGTGGATAGCCTAGTGGTACACATGCGCGAGGAATATCCTGATCTTGATTCATTTGCCAGTTTAGCAACCTGGCCTGATGTCTTGAAGTCACAAAAAATTACCGTGTATGGACACTGGCATTATATCGATATCGCTTTTAGCCAGGATGGCACACCGTTAAAAAATATCATTGATACGGATAATGCCGTGTGGATAGTCAGCCAACTGGCAGTCACCGTCGGAAATGCACGCGCCAATATCAGCGAGCGAGCGCGTTTTCTCGCCTTTCTGGCGCATATTGTCGGTGATTTGCATCAGCCTTTGCATACGGTCTCTTATTTTTCCGCGACACATCTGAATGGCGATAGAGGCGGTAATGATTATTTTGTCAAGGTAAACCATCAGACCGTCAATTTACATCAATTATGGGATGGCGGTGTCGGTGCTTTTGATGCGGATACCTCATTAGCGGCGATTCAGGCATTAACCAGCCGCTTGATAGCAGCCTATCCGGAAAATTATTTTGGCGCGCAAGCAAGCGATTTTGAGCCAGACAGTTGGGCAAAAGAAGGTCTTGCGCTCGCTCAACAATATGTTTATAGCACGTCTGAACGTGCCGAGGTGTCAGCGGCTTATCGCTATGCTGGCCAAAAAGAAGCGGCGCAGCAGGTGGCGCTCGCAGGATATCGTTTGGGTGCGTTGTTGAATGAGTTGCTTGATCCGGCGATGCATTGAGAAGGGTTTGAGTGTCATCTCTCCTTGCAAACTGAAACAGGAAATGAGTGCAGGGTGCTTTAAGCAGTGGGGAGAAGCGCGAGATGCTCAATGCAGGCTACCGCTTCTTTTAAGGCTTGAACGGGAAAAATTTTCATGCCGTCCATGGATTTGGGAGGGAGATTGCCTTGCGGCACCATGGCGATTTTGAAGCCATGTTTACTGGCTTCTTTTAATCTCTCTTGGCCGCCTGGTACAGGACGAATTTCGCCAGCCAGCCCCAGTTCGCCAAATACGATTAAATCCGCAGGTAATGGACGGTTGCGCAGGCTGGATAAAATGGCAAACAAAATGGGTAAGTCAGCGGCGGTTTCAAAAATTTGTAATCCACCGACAACATTTAAAAAAACATCCAGGGAATGGGTGGAGATGCCGCTATGTCGATTTAAAATAGCGAGCAGCATGGATAAGCGTTGTGTATCAAGGCCAACCGATAAACGCCGAGGATTGCCAGCGTGGCTTTGATCAACCAGTGCCTGAACTTCGACGAGCAAAGGACGCGAACCTTCTTTGCTCGCGGTAATGATGCTGCCAGCAACGGGTTGCTCATAACGGGAAAGAAAAATGGCGGAGGGTTGGTTTATTTCACGCAATCCTTTTTCGGTCATGGCGAAAATGCCAATTTCATTCACGGCACCAAAACGATTTTTAACCGCCCGAATAATACGATGGCGGCTATCTTGTTCACCTTCAAAATAAAGCACGGTATCAACCATGTGTTCTAACACGCGCGGGCCTGCAAGATGGCCTTCTTTTGTGACGTGCCCGACCAGAAATAAGGCGGTATTCGTTTGCTTGGCATAGTTGACTAGCTGCATGGCGCTTTCACGTACTTGCCCAACTGAGCCTGGGGCGGAAGAAAGCAGAGAAGTGAGCATGGTTTGTATTGAGTCAATGACCAGTACGCGTGGCTTTTCCTTTTGAACGTGTTTAATAATATTTTCAACATGGGTGTCAGCAAGCAGCCACAGGTGATTTTCCGGCAAGCCTAATCGACGGGCACGCAGGGTGATTTGCTGCGGTGATTCTTCACCCGTGACATAAAGTACTTTGCAGGTTTGGCTCAAATGCGCGATGGCTTGCAACAAGATGGTAGATTTGCCAATGCCCGGATCACCGCCAATTAAAATGGCGGAACCCATGATGATGCCGCCGCCCAATACGCGATCGAGCTCCTGCAAACCGGAGGAGAGGCGAAATTCTTTTTCAAGCGTCACATCGGCCATGCGCGTCAGGGTGGTTCCAATACCTGCAAACCCCTGATAACGCGATGGCGGCAGTGCTTCCACACTGGCTTCTTCCACAATCGTGTTCCATTCACAGCAGCCAGTACATTGTCCGGTCCATTTGGGATAAAGCGTGCCGCAGGTCTGGCAGCAAAAGGTCAGTTTGGGTTTGGCCATTAATTGACAGCTTTCCAGTTACCATCGGGTTGGCGACAAGCGGTGCCATACATTTGTTGTGGCTTGCCGTTGATGGTGGCGACAGTGCGATATTCCCGACAATAACGGTTGCCGTGCCGCGTGACATTGTGCACGGGCGTCACGCGATAAGTGGTGCCTGAGTGAGCATTACGCCAGTAAGTGGGTTGGCCCACTGCATTATCATTCAAGGCGGCATCCATACGCATGCGGTCATTTTCATCCATGTTTTTGCCAACAGCACCACCAATATAGGCACCCGCCAGCGTACCTGCCGCAATGGCTAGCATCTGCCCGCCGCCCTGACCCACGGTGCTGCCCAAGAGACCGCCAGCGATACCCCCTGTCAGGGTGCCGACATCTTGGTTGTTCATATTTTGACAGCCTGTCAGGCTGAGGCAGCCAACTAAGGTGGAAAGCAGGATCATGCTTCTTTTCATGGGATTAACCTCTCAATATAGTGATTCTCAGGATTCGGTCAGTTATTCTATACTGATGGAATTTAAGATGCCAAATACTCTAGTCAACCTAAGTGAGCTTATGACGCATAGAATCGCTTATCCGGATCAGTCTTTTCAAAATGTGATCTTGACGGCTGATAAAGCCAGGCTGGATTTAGACTATCTTTACAACTTGTTATGTGTGCCATCACGCTATTCGGCTGGGTTGCCGCCTGAGCGATTTGCTACCATTGTGGAAAATTCAATCTGCTTTAGTGTGTATTGTGAAGACAAACAGATTGGTTTTGCGAGGGTGATCACGGATTATTCTGAGTTTGCTTCGCTGTGGGATGTGTTTATTGATGAGCCCTATCGTGCCAAAGGGCTTGGTAAAGCACTTTTGCACTATATTTTCGCCCATCCAGAGTTGCGTGGTACGTTTCGCTGGTTTTTAATGACGGAAGATGCGCATGGTTTGTATCAAAAATTTGATTTTAAAACAGAAATTTACAATCCTTATATCATGATGAAAGTGACTGCGGTTTAAGATGAGTGACGGCGTGAAGGTGGAAGTCGATCGCGGAAAACCGCGTCGGCTGCGTTGGTGTTGGCCACTTTTGGGTTTATTTGCAGGTATTTCGAATAGCTCTGCACATAAAAAAAAGTGACCATGGGTATTAATTGGTTTTCTTCCTTTTTTAATTCAACCTTGAATTTAATTTTCATGAGCGGCGGAAGGTAAGGATTGTATTTCACGATCTCCGGATCGATTTCTTTTATTCCGCCCTCTAATTTGGATGCATACACTTTTCCGTCCAAAAGAACTGCGATGAGCAGGCGTTCAGCGCTAAAGGCAAGTCGTCCTGTGTCCGGGTCAACTGACCAGTCACGCTTTACCTCTCGTGTCTTGGCCATGCTTAATTCAGTGTTGAGCTCGCTATTTTGCAGATTCAGTTGAAAGAAGTTAGCCTCAAGCGTCAAATCAATAAATCTATCGAGTTCTTGATTGGCGTTCTGGCGCAGCCAGTCTTTGAGTTCAAACGCCTCGGTGTCGGGGTAATTTTTTGAAAAGTGTTGATGCTTCACGGCCTGATCGCTCAGTTGTGTCAGCCTTTGTTCTATCTCCTCATCAGGCATGCCTTGTAGGGATTTTCCCAGAACTGAGCCGCTACGTCTTAAGTCAATGAGGGCCTTATCTTTGGGAGTATTATTTATTTTCTTATTCTTATAGCTGTCTTGCCACTCCTTGATCGCCTCTGTCATGATCTCACCACTATTTTCCTGTTTGAACGCGTCAAAGGTAAAAGGATGTTCCCATGCAGGCGTATATTGTTTTTGATAAAAAACCAGTAAAACGTTATGCAGGGTTTCAATGCGTGTAAAAATATTGGTTTCAACTCCGTGAACGTGGATGATATGGGCTTTTTCCTTAAAGATATTTTCGTATTGTTCCCGAGTCAGAACACTCTTTAGGTGGTCCTCAAGTAATCTCTCGTTAATAGGTTCATCCGTGAGCACGTCTTTTCTTTTCTCATGTAATATAGCGAGTAAGGTTTTATTATTGTCAATAACACATGATTCCAATAGCAAAATCGCCATTTTAAGGTTTGTTTCATCGCCTTGCAGCGTATTTTTTAATAAAGTGTTAAGCGCATTGAGCAGGGCTAATAAAGGTTCATGGGTAGGGTCAAGAGGAATATGATCGACTAGCACATCAACGGATTCGCTGACTTCTTTTAGCATGAGAAAATACTCCTCAACATAAAGAGTGTGAATATTTTCATGCAATTTACAAAAAAAGGTTTTAAGGGTCGGATCCCTGATTTTTTCAGGGACGGGATATCCCGTTTTATTTTGACTGCGGATAAAAGCAGTGATAGCAACATCCAGAATAAGCTTCTTTTGCCTTTCACTCGGAGACACGCTTGCATGGAGCGTTTCGTCTTTCTCGCCAGTAGGAAATAATTGTAGGTAGCAAATAGCGGTTGCGAGGCAACTCACGCCTCCCGCCTGTGTTTGCGACAGAAGGTGCAGAAGTCTTGTCAGGACAACTTGCATCGTCACGTCACTCTCATTAACCTCAAGCCCTTTAATCTGAGTAATCATATCACCTATCGTTGGCACAGGCACAGGCATAAACGATCCCCCCAAATCCATGCATTAACATCAGGATACCTCTACCATTATAACGCATCGGGCGGCGGGTGATATTAAGGGCAGGTTTAAGGGCCGCCACGGAGGGCTTTGTTACATCATTCGTCGTTAATCATGATATTGCATACATTCTGGATTTCGGACCATGTAGGGTGGATTAGGCGCTTTTTGCCGTAATCCACCAAATCAAATTTCATTTTCTTTGTTCAAAAGTTTATCAATTAACGGAACCGTTATCTCAATTCTAATATGTTTCAAAGCCTTGAACTGATCTTAGGCAATACTGACCTTGATGAGGTTGTACTAGATAAAGCTTGCGATAGCGGAAAAATGCTTCATAAAAAAACGGGACGAAAAGAAATGACATTTGATTTGGTGGATTACGGCAAAAAGCGCCTAATCGCACCCTACATTGTCCGAAATTCATAAAGAAATTTGATTTGGTGGATTACGGCAAAAAGCGCCTAA
>Ga0155556_140_pt2 | contig 19251 bp, 14 predicted proteins | sample RifCSPhighO2_12_FD_107213 | JGI IMG/M metagenome (GOLD analysis project Ga0155556, IMG submission 107213) | Gammaproteobacteria bacterium RIFCSPHIGHO2_12_FULL_45_12
TTACGACACAAAGAGCGTGTCTAATCCACCCTACATTTGGTATGCCTCCGTACATGACAAAAACCGTTGTCATGCCCGCACAGGCGTAAGCATCCATCAACATAATCCGTACAGGATGAACAAATCAACTAAAGAAACTCATTGAAATCAATGGTGGATTTAATTCCGACATCCTGGCAATTGCTTTCTAGCCAGTTTGTTGCATTTTTTCTTCCAAGGTCGCGTAATTTTAGTAAAAATTCCAGATGCCATTTGTATTTATCAATCAGTGAAAATTGGTTCATGGCGGCATCTGAACGGATAATATGCACTAACTTCAAGCGTACATAATCCTTGAATTCACTTTTAATCATCCCATCCGTGATAAGGGTTGTGACGAAATGTATGGCACGTAACTCTCTCATCAGAGATGAGTTAAAAGAAATTTCATTCATCCGGTTATCAATTTCATGAGAAGTCACGGGAACGGAATCCCGAACAATCGGATTGTTATGAATGATGAGAATATCATTAATTTTGGATTTGTAAATTAATGGGAATATGGGTGGGTTGCCAATATAGCCCCCGTCCCAATAATATTCATCGTCAATATTCACGGCGTGGTTTAAATGGGGTAAGCAGGCTGATGCCAGAACGGCGTCTATCGATAGCTCAGCGTTTTCAAAAACCTTGAGCTTTCCTGTTTTAACATTGGTAGCGCATAGAAACAACTGGATTGACGTTTCTTTTTTTAACAATTCAAAATCTACTTTATTTTGTAAAATAATCTTTAAAATATTAAAATTAAACGGGTTAAAGAGGTAGGGAGAAACAGCGTGACAAAAATTATCAAATGTCTCAAAAGTACTATAGGCAGTGACATCAAAAGAAGCTAAATTTTCAGGTAACATTTGGCGAATTGGGCTAAGGTAGGACCCATATTCACTGATGGAGGTCCAAAAATCATTTAAAGCTTCGCGAGCACCTTCATTGCCGCCTTTGATCAGACCATGCGCAAGAATAACAGCATTAACACTGCCCGCGCTGGTAGCAGAAATGGCTTCAATATCCAGTCGGTTGTCTTCCAGTAGTTTATCGAGAATTCCCCAGGAATAGGCGCCATAGGCACCGCCACCTTGCAGGGCAAGACAGATAGGCTTTTTGATTAATTGATGATTTTTCTGCATGTGGTTCCTTTCTTCGCTCAAAATGACAGCACATCTTTTTTTTCAAGCCATCACGCAACATTATTTCTCACTAAACAATTCATGCAATTGTTTCTGAAATTCAATGGCACTCGTCATTAAGGACATCACCGTATCATTTGAACGATGAAGGCGAATCACTAACATATTTAACATTTCTCGAAATACTTTATAACCCATGTGATGATCAGTATCTAAAAATTTTCTGAAAGAATCGACGTCAATCATGACAATTTCAGATTCAACCGCCGTCACCACATCAGCACTCGCCGGGTAATCGTCAAATAATCGAAATTCTCCAAAAATATCATTTTCTGACAGAGTTGAAACAATGGTATGGATAGGGTGTCCACTGAGGAGGGATTCATTTAAGACAATTTTAACACTGCCGCGTTTGATGAAAAAAAAGTTGGAATAGTGATCCCCCTGAGTCAATATCACTTCATTTTCAGGAAACGTTAGCGTCTCATGTTTTATATGAACCTTAACGACTTGTTCATATAGTAAAGGATCGTTAAAAAGAGAGGCTATAATACTTGGCATGATCTATCCCCTATGAAAAAAACATTAAATGTTGCAATCGGCGTCATTGCGAGAAGCGCTTCTTGCGACGAAGCAATCTATAAAAACTATCGCGCGACAAAAAAAGCGCGCTTAATCATTATCCTTTTTTACTTATTTCCCGAATCATCCCGCTGACATAGGCATCAATGATGGCCTGGGATGGCACTGGAAAGTGAATAGAAGAGCCAGAAATGCCTTGTATCGTGTTGGTGCATAATTTTCTGGTTTCATCGTGCTTCAAAAATAAATTAAGAGCCGTATCGAGAACGGGTAAAATTGGGTTTTTATCATGTTTAACATCGAGGGCGCGTAATTTTTGAAGCCATGTTTCAACCGATACAAACTGAATAGGGTAACCTTTTTCAGTTAATCCCGTTAAAATATCTTTAATCACAATTTTATGATCATTCACAATATTATAATTTTGATCAAATTTTTCGTTATGTTGGGCAATATAGGCAATGATTTCAGCAGCAACATCTAATGGTGTTAACGATATTTCTGCTTTTATGTCTGGCGCATAGCCTAATTGACGGCAGCCTTCAACAATGCGGTATGAAAGTTCGTCAGGCACGGGTATCCCGTGCCTCAAATCACAGACTAAAGAGCCTGGACGATAGATATTAACTTTTAGACCCCATTCTCGAGCATGATGCATCTGCATCTCAGATACCCATTTTGACTGGAAATAAGGAAGATATAAGGGATCCTTATGAAGGATATCAAAATCATCATCGATCTGGTGGTAAAGATTATTTTTGAAAAAAGGTAAAACAGCCATCGTAGAAATATGATGAATAATCTTTTGCCTTTCTGTTAGCGAAAATTTAATAATTTCCAGCGTGCCGTCCACATTGGCGGGCTTTAAACGCTTGTAATGATAACTCCAGTTTGTTTCTGCGCCGCAATGAAAAATGGAATCAATTTTTTCAGCCAGCGTTTTATATTCAGAGCCATTCATGCCCAATAATGGCAAGGCAAGATCGCCTAAAACAGGTATCACACGATCTTTAACAAAGTCATCAGAAATGCCGCGTTTCTTAAGTGTCGCATAAATTCGCTGGTAACCCTGTTCGATAGAGGATGCCCGAACTAAACAATAAAAGGTGGCCTCCTTAAAATGCATTGCGCATTGATATAAAAGATGACTTCCCAATCCACCCGTTGCGCCAGTCAAGAAAAGGTTTTGAGGAGGTTGTTGTGGCTTCAAATCAGGCAGTGCGATATGTCTCCCAAGGGATGCTTCTGGATATAAATCAAACGGTGTCGTGCCTTTGCTTCCATCCATTTTGAGCGGCGCAGGCTGTGTTTTTTTGATACTCTTTTCTTCAATCGGTGAAAATTGATCGGGAAATATTTTTACCAAATAATCACCTAATTCATTTAAGTTTTGATATTCAAAAAAAAGTGTTTTAGACACGGGGCCATATTTTTTCTCTAATGCGGCGTTCAACTGCATGATCATGACTGAATTAATGCCATAACTTTCAAACGAAACCTCTGGATCAAATTGATCAAGAGATAATCCTAGTAGCGGGGAAAATATTTCCTGCAATGCTTTAATAGCTGATTTATTGCTTAAAACAATCGCTTTTTTCGGGGGTTCTGCAACGGGTTTAACAGGCTCCTGACTATTCTCCTGAATGCTAGCGTTATCAGGAGATGAGTAGTTTTCAGGAAACATTTTCAAAAAATACTGTGAAAGTTCATTTAAATTTTGATATTCAAAAAAAAGTGTTTTTGATACGGGGCCATATTTTTTTTCTAATTCAGCATTTAACTGCATAATCATAACAGAGTCTGTACCACATTCATCAAAACTGGTATTGGGGTCAAACGCTTCAGGCGCAATCCCTAATACCGGCCCCAGTAGATTCTGTAATTCTTTGATGACATCAGTCGAAGAATTGTTTATCGGGGTGGATGGAAGAGCAGGGTTCACTGCATGAATCTGCCCGATAGTCTGAATTCGCATCGTATTGCCAGTGACTTTTGCTATTAGCCGCTTATTTTTGTCAACCACAATCACGTCAAACTTTTGAATTTTATTTTTTTTATTGACCGCTAACAAGGGCATAATATAAAAAAGGCATTCGTTTGGAAAAGGTTGATAGATATCTACCGCCTCAATATAAACAGGCATGCATCGAATTTCCTGCTTCATTAACGGTCGGTGACTGGATGCGGTTTGCACTAAAATGGATTGCTCTATGGCAGTGAAAATGACGGGATTGATGACATAATCTTTCATCGTCTCGTCAAATATTTTATCCAGTTTCACCACAGCGATCGCATAATCTTGTGATAAATATAATTTATCGACAGGCCTAAATTGATCGTTCAGACGTAAGTCTGCATTATCATGAATCAGTTTATAAAAATCTTCTTTTACCAGATAAGAATCAGCCCGTTTGATTAGCGCATCCATGTCAGGCACAGGTGGCTTGTCAGTGAAATAATGACAGCTTAACGCCCCCGTACCATGAATCACCTTTTCCCCGTTAGCCGTGCTGGTGTATAGCTCATAATTACAATGTTGATCTGCTTGTTTATGTAAGGTGAGTTCTGCTTTAACGCTGTCACCATCAATAAACAACGGCACAGGCCAATAGTTATTAAACACCGAAATAATGGATTTATTGGAATAAACCATTTGACCTGCTTGACGCGCCATTTCAATAAAACAGGCGCCCGGAACGGCATGTCTTCCTTTATATGAAAAATCACGGATATAGGGGTTGTCGACATGAAAGGTATAGGTAAAATATTGCCGCTTAATATCTGATTCGGCTACATTAACCAGTGCGGGTGAGAATCTCGTGTTAGCATTGGAAGCGGGCTCTTTTCCGCCGTCAAACGCCTTCTGTATTTTATTTTTATCACCTGATATAACCACCATTTGATCGATAGACACGGGTGATTTATGTGCATAATTCAGTAACTGTTCAAAAACATTGATGCCTTGTTCGGTTGGTAATGGGTCCATGCCAAATACCGTTTTTAAATGCGTTTCCTGTTCCTCTGTCACGCGCATGCCGCCTGATGCAAAGAGCGGCCAATTGATGGCAAGTGTCAATCCATGCCTGTTTTTTAAGGCAACGAGTGTATTTCTAATTTGCGCAAATCGATCAAGGAAACTATTGGCTGCCGCATAATCGGATTGTCCCTGATTTGGAATGAGGCTGGCAATGGAAGAAAATAACAACATAAAATCCAGATTCATGGTTTGCGTCAGCGCATCCAGATTCAGCGCACCTTTTACCTTGACTGATATGACCTCTCTAAAGGATTGATTTTCCTTTTTCAGGATAAAGCTATCTCGTTTCAACCCCGCCGCATGAATCACGCCATTTAAATGTTGCATGGCAGGAGGCAGTTTTTTAAAGGCAGCCTCCAAATCTTGAAGATTTGTGATGTCAGCTGAAAGATAATGAACAGAAGATGCTTTTTTCTTCAAAGAATCTAGTGTCTTTTGAATGGTCTCATTTAAAGGGGTTCTCCCAATCAAAATTAGATTTGCCTGATACTGTTCAGCCAGGTACAGGGAGAAAATCTTGCCAAGCCCGCCCGCACCCCCTGACATTAAATAAGTCCCACCTTTTTTGATGATCATATCAACGGGTTTGAAATTCTCAATTTCCTCTGCAGGCACCACTTTGCGAATCTTTCGGACATCTTGTTGATAGGATACTTCCAGAAGTGGGCCTCCATTTTCTGACAATAACTCTGAAACAGCCAGTTTTGCTTTCTCTTCAACGGAATGTTGAGGCGTCTCTACGCTCCGAATTTCAATTTGTGGATTCTCAAATAGTAAGGTACGTGCAAACCCGCCGACCATGGCTTGTTTTGCATCCTGTAATGTTTCAGTGACTGAATATAAATAGACTATTAACAACTTATGATAAACATGATGCCGGATTAATGACTGTACCAAAAATAAAATGGGTGACAAGTCGAGCACATGCCAGTCATAAATGATCTCACTAAAAATAATATGTTCATTTTTAAATTGCTGCATCAAAGCATCAAAATCATCAGGATTATTCTGGTTGATGGCATATTGATTATCTGACAATCGCTCATATTCAACGCCTAAGCCAACCGTTATAATTTTCATCGACGGTAGCAGTGAGGAGATTTTGTTAGAAAAATCCACATCCGATGTTAATAACAATAGATAGTTTGATAATGTACGATTTTTGTCTGACGACTGTTCCTGCCAGCTATCTTTGTAAAAAAGATCTTTCATGACTGGGGATGATACATGCCCAGTCTTTTGCAAAGCAGGCGCATTTTCATCGGCGGGCCGCCTGATGAAACCCTCAAATTGAACAATCACGTCACCTTTTAGGGTTAACATTTTCATGCGGTATTTCAAAAATTTCTCTGATTCACTGTCAGGCAGCTCTTCGACATAGGCGTACACTTCATTATCCATTGGTCTGAACCACTCGACACTTTCAAGCGCATAAGGTAAATATCGCTGCGTTTTATTGCGATGCTCGCTAAAATGATGCGCAACTGTCGTTTGGTAAACGCCGTCCATTAATGCGGGATGAAGGGTGAATTTTTTCATATTTTCAAGGGAAGTGAGCTTTAATTTGGCAAGCGAGACACGAGCCCCTGAATAAAATTCAGTCATGACTTTTAAGCTGGGTCCTTGATTCAGCCCAACCGACTTCATGGTTTCATAAATCTCAGCAGCGGATTTTTCATGAGGGCATTCAGCGCGTATTTGATCAATATTAACCGGATCATGATTTGAATTAAAATCATCATAAACGACATCACCCGAACATTTCAATTTTCCGCCTTCAGATATTTTGAAATGTGTCAATCCATCTACCGCAAGGCCGATGGCCAAATGAATTAACTCGTCTTTGACTTCAATGCGAGATAACCACATAATATTTTTAATTTTGCATAATTTCTTTCCGGGTTGCATTTTTTCTGCAAAATTTCGAATAATTTCAAGATACATTACGCCCGGAAGAATGGATTTACCACCAACAATATGATCTTTTAGAAAAAATTGTGATGCACGGATACCAATTTCAATTTGAACTCCCTCTAATTCGCCTGAAAGATTTGATTCGCTGATGATATGTATTAGCTCATTCTTTTTTTCATCAAACCAGCACCGAGTCGGCAGAAATGGATAGCAAGGGATGCCTCCCAGTCTTCGAGGCTTGATATCCCATTGCGCGTTCCAATCTATCGTTTCGCCTTTCATCCAGCGCTTTTCAATATCATCACGTGCTTCATTATCGGCATTACCTGACAGATAATCTTTTATTTTTTGTTGCAGTGCTTTGGGCGAATCCACTGAAAAAATGATACGTTCATCAAATGCATCGCGGCCGGTTTGCAAGGTGTAAGCTAATTCATCCATGGCAATGGATTCGTGTTGACTGATGGCCTCGCTTAAAAATTTATCCAGTTCGACAAGATATGCCTGCAAAGACCCTTTTTTGGCCGATACCGGAATATATTGTTTTGTGGATAACGCTTTCGTCTCTTTTAAAACGGTCGGCGCTTCTTCTAAAATAACGTGTGCATTCGTCCCGCCCATGCCAAAACTACTGACTCCGCCGCGTCGCAATATCGGCTTGTTTTCACTGTCAACCGGATCCCATTCATAAAACGCATTGGCCAATCCAAACGGGGAATCGTCCAAATGTATTTTAGGATTGAGAGTATGAAAGTTCAGGTTAGCTGGAATGGCGTGATGCTTCAAGGCCATAATAGTTTTAATGACACCCACCATGCCAGACGCGCTTTCACAATGCCCAACATTGGTTTTGGCCGCGCCTAATAGGCATGACTTTTTATGGGAAATATGGCCATCCTGATTTGAAAAAGCCTTTTTCAAACCTTCTATTTCAACCGGATCACCCAACGGTGTGCCTGTTCCATGTACTTCGATATAACTAATTGCCTCAGGCGAAAGTTTAGCGTCTTTCAACGCACTTTGAATCACTTCTGCCTGAGCGGTTATATTGGGGGCGGTTAATCCGGTACTTTTCCCCCCATGGTTGATCGCCGAACCACGTATGATGGCGTGAATAGAATCGCCGTCTTTTAATGCTTCGCGCAGTGGTTTTAGCAGTAAGACGCCAACCCCTTCGCTGCGCACATAGCCATTGGCATTTTCATCAAAGGTTTTACACTGTCCATCCCCGGACAGCATTCCTGAACGCGAATGTGAAATAAACATGGTCGGGCATATGATGATGTTAACCCCGCCCGCAAAGGCAAGCTGACAGACACCGCTTCTAATGTCCCTGACGGCCGAATATAATGCTACTAACGCGCTTGAGCAGGCAGTGTCAATGCTTTCACTTGGACCATGAATATCTAATATGTAGGATAATCTGTTTGTTAAAATGGAATGGACGGTACCCGTTGAGACATAGGGTAAAATTTCAGCGTGGCGTTCTCTCATTAATTCACCGTAATCATTTTTGGAAACACCCCCGTAAACACCGACGTTTTTACCAGCAATCATTTGACTGCTATAACCCGCATCTTCCATCGCATGCCAGGCGGTTTGTAAAAACAGGCGGTGTTGGGGATCGATGTAAGATGCTTCCTTGGGTGAAATATTAAAAAATAGGGAATCAAATTTATCGATGTCATCAATAAATCCGCCCCATTTCACATTGGTCTTGTCTGGTTCAGTTTTAGGATCCCCATAAAATTCTTTCCAGTCCCAGCGGTCAATTGGAATTTCTTTCACTGAATTCACTTGATTGACCAAATTATTCCAAAAGGCATGGTAATCATTTGCTCCTGGAAAACGACACGCCATGCCAATCACCGCAATCGCGTCTTTTGATTCATCGCCTTGTTCTGACTTTGACTTTTTTTCTTCAGTATCATCCATCATCTGTGCCAGTTTCTTTTTGGGAAGATGGGTGTTGAAATAATCCGTAATAGCTTTAGGCGTGCCATATTGAAAAAAGAACATGGGATCCAGATGTTCCTGAAAAGCGTCACTCAACCGGACGCTGAGTGCCACGAGATTAATGGACGTTAATCCCAGTTCCATCAGCGGCGTTGTCACGTTGAAAGACGTTAGGTGAGTTTCAGGAATGAAGGCGCAAATTTCTTTATTAATGAAGTCAGCCAGTTCCTTCCCTGATAAATTTGCGGGCTGCGAATTGTCACTAAAATGCGGCATTCTGCTTTCTCCTTCTGCACCGAAAATAACGCCAACCCTTAACGTTATGAATGACAACTTTATGTGTTTATTATAGCAGTTATGTGGCGTCTGTGCAGTTCAGGGGATATCATTAAATAATCATACATTTACTTAATGCCTATTATTTCATCTTGTTAAGCGTTTTTTAGTTCAGGACAAAAATTATGTATTGTGAACCCTTCGTGCTGAGACAGCGCACGCAGTGCGCTGTCTCGAAGCATGAACAGTCATCATGGTTGAGCGTTATCCATTTACCCCTCGAGACGGCACTTTGCGCCTCCTCGGGGCGAACGGCTAGATTTTTTGGTCATGGACTGCGCTTTAAATCTATTAACTTAACTGTGTCATTCCCGCGCAGGCGGGAACCTCTTCTAATTTTACTTCTGTCGCCTATTCAAAATGGGTTCCCGCCTGCGCGGGAATGACACTTCAAGCGGGAATGACACTTCAAATTGTACATTTTAATCAAATCTGATTTTTTATAATTTAATCATTCGCAAAAAGATTGTGGAAATGTCGGATTCTGGATTGCTTCGTCGCACAAAACGCTCCTCGCATCGACGATTCTGTTCAAAAAATAATTTATGCAAAGACGCTGCTCCTAAAGGCTTTGTGGCATCATTCGTCGTTGCGAGGCCGCTTTTTGGCCGAAGCAATCCAGAACGTCGTCAAAAATCATGATATTGCATCCATTCTGGATTGCTTCGTCGCACAAAACGCTCCTCGCAACGACGATTCTGTTTAAATAATAATTCATGCAGCAACGCTACAGGCAAAGCATTTGTTTAAGATGTTTTTGTTTACAAATAATTCAGGCCCCTTTAAAATGCACATCAGCAGCTATTTTTGGTTATCTGTTTTCATATCATTGCCGTGAAGTAGCTGAATATTCCTTCCATGAACAAGGTAAATGTCATGCCAAATGGACTTGAAATAATTGATGTCTATATTTTTGTGCTCGCTGGGTTTCTTGGCTTTCATCTGATTACACGCATACCTCCGTTATTACATACACCGCTCATGGCGGCGACAAATGCCATTTCAGGCATCGCCTTGATCGGTGCCATTGCCGTCGCCGGACAAAACTACAATTTGTTCACTAACATACTCGCTTTTATTGCCGTGACATGCGCCACCATCAATGTCGTCGGTGGTTTTATCATTACAAACCGCATATTAAGTATGTTTAAAAATGAAAATAAGAGCGATAACCCCTGATGAACATTCTTCAATTATGTTATTTGATTTCCGCCATCTTATTTATTATCGGCATTAAATCACTCAGCTCACCGATTACCGCTAAACGTGGGATGCAATTGGCCGCGCTTGGTATGCTGACTGCGATTGTCGGCACTTTTTTCGATCATCGTATTGTGTCTTATCACTGGATTATTGCGGGAATCACGTTAGGGACGTTGCTTAGTCTCCCCATTTCACTCTGGATTCCAATGACCAAAATTCCGCAGCGTATCGCCTTTTCACATGCCTGCGGCGCGCTTGCCGCATGCCTTATTGGCGCGGCTGAATACTACAACTACCATATGGAAATCACCAGCATTAGTATGGGCATTATTGGCGTTGAAGTCATGTTAGGCGCACTCACTTTTACTGGAAGTTTGATGGTCGCTGCCAAACTTCATGGTCTGCTGCCAGGCCGACCGCTTATTTATAAAAATCAAAATATTGTCAATTTATCATTATTTGCACTGATGATAGGGATGTTGATTTACATTTGCTTGAATCCGGCCGTCAACGCGGTGTTTTATTGGCTACTTTCTTTATCATTTCTTTTTGGTGTTTTTTTGGTAACGCCCATTGGCGCAGCAGACATGCCGGTTGTCATTGCCATTTTTAATTCCTATGGTGGATTAATTGGCGCAGCCATGGGGTTTATGCTGGGAAACAAAATTCAGATTATTACCGGCGCATTAGACGGCGCATCGGGATTTATTCTCTCCATGCTCATGTGTAAGGCCATGAATCGTTCAATCATGAATGTTTTATTCGGTGCTTTTGGAAAAGTCGATACAAAAGTAGAGAAAAATGCGAGTCATCAGGATGAGACAAAATCGGTAAAAACGATTTCCACTGACGATGCGCTTAATTTTTTTGAACATGCAAGATATGTCATCATTGTGCCAGGATTTGGCATGGCTGCCTCACAAGCCCATTACGCGCTTCGGGAATTTGCGGATAAACTGAAAGCAAACGGCGTTAACATCAAATATGCGATTCATCCTGTTGCGGGGAGAATGCCTGGGCACATGAATGTTCTTTTGGCTGAAGCCAATGTGCCTTATACGGAGCTTTTTGATATGGAAGAAATCAACGCTGAATTTGCGCATGCGGATATTGCACTCGTCATCGGCGCAAATGATGTGACCAACCCCTCAGCGCGTACGGTTGTCTCCAGTCCTATTTATGGCATGCCCATTTTAAATGTGGATCAAGCTAAAAAAATTATAGTCCTTAAACGCAGCATGAATCCTGGGTTCTCAGGGGTGGATAACGAACTCTATTACCATGATCATACATGGCTATTATTTGGAGATGCAAAAGACAGCCTGACAAAGCTTGCGTACGGTTTTAAACGAAATTGGGGGCACTAAATAGTGTCTTTTTGCTCTTCCAGGGCTTTCTTGACGGCAGTATTCACCGTTTCTCCAAGATGCGTCACCAAGCAGGATTTTGTGATGTCATTCGACAAATCCAGTTGCAGCGTGTTTGTGTCTGGGACAAGATGATTTAGGAAAGCCAGCATATTTCTCGCATACAGAAAGCTGGCATGGATTGGCATGGTGCTTGGCAGATTCAGGGTTCCGACCAAAGTGACGTCATGCTTCACCACAATTTTTCCTGATTCAATCAAGGCGCAATTTCCACCTTGCTCTACGGCAAGGTCCACAATAACGGATCCTGGCTTCATCGCTTGAACCATTTCTTCGGTCATTAAAAGCGGTGCACGTTTACCTGGAATTTGTGCGGAGGTAATGACAACATCCATTTCTTTAATATGTTCGCGAATAATTTCCTGTTCTTGACGATAAAATTCCGGCGGCAATTCCTTGGCATACCCTCCCGTATCCTCAGATTGCTCATGGGTTACCTCAAGGGAGGCAAACTCTGCGCCAAGGCTTTTGACCTGCTCGGCAACAACCGGTCTTGTATCCATGGCAAGCACGACGGCACCCAGACGCCTTGCGGTTGCAATAGCTTGAAGTCCGGCAACACCTGCTCCAATGATTAAAACCTTTGCAGGCATGATTGTTCCGGCTGCGGTCATTAACATGGGAAAAAATTTTCCGAGATAATTCGCTGCTAACAACACACTCTTATAACCCGCGATATTACTCATGGAGCTTAAAACATCCATGGATTGTGCACGTGCGATTCTCGGAAGAAAATCAGTTGAAAAAGTCGTTATTTTTTTCGCATTCAAGCGTGGCAGCATGTCGAGATGCTGCAAGGGTGAAAAAAATCCAATCAGCACCGCCTGTTCCTTCATTAAATCAATTTCCAAGTGGCCTGAAGCCTGTTCTTGCACGGGACATTGTACTTTAAGAATCACCTCTGATTGACCATATAATTGAGCGGCATCTTTCGCGATCACAGCGCCTGCCTTTTGGTAAGCCTCATCTGTCATATGTGATGCGCGACCGGCGTCTGATTCCACTAAAACAGACATACCTGACTTCACCATTTTTGCGACCGTCTCAGGCACTGCGGCGACTCTGTGTTCATTGTCGCGAATTTCTTTCGGAATGCCTATGATCATAAACAATGCTCCAGCCTATATTGTAATGAATGAGGGTAACAATTATTCATGAATTAAGCTTATTTGCCAAGCATCACTTTAAATGATCATCCAGTTGATTGGCTTTGATTCCCCAGGAATAAATTGTAAAAATGGATTTATTAGCGTGTCGTAATCGCGATATCAGTGTTTTAAAAAGATCAACCAGGACTTGATAGCCAATGTTAGGATTATTTTCTAAATAGCGGCGAAAGCTTGGAATGTCAATTTCAATTAATGTCGTCTCTTCAACGGCAATGACATCGGCGCTCGCCGGTAAATCCTCAAACAATCCGAATTCGCCAAAAACATCATTTTTATTTAATTCCGCAACACCCGGACGTACGAGTGATTCTTCTTTGGTGTCAGCACTGACAATCACACGCACTTTACCCTGTTTGATCAGGTACATGGAGACATGCTCTTTTCCTTGCTCCAGAATTTTTTGATTTGCCTTGAAGGTCAATTCTTTAAACTTAACGTTCGCTTGAAACGCCGAATCCTTCAGTAAGCTCTCCATCATGTCAAACATGGCACCTTCTCCAGAGTTAACTTATTGTTTTTAAATTTTTAAAATCTTAATCATGGTCGCTTGGCCTTGTTGTATAAACCCAAGCTGGGTAGGGTGGATTAGGCGTTTTTTGCCGTAATCCACCAAATTGGTGGATTACGACGCAAAAAGCGCGTCTAATCCACCCTACATTGACTGTTCAAAAAATAATTTATGCAACAACGCTTGGTCACTTGTATTTAGTATAGTTCAATTATTACCTGAAGGCACTGTCTTAATCAGGGGCAGGTCAAGTGGTCAGTGCGCTTTGCCATGGTGTAAGAATGGTTTGAGTTTTCAATTTGCGCGACTTTATCATTCAGTTTAGAATTGTCTAACCGTTTCATGGATAACAGTTTTTAAGGCAGCAGCATAGAGCGAGGCGTTGTTACATAAATTATTTTTTGAACAGAATCGTCGTTGCGAGGAGCGTTTTGTGCGACGAAGCAATCCAGAATGTATGCAATATAATGATTTTTGACGACGTTCTGGATTGCTTCGGCCAAAAAGCGGCCTCGCAACGACGAATTATGCAACAAAGCCATGGAGCGATGACTCACTATGAATAGACGAAATTTTTAAAAATAAAGGAAATCAGAATGGCGGTTTATCTTTTTCCGGGACAAGGTTCCCAAATGAAAGGAATGGGCGGGACGCTTTTTGCTGAATTTCCTGATCTTGTGCAAAAAGCCGATAAAATTCTTGGGTATTCCATTGAAACGTTATGCTTGGAAGACCCTGACAATCAATTGAATTTAACGCATTATACACAACCTGCTTTGTATGTCGTGAATGCACTGCACTATCTTAAAATACTTCATGAGCATCCCGTCTTGCCATCTTATTTGGCGGGTCACAGTTTAGGCGAATACAGTGCTTTGTTTGCAGCCAGCGTTTTTAATTTTGAAACAGGACTCAAGCTGGTACAGAAACGCGGGGAATTAATGAGCCAAGCATCAGGTGGCGGCATGGCCGCTGTGATTGGTTTAAAAAAAGAGGTCATCCAAACCCTGCTGGATCAGTCAAATTTAAACAATATCAGCATTGCGAATGATAATTCATACTTGCAAACGATTATTACAGGATCGAATGAAGCTGTTATTGCCGCCAATGATTTATTTATCAAGGCGGGTGCTTCCATGTTTATTCCATTAAAAGTAAGCGGCGCATTTCATTCAAGCTTTATGAATGAAGCTCAACAAGTTTTTTCTGACTATTTGTCACAATTTAAATTAAATGCGCCTCATATCCCTGTGATCGCCAACGTGAATGCCATGCCCTATCAAAATGACAAGCTCTTTTCCAACTTGTCCATGCAAATCAATCACCCCGTTCTCTGGACGCAAAGTATTGAATATTTACTGGCAAAAGGGGAGACCGAATTTACTGAAATCGGGCCTGGAAAAGTGTTAACAGGGCTGGTTAGAAAGATTAAAAATGGGCAGTAAGAGGATGGCTCATAAAGGCTTTATTGCATCGTTCGTGGTTGCGAGCGTTTTGTGCGACGAAGCAATCCTGAATGTATGCAATATAATGGTTATTGACGACGTTCTGGATTGCTTCGGCCAAAAAGCGGCCTCGCAACGACGAATGATGCAACAAAGCCACTCGCAACGACGAATGATACAACAAAGCTACTCGCAACGATGAGAGAATTATGCAACATCATTGTGAACGGTGACTAATTGATCCTGGTGTTCAGTGTCAGGCGAATCCTCCTGCTTGAGGGATCGGTATGTTTTCTCCTGACATAATTTTGATACTAATGGGACGGCTATAAACAATAATATGCCGGCACCGATCGAGCTTAAGCCTAGCATCCCAAAAGTGTGACTAAATTCAGGGTTGGTGGCTAAGGGATTGGTTGAAAGAGAGTTGCCGATGGCGATTTTAGAAAAATAGGAGGACATGATGGCGGCAACGCCGGTAATCATCATCCACATGCCCATCATCAAGCCGCGTAAACGGACAGGTGCCAATTGCCCCACCATGGCATAGCCAACGGGAGACAAGAACAGTTCTCCCAGACTTAACAGGCCATAGCTTGCTAATATCCAGTTGAAATTCACCAGACCATTGACATCTGCAAAGTGGATACCAATGGGCAGGATTGACAGTGAAATACCAATTAACATTAACGCAATTGAAAACTGCAATGGAATGTTAATGTTGACGCCGCGATCACGCAATTCACTGAAAACAAAACTTAAGACAGGGCCGCCAATAATAATGACAATGGTGTTGATGTTCTGTACCCATTGCGGGGCAATCATAAAACCCAGCAAATGCCGGTCGACATTGCGTTGAATAAATAAATTAAGTCCCATGGGCGCCAGTTGATATAAAGCCCAGAAAATAACAGAACATAACGCGAGGATGATGAATGCCCACATTTTTTGACGTTGCTTTGCAACGGGTTGCTTTAAAGTAAGCGTGGTGATTAACCCAAGCATAGCAAAGCCAATGATAATGATGATGTCATTACAAAGATCAGTATGTTTCAGTAATATTCTGAGCGCGAAAATAAGAGTGACAATGAGGGCAATGCCAATATATCGCATGCGTCTTTTGATGTCTTCATGAGTATTAACATAAGTGGTGTCACGGTCTTCCAGGATTTTCCAGTTGTACAGAGTGAGTGCGAGGGCAATGGCGTTGCCAACGGCGCTTAATAAAAAGAGTTGTTGATAGGCTTGTTGCAATTGAAAGTGACCAGCCAGATAAAAGCCAATAAAAAAGCCGATATTCATGCCGCTATAATTCCACAGAAAGGCGGATTCACGGCGTTTGTCATCGGGTTCAAATAATTGGGTCACCAAGCAGTTGATGCAGGTGATGTTGAGCCCGCTGCCGCTTAAAAAGACGGAGAGTCCCCATAATAAATACGTTTTTTCGGGTATGGAGATGAGCGCGCAGCCAATCATCTGTGCGAGCATGGCAAGGCAGAACAAGCTGCGATAACTTAAATAGCGGCCGCCAATGTAGCCGCCCAATAAATGTAAAAAATAATTTAAAGCAATAAATGAACCCGTGATGCTGGTGGAATATAAATCGGATAAATGTAAGCCCTGGGTAGCATAAAGAATCAGGGTGGAGTAAAGCACGCTGTAGCTAAGCGTTGAAAAAATCTGAATGGTGAACAATGCGCCCGCACCACTTGGCATGAAGTTTTTATATCGGGTGCCTATCGTTTTCCTGACTCGTAAATTGGACAAAGAGCTCATGAATTTCTTCTCCGCACATCGTGTTTAGGAAAATCCATTTTCTTCCCTGCCCCGTTTCAGGGGCGTTTTGGAGAAGAGTAGTGCTCGAGCAAAAGAGTAGCTTCAGTGGATAGTTGGGTTACCAAAATTTTTAATTGATCTTCCATTATAGGGTTTTTCAGGTGGGTTTCAAGTTGGTCAAGCAAGGTTTTTAATCGGGGCAGTCCACAGTAGCAGACAGCGCCGTGTAGTTTGTGAACTTCTCGCAATAGTTCAGTATAATTTTTATTCTGGTATTGTGTGATGATCGAGGAAATGTCATCTGGAAGTGTTTGAATGAGGAGGCTCAGAATTTCATTCGCAAGGTCTTTTTTATTGCCTGCCAGCCGGATGCCTAATGCCGTGTCAACAATGGGTAGTTCGTCTAGCTTCATGTGGTGATTCCCTGTGTTTGTCAAATACCGCCATCGCTTCAATGTGAGAGGTATGCGGGAACATGTTTATTATCCCGACGCGTGTTAGTTGATAATGGAACTGATTAACCAGCTCTCCAGCGTCTCTTGCTAGCGTGGCTGGGTTGCATGAAATATATACAATTTTTTGCGCACCCAGTGTATTTAAAAATGGCAAAATTTCCTTCGCGCCCGCTCGCGGCGGGTCTAACAGAATTTTGTCATAATTTTGTTGGCGCATCCAGTCATTCTCTGCTGGTTTGGCATCAAAAAGGTTGGCGGCATAAAAGCGTGTGTTGCTGATCTGGTTGTGCGCTGCGTTGGCTTGTGCGCGTTCAACCATTTCCATGCTGCCCTCAATGCCTGTCACGTGTCTTGCTTGCCTTGCGATAGGCAGTGTGAAGTTGCCAATGCCGCAAAAAAGGTCTAACACCGTGTCAAGAGGCGTGAGTGCTAGCTGTGTGATCGCAAGCTGTACCATCAGTCGATTCATTTCCAGATTGATTTGCGTGAAATCAAGTGGATGAAAGAGAAACTCAAGTGAAAAGTCAGGTAAGGTGTAAGTGAGTCGTTCAGGTTGATCCTGGGGCCATATTTGATGAACCGCTTGAGGTGGATTGGGTTCTAGATAAATGGCAAAGCCTTGTGTTTTACCAAAGGAAATCAGTTTTTGAATATCGGTTTCGGGAAGCGGGGTCAGGTGGCGGAACACAAGGGCTGTGGTTTCATCTCCCATGGCCATTTCAATTTGCGGAATTTGTTGGTATGTCTCGAGTGATAAAACTAATTGTTCAAGCCCAATCAGTTGCGTGCCTACTTTAGGGTGAAGCACGATGCAGCTTTCAATGTCGGCCAAGTAGCGGCTGGATTTTTCCCTAAACCCCACTAGCATTTTATCTTTTTTAATGACAAATTTGACGCCCAGGCGTGCTTTACGTCGATAGCCCGTACTGGCTGCGCTTAATGGCGGCATCATGGCATTGGGTGTGACTTGCCCAAAATGTTTTAATTGTTCCAGCAGGGCTTGCTGTTTCATTTGTAATTGGGCGTTGATTGACATGTGCTGCAAGCTGCAGCCGCCGCATAAACCAAAATGCTGGCAAGGCGGCACGAGACGCTCATCAGACGGCGTGATGATATCCGCGACTTCAGCTTCATTGTATGTGCCGCGTTTGCGGGTGAGTTGGTAAGTGACGGTTTCATTTGGCAATGCGCCTGCGATAAACGTGGTTTTGTTTTGTAGGGTGGCAATACCGCGGCCGTCGTGACTCAAGGCATGAACAAAAGCGGTGGATGGTTTGTCAGGGATGTCAAGGTTTGCTTTTTTTTTCATGTCGTTAACATTCCAGCTTATTGTAATGGGTTAGCATTCTGCAAAGGGCAACACTATATATTGATTGGCAAAAAAAAACAAACTTGTACAATTTTTGAAATGTATTATACTGGTATTGAGTGCTTTTGATAGATACTGTCCGAGACCTTTAAGTGATTAAGCAGGGAGATATGATTGCAGTGTGGTGTGCAGGTCCTTCCTAGTGAGGAAAGCCTAAAGTACGGCAGAGATCTCCAATATAAACAAAGCGGGTTTTTTGCGACATTCCATCAGAGCACTTTTGTTTTGCCTGCATTTTCAGGGTTCTTTGTGTTTTTGGCATCGCGTTCGTCCCTTAATGGGCGTTCTGCTTGCCCCGTTTTTCGCCTTGAGAAAGCAATTGACGACCGACCCTAATTTTTCGTACCTTAATCACTCTTTTAGTCACTGTATAGGGCTTATCAATAATGAACACGATCATGGAGTGTGAGCGTATCTATGGCGCGCAAAATTATGAACCGTTGCCAGTCGTGCTGGTTAAGGGGGAGGGCGTTTATGTGTGGGATGATGCCGGGAACCGTTATATCGACATGATGAGTGCTTATTCTGCGGTGAGTCATGGTCATTGCCATCCCAAGCTGGTGAAGGCATTACAGGATCAGGCACATCAACTTTGTGTGGTATCACGTTCATTTTACACCGATAAACTGGCTCACTTCCTGAAGCGTGTTTGTGAAATGACGGGTTTTGAAAAAGCCTTACCGATGAATACCGGCGCTGAGGCGGTGGAGACAGCACTCAAGGCGGCACGTAAATGGGCCTATACCGCGAAAGGCGTGGCGAATGACAAGGCAGAGGTGATTGCCTGTGAAGGCAATTTTCACGGGCGCACGATTGCGATTGTCGGCTTATCTTCTGAGTCGCAATATCGCGCTGGATTTGGCCCTTTTCCAGCGGGTTTAAAGCGAGTGCCTTATGGGGATGCGAAA
>Ga0155556_156_pt1 | contig 19056 bp, 12 predicted proteins | sample RifCSPhighO2_12_FD_107213 | JGI IMG/M metagenome (GOLD analysis project Ga0155556, IMG submission 107213) | Gammaproteobacteria bacterium RIFCSPHIGHO2_12_FULL_45_12
ATAAAGTCCAAGACTGGATTGCCGCGTCGTAAAAAGCACTCCTCGCAACGACGGGGGAATGATGCAGCATCAATGTATAGTAGGTAACCGAGCCTAGGTTACAAAAAGAGTTATTATTCTGAGTGCCCCAACCCCCGCACGCGCGGGTAAATATCTACAAAGAAGTTGCTCAAAAAATGTCAACTTCTTTGAGAGGAGCGCGAAGCGCGTCTCGAAGGGTATTTAATGTTCATTGTGGTTCGAGACGCCCACTTCGTGGGCTCCTCACCACGAACGGTTTCCATATTAAAATTTTTTGTATAGAAACAAGGAAGCCTTCCCGCGTTTTTTAGCGGGAATGGCTGAGCAGACCTGACTAAAAACCCATGTTATGATAGCAGGGACTAAAGAGACCCTTCAAACCATCAAGGAAACAGTGTGCAGAGCAAACCAGTATCAACAAACCATTTTCTGTTGGGAGTCGGACTGCTTTGCCTTTTTTATATTTGTTTTGAATTTTTTTTCAATACCCATATGATGATGTCAGTGGACGAATTCTGGTTTGCACACCGCATCTTCCAGTATCAAAGCGGCTTACCTTATCGTGATTTCTCTCCCTATAAAACGGTATTAGGCTATTACCTTTTGCTCCCACCCATGCTGTTGGCACACGGCGTTCCCCAAGCTTTAATTTTCACAAAACACACCCTCGCCGTGATCAACACCAGTTTCATTTTGTTAACCAGCCTCTGGCTAACCAAATTTTTTTCGCGCGGCAGCATTCTCATCTCACTGACTTTATTGCTGACATCCGAACTGATGTTAACGTATTCAACCAACCTACGCGTTGACCTGTTAGCTTACTGGCTGGGACTGGTCTCCTTTTTGTGCTTACTGGAAAAACGTTTTATCTGGGCAGGCATTTTCATCGCTCTTGGATTTTTAACCTCGCAAAAAGTCATCTGGTACCTCTTTGCCAGCAACCTGGTCTTACTCACCGTCTGGCCAGATTCAAGATTTACCGCCCAAAAATTAATTGCCATGCTCAAGTTCAATGGCGCAGCTTGCCTCATCACGGGGCTCTATATCACTATCTGGTCTGGACTTTCTGGATGGAGCACCGTTATCCATAGCTTATTTTACGAAGCCGCTGCCATGTATCATCTTGACTGGTACAATCAAACGCGCGCGTTGTTTTGGTCACTCACCTTGCTCTACAACCCTTTACTCTTTTTATTGTGCCCACTGCCGCTCATCAGCTTATTCATTCACACCAATCATGATGACGGCTATCAGCGTCGATTAGCCATCACCCTCTATAGCTTAACCATTCTGGTTTGTCTCGCCTTATACAAGCAAGTGTTTCCCTATTATATGCAAGTGACCATCCCCTTGTTTTTAATATATTACGCGGCATTTTTTCACTGGTTATTTCAAACCTTGCATCAACCTTCTCACCGCCTTTTAACCTTGAAACAAAAAAAATGGCTTTGGCTATTTTTACTTCTTTATTTATTCGGATTAGTCATCACCAACACGGCTTTCAATTTACCACTGCCTTATCTGCTGACCAGTCTCATTTCAATTGGACTCATTTCGTATCTCACCAACACACAGCCCGTTGATAAATTGTTTCTCTATCAACTATTTTCCATCGTCTTCCTCTTCATGGGCGGCATTTATCCCGCCTGCCTTTATACGGTAAAGCTGGCCATGCTTAACGGCACTTACCAGAGAGACAATCTTCGAGTCATGAAGACGCTTTTGACAGATGGCAGTGATTACGTCGCTGGCATTGAACTCATCTATCATCAAAACCAGCCCATTGCCGGATTGCGACATCTCATGGGGCCAGCCATCGCCTACCTTTATCATCCCAATGCAACACTGCGAACCGTGATGACGGCTTCCTTATATGAAGACCCCGATGCAAACATTGATTCAGTCATAAGCGCGCTCAAAACCTCTCACGTCAAATTTTATGTCAACAATTATCGCATGATGGCGCTGCCAGAAAAAATTAGGCAATTTCTTTTTTCAGAATACACACACTACTGGGGCAGCATTTATTTATACGCACCGGCCATCCAATCGGGTCAAGCGTTTGTTGATATCAAATTTCCTGGAAAATATCGTGTTGAGTTAGCACCACACACCACCATCCAGTTAGCGGGAAAAAATTATCAAACTGGCAACAGCGTCTTTTTGGCAGCAGGGCGGCACCCCGTGAGGACGAAGCACGCGCTGCGACTTAGTCTCATTCCCGAAACCGTCACACCGGCCTCACAATCTGATCAATGGCGGCAAATGCTCCTTTAAAAAGTGCGCTGCCTTACCGCGCATAAGCCACCTGACACAGCCACAATCGCTCATTCGTCATCCGCAAACGGTCGCTCATCACCTGGCCGCATGCTTTATGCTGTTTCAAACCCACCCGATCGCTTAATTGATACAATGAGGGCAAATAAGCATCCGTTGCCAACAAATACCATTTTTGAGGATGCAGGTGTTTTAAAACCGCTTCAAGGGTTTGGGTTTGCATTCTTTTTTTATCGGCAAATGGCACACCCACCACGCGCCATGACGACGGCAAAAATGGAATTAAATAAGTTTGCGGGCGTGGTAAGGTGCTTAAGGCAAATGCCGAATACGGCATCAAAACCGCCGAGGGCGTCACTTGATCCAACGAAGCTGGCCATTGAACATTAAAATAATCCCCCTTGTACCAAGGCACACGCGGCACACCCGCGACCAGCATCGTTCTGGCGATTATAACAAAAACCAGTGTCGCTAACGCGGCACGTAACCAGGCATCCCGCACAAGCTGGCAGATCAGAAGATAAATTAATAAAGGTGTTAACATTTCAAGCGAAACGATATAACGCATGATTGAAAACAGATATTCCCACCACACATAAGAAAAAATAAAAAAGGCAAACAGCCAGATAAAATACCTGTCCGGTTTAAGCATGGGGATGCGCCGTACTTTTTTTATCAGCCAGTTAAGGGCAACCCCTAACAGTGCCGCATATAATGCGGGAAAGCGAAAATCCCGAAATAGATTATCGCTCACACGACCATTCCAGGAAAAAAAGAAAGGATAAAAAATAGCTTCAAGCAAGCCATGCGGTAAAAAGCGCGAATCTTTCCAGTTATAAAACGGAAAAGCACTTGAGTGAAAAATACCATTCCACAGTGGGTAAAACGGATTTTGATATTGCTGCCATAAAAACCACATCCAGTAACCCGATGCACTCAACCAGCCTATTATGACCGATACTAAAAACAACGCTGCCCACTCACACTTTACCCGCAAAGACACATCCAGCACCAGATAAGCCAACAAAGCACCGCCAACAAACACGCCCGCCGTTAACTTGCAGCCCACCCCCACGCCCAATAACCACCCACTGAATATCATCCACCCGCGCGAGTGACCGGACAATACCCGACCTTGCAAAGCGACAAAGACCAGTACAAACAAGCTAACGATCTCATCTTGCTGAAAGGTACCCATTCCCGTCAATGCGGTTGGGCCATACATGCCTGATAACGCCAGAAGCAGCGCAGGCAAGCGTACCCAGTCCGAGTTCACCATTTTTGCCAGGCACTGCCTGGCAATACAATACAACAACCAGAAATTGATGCCGTGCAGCGCGCCCATTAAAAAAGTGGTGGCCTTGGGTGTCGTGGTATTAATTAAAAAATAAGTCAGAAAATCAAGCGTAGGCGTAAAATGCACATGCAGATACGAATTCAGCCAAACATCTGTCTGCCACCGTTGATGCCAAAATGAAAAAGGATTATAAAAATGATAATTGGCTAAATCCCAACTTAACTCTTTGCCGAAATGCACTGACAAAAAGCCGCCCCCCACCATGCCTGCGAGCAAAACGCCAAGGTTTTCCAGTGTGGATCGATAACGCGCGAACATGTCAGGCAGCATCCATTGACAACATACTCATGAAAAAACTGGAAAAAAGTAACTGCATGCCCAGCATCAAAAAGGTAATGGAAGGAATAATCAAGCGCATCATTTGCGTGGGAATCAATGCGCCAAAAGCGTGCTGCGCCCAATACCAGAGTGCATAGACAGAGCCGCCCAACCCCAGCGCGACCATGACCAACCCAACGATCAAACCACGCTCCAGCGTGAACAGTTTGAAAATTTTTCCAGACAGCGGCAAGTGAGCCGCCTGTTTGTGCGCAAGGTATTGTGCAAACACGGCAAAACTAACAGCCTGCAAGCCCACGACCATGAACACACTGCTAAATAACAGGGTGTGAATATCCAGATTCAACCCAGCCAACTGCAACGGGCCGAGCAATAACAAGAGCATGGACAGCCATCCCAGATTGAACAAGACCAGACCCGGGTAAAAGAACAGCCAGCGCGGACTAAACAAAAGCAATAAACGCAAATGACGCCAACCATCACGCCAGGGTCTTAGATGGGGTTTACGACTACGCCCATCGGGAAATAATTGCGTGGGAACTTCCGCGATTTTTAATTGTTTAAGCGTCGCTTTCACAATCATTTCACTGGCAAATTCCATGCCGTTACCTTGTAACGCCAGTTCTTGCAATCGTTCACGATGAAACCCGCGCAATCCACAATGAAAATCACCCAATTGACTGTTAAAAAATAATCGCCCTAAAAACGACAAGGCTGGATTACCTAAAAATCTATTTTTAAACGGCATCGCACCCTGCATAATGCCGCCCTTAAAACGATTGCCCATGACCAGATCATAGCCTTCCCGCAGTTTGTCGAGAAAAGGTTTCAAATGGAGAAAGTTATAACTATCATCGGCATCTCCCATGATGACATATCGTCCTGCCGCTGCTTCAATGCCCGTTTTCAATGCGGCGCCATAACCACGCTCACTCACAGAAACCACGCGCACACCCTGTGTCATGGCAATGTCTTGCGAGCCATCGGTGCTGCCATTGTCTGCAATTAAAATCTCGCCCTTCACTTGTTCTTGGTCCAAAAACTGTTTTGCCTTTTGTATGCAAACAGCCAGTGTCTCCGCTTCATTTAAGCAGGGCATTAAAATGGTTAACTCACAGGCTTCCTTCATGCTGACTCCTTGTTAACAAATTCCTGGTTTCAATTCGCTGCGCAAAATCTACTGCCGCCCCACTTTCTCCTGCACCGCGGTTAACATGCCGCGTAAAATGTTCATTTCCATCACATCCGGGCGCGCGCGCATAAATAGACGACGCAACCGTGTCATCAATTGACGCGGGGCACTGCTTTTTAAAAAATCCAGTTCTATTAACACTTGCCGCAAATGCTCAAAATATTTTTCGAGCTCCCGAGCCGTTGCCAGACGATAATCCCAAGGCTCTTCTGTCTCCGAGATTGCGAGGCTCGCCACACGCAACTCATACGCCATCACCTGGACTGCAGCCGCCAGATTTAATGAACTGTAATCCGGATTCGCTGGAATTTGCAGGTGAACGTGACAGCGATGCAGCTCTTCATTGGTCAAACCTGACTGCTCGCGTCCAAATAAAATGGCCGCTTGACCATTTGATGCTTCTTCTCGAATCTTCTGAGCGGCCTGTCTTGGTGAGAGGACCGGCCAGGGAATCGCCCGCGTGCGTGTACTGGTACCTACAACCAGCGTACAGTCATGAATGGCCTCGTCCAACGTGGCAACCACCTTGGCCGCTGACAACACATCCTTGGCCCCCGCCGACATGTCGACCGCTTTCTCATGCGGGAACAAGACGGGCGACACCAAATACAACTCCGAGAGGCCCATGGTCTTCATCGCCCGCGCGGCGGCACCAATATTGCCAGGATGCGAGGTATGGACCAATACAATACGCAGTTGCTCTAACATGTTCATTATCGACATAAATCACCTTGCCCTAAGATAGCTTAAGTCGGCACCTAATCCCAGTGCCTGACGACTTTTATTCAAATTAATCCTAGCTTCAAACCCCCAATCGCTTTATGATTGTGATTCTCAAATAATGATAACTGATGCCTTTAAACTCTATGCGTGAACCACTCATTAATATCGCGATTGAAGCCGCTCGTGCTGCGGGCAATACCATGGTCAGGGCCGTTCAACGCCTTGATACCCTCAAAATTGCCGAAAAAGGACCCAACGACTTTGTGACCGATGTTGATCAAAAAATAGAACGTGACATTATCTCCCTGATTCACAAAGCCTATCCCTCACACAGCATATTGGGCGAGGAAAGCGGTGAAACAGAGGGTGATGACTACCAGTGGATCATTGACCCCATCGATGGCACCCGTAATTTCATCCACGGCTTGCCCCATTTTGCCGTTTCCATTGCCATTGCCTATCAAAACAAAATTGAACATGCCGTCATTTATGACCCCATGCGTCAGGAATTATTTACCGCGACACGCGGCAAGGGTGCGAACCTGAATAACCGGCGCATTCGGGTCAGCCCGCGCAAAAACATGGAAGATTGCCTGTTTGGCACCGGCTTTGCCTTTCGTCACACCAACAAGGAAAACCCCGTTCCAGGAAAAATCCTGCAATCCATTTTACCGATTTGCGGCGATATTCGCCGTGCCGGCGCGGCCACCTTAGACCTTGCTTATGTCGCAAGCGGCCGACTGGACGGCTTCTGGGAAATGGGCTTAAAACGCTGGGACATTGCGGCAGGCATTTTACTGGTCAAAGAGGCCGGTGGGCTGATTTGTGATCCACAGGGCGGCGAGTCTTATTACAAAACAGGTAATCTGGTCGCGGCAAATCCAGCCATTATGAAACAATTCTTAAAAACCATCCAGCCACAGCTGCTGGCTGATGCAACAGACCCTGCACTACGCTCTGAATAACAACATCACGTTATCACTGATGTTGAATTCATTACTTATAGTAGGTAACCTGGCTTAAGTTACAAAAATGAGCTGTCATTCTGAGCAAAGCGAAGAATCTCCTAAAAAACACGAGATCCTTCGTCGCAAAAAACGCTCCTCAGGATGACAATTGTAACCTAAGCCAGGTTACCTACTATATATCCTGCTGTTTAATAGCTTCAGTTTGATGCATCTAAATTATGCGAATAAATCCTCTAGTGTTATGATGCCTTGCACAAGCTCTTCTGAATATATCGTGTCCTTAATTCCATTCGCTGAAATCATCACGAAAAAAATTTGCTTTTTCGACCGGGTCCTTTCTTTGAATACAGCGATTTTATTTTTTATATTTTCGGCATAGTCCTTCGTAATTGAAAATGGTTCGTTCGTGTATTTAATTTCGCAAATAGTGATAGCGTCATCATCTCGATCAAAGAGCAGATCAATCTGCGCTCCTTTATCTTTAGATTTCGCGACAGGCACATATCGCCAACCGTTTGCTATGGCGCTTGGGCTGATGTTTAGCTTCTTCCGTATCTGATTTATATGTTTATAGCAAATGGACTCGAAAGCATAACCAGCCCAGTTGTACCATGTTGGAGTATTATGTTTTTCTTGCCAGTACCTTGATTCAAGCGATTTCTTTTGAAGCGTATTTTTTACTGGCTCAATCCAATCGAGATAAAATAGGGTATATTCATCAATCAGGCGATAATATTTTCCGCGTTTTTTATGCGTGTGTGGCATAAAGCTGATAATGAATCCGGCATCTTCCAGTTCCTGTAATCGGTCAATTGTTCTGCCGCCACGTGAAATTTCATCAGATTGGCTGGTGATTTCCTCTTGCCCGATTCCAGTATGGCTTTTTGCAATTATGCGCAGTAGTTCAATATAGTTGCTGGAATTTTCAAATAAAGACGAGAATAAATTATCAAATTCATTAAACAACAAGCAGTTTTGTTGAAATGCCAATTTGTCAATTAGCTGTGTGGCTGATTGGTTTTTCTCAACGGGCAGGAGGTAATAAGGCACGCCTCCTGTTGTCATGTATAATTCAGCAACCTGTTTGTGATCCAGATTGATTTTCATATTAGCTAAAAATTCGGCGGTGTCTTTTAAATTGAATGGCATCAAGTGAATCTTTCGAGTGATTCTGTTATGCAGCCCACCTTTATTATTAATAATCTTATTGATGATCCATGATGCAGACGATCCGCAGATAATTAATTTGATTCTCTTGTCATTAGACCAAGAGTGATTCCAGCGATGTTCGAGTGCTTGCAGTAATCCTGATCTGTGCGTTGCCATCCAGGGGAATTCATCAAAAAATAGGACAATTTTTTTGTCTTTTAGAACATTCTTCTCGATCGCGTCTGATAGAGCATCGAATGTATCTATCCAGTTGTCGCGTTCCTTAATTTCAGCGCCTTGATAAAAGACTTTGCCGATTTCATTGATGAATAGTTTGATCTGAGTGTCTTTGGAGCCATTCTGTATGCCGGTAACATTAAAGAAGATACAGTCGCTTTCACCAAATGTTTGCTTGATCAGGAATGTCTTGCCAATACGGCGTCTGCCATATATGGCTAAGAATTCTGGTCGATCGGATTTGAAGAAGTCATCGAGTATGGCTTTTTCTTCATATCTTCCTATTAAATTCATGCACTTAGCTCTCTTTGTTCTGTTGCGCCGCCAATAAGTATATTATTAGCGGCGCAACAGCGCAAGAAGATTGTTCTGTTGCGCCGCCAATGATGGCTCTATTAGCGGCGCAACAGCGCAAGCTCTTCATCAAAAGATACTAATAGTATCATCGCCGAATCATCATAAGTTCAAAACGGAAGAGACTCGGATGACCCAAACTGATCGGCGCTATATCAGGCTCAAAGATGCCCCTGCCTATCTTGGCATGAACAAGAACCTTTTCAACTAGGTGCTTGTGTTAGCATCGCACGAATATCCGGCCAATATCGCTGTTGATGCTTTCAATGGTTTTTGGGTTCAGGACTCGCCTCAGGCTTTAACGAATTGACAATTGACTCAGTTGTCAACCCTATCAAATATTGCAGGCGTCTAGCAAAGGAGCCGTTCAAGTTGAAGGTGCCTACTTTGGAACAGGCAGTAAACTGGGTTAGTAAAGCCTCGCGCAACTGCTCTGGCGTATTAGTCTCCTTTATTTGAGTGATTAATTGTTTAACCTCAGGGCGGTGGTGCCGATTCCAATGAAATGAAAATAAAAGGCCGCCTCGAGGGTTATTATAATTGTTTAAGACGGAAATTATGTTGTTTTTTAATGCCTCTACCTTGTTTTCCGCCTCGGTAACAAACTTTGAATATTGCAATTTAAGCTCGGCACTGGGTAAGGATTCTATCATTTCTTGTAAAAACGCTGACCGCGAAAGCATAAGCTCCCGAAGTTTTCTGTTTTTGCCCGACATCAGTTTTGCAGCGTCCCCCGCTCGCGAGAATGGAAATCTTGATTGGGACCCTGATTTCATGGCGCGCCCCTCATCAGTCGAATCGCCGCCCGCCGCATAATCAACACCAAGATGTAAGCGATGTCCATGACAAATATGGCTAAAATACGGAAGCTTTTCGTAACTCAATCTCATCGACCGCTTGAGGCTCTCCTTTCCTTCATAATGTACGTATCGATCACCTCCACCTCCTTGCCATCCATTACGTCCCTCTACCACTATGTAATAAATACCTTGAGCAGTCGCCTGCATATGAGGCGTCGACAGGTAACGTTGAATGCTGCCTATCACCTTGCGCCAGCAGATTTTGTTTGCATTTATAGAGTTGCGCCCGTTTCTGTTGTAGTATTCGTCGTATAAATCCAATGCTTTTATGTACAGACCCATATTAAAGTACTTGCCTTGCTTAAAGACTTTATTTCCATCTTCTCCCTTATTTTCACGAGCAAGGTAAGTTTTGAAGACATTAACCGCATCGGTGATTGGCTCATCGGTTTCTGCCGCATCAATATCGTCAAATACTTTCTTGATCGCAAGATCATCTCGATCTGCTCTGGCTTTTTCTGCTGCTTCAAAGCCTTTAGGAAATTGCGCTTGGATTTGTTGGGTGATGAGGGCTTCACCGTCTGCCTCACCTTTCAGATGTTTGATCAGCATCTCAGTCATGGCTTCTTCATCGTCATGATATTTAACATCTTCTGCGCCCAAGGCAAGCTGCAATGCTGTCCCTTTGAGTAAACGACCGGTCTCATCTGCATAATCTCTCACGATGACCTTGCCCGTTAGCAGGGCACGTTTCTGAGCAGGACTGGCGGTATTCAGCATGGCTTCTGCTTGTGCTTGTTCACCGCGCGCGATGTGTTGCAAGAAAGTCTTGATGTTGGCACTTGCCGGCGCGAATAGCTTGCCATGCGGGAGGGGCTTGGTTTGCTCTGCTTCTTTGAGTAACACATTCAGCTTGTCTACACCCAATGCCTCTGTCATGCGAGCACGAAGACTTTCATCTTGGGACAAGCAATATCGTCCTCGCCTAGACTCAATCCACACAGCCGCTAACGTTTTGCCTTGATACTTGCCTTCGGTGATAGTCTCACGAAAATCATTCACTGTCAGGTGTTGCCTGAGTGCAGGTGTATCCATGAACACTGCTTTATTAACTGGATCCATTAACTGAGCAAGTACCGGCGCAAGACTAAGGCTAATGCCTTGTTCTACCAGTGGCAGGAGACGAGCCAACTCCCCCGAGGTGGCGGCTTGTTTGAGTTGCGTGGTGAGGTAGGCATTAACATGTTCATTTATATCGAGCTCAGTCACCGTTTTCAGGATCGGTAACAGTGAGGGGTGTTGATCGAATAATTTTTCAAGTATTGCGCGATGTTGCGGAACAGGTTGTTGACGGAGATGTGCCAACACATGCGCCGCTTTATGCGTCGCAGGCCACTCCCCCAGGAAAGTCATGAGTTGAATAAGATCATCCATGGGTAAGCATACGCCAACCTTGCTGCAGGTGAGCGGTGTGATAGGTGCTTTGGGTATCTCGTTACTTAATAAAGATTGATACGTTGTCTTTTCTTCGTCTGACATGAAAAAAATCGCTTGTTGGTCGATGGTATGCAGCAGCGCACGTTTGACAACCAGCCAGTTAATATCCAGCACTTGGTAGATATCGTTATCGTCATCCTCTATTCTTTCGAATAAAGCGAGACTGTCTATTTCACCTATGAAGGGTTGCAAGAATGCCGCGCTAAATTGGTGATAGATTTCGTTATAACCCGCTTCTACTCTGCCCACGTAACCTCTGTCACTCATGAGTCCTCTTAATCGATCAAGCAGCGCATTCAAAATAGCAATGGGTCTATAGTGGGTGTCAAAGGCCGCTTTTAGCTTACGCTCTATCACATCATACGAAATGTCGCCCGGATAAATATCCTCCTTATTCACTGCCCGTACCCCAAAATTTCGCCTGTTAGCCACACTGAAAAATCGATTATGAGTATGCACTTCGTTTGTATTTTGGGCAGCGGTACGCTCCACTAGGTCTTGGCGCACGAGACTTAATAATTCATCTAAGTTAGCGGGTTGAGCCGTATTGGTGCACATCAAGCAGCGAGTGTGAAACCCCTGTGCGCACTCTGCTAACCCTTCGACTAGTCTCATAGCGATGCTGGCTTGTTGAAAGGGTAAGGTCTTGGGATCAATGAGGGTTAAATACAAGCGAGCGAGAACCGTGAGCAAGTCTTTTTTGTTCGGAAAGGTGGACGCCTCGCCTGCATGTTGATTAAGTTGTGTGTGTATAGCTTTTGCGGCAGCGGCTTGTAAATTTCGGTGCTTTATCAGTTCGTTGCCCAATAAATAAAGCCAATCGGCTGGCAGGGGCTGATCTGCGCTGGCGATTTGGTATGGCAACGATGGCACGACAAATGCCTTATCAAGGTTGTTGCGAAGCATAAGGTATCCTCGTATTGGTGTGACCAGCTTACACGCTAGCTTTGTGTTTATTTTGGACGATTATACTGACCTAGGCTTAAGAAAAACTTAAGCATGAATGGCCATATGCCCATATTTTTTTAACGGTCTGGAAACAGGATCAACGACAATGCGTGCATCCACGGCAATGGCGCCCTTTTCATCGACCAACAAGGGATTAATATCCATTTCCACCATTTCCGGTATTTCACAAATCATCTCTGACACACGCAACAAAATAGTCACCAATGCATCCATATTAACGGCGGGCTTGCCGCGAAACTCGCCCAGCATCCGAGACGCGCGTGTTTTGGCAATGAGCTGCTGCGCTAAAAAAGTATTAAGCGGCGGTAAGGCAACGGCATTATCCTTCATCACGGAAACAAGCGACCCCCCCAAACCAAAACTGATGACCGGCCCAAAAACCTTATCGCGCACCACGCCCACCATCAGTTCCCGATAATGCGGATGACGATACATAGGCTCAACCGTCACACCTTGAATGGTCGCGCCTGGCCGATGTGCTTTCACCCGTTCCATGATTTTCTGATAGGCAGCGCGTACACCCTCACCATCTTGAATATTTAACTGCACACCCTCTACATCTTGCTTATGCGTTATATCGGTTGCACTGATCTTCATCACCACCGGAAAACCTTGAGACTCCGCCAATACCAATGCTTCCGCGGCTGACTGTGCCAGCATGGCTTGTGAGACTGGCACACCAAACGCACTTAAAATGGCTTTTGATTCTATCGTTGTCAAAATTCGCCGCTGCTCTGATAACACCGCCTGCACAATCAGTGCCGCACCGGACACATCTAATTTTTCCAAAGTCGCCATAGGCTGTGGGACTTGCATTAATAACTGATGATTCTGTCGATACGCCGATAAGTAAGAAAAAGCACGCACCGCTTCTTCGGGCGTGCTGTAACACGGAATGTGATGCTTCGCGAATAAGGCTTGCGATGCCTGCGATTGCTTGCCGCCCATCCAGCAAGCCAGAATCGGTTTTTGGGTGGTATTCACCACTGCACAGAGTTCCTCGGCCACTTTAAGCGGTTGCGACATGGCAACCGGCACCAGCACCGTTAACAAGGCATCCGTCTGCTCATCTTGCAAACAAGGCTCAATCACCTGACGATACCGCTCTGGCGTGGCATCTCCCAAAATATCAATGGGGTTTTGATGTGACCAGTGCGGCGGCAACACCGCATCAAGCTTTGAGAGGAGGGCTGCGTTTGGCTCAGGTGATCGAATGTTCAAATCGCTTGCCGTATCTGCCGCCATCACCCCCGCACCGCCGCCATTGGTGATAATGGTTAAGCGATTACCCGCCGTATGACGCTCGCTAGAAAGCACTTGCGCGGCTGTAAACAGTTGATCAATATCCATGACACGCACTGCACCACCCCGATGCAGCGCGGCTGAAAAAACCTGATCATCACCCACTAATGCACCCGTATGTGAATGCACCGCGCGCACACCGCTTGCATGACGTCCTGCTTTTAAGGCAATCACCGGCTTCACGCGCGCAGCCGCACGCAGACCCGTCATAAACCCACGCGGATGATGCACGCCTTCAATATACAGCATAATACTTTGCGTTAAGGGATCCCTCGCAAGGTATTCCAGCATATCCCCAAAATCAAGATCGCTGCTATTACCCATGGAGACAATGGCCGAAAACCCAATGTTGCGCTCGAGCGCCCAATCCAGCATGGCCGCGCAAATGGCACCGGACTGTGACAATAAGGCAATACTACCCGGCATCGCTTGATTGTTATCAAAAGTCGCGTTTACATGTGAATGAGGGCGCATCAAACCCAAACAATTTGGGCCGACAAAATGAAGATGATATTGACGTGCTTTTTCAAGCATGGCCTCTTCAAGGACTTTACCCTCTTCACCCATCTCACTAAAACCGGCCGAAATAATCACCGCCAACCGTATGCCTTTTTGACCACACGCTTCCATGATGGCAGGCACCGTTCTAGCCGGTGTGGTAATGACGGCCAAATCAATTTGCTCAGAAACCGCCGTAATGGAAGGGTAGCAAGTTTTGTTAAAAAGCGTTGTATATTTCGGATTAACGGGTATCAATTTGCCAGCAAACTGACCCAGCATCAAATTACTCATCACACGCATACCAACCGATCCTGGTGTACCGCTTGCACCAATCACGGCGATACTTGATGGATTAAATAAATCATCCAGATAATGGTGTTCCAGCATACCCTTTCCCTGTGTTCCATTAATCCAAGGTTCGTCTATAACGTTTTACCGAAACCACCAGCATCACTAACATAAAGAGCAAAATAGGCCATAAATCTACCCACGTATCCATCCAGCCAATCCCTTTTAGCATTATACCGCGAATGATATTAATAAAGTGGGTTAAGGGGAGCAGATTGGCCAGCCACTGCGCCCAGAGCGGCATGCCTTTAAATGGAAACGCGAATCCGGACAACAACATAGAGGGTAAAAAAAAGAAAATACTGATTTGACTAGCCTCTAATTGGGTCTTGGCCAGGGTTGAGATCATGATACCCACAAACAAATTAGCCAACATAAAAGGCATGGTCATGGCTAATAATAACCATACGCTGCCTAACATCGGCACCTTAAAAAAGTAAATGGCAATCAGAATCACCATCATGACTTGCAAATAACCCACCACAATAAAAGGAATGGATTTTCCCAAAATGACTTCCACCGGCAAGATCGGTGTCGCTAATAAACTTTCCATGGTGCCGCGCTCGCGTTCACGCGTCAGTGCCATCGAGGCCACCATGACAAAGGTCATTGTCAAAACCGTGCCGAGCAAACCAGGCACAATGTTATATTGCGTAATCGCGCTCGGATTATAGTTTGTCTGCACGGATAGCGTCACGGGCACGGCTTTTGGATTCAGACCAGACAAGGGCCCAATCAAATCATATTGAAAAGCGTCTTGCATCACGTGACTTGAGGCGGAAATGGCATATCCCACTGACACGGGATCCGTTCCATCAACTTCAAGTAAGGCAGCAGGATGTTTGCCGCGGATTAATTGACGGGAAAAATCGCTGGGAATATTTAACGTAAATAATACTTGATGTGTTTGCATCAAGTGTTTCGCTTCCTGCTCAGTTTTCGGAAAATGATCAAACCTGAAATACCGCGTATTTTCCAACTGATGCACCAGCGTACGCGAAAACTGGCCGTTGTCATGATTCATCAGTGCCGTCGGCAAATATTTTGGATTGGTGTTAATCGCCAACCCAAACAAAATTAATTGAACAATGGGCAAGGATATCACCATGGCAAACGTACTGTGATCCCGCTTAAACTGCGTGAACTCTTTAACCATTAAACCCCACAAACGGAAAAAGGAAAAACCGTTGATCTTCATACAGAAGACCCCGCAGTGCGCTCGCTGACGAGACTAATAAACACTTCTTCCAGACTGGTTTTAGCAGGATGCCAACTCACCTCCTTAAAACGCGCCATGGCCTGTTTCAATAACGCGGCATCAAGCCCGCAAATTCGAATCTCATTACCCCACACCACCACCTGCAACACGCCCGGCAAAGAGCGCATGGCTTGCGCCAGCTTAACCAAGCCCTGTCCACTCGCAGCCCAGGTCATTAAACCCACTTTTTGAATGATGTCATCCACGGTTCCCTCCGCCATCAGCTCCCCATAAACAATATACGCCAACTGATTGCAACGCTCTGCCTCATCCATATAGTGCGTGCTGACCAAAGACGTAATGCCTTTGGTCGTTAAATAGGAAATGTAATCCCAAAACTCTCGGCGGGCCTTGGGATCCACACCGGCTGTTGGTTCATCCAGCAATAACAATTGTGGATCATGAATCAAGGCAGCCGCCAATGACAAACGCTGCTTCCATCCGCCAGAAAGTCTGCCTGCTAAAATATGTTGATAAACGTCCAAACCAAGCTCTGCCATGAGACGATTAACGCGTACCACATAATCTCGCTCATCATAAATTCTCGCGATAAAATCCAGATTTTCTTTCGTGGTTAAATCCTGATAAAGGCTAAACGCTTGCGGCACATAACCCACCAGACGCTTAATCATGCGGGAATCACTTAAAATATTATAACCCAGACAAGTACCCGTCCCACTATCGGGTGTCATCAAGCCGCATAACATGCGTATGGTGGTGGTTTTTCCACTACCATTGGGGCCCAGAAAACCAAATATATCACCGCGCCTGACTTTCAGTGACACATCCGTCACCGCGGGTTTGCCATGAAAGCTTTTACTCAAATGCGCCACTTCAATGGCATACTCATCCTGCATGTGACAGGCCCTTTTCGACGCCGCTTTTATCAAACCGCATGATGCGTATACGCCACGGTCACGGGTTGACCTGGATGCAGATGAATCGCATCTTCAGGCTTAAAGACTGCCTCAATGCGATAAATCAATTTTTCCCTGGTTTGTTCACTGTAAATAACAGGCGGGGTATATTCCGCTCTGGGTGAAATGAAACTCACTTGTGCCGGGTAAACTTTTTCACACTGATCACATTGCACCGTGACCGCTTCCTTCAAGCGCATGCCGCCCAAATCTGCTTCATTGATGTAAAAAATCACCTTGATGTCGGCTGGAGCAAGCAAGGACACGACCGCCTGATTCGCAGTCGTGTACTCGCCCACGCGATAATAGACATCAAACACTTGCGCATCGAGCGGCGCATTCATTATTTTTTGATCTTTCACCCAGATAGCTTTGGCCAATTCCGCCTTCATGGCTGAAATACTGGCCGTTGCCTTCGCCAGATCGGCGGTGCTTGATTCATAGGATGCCAACGCTTTATCAAGCTCAGACGGCTGTAATACTTTTTTCCGCACTAATATTCGATTCCGATCAAGCGTCACCTTCGCGTAATGCAGATTCGCCAAAATGGCATCCCGCGCCGCCACGGCTTGCTTAACATTTTCAAGCGCAACGTGATATGAATCACTTTCTGGCTGGCTCTCAAGGGTAAACAGGAGTTGCCCTTTTTTAACCCTGTCACCCCGACCAACCGCTAAATGTATCAAGGCACCTGAAACACTGGTTGCCATATAAGTGTATTGACCTTCAATATACCCTTGCGCCTGATGTGTTGAATGTCGGGAGCAACTTAAAAGCAACAGTGTTAATAAGAAAAACCACCCGCCCTTAACCATACACTTACCCATGCCGCCTCCCTGTGACTTACGGACGCTGATCTACCTCTTTTAAGGGCGGCACCACATGCTGCCGGTCAAGACCCAACACCAGTGCCAGCGAACCCGCCACGTAAATGGAAGAATAGGTACCCACCACAATGCCAATCATCAGGGCCAGTGAAAAACCATGCAACACCGTGCCTCCCAGAAAAAACAAGGCCAACACCACGGTCAAGGTCAATGCTGAGGTCATAATGGTGCGAGATAACGTTTGGTTAATGGCCTGATTCATGACCTCCATCGCGCTCGCCTTGCGAAATTTACGAAAATCTTCACGCACCCGGTCAAAAATAACAATGGTGTCATTCAATGAGTAACCAATGACAGTCAGGATGGCCGCCAACGTAATCAAGTTAAATTCCATATGCAAATAAGCAAACACTCCAAGAATCAAGACAGGGTCATGAATCAAGGCAACCGTGGAACCGAGCGCAAAACGCATGTCAAAACAGAAAGCAATATAAACCATGGTACCCAGCAAGGCGATCATAATGGCAATCAAACCCTTGCTTACCATTTCTTCGCCCACCTGTGGGCCAATGTAATTGACTTGGGAAAGTTTGGCGTCAGGCAAGGCTTTCAACACCTCTGCGACCATTCCTGCCTGTGATTTTTCATCCAGCGCACCGTTTGCTTTCCCCTTGGGAAGCAAACTCACCAACACCTCTTTTGAAGAACCATAGCTAATGACCACGGCTTCAGGAAACCCTGCCTGTTGCAAGTGATCGTGAATCGCCCCTAAATCCGCCGTGTGGGCATAAGTCAGTTGAATCTGCGTACCACCCGTAAAATCCAGACCCCAATTCAGGCCATAACAGGCGAGCGAAGTCAACGAAGCCAAAAATAAGACCACCGAAAGGATGGCAGCCCACTGACGCTGCGCCATGAAATTAATATTGGCATTATGTTTAAAAAATTCCATCGCCTCAGACCCCAATTGAAATGTGTTTAACGGCTCGCCCGCCATAAAGCAAATTAATGATGGCGCGGGTTCCCATGATGGCCGTAAACATCGACGTGATTAAGCCAATCGTCACCGTAATGGCAATCCCCTTAATGGCACCCGACCCCATGCTAAACAAGATCAGCATGACAATTAACGTTGTCAGGTTCGCGTCCCGAATGGTCACAAACGCACGCTCGAAACCCGCATAAATACTGCCCTGCACTCCCGCTCCACGCCGCAATTCTTCGCGTATCCGTTCAAAGATCAAGACATTGGCGTCAACGGCGAGTGCAACGGTCAATACAATGCCCGCAATGCCTGGCAATGTCAGTGTCGCACCGATGAGCGACAAGACCGCGACAATCAAGACCAGATTCAGGGTCAAGGCCAAATCGGCAATCAAACCAAACAAGCCATAATAAAGTGCCATAAAGACAACCACCAAGCCCATGCCCACTTCAACCGACAAGACACCCATGTGAATATTCTGTTTACCCAGGCTTGGGCCAATTTGTCGCTCTTCAATAATGGTCACCGGCGCAGGCAGCGCACCGGCGCGCAACAATAAAGCCAGCGTTTTGGCCTCATTTAAACTGGACAATCCCGTAATCTGGAAATTATTACCCAAGGCACTTTGAATGGTCGCGACGCTAATGATGCGTCGTTCCGTTTGATAACGAATAACAGATTGGCCATTTTCCATTTTAGGAACGGATTTCACTTCCACATACAAGACGGCCATGGGCTTGCCAATGCTTTCTGCGGTGACTTTGGTAAACAAGTTTTCACCCCCGCCCCCCAAACGCACTTGCACATCGGCGCGGCCGTCTTCGCTATAACCTGAGGTTGCCGCCACAATGGATGCGCCGCGCAACACAATTTGATTTTTCAATAAAATGGGCTGACCACGCTCATTATAATAAATATGCGTGTCAGGCGGCGCGAGGCCGCTTTGTGCTGCCGTGGCCGCATCATTGTCAACATCCACCATATGAAACTCAAGCGTCGCCGTCTTGCCTAAAATATTTTTCGCCTCAGCCGTATCCTGAATGCCGGGCAAATCAACCGACACACGGCTATCACCCTGTTGTTGCACCACCGCAT
>Ga0155556_137_pt1 | contig 17400 bp, 5 predicted proteins | sample RifCSPhighO2_12_FD_107213 | JGI IMG/M metagenome (GOLD analysis project Ga0155556, IMG submission 107213) | Gammaproteobacteria bacterium RIFCSPHIGHO2_12_FULL_45_12
AATCCATATTCACAACCAATGGATGATAACTTGCCCCTAAGGCCGCCACATCATCTGGTAGGTCGCCAAAATATGCCATTAAGGTGGTTTTACCGGGTCGCTTTTGTGCATAGAAATAATAATTTCGACCTTTGTTGGTCTCCTTCAACAGATAACACTGTTCCGAATTAACCACAAATGAACGATAACCATCGGGAAAATTAATAGCACCCGATGGTGAATCTGGACCAATGCCAGTGATCGCTCCGTTGGCATCAACGCGAGTCGTAAGCTTTGCTTCTTTAACCTTTTTAGCATAGTCATCCACTTTGATTCGATTGTCTTTATCATCTCCCTCGCCGCCTTTCTCAACCGATAGACGTTTTGATGTGACCGATGCAGGCTTAAAAGTGTCTCCCCCAAAAAATGTTGTCGTCACTTCATCAACCACTATGATATCGATGTCTTTTACGACATCATGAGCCACATCTTTCAGCACTGTTCTTACCTGCTCAACCATTTGTAAATCAGACTTACTGATCACGGTACGCCTTATAATGACATCATGCCAATCACCATTCTCATCGGTTGTTCGCGTTGTTGTTTCTTGGCAAATGATAGCATTGTCATTATCCAGGTAAAATTCTTCAGTCGTCTTTTTCTTCTGAAGATTGTCCGTCACAGTGCGCTTTATCACTCTATCGGCTGCATCAATTTCTCTTTCTTCTACCTTTGCCTCTGCTTCACCTTCTACCTGTGTAGCAATACCTGTGATAGCGGTTCCAAGACCATACGTCGGTGTTGCCGTACGCGCCAAACCATCCTTTGTTTTCGTTTTTTGGGATTCAACACGCCCATCGGCGTCTTTATAGGTCACCTCCATTCCTTGCGTACTCGTTACTTTAATTTTATATGCGTCTAGCACGCAATCTCGAAAACGCACACGACCAGCGGGTGAATAATCATACCACGATTCACGATGTAATGCCTCAAGATTGCCATCTTCGCCAAGCATAAATGCTTTGGCATAACGACGCTTACTTTTCTTATCATAGCCAAATTCAACTAATATATGAGAATCACAAACCTGAGATATACGGTGTAATGCATCGTATGTCGTATTAGTCGCTTGATAAACTCGTCCATCATGTCCAACAAAATAATACTCTTTACTATAATCTTCTTTGTTGCAACGTTTCCGTGTCGTTAGTTTTGCACCATTATCAATAATGTCGGTTTCTCTTCCCGCTTCGTCAAATATGTGAAGGAGATCCCGTTTCGTGACATCATTAATTCTACCAACCTCACGCACTATTTCCTTGTTAAAGTCGAGTGTGTAGGTAATCACCTGACCATCAAGATCAGTATACCTGCCAATCGTGCCAACATATGCATCCGCACGTGAATTAGCATCAACTTCCCATAACTGTTCACGGCCTTCAGCATCTACCCTCCTAGTCATCGCACGGCTTCGCGGATGAAAATCCTGGCGTACAACTGGGTGTTTTGATGAATTGCGCAGTGACTTTGGCTGTATCTCTACCCGACGGTTGTTAAAGCGGTCGGGATGTATATGCAAAGCATCATCATCGTTATCTTTGCGCGCCATCCTGCCTGCCTGTCGAATGACTTGAAAATCCTCATTATAGGTCAACTCTTCCGTGCTATTGTTTGGATAAGTACGCGTTTCAAGCAATAAGCTATCAACACGCCGGAAAGATGAGCGAATCACCCCAAATGCCAGCGCATGAGTGGCAACATGATGATTCAATAAATCATATTCATGTCCAGTCTGCACACCGTCTGCATCTTCCTCACACAAGGTTTGCCCGCGCTGATTAAGTAAAAATCTTGTACTATCTTTTCCTGCATCAACCTCTGCAACTGTATGGGCTCGCTTGTTGATAAGTCGCTCTGTGACTAAGGGAAAAGGTTGCTCTACATCACCATTTGCACTGGTCGATAATACCGGCGGTGTTTTGACACTGATATTTTGATTAAAAATATTAAAATCATTCTGAATGCTATTCCCTTTTCGATCTGTCACTAACCGGTGATTATTCCAGCGGTCTGGTTGAAATAAACGGAATGGCTTGGCCATCTTCAACTTGATATCACGGCGTTCACTTGAAAATACCTGTCCGTATTGCGTCTGCCGCTTGGTGATATTAACGCTGATATAACAATAGCCTGAGGCATCCTGCTTAAAATTCGGGTCGGTGACAGCCATGATTTGATTACCCTTTCGAGCCAATAGACGGCATTCATAATGACCTGGTTGAATATTATTAGTAAAAACAGACAAACCAGAAGGAACACCATTGACCGAACTCATTTTACACTCGGCTGTTCGCCATACTTTTTTATTTGATGATGTCATATAGGCGTATTCAAAGATGACATTATCAGTACCTTCTGGTAAATGCTTAAAATAGAGGACATGCATGGAATCATACCTATATTTTTGAATGTTCTGAACACGCATTGACACCCAAACACCTGCTGAAGGATGGTTGTAATCATCAATCACTTCCGGCGGACGATTTGCAGGCTCTACACGACGATCCATTCCTTGTGAGAGAGGTATCACAACACCGTCGCGAACAATATCAACTGCCAACACGCCTACATCATAGCCTGCATTTTGTTGTGTACTATAAGGTACAACATGCTGGTAATACAGTCGATTATCGGCTCTTGATTTCGGCAATGCTTTAATATCAATGACAGGTCCACTGACCCCTGCATGCCTTACTAGAAGATAATAATTTTTGGTGAGAGTAGATTGCCATTCATAGGTAAAATATCTTTCTACGCAGCGTGACGTATCTTTCCAAAATCCTCCCGCCAAACAATTATCGATTGTAAAATCTGTAATCGCTAATTCTTCCGGTTGAAATAGTTCATTACCAACACCACCTAAACACAGTGTAGCCACTACGTCGCTAGTGGGTCGATTTGAAAGCGACAGCAGATTAAACTGGGTATTGGCAGGGACATCAGGGCCATCTCCACTTAGTCCAAGTGTTTGCCCATCAGTAAACCTAAGCAATTGAAAGGATGCGTTACTAGGATCACAATCATGTGCCTGAAAAGCATGTGTATCTGCAGGAGAACTCACCTTTACGGTAAACAAGGGAGGGGTTGTATTAGGGGGTAATTGCGCATAGGTATAATTATATACTTCGCTAGGTATTGGCGTTTTTGTATTAAATCGCCAGGGTGCATTAGCAATAATATGATGCGTATAGCGGGGCACACCTTGGGCATCCGCAATACACATAAAAGCCGCGGGAATAGGTGTACTCCAGAAAATACTAAATCCATGAATATCGTAAAGCGTACCAGGATAATATGGGCCATAAGGAACGGATAAGGTGGCAGGCATCGTGTTCCACCTAAATTGACTTATTAATTCACGTGGAAAACTGTTATTGACCACTGAAATTGAATTAGCAGAATCAAATCGAAAGGAAGGCCGATATACATTAACTGTATTCGGGCCGGGCTGCCCAATCTGCAATTTCTCTGCAAGCAAATCGACGCCATATACATATTTAAAACTATATTCATGAACAGGTTCTTGGGATAAGTCTATCCTAAGTTTTCCATCTTTACGGCGCGTACCGGCTACTCTCTTAATTGGAAATCCATCTTTTAGAAGCTCAATACCATAGATATCTTGAGCCTTACCCACAATGACTAAAGTAGATGTATTTTCAGTATACCAGAAGGGCTGTCTTGAATGCTCATAATGACCCGTATCAAGCATGACATCACCGGATGAACGATAACTTGGCAAGCGATTTTTAACTTCATTTCCATTCACCAAATTTACATGAAAAAAGTCTAGGCAGTATTTATAAGCATCCCCGGGTAAATTGCCCAAGGAAATTTCGCAATACTGCCGATCTCCACCAGGATCCCTGACGATCGTTATCGGCAACTGAATCCACTCGTCATTCTCATTTAACAATCTGAATTCCATTCTCAAGAAAACTTCATCTGGCGCGTTGAATTGCAGCTTATAGTTTGATGAATCAGGTGCAGGGTCTTTAACAACGGTAAATGACACTGAATAATTTTCTGGCTCAAATTTAGGACGTTTATTATACCAAGGAGTATCTTGTCGAATTGCTTGCTCATCAGCATTTCGATGAGTAACAAATCGTTGAAATTGCGTAAATGCCTTTTCATAATCAAGGGGAGCTAGTTCATTCTCAATGAGTTCCTCTCCACCTTCAGCCACATATCGTTCTGTGAGGTCTTGCATAGCCGATCGATACATTAAAACATCTTCACCTGCTTCATCTGCAAAACTGATCGTAGCAATACTTCGATCGGCATTGGAAAACCATCGAATGCCCGCATTATCATAACGATGGTGTAAATAGTAAACGCCAGAAACTGGGCCTTCGTCCGTTCGTTCACGAAATGCATTGACTAAATAATGAGATTCTACGCGATCAAATTCATCAATCGCAGCTTCCATCAAAACATCACCTCGTAGATTATAACGCCACAAATTCTCTCGTTTCACCTTAATTTTTCGTGGTTCACTATTTTCATCAGGATCAGAAACTGTCACAAAATGCTGCTCGCGTATCTTTTTCCTAATTTCATTAAAGCTTGTTATCGTCACACCTGATGCGGCGTCATCAATCCGAATGGGATTTCCTCGATTGCACATCAGAATTAAGGAATTTACGTCAAGATCAGAGGAAACAACTAGCTTATCAATTTGAATATTTCCATTCAAATCAAATTCTAACCTTCCTGAAGTAGCATATAGGCATGATCCTACTTTTTGGTTATGAGCATTGTAAAAATGTTGAGTAACGTGTATCGATTGGATACCTTCAACCAACTCGGCAGGGTAAGCAATGTCAAAAATACCATTCCCTATCGCATCATAAATAAGATAACGTTTTTGACCATAAGGATCGGTATAAATGACAGGACGACCACATTCATCATATTCAATTCGAGTGGTGACGTTAGGATTTTCAGCTCGATATGATAAACGTCTATCATCTTGACGATATACATTAAAAAACTCATGTCCATCAGCAATAGTGGTTTCGACACATAAATGACGGCGATCAAATACTCTGGTTATAGATCGATCATTTAACTCGTCAGAAATAATTGATTGAAAAATGGATTCTAATGAATCACGTTTATCACGGGGAACGGCATTAAAATATTGAATAGAAGAAATTTCAAGAAATTTTTGATCTTCACTCTGGCAATTTCTCATCCCAAACGTTCGCTTGGTAACATAACCTTCAGGCGACACTGTCAAATATTCATTGCCATTAAGATCATAAAATCGTTGAGTAATCGCTTCCGGTCGGTCATCTAAACGTTGACGACGTTCAGCGACTAATTCTGAATATAAATTATAGTCAAATTGGGTTTTTCGAGCGAATTTTTTTATTTCAACAACCGTTTCGCCTTCATCGGTAAGAATAACGTTTGCCGTAAAGCCAGAATCTTTAGTCGCACTTAGCTTGTTACCGTTTCGGTCATATGTAAATCTTATGCTGCGATCAAATTTTGACACAGATCGACTACAAAATTCTCTCATTTCAGACAGCAGTAAAGGTGATTTTCGTTCTGATAAAGCCGAAACATCCATTGCCGTATAATATGTAATCGTTCTCGTGGGCTGATTGAATACATAATTATACTGAAATTCAGTCACAAAACCTTCAGCATCGACTTTATATCGTTCGCGAGAATTTTCATCATACACTGTCAATTCACGCGCGCCATTTTCTAATGTCTTGATAACCTCTCTACCGGCACAATCTCGAAGGATAAAAGTTTCAATATCCTTTGTTAGTGTTTCCTCACCCACGCCTAATTGTGCATGACATATCCTTGTACCATCTATACAATTAGTCTTATCAAAGGAAATATCAATAGCGCGCTCTTCACCCGCAACATTTGCCGCATGCGTGATTTTAGTTTGATTCAAAGAAGCATCATAACAATACGCTGTCTCAACTTCCTTCATGTGTAAAATATCAGCTTTAAGCGATTGCAAATCAGCATCAAAGCTCACCACTGATACATCAACGGCTGGAGACGTAACAGAAATTAGTTTATTGGCTTTGTTAAATTTATGAACCCATACGTTGCCAGACTTATCCACTTTTGAAATAATTTGATCAAGACCATCGCGAGTCAACTTTTCATGAAACCCTTCGCCGTCTACATTCCCTTGGACACGGTGCGCTGCATCAAGCTGAGCGACAAGATGAACATCCTCATCGGGTGATGCAATCCTTGCAGAAATGGCTTCCATATTTTCCAGAATAAGATCGGTCTCTCTTTGAATGCCACTCTCTGAAAGCAACGTGAAAAGTTTTTCAATATCATTTGTTGATAGCTTATTGGACAAACAGTGCTGATATAAAATATTATCTGTACTAACATGAACATCGTTATAGCGCCACTCTTCAATGTACCCCATTGGGTCGATTTCAAAGCGCTTGTTCCCAAATTTATCATATAGGGTATATTGGTGACGTTGACCATTCCGACTGCGAAAAACTTCATTGCCAGCTTGGTCATAGCGAGAGTATATTTCGGCGCCTTCAGGATTGCGTTCAAGAACAACACGATTCATTACGTCATACTCATAGTGCGTACAACGATTTAGCGCATGATTGGAATAAGCATCTGATGACAATAAGACAGGCAAATCCTGCAAGGCTGTCACAGACAAGTCAACAGGTAGCGCATACTCAATTTTATCTGTGACTTTTTTAGAACCATTATATGAATATTCAGTGATAGCTGTTCCGCATACTTCATATCGAATTAAGCCATCGGCATCACGCACATAGTGAGCAACAATATCTCCTTCAAATTGAGGTATTGGACATGAAAATACATCTGGATTAACAGAATCAACTGCTTTTACATATTTTATTTCTCCAACAAGAAAATTATTGGCATCATAACTATACTCAGTCACAAACCCGAGTGGATTAAGTGAAAAACATTTATTACCTCGTTTATCATAGCTATAATAGGTGGAATGTCCATTCCCATCTGTCATTTGAATAGCATGTCCTGCCGCGTTATATTTTGTTTCTAATAAAACGGCGAATTCTCCATCGCCCAAATCAATTTTATTAGAAATAATATTACCTATTATGTCGCGTTCCGATATCTCGCGATAACGGTCTGAGTCATCTCTATCGCCACGGGTTAATTCAATAAGCTCCCCGACATAATTCGTTCTGCGTTTTTTTGTCAGCCGGAGATTATCGGGATCAGTGACTTCCACATCTGTGAGCTCTCTGTTCTCTACTTGGTGCATAACTGTTAAATTAGCTGCGTCAACTTTCGATTCAAGTTCGCCAAATGCATTAGGCATATGCAGCGTTAAAAGTTTTCTATTCTGAACATCATCAATCTGGTCACACAAATATCCAGCCGCATTCACATAAAAAGACGATTCAAGACCAAGTAACGATGTCGTTGATTCTTTAAAACCACGCACATCATATCCGGTTGATTCACTGCTACCATCTGGATTGATGACATCTTCAACCTGACCATCAACACCGACATTAACTCGTGTCTCTTGACCATTCACAATGCGCCGCTCAACCTCGCCAAAACCATTTGTCATCTCAATAACGTTGCGATCTGGCGAGACAGCACTCACCATTGTATGCTGACGCAGAGCATCATTATATTCATGGCATGTTTCGTTACTTCTATGCCAGTCTGTTTCTGATTTTGGCCGCTTGAAAGCATCCTGCGTCAGAATTTTAGAACGACCTACATGATCCATGTCTTGAATAGTTGTTTGCCGCAACCCGTTATAGCTTTGCGAAAATGCATACCCATTTGCATCTATCGATTCTGTTAATCTGCTTAATGCATCATCGTGTTTTACCGTGGCTATCCTTGCAATACCATCTGGATCAATGACTGTTTTAATAACATTAGCACGAAAATCATATTGAAAATAAGTCTCAAGGAATGCATCTAACTCAATCTCAACATTTAATTGACTGACCTCATTATAGGCACTAAAGCACCTAAACTCTCTCCCACCGTTTTCTTTGATCAGAGAGTTCATATTTCCATCTGAGTTATAAGACATCGTGCGCACTCTATCTTTCTGGTCACGCAGTGGCAGCATGCTACGAAATCTCTCCTCATCAAAATATCCATTTCTAGCCATATCACTCTGCAAGTCGCGCAGAACATCTTCAGAAATAACATTATAATAACTAATGATTTTGTTAGGTTTCTCTGTTAGGCGATCATAGCTTGTCTCTATTACAGCGCCTATCGCATTAATCATTAATGTTGGTTTCTTGTTTTCGCCGTAGAAATAAAGCGTTTTATTGCCAAGTTCATCAACAGATTGTAATTTCAACCCTGTCACCGGATGAAATATACCATCTACACCAATATCACGCTGAGTCAACTCCCCGATATGGCATGCTCGCTCACTCGACTCTGAAAGTAATTCGGAAAATTCATTCAATATTTGACGTGTCTGTCGAGTTTTTCCTGTGCGTGTATCCGTGATTGTTTTAATAATTATTAAATCATTATCTGAATTGTCAGTTCTAGTTTCAACACCTAAAACTGGCTCCTTAACGCACACTTCCCTACCCAGATCATCATATTCATAATGAAATACTTTATCTGAATCGTTGATATCTGGAACATCAATACTTGAGGCCTGTCGATCAATGTTTTGCATTGCTTTTTCATATTGACATTTTGATGCTAGCTGGCCCTTAGCATTATAACTAAAAGCAGTAAGATAATTATCTGGATCTAATTCTGCGACCTTACGACCTGCCGCATCATACCAATATCGCGTGCTTAATTTGTTATTATTTGAAAAGTCAATCTCATCTCTTGCTAAAAAGGGCGATTTTTCTAATATTATTTCTTTTCTGATGTTCATACCCAAGGCATCATATTCATATGTCTCATAATAACCCGAAGGAACACCCGTCTTCTCATCAACCGACGCCTTGACCCATTTATACAATAAATTACCATCCAGATCATAGGCAGAGCGATTAACCCTATCTTCAGGATGACTTATACCAGGTGTTAATACTAGCAGCGAGTCATCATCCAATTGATCTAATTCTGAACTTTTTAAAACATGATAGCGATTAATGCTTGCTATTCTTCTTCCTAGTGAATATTCATGCTCAATCACGCTCGCTTGATACTCATCAGCATTCTCTGTTTGTACTTTTTTGACTAGCACTTCAAATCGGATATTGCCATCATTATCTAATAAACTCAGATTAGTGAGCGAGCGATCACATCCCTTAATCAATGCCTCCATTTCTTGTGTGTCATTGATCGCTGCTATAGCAGAAAGATCATATTTTTTCATTCCGACTTGTCTGCTTGACTTATCAAAGAGATACTCATGAACACCGTCACGGGTGCATACTGAATATTTCAAACGATTACTCTTATCATAAAAATATTTGATGGAACTTCCATCATACCGGAGGATACGCTTCAAACTACCATCAGGATTTCTTTCCTTGATCACAGGTCGGTTGTAATTTTTATCTTTTGAGCTAGCTAAGGTAACAGACTCTTCCTGACCACACGCGTTATTTTCTGCAACGGTTATCAATCCATTTGAATGTCTAGAAATTGTTTTGTTACGGGAATACAAATAGCTCGTTTCCCGAAATTGCTCTGACTGTTTTTCCGCTTGACTGGCTAGGAGCACCCTTCCAAGCCCATCATATTGATAGCTATTACAGGTTGCAAGCGTACTGGTTTTAGTATATTGCCCAAAAATATCGATTTCCTGTTGAACAGATTTAACCAGCTTACATTCTGCAAACGTTTCCGTTAAATTGTGACGACCATATTGGTCATATCCATACTTAGAATAAGCTGTTTTAGCAATGACTTCTGCTGGAATCTCCTCAAGCCACTTATTCATGTCAGATAGCGCCTGACACTCTCTACCCGCATATATAACTGGCAACTGTCTCAATTCCTCCAATCGGAATGGCGATGCATCGGCATATTGGAAATGCTTTACGCGTCCTTCTGGACTAATTTCAAATACGCATTGCCTTTTGTCATTATAAATAAACTGGGTTTTTGCGGCACAATCGCCATCTCGAACAGTCGCCATCAAACGCAGTCCATATTGTGGCGATGCTACGTTTGTTTCATAACGATATTCAATGCAAACTCCATTTTCTGATTTACTTATCTGCTTGACTAAGCCTGTTATGTCATCATAAACAATCAAACTTTTCTTGTTGTTTTTATCCGTTATACTTAATGGCCTTCCGCCATTATCGCAGTTAAAATCATACGAAACACCATCCGCCATATTAAATTTAGCTAGATGACCCGATTGATCAACAGCCATACTCATCACGACTTTACTATCAATAGAAACCGTGAATTCATTTTGAATCGGATCTTGTAAAAAGCACCATAAACGTGATTCATTACTGACATTACCACCCTCTTCTAATGACTTTATATTACCCTCCATATCAAATGTTATTTCATGTGACGTCGCATCATCACTAACAACTTTTACGCCTCTTTGACCTTGGTCAACCTCATTAATGTATTTTGTCTGATAGACAGTACCATCAGGCTGATAAATACGGGAGACTAAACTACCGGGTTTGCTTGGATCTTTTTCATAGGTGCATATTGGCGTTGTTGATTTATCGGGATTCACCACAATTAGTTCACTTTGTGATGCATTATCTTGCGCTGCATTTAACTGGATTTCACGTCCAGCACCTAGCATCAGAATCCCACATACTTCATTGCGCTCATTATATCTATATAGAATGGAAGTGCCTGTCGCAAGTGTTTGCGTTTCCAGATTCCCATTATCATCATATGTTTCTTTAATACCAGAATCAGGAAAACTTCTTACCCACCTACCCTTCTCCTCCTTAATAATGCTGATACCATGCTCGTCTGGCTCTGTGCAGACATATTGATTATTCTGTATTGCATATCGGACGATGCGACCATCCGCTTCAGTAATATCAATACTGGCATTGGTATAATTGAACGCAGACCAAAAACGGCCCACGCTATTTTCATTCACCTTTGCACTGCTCTTAGCTGATAATCGCCAGGTATTATCGACAGAATTCCATATCATCCCGACTGTTAATTCGATACCATCATCTGCCATGGTGAATTGCTTGTCGTGTATTAACGCATTACCGTGTGTTGCATTAATGCTAACATTCGTACCCGCTGCATTGAGCGATCTCGTTTCATGCAGTTTTAATGTCGAGGTAGAACTATGAGACTTACCCGATTTACCTAGGTTTGCAAACAGTTCAAATGGATACTTAACCGCATCTTCTGCCACTTTCATCACTTGCACCTCTTACACATTAAAATTAGTTTTTAGATTCAATTAGGGTCTGAATAATACTCGGCAAAACAGAATGGTAAATAGGCTAAATAGACGGGAGTGGCTAATCTTTGACTTTATTGCAGGCTAAAATGAACTTCTCAACTGATTTTTCTTTGTTTTTTTTATCAATGCGATACTCAGGCACACATTACAAAGACACAATCTTTTAATATGTTACCTATTTAAAAACCTAAATTTTAGTATGTCGGCGCACTGTCCCGATGGCCATACCGGCAAAAATCGTGAAAACTAAAATCAGGCAGATCAAGCTAATATCGCACAAAAGTCATTGCGAATGACTTACACTGGTGATGGATTATTTTGACGCATTACGCGCATTTTGGTTTAATTATATACAGTAATGATTGTTACAGCCGGAATAAGATGAGGCGTTATCGGTCAATTGTTATGTAAGCGAAAATTTTCATTAGGCGGCAGCCCTCTCATTCACTGACCCTTTTTCTCCTTTTCTATCGCGTCATTCGAAACTGCACGCCATATTCGAACTTATCGCAATAGATTGCCGTATTAGTAGCCTAGAAATAGTATAAGAAGGTTACACACTTTGATCAAAAGGTAGGGTGGATTAGGCGTTTTTTGCCGTAATCCACCTTACATCATCCACAATTAATAGCATCTAATTAATGATTGCCACTCCTAGATAATGCATTCTTCACTGGGCGTGGGAGATTTTGCACTTGGTCTTGGTCGCTCTTGGGGCGGGTGAATAAAGATGGACAGGATGAAGATCTAGTTAATGATTTCAACTTCTGTGGACTTTCTTCACTACCTTCAGCCTCTTTTCCCTTTTCAAGCTCCCTTACCTTTTCCTGACTGCCGTGCAATATCGTTTCAATTGACACAGTCGGACCGCCGAGGTGACCCACCTTCTTTTCATCACTTTCAATATTTTGAGCGGCATCCCCAATACTGAGCATAGGCGAAGCAGGCTTCTTGCCGCGCACCCGTCTAACGATTGCATCAAATAAATTTTTCAGCGTGGGTGCCAAGAACCCCATGGCCGTGGATAGCACGAGCGATCCCCCTGCCGCCAATATCGTCGTCCCAATCACAAGCGGCGTCATGAATAGTGGCAGACTCACAGAGGTGCCAATGGCACCCACCACCACACCACCCAATGCTAAGGCAGGTGCCGCCAATGGCCCAGCAAACACCAGCAACGCAACCAAGCCGACGGCTAACAAAATGCCGGCCGCAATAAACAAGGCCCTGGTTTGCGGGCTCATCTTGTGTTCGTCTAGCATCTTTATTGACCCCTCGAACTCGTCAACTTTATTTTTCGCATCCTCATGAGAAAATTGAATGAGGTCGTCCTCAGGCACTGGGGGGTTCTTGAAAGAGTTATAAAACTGGCTCCACTCGTCCGCCAGACGGTCCCCATATCCCTTAAGCTCTTCCTCACCAAAGGCGGCCTCTAATGCCTCATAACAAGCACGAGCATTCTCTTCGTTTGAGCGCATAAAAGAATCAGCCATTACACCCAAATTCGTTTTTGCTGCCTCATAATCCTGAATATTCTTAAACGCAAGCGTTCCCAACCAATCAAACCACTCGCTTAACATTAGGGGCACTTGAAAACCAGCTTCCTGCTTTTCAAGATTTTCAATTAATGACTGTACTGAATTCAAAAATTGAATTTTACCCGCAGCTTGTGCCATTTTATTCGTAAACACTACTCTTAGCCTTTCTATTTCACCCTCATTCGCGTCGATGTGCGCTTTAGCAATAAGAGTAAGCTCATCTTTAATACCGCCTTCCTCGCTAACTTCCCTTATCTTCTTCTCAATTAATTCTTTCAATTGCTCGTACGCCATAGCCTCTTCCTCTTGTTATCTCTCACTTATTAAAAAAATGTTTCCCGCCAATTACAAAGTTTTCCATTATGCACACAATAAGCTTAAAATAATATTAACGGCAGGCCCTAGCCAAGGCTCCCACCGGGCTTTATAGTGAGCACCGGAGGAAACCGTGATAGTCCCTGATGTTCAAATAAACCATGCTACCCTTAGCTACCAAGGCAAATACCTGTTCAATCAATTATCGCTCCCTCTTGGCAGTGGCCAGTGGGTTGGTCTGCTTGGGCCAAGCGGCGTGGGCAAAACCTCCTTATTACGCCTGATTGCCGGATTAACCTTGCCCAATGAGGCATCAAGCAGCACCATCACCACCAGCAACCAACTCCCCATCCAGCAGCAAATTGCTTATATGCCGCAAGCTGACTCCCTGCTCCCCTGGTTATCCGTCTTAGACAATGCCGCCTTGGGGCTCGCCTTACGCCCTGCCGCGGCCCCCAACCGTCTTTTGCAAAAAAAACAAGCCCACCAGCTATTACACCAAGTCGGCCTTGGTGCAAGCGGCCACTTATACCCAGGCCAACTCTCAGGCGGCATGCGGCAACGCGTGGCGCTGATTCGCACCCTGCTTGAAAATAAACCCATCATCCTGATGGACGAACCGTTCTCAGCCGTTGATGCCATCACCCGTTATCAATTGCAAACGCTGGCGGCCACCCTGTTAAAAGGCAAAACCGTCCTTTTCATCACCCACGACCCCGCCGAGGCGCTAAGACTAGCCAATGTCATCTATTTAATGCAAGGACATCCCGCCACGCTCACCGCCGTCACCACCTTATCTTCCCAAACACCGCGCGAGTTAAGCGACCCTGACATTGCCCCACTGCAAGCCCATCTTCAAAAAGCCCTATTCATGGCCAAAGAAGCAAGCACATGACAGCACTCACTCGCGCAAGCCTCCTTGCCTGCTTCATGCTTGGCCTGTGGCAAGCCTTGATCACGCTCTGGCAACTACCGAACTACCTGCTCCCAAGCCCTGGTGAAGTCTTGCTCACCTTTTATCATCAGGCACCTCTCATCACCGCCCAGTCCATTCCCACACTCGTTGAAACCTTGCTGGGTTTTTTACTCGGCATCCTCTCTGGTTGCCTTGCAGGCGGCATACTCGCTTTTTCCCGCCCCCTCGCACGATGGTGTTTACCGTTACTCATTGTCAGCCAGGCCATCCCCGCCTTCGCCATTGCACCTTTATTGGTCATCTGGCTCGGCTACGGGCTCGCTTCCAAAATTGCCGTGGCTGTTTTAATGATTTTTTTCCCCATCGCCAGTGCCTTTTATGACGGTCTGAACCGCACCCCTCCCGCCTGGCTTGAAATGGCTTGTATAATGAAGGCGACAAAATGGCGTCAGTTTTGGTATATTCGTATCCCATCAGCCCTACCCACGCTCGCCTCCGGCATTCGCATTGCCGCCGTCACGGCACCCATTGGGGCCATTGTGGGTGAATGGGTCGGCGCAAGCAAGGGGCTTGGCTACTTGATGTTAACGGCCAACGCACGCATGCAAATCGACATGATGTTTGCCGCACTGCTCATCATCGTGATCATCGCATTAGGATTATATTTCACGGTAGACAAACTATTACGCACCTTTATCTGGTGGGAGAATTAAATGAAAAAGATTAGTTTATGGTTATTATCCTTACTCGCCTCTGTCAGCCTTGCTGCCACACCGCCTTTAAAAAAAGTGACTGTGGTGCTTGACTGGTTTCCCAATCCAGATCACGCGCCTTTAGTCATTGCACAACAACAAGGTTTCTTTAAGGAGCAAGGCTTGGAGGTAACCTTAATTGGCCCCTCAGAACCCACTGACCCCTCCAAATGGGTGGCGGCTGGCAAAGCAGACATTGGCCTTGTTTATCAACCTTCTTTTATCGAAGCCGTTGATCGCGGCTTACCGTTGATTCGTATTGGCACCTTAATAGATAAGCCGTTAAATTGTCTGGTCGTCTTAAAAGAGAGCGGCATTAAAACGCTAGCCGACTTAAAAGGCAAAACCATTGGTATCAGCATGGGGGGGTTTTCCGATATCACCTTAAAATCCCTGCTGGCCAAGCAGCATCTTACTGAAAATGATATTCATCTGGTTAATGTGAAATATAATCTATCGCAGGCCCTGTTAGCACATCAGGTTGACGCCATTACCGGCGTCATGCGCAATTATGAAGTGCCGGAACTGGAAGCAAAAGGATTTAACATCGTCACCTTCTTACCCGAAGATAATGGCATTCCCAACTATAGCGAACTCATCTTTGTCACCAACACCAAACAGGCCCATGATAAACGCTGGCCAAAATTCATGGCCGCGCTCAAAAAAGCCGTGGCCCACTTGGACACCCATTCCAGAGAAACCTGGCTGGCATTTGCCACACATTATCCTGAGGCAAATAATCCCGTGAATCGCGCCGCATGGTTTGCTACAATTCCCTACTTTGCGGAAGACCCCGCCAATATTGACAATGAACAATGGGGAACTGTCGCGCAATACATGCAAAAAAACGCTTTAATTAAAATTGCGCAACCGGTATCGCGCTACGCAGTCACCTTACCGGTTGCCTCATAACAAAAGGAAAAATGGATGTTTATTTACGCCATCATTGGACTGAACGCCGGCACCTTACTGATTTTTTTATTTTTATCTTTAAAACAAAGCCTGAATGCCTCACACCAGGCAAACGCCAGTCAGCGCATGGAAGAGCAACTGGCCCAACTGGCCAAGCAAACACAGGAAGATGAACAACAACGGCGCGAAACTCTGTTAATCAATTTTAACAGCGTCCAGCAATCCCTGCTGGAAAAATTAAGCATTTCACGCCTTGAGCAAACCCAACAATCCGCTGAAACGAAAGAACAATTACAACAAGCCTTTGCCAGCCACCGTGCGCGCTTTGATGAACGCCAGATGGAAGCCTTGAAACTTTTAATGGAAACGCTGCATAAAGGGGTAGAGGAAAACCGTCAGCAAGTGAAAGAGTCCCTGGGTGATTATGCAAAAGAACTGGGCACACGAGTCACACAACTCACGCAAACCACCGAAAACAAATTAAAAGAAATCAGTGGACAGGTGGAAGCGCGCCTCGCAAAAGGATTTGAGAAAACCAATGAAACGTTTGGTGACATTATTAAACGCCTGGCCATGATTGACGCTGCACAGCAAAAAATCACCGAACTTTCCAGCAACGTGGTCAGCCTTCAGGAAATCCTGAACGATAAACGCTCCCGAGGTGCGTTTGGCGAGGTGCAATTATCCGCACTCATTAATAACATGGTGCCCGAACAACATGTCAGTTTTCAGCATCTGCTCAGCAATAACAAACGTCCCGATTGCATGTTATTCCTGCCAGAACCCACGGGCAACATTGCCATCGATGCCAAATTTCCACTCGAAAACTATCGCTTGCTGATTGATTCCACCCTCCCTGAAGCCGAAAAAATTCAGGCACTGCGGCAATTCAAGCTGGATATTCGCAAGCATATTCAGCATATTGCTGAAAAATACATCATTCCTGGCGAAACGGCTGATGGTGCCATGATGTTTATTCCGGCCGAAGCTGTTTTTGCGGAAATTCACGCGCATCACAGTGATCTGGTTGAAATTGCCCAAAACGCAAAAGTCTGGATGGTGTCGCCCACCACCATGATGGCCATTTTGACGACAGCACGCGCCGTTTTAAAAGATGCCGCCACCCGCAAACAAGTACATGAAATCCAAAAACACTTACGTTTACTGGCAGAAGACTTTGAACGCTTCCAGATGCGCATGGACAACCTTGCCAAGCGCATTGCACAAGCCCACACCGATGTGGATCAGGTGCATATTTCTTCCCGAAAAATAACGCAGCGTTTTGGGCAAATTGACCGCGCTGAGTTTGACACCCTGAACGTGGACAAACCCGCTTTATCCCCCATCACGGAAGCACATTCCGCGGCTGAAGCCATCTCGTAATGTAGGGTGGATTAGACGCGCTTTTTGCGTCGTAATCCACCAACGCAGTGGATCCCGCAGGACAACACGCCCTAGTAAATGTAGGGTGGATTAGACGCGCTTTTTGCGTCGTAATCCACCAACGCAGTGGATCCCGCAGGACAACACGCCCTAGTAAATGCAGTG
>Ga0155556_107_pt1 | contig 17251 bp, 19 predicted proteins | sample RifCSPhighO2_12_FD_107213 | JGI IMG/M metagenome (GOLD analysis project Ga0155556, IMG submission 107213) | Gammaproteobacteria bacterium RIFCSPHIGHO2_12_FULL_45_12
AGCGGATATTGCCGTAAGTTCAAAAGTAAATCAACTGATTTTATGAAAAATTAGCTAAAAACCCGTGAGTGGTTACAGTTCATTGGCTGCCTCAAGATGTGATGCATCTAGCCTGGCAGCTAGTTTCATCACATTGTAGGCGCTAAGATCACTTTGCCAATAATATCTGGCCGCTTTAACCGCGCGTGATTCTCCTAGCCATTGATTAATAGCTTGTGGAAATTTCCACGAAGAAATATATTGACGTGTCAAATCAACAAATGACCAAGCTTTTGTAAACACGATTCTATCCTCGTTTTATGTCGTATCTTATTTATTTATAGTGCTTTTATTTATTATACCAGATAAAGGATGCTAACAGATAAGCTGATGTTTAATATGTGTTTTTAAAAGAGACGGCATGATAATACTTTACGTAATCTAAATATTGTCGAATAAAAATCAAACCATCTACAGATTCACCCATCAATTTTCCAGGGATAGTATTCAATTCTGGATGCAGGGTAGATAACCAACGTTGTTGATGAGTTGGATCATTAAACATAGCCTCTAAACTTCGATGAATCGCTAACAGATGGATAATTGCCTGAATATTTGGCTGTAGCATTGGGCTGCTAATTGGAACGACACCATTTTTCAACCATGTATTAACCGTATTCGGCGGCAAATGAAGCGTGCTGGCAATTTTGGTGCCAGACCAATTTAGCCGGTGTTTTAGATATTCAAGTCCCTCTACCATTGCTCTGCCAGCCAACCGCGGATCAAACTTAACGGATGATGAATTCAACAGCGGAGAATCTCCCCTCAGGGATTTAGGCCGCACCATTTCTGGGTTGAATGTTGGCATAAATATTAGCCCTCTCTTTACATAAAATTAAAACCGAATCTGATCGAATATTCAAACAAAACAGGAATGTATTATATGTTTTATATATTTCAATAGGTTATATACGATCAATATTGACTGCTACATGCTGGCCTCACACGCTTACCCGCTAGATTTAATACAAGTACTACACCGCTTTTGTTCATACAAAATAGTGTCCGCCCAAATCTCAAACGTGTGCCCTTTTCTGCAATGGGGTTTCCCCGGGTAAAAAATAATTAGGAATGAGTAGGCTGCCCTGCTAAGTGTTCTGCCACCCAAATCTTGATGAGTGATGTACGGGTCACTCCAATTTTAGCTGCCTCCATATCAATTCCCTCAATGATATTGCGTGGGAAATCGATACTGATACGCTGGGAAGGAAAGCGCGCTTTAGCTGATTTAATATTCAGGTGTTTCGTTACTTCCTCTTTTTCAAAAGCTGCATCGAAATCAGCAGCGTTAATTTTCTTATGTTTTGATGATTTCATGGTAAATTTCCTCTTCTGTTTTTCTGCTACGCCGCGCCGATATTAAACGAATTGCATTACCCCTTAAGGTGTAAATGCATGAATAAAATTTGCCGTTAAGTTTGCCAATAACCATAAAACGCGGCTCGTCAATGGTTCTTGCTTCAACTTCCACTGACGGCACCTGCCATAATTCCTTCGCCTCTTCTAAAGAAATGTCGTGCTTTGCTTTATTAGTAGCCGATTTATTTTTATCATATGCGAATTTCATGCCTTTATAATATTAAAATAGCACATAATTAGCAATATTTTGACATGATTTTAGCTAACATTTATATGTTGTTGATAAATTGCGTATTATTTTTAAAAAGCCATCAGCGAGGGCATGCTGCATAACCGAATCCAAGCGAAATAGCAGTAGGGCGATTAGGCGCGCAGTGCCTTGATGCCGTGCCAGATGATTTCCAATCCAATGCATAGATTCAAAAATGCGGCAAGCCGCATATTGTGTCAGCTTGCCACAGGTTCTGCTGAAATGAGAGGTGTTTTATCGAGGAAAAAAGTCAATAGATAGGCGAGTAACAATCCAGATGACAAGGTCAGAAAGGCATGTTGATAGGCGGATAATGAGAGTGAAGGCTCGGCATGTAGCAGCCAGCCAATCAAGGGTTGAAAAAAGGGAGGACCAATGAAAATGCACATCATGTTGATAAAAGCCATGGCAGTGCCACGCATGTGAGGGGGTGTGATGCCCTGCATTAGTGAAAAAGGAACAACATAGGCGCCTGAAAAAAAGCCCAAGGCAAAAAACAGAAAATGCATGAAGGTCATGGTGAGGGTGATGGGAAGGTAGAGGATGGCCAAAAAGATTAATAAGGTCAAAAGGCTGCAAAGCTGCATGATTTGTCTTGGCTTCCCGAGCCTTGTCGATAAAGACCCTATAAAAGGCGCACCCAGTCCCGCGCCAATAAAAATCATGGCGCTGATGGATGCAATGTCTGCCAGTTGCAGGTGGTAGTACGTTTTTAAAAATGGAATGGACCAGAAGGAAGCGAAGGTTGCGATGAGGCTAAAAAGCAGGCCAGCATAAATGCCATTTAGCCAGACTTGTGATTGTTTTAACATGAAACGAATATCCGCGAATGTTTTTTGCCATGTTTTTTGAGTTTGGCTTGGCGGCAGACTGGGCACGGAGTCGACTTTGTTTTGAACCAGATAATGTGCTGCCAAGGCAACCAGCATGGCGAGCGCGGCCAGCATGATCATGCTGTAACGCCATCCAAAATGGGTGAGGCTAATCGGCAAGATTAGCTGGCTTGCAGCACCGCCAAGCATGCAGAGCATCTCGGTTAATCCAGCGACTAATGCAAAATATTTTTCCGGCAAACTGCGCGCAGCAAGATAAAAGGCAACAATAATGTTTGGTGCGGCAAAAAGCCCCATTGCCATGCGTGTCACGGCGGCAGACCAAGGGGAGGTGGTGATGGAAAAGAGCAGGCATAGGAGCGCGAGACTGATTTGAGAGGCCATGAGAATGCGTCTTGGTTCAAAACGATCAATCAGGATTCCGGCTGGAATTTGGCAAAACAGATAGGTATAAAAAAAACTGGATGAGAGCAGGCTCACGCCAAATGAACTGATCGCAAAGGCTTTGCTCAACCCCGGAATCATGACGCTGGGTGAGGTTTGCAATAACGCTTGAAACAAGCTTGCGATGCCCGCTACCAGCCAGCCCAGCCAAGGTAAAAGATGTCTGAATGAGCGCGTTGTTGACATTGGTTACATCCTTCAGAAGCAAAGGGTTAAGGGTGCGCGCTTGCCGTGTCCAAATGAGGAATGATGACCTCCGCTTTGGAGCGGCAATACGTTTCTTCAATGAAGAAAATAGCGACCACCAGCGCGGCTAAATGTAAAATGGGCATGATGCTGAACCCATAATAAAAATCTTGTGATTGAAAATGAATGCCGTGATGGTTCGCTGTCAATCCAATGATAAAGCCAACCAGCGGTGGTATAAAAACATTAAATAAAATAACGGCACTATTATTCAAGCCAAATGCTGTCGCGCGGGTGGCATTGTCAGCATGTTCAGAAATGGTTGCACAGGCGAGCGACTGACCCGCTGCGGCAACACCAAGACAGGCAAATAAAGCTGTGTAAATATAAAGGGAGTTTGCATGGACGAAGACGATTCCACTCGTTGCAAGCACACCCATTGCGGCGCATGCCGTTAAAAGGCTTTTCCGTTTTTTAAAAAAGTCCGACATCAGTCCAAGGGTTAAGCATCCTAGGGCATAGCCAAGCCAGGCAACCGAAATGGTGTTGGCAGAGCTTGTTTGTGAGTAGCCGTGGGCTTGCAGGTAGATGGTGCCCCAAACTGCCCCTAATAGTGCCATCGGGCTATAAATAAAGGCGGAATAAAGGGAAACAGCCATGATTTGAGGGTTTTTAAGCAATCGCCGGAGACGTATTTTAAAAGGCTCCTGATGTCGCAAGATAATAAATTGTTGTTTTTTTCTGGCAGTGGTATTTTTCACAAAAAGGAAGATGAGCAGGGTTAAGACGGTGCCAGCGAGACCAATGTTGGTCAATAATAAACGCCAGTTTCCATTTAAGATGGCAAGCAGGCAGGCAAGTGGCCCTGCTGAAAGGAGCGGCCCCATGGTGCCTATGAATTGTGACAGGCCAGAGAAGAATGCAAAATTTTTACGTGGGAACCAGATCGCCACGATGGTTAGCAGGCAAATAAAACCAAAAGAGGAGCCAAGTCCCATGACAATTCTGCAGATAAAGGCTTGCGTAAAGGTGGTTGAGAAGGACAGTCCAAAAACAGAGAGAGTGCACAGGATGGCTGCCACAATCAGCGAATGACGAATGCCAAATTTATCGACAAGGATGCCAACGGGGACTTGCATGATGCCATAGGCTAGATAGTAAGCAGAGCCAATGATGGCAAATAAACCCGCGCTTAAATGTAAATCCGCAATGACTTGAGTGGCGATGGTGCCAACGAGCGCGCGCAGAAAGAATTCATAAAGAAAAAAGCCTGCGGCCAATAACCAGATGATTGTCCCTAATAATGAGATGGGAGTCGATTGTCTGGTTTTCATTGGTTCTCCGTTGTGCTGTCTGCCGGAATTTCGATGACCGTGTCGTTTTCCCATTCTTTCAAGTGGCTCTCGATTTGTTGCATTTCAGGAAAAATAGCTAATTGAACAATTTCTTCGCCTTCATGTACCAGGGGTAAATTGTTTTTTCCAATGATGATGCCCTCGTGCGGGCTTCTGATGTGGGTATCACTGCTGACGCCAAATGGATCTTTGAGAATGCTTAATATCTCACCCTTTGCGATATGTTGGCCAAGCTTGTATCTGGATTGGCTGATACCGCTTGAAGGTGAGTGTATCCAAGCATAATTTTCAGCAAAAAAACTTTTAAGTTCATTTGTTTTTTTAGTCGTTCTTTCAGGCAGCATCCCCAGTTTTCGCATGACATTGATAATCCCCTGTATGCCAATCTTGATGGTGTACTCATCAAATCGCATGGCTTCTCCCGCTTCATACAGAAGATAAGGAATGTGATTTTTTTGTGCATAATGTCGCAGCGAGCCAACAGGCGGAATGGCGTTTAGCACGACAGGTGTATTAAAGGCGCGAGCAAGATGCTTTAAATTTTCATCCTGAAAGTTAATATAAATTTGCGGTAAATTGCTGTAATTAAGGGCTCCGGTTTGCAAGTCAATGCAATAGTCTGCCTTGTCAAAAATTTCACTCGTAAACAGGTGTGCGATGCGAGCGGCATGTGATCCGTGTTCGCTGCCAGGAAAGGTGGTATCAAGGTCAATGCCGCCTCTTAATGTGCGGGAACGATTTGTGAACCCATACACGTTCATGACCGGAATGGTAATTAAGGTGCCCGCTATTTTTTTGAGGGCAGGAAGGGTGAATAAACGGTTAATGATTTCGGTGCCATTAATTTCGTTGCCATGCATGGCCGCGATGACAATCAGCGTGGGGCCTGCTTGTTTGCCATGACAAATTTTAATGGGCAAATATAATGGCGCGCAACTAAAGAGTGCTGGCAATGGCATTGCCATGGTAAGTGTTTCACCCGGGTGGATCGCTTCATTGCAAATTTTCATGCTTAGGTTTTTCATGAGTCCTGATAGTACTGTCAATGACAACGTTGTTAATATTAAAGATTATTTTTGTAATTTTCGGCGTGTCGGAATAAGATGATCAAGTGTAACTGATTGATATTTTATCTATTTTGAATTAAGATAAGGCATTGTAGCATCATATTGACGTTGATACAAAAACAAAGCATGAAAATTTTTTTGATTAAGACGTTCATTCAATAGGATATGAGGCTTTTTGTATGCTTGAAGCGCTTGCTGGTACACTTAAAACCACGGTTCAGCAAAATATATCCTTGTTTGGGCTGCGTCCTGATATCGCCATTTGGCTATGGTTTGCCATGTTGATGGCGGGTATTGGCCTTGCGAGCTTGATCCTTTTTTATGTGTCACGTTTCATCGCTTTAAAATTTGTCGCCAATCTAATACGAAACGGTAAATTTCCCTGGATTAACGTGGCGAATCAATGCAAGGTGTTTGATAAGCTTATCTGGTTTGTGCCCTTGTTGTTCCTCTATGTTGCCATGCCATTAATGACATTGATAAACCTGTCTGATATGGAAATAATGGTGTCAGTGATACAACAAATACTGATGATTGTCATGATTGGCTTGGGTGTTTTTGTGACCTCAGCCATGTTAAACAGCATTAATGCGATCTATCACCAGATGGCTATTGCAAGGCAATACTCGATCAAGAGCTACATTCAATTTATCAAGATGATCGTTTATCTGTTCGGAATGGTATTGATTGTGTCAGCCTTACTGGATAAGTCGCCCGCTTACCTGTTGACGGGTCTTGGTGCCATGACGGCCATTGGCATGTTAGTGTTTAAGGATTCTATTCTGGGCATGGTCGCGAGCATTCAAATGACCGCCTATGATATTGTTAGAGTGGGTGACTGGATTGAAATTCCCGATTTTGGCGCAGACGGTACAGTACTCGATATCTCACTCAATACCATTAAGGTGAGGAACTTTGATAATACCATCGTGACCATTCCAAGTTACGTCATTTTAACAAATGGGATCAAAAATTGGCGCGGCATGAAAGAGTCAGGCGGCCGACGCATCAAACGTTCATTTTTTGTGGATGTGAATAGCATAAAATTTTGTGATAGCGCATTAATTGAAAAAATTAGCCGGATTGGACTGTTGAAATCGACATTGTCAGCCTTGCTGGGTAATCAGGACGAAAACCGTGCCATGATGAATGAGGGCATTACGGCTGTTTTTCAAACAGATCATTGTGTGACAAACTTAACGGTGTTTCGAACCTATCTTGAATTATATCTGAAACAGCATCCGCGTATTCATTCACAAATGACGCTTCTGGTGCGTGAGTTACAGGATCAAGGATCAGGGATTCCAGTTGAATTATATGTGTTTACCAGCGATACAGACTGGAATATTTATGAAAGCGTTCAGGCGGAAATATTCGATCACATTTTTGCCGTCTTACCTCTGTTTGATTTGATGGCTTTTCAGCATCTGTCAGGGCCTGTCAATCAGACAGCTTTGCCTCATTCGGCAAACTAATTTAACGTCAGTATTGTCTAAGATCAGTTTAAGGCTTTGAAACATATTAGAATTTGTCATTCCCGCCTTCGCGGAGGCTTTGTTGCATCAATCCAAACTGGGTAGGGTGGATTAGGCGTTTTTTGCCGTAATCCACCAAATTGGTGGATTACGACGCAAAAAGCGCGTCTAATCCACCCTACATTGACATCAAATGAGGTATTCTGTAAAATATTTTACAGGCCATGTCACAAGCAACTCATGGCATCAAGAAGGGTGTAGAGATACGTTTCCCTGCCTGCCAGTTGCTTTGGCTGATACAAATGCTTGTTCCAGTCTTCTCTGTTTAATTCCCAACATTCACGGCCAATACCAAAAAATGGAATGCATTCTCGGCGTTGAATGTTTGCCTGCATGCTTTCTGTATGTTGGAGGCCTGAAATAAGCTCTATAAATGCATCTAATGATCGATTGGTATGTATGATCAGTTGACGCTGATAGCCCGCGCCATCAACTAATAGCATGCTGCCATTTTTATCAATTAAATAATATTCCTGAATTTTATATTGTTGGCACAGATGATGAAAAAAACAAATAAAAGCAGGGTCTGACTGTGGCAGTTTCATGTCTGCTTCAAGGTGAGATAATAAGGGTGTCGTTACTTCCTGAAAATAATTAAATAAAAGCTCCTCATGGTATTTATAAATTTCAGGCACTAAATTTTCACTTGCTTTATTTATAAATTTATCAATAATGCCATCGTTAAAAGCTTCGATGGCCGTGTCATGCGATGTTTGGCCGGTTATCAGGATTTTTTTGGCAGGATGATGCTTTAATTTTTCACACAACGCGATGCCGGTCATATCTGGCATGTTGTGATCGACAATGATAACGCTAATTTCATCTCTTCTTGTTTGGGAAGTGTGAGCTTGATAAATGGAGGCTACATTTAAATCTACCGGTGCATGACGCGCTAATTCATAACGTTCATCCTCCACGGCACCACGAAGGAAGGTGATGTTGGAAGAGGGTGCTTTGTAGGCAGCCATGAAGTTCAGGCAATCTGCCGGATGGTTGAAGGTTTTTAAATGACCCGGATTAAAAAGTTGTGAAACAGCCTGAAGAAACAGGGAGTCATCATCGACCCAAAGGGTGGTTGAGGGATGATAAAAAATAGGTAATGTCAGCATATTGCACTCCAAGCGTTTATAGGTGTGATGGTTAATAGTCAAAAAAGTGATGGCGGGGTGATTTTACGTGGGCTGCGCCGGATTATCATGCAACTTATAGAAGAAATAAAGTTTTTTGTACGCGGGTGTCAAATCACCTGATTTTAGAGTAAATTTTTGCCACTGGCTGGTCTCTTCCCATGCTCTGATAGCCAGCAGTCTGGATTGGCTGCGCATGGATACGATGAAGCAACTCGCTTTTTGGGGCGCATCAGTCGATACTAAACGTGGCTTAGGTCATGACGTTAACCTTGGCCTGACCATTGCGCGGTTGAAAAAACGCAGGGACGAGTGGGCATGCTGTGTGAGGGTGTCAACCCGTCAAAAATCATCCATTCAGAGAGTGAAACATGATAGCAATCAAAGAAGCTTATCAGGCAGGTGTTCTAAATCCAGCTTACTGGATGAAAAATCTAGTGGCAGGCTCCATCGTGGGCGTGGTGGCGTTGCCACTTGCCATGGCTTTTGCCATTGCATCTGGGGTTAAGCCGGAGCAAGGACTTTACACGGCGATTATAGCCGCCTTTTTGGTCGCCATTTTTGGCGGTACGCGCTCTCAAATTGGCGGCCCAACCGGTGCATTTGTGGTTATCCTCGCGGGTATTACCGCAAAATATGGTATTAGCGGATTGCAGATGGCCACCATGATGGCAGGCATGATATTGATAGGAATGGGTTACCTGCGGTTGGGCGGCGTCATTAAATTCATTCCCGATCCAGTGATTGTGGGTTTTACAACAGGCATTGGCGTCATCATTTTTTTGGGTGAGTGGAAAGATTTTTTTGGATTAACCGTGCCCTTACCTCTGGATATCCTATTTTATCAGAAAATAGTACTTCTGTTAAAAGCACTTCCACAGGCCAATGTGGTCACAACCGGGTTAGCTTTTTTAAGCTTATTATTGATTGTGTTAACACCAAGACTCCTGCGGCGTGTGCCTGGCCCTTTGGTGGCATTGCTAGTCATGACCGGTTTGCAGATGGTTTTACATTTTAAAGGATTAGCGACATTGGGCAGTGCCTTTGGCGGCCTATCTCAACAGTTTCCATCAATACATTTTCCGGAATTTAATCTCAATCATGCCATTAAGTTAGTGGGTCCGGCCTTCACCATTGCATTGCTTGGTTCGATTGAATCTTTATTATCTGCCACGGCAGCCGATGGTATGGCTGGCACCTCGCATAATTCAAATCAGGAATTGATTGGGCAAGGACTGGCAAATATTGTTGCTCCCTTGTTTGGTGGTTTTGCCTCAACGGGGGCCATTGCGCGCACGGCAACCAATATCCGTCACGGGGGGAACAGTCCACTGGCGGCTATCGTCCATTCCCTATTTTTATTGCTCGTTATTTGCTTGCTAGCACCAATGGCTGCAAATATTCCACTGTGTACGCTAGCGGCCATTTTAATGGTTGTTGCATATAACATGAGTGATGTATCGCACTTTATGAAAATACTTAAAGGTGCGCCGCGTGATGATGTCATTGTTTTATTAATCACTTTTTTCTTAACCATTTTTACTAATCTGGTTTTGGCGGTCAATATTGGCGTTATCTTCGCCATGTTGTTTTTTATCCGCCGCATGCATCACCTTGTCTCCATAGAAGATCAGACGCATCATGAAAGTTTACAAAAAGAGTTGTTGGCGCATGGATTGCCCATGCCTTCAAGCGGGACTCTGATTTATAGTATTCAAGGCCCCTTTTTTTTCGGAGCAGCAGAAAAAATTGAACATGCACTGGCCATTACACACACTGACCCCAAGGTCATTATTTTGAGATTGAAAGAGGTGCCCTTTATGGATATGACGGGTCTTGAAACATTGCATGAGATTATGGATCAATATGCGGAGAGGGGGGTGAAGGCGTACTTGTGTGAGGCAAATGACAGAGTCATGCGTAAATTAAAAGACGCCGATTTAATGGCGTCTGCGGCGGGAGGCCGGGTATATGATTCACTGGTCGACATATTGAAAATATTGTAATAGCTGTTGAATCTGAAATTGAATTTTATTAAAACAACAGGCTGCTTGGGTAATTCAGCCTGTTGTTTGTTCGCTTTTGCATTTCTATTGAAATTTAAAAGCTTTTGCCGGTTTTAAATTCCCGGACGCTTCTCCTGAATAAACCTCACCTTGATCCAGTGAAAGCTTCATGGCAGGCGAACCCTCGTTAAAATGTAATTTATCAAATGATAGCCAGAAAGCATTGGGGGTTGTTGAGGAATCAAAAAAATAGGTCATATTTTTTTGGTCTGCCACCGTGCGCCATAATGTCGTTGCAATATTGGGTTGATCTGGTGTGGTGATGCCAATTGGGACCGATACAGCACGTATGACAGATAGTACGCTTGCTACCGCCTGATTCGCATATTTCTGTTCGGGAACGCCTTGAATAACGTTTTTATCAATGGTTTTAGGGATTGCATCGATATAAAATTGGGCGCGCGCATAACGATCTGATGCGCGTGACGTGCCTGGCAGGAAGACGGTGCCGCCAATGGATTGCCAGTATTCGTCAAGTGCTAGCTGTTTTGAGTAAGTGGGAGAGTTTGTCATCACCGTGTATTGTGCGCCATGATGAATGTTTAATTGGCCATCTATATATTCAAAAATGGCAGAATCACCGGAGCTATCTGAAAGTGACAAGTGTGCGGTGGCTGGTCTGCCATTTGGCAAGTTGAAAGATGAAATATAAAAAGGCCTCGCTTGCATTGCCGTGACTGCTTCAGAAACGGTCGCAAAATTATCTAACGCATATTGCCCCCACAGGCTGATTGAGAGGGATGGGTGATCGGCTGAAGGTTGTCCATAATCAGATTCAGCAAGATATAACAAGTTCATCACTAACCCTTTTTCATTCATCCCGTCTGCGCTGGCGATATCATACATAGTGGCCACAACGGAACCGTATTTGGCTACCCATTCAGCCGAATTGGCACCGGCCAGACCAGCGCGTTTGATCCCGCGAGGCAGAACCCATAGATTCGTTTGAGTATAGTCGTTCCAGTCCATGGAGCGACCGGTGATGACAGTGTTTTCGGAGCCATGATAGACAGCTCGGGTGCAGGCGTCTGCCAGGGTGACGCTCAAGCTGGTTAGAAATGCGCAAGATAAGAGAGAAAAAAGTTTCTTCATGATTCGTCCTTGAATAGTGACATAGGTTAATCTGCCATTATATCAGGATTGGTTCAATGGTGTTTATCTATTTAAAGTGTAATGATTAAAGATCCAACATTTCCACGATCTTTTTGCGAATGATTAAATTATAAAAAAATCAGATTTGATTAAAATGTACAATTTGAAGTGTCATTCCCGCGCAGGCGGGAACCTATTTTGAATAGGCGACAGAAGTAAAATTAGAAATAGGTTCCCGCCTGCGCGGGAATGACACAGTTAATAGGGGATGGCACAGTTAATAGATTTAAAATCAAAAAACTTTCAAAAAGATCGTGGAAATGTCAGAAAGATGACTATGCAGCTTTTTTATTAAATTAGCGGGTATAACTGAAAATACCCACTATTTTTAGCTAAAAGAAATACAAAACGAGAGAACCTAATGCCAGTCCGGCAATGAAAATACTGGAAAACAACGCTGCACTCATCCAAAAACTTCTCACCGAAAATGTGAGGGTAGTGGATTATTCCAAGCACAAGTGCAAAGGAACCGCATTTTAATTAGCACTTTGTGCCTAGGATAATGAAATGTGCGAGATGTTAGTGAAACATATCACTATGGATGAAATTCTCCACCATATCGAACCAAAATGCTGGGCTTACAAAGCTTATGCATTTATTAGTCGGAAAACCGGCATCGCATTGTATTATTTTTTGATGTGAATCAATGTACTGTTTCCAAGCCCTGAAGGACTGAGACACATTATCGAAGGAATTTGCAAAGCTTTTCCTGATTTAAAATGCGTGATATAAGATAGGTTGGTATCGGATGATTAAATTGCGGTACATTCCACTATGCGGCGGGAACATATATAGGATATTTTTTTAGCATAGATTCAACAAATCAAATAATTAAGGCAAAGAGGTTAAGGAAATGCCACTAGCAAAAATAAATCAACACCACCTATATTACGAGCAACATGGCAGCGGTAAAGACCTTGTTTTAATTGGGGGATTCACTTCTGACCATACTGTTTGGACAGAAATGATTGAGTCACTATCTAAATTTTATCGTGTTCTTATTTTTGATAATCCATGTGCTGGTCGTTCCTATATTCCAAATGGAAATTATTCACTGGCATCAATGAGTAGTGATATTGTCACGCTACTAGATTATTTAAACATTGAACATGCTAATTTTATCGGTCATTCAATGGGCGCTGCTTTATTGATGCAATTGTGTATTGAGTACTCACAAAAGGTTAATAAAGCTATCTTATGTGGAGGGCCTGCATCAGCTCCTATCACCGCTAAATTGCAAGTTCAGGGACTACGATATGCAATCGATCATCAATTTTCTGATGAATATATTGCTTTATCTGTTATGCCATGGATTCATGGCCGGCGTTTTTTGAATGATAAAAAAAGAGTTGATAAATTGAATGCCAGGTATATTAATAATCAATATCCTCAAACTGTGGAAGGATTCCGAACCCAAGCAAATGTTGTTTTAGAATTTGATATTTCATCTCGTTTAAAAGAAATTGAAACCGAGTGTTTAATTGTGGCCTCTGATGAGGATTTATTAATACCACTTCATTGCACCCAATATTTAAAGAACCATATTCGAAATTCCGAATTAAAAATAATTGGTGAAGGTGTTGGACATATGGTTCATATTGAAGAACCTGAACAACTGATAAAATTATCATTGAATTTCTTTCAGGATATACCATTAAAAATAAACTTGTGACCGTTAAGAAAGTAAGGGGAGTGTCATTGCTGTGATTTCTACTGCCTATATAGTCTGGCATTCTGAAGATTTTGAGGAATGTGTTTTGTTGAGCGCCAGGGGTTGATGTCTATACCGCCGCGTCTTGTGTATCGGCCATAAACAGTTAATGCTTCCGGATGACAGTGTTTCATGATGTCCATGAACATTCTTTCGATGCATTGCTCATGAAATTCATTGTGATTTCTAAAGGAAACAATATAACGCAGCAGACCTTCGCGATTTATTTTTTTTCCCTTATAGGATATTTGTACGCTGCCCCAATCCGGCTGATTGGTTACCAAACAATTAGATTTCAGAAGGTTAGAGAATAGTGTTTCGTCAACCAGTTCTTCTTCATATTTCAGAAGTGACGGCTCCACCATATAAGATGAGCATTCAACATCTAATTTATCTAAGCATTCTCCATTAAATCCTACAAAAAATTTGTCATCGGCAAGGTCGCTTAAAGGAATGATTTTTACAGATACAGCGCCGCCAACCCGTTCTTCAATATCTTTTTTAACAATTGCTTGAACAGCGCCTTTGTCTTTAAAATTTGTATGATTGAATGAATTAAAATAGAGTTTCATTGATTTGGATTCAATAATGCAAGGAGTTTCGCATCCATAGCTGATTTCCGCCAGTGCAACAACGGGCTTGCCTTTTTCGTTCAGCCAAGACACTTCATAATGATTCCATAGGTCAAATCCAAAAAATGGTAAATTATCAGGGACGCCAATTTCGTCTCGTTTGCCTTTCCTTGAAATAGAGAAAAGCTTGTCAGGATTATAATGCGGGTCGTATTCGGCTTTTTTACCTAGTTCAGATTGTTCAGGTGTTATGTTGTTTTTGTTCATGCGGAGCCCTTTTATGTTACTGCCTATTTTAGTGACGAATTCTACCGTTTATAAGAAATTAATCCATGTTTTTTTTGGCAACAGGTTTCTATGGGAGATGCTTGGCGCATCCCTCTGCCTCGTCCTCGCGTTCGCTCGGAAATCCCATTGCAAACACTTTAACCACAGCGTCGTCAAAAATCATTATAGTGCATACATTCTGGATTGCTTTGTCGCACAAAACGCTCCTCGCAACAACCATTCTGTTCAAAAACCAATTTATGCAACAACGCCATGAGTGTTTATGGCATAAATTTTGATTTAATTTTTAATTATTTAGTTTGAATAATTCGAAGTATTTTATTAATTTTGTTAATACGTCTTTATGTACTCTGCTACCTGTTTGCTTGAGTTGCCAAATTGCCACATCTGGAAAAGTTAATATGATCTGTAAATGTTTTAATGTGTTAGGATCTTGGCTGGTACCTTTTTCGATTCTTTGTAGGGTTCGCTGATTTATGTCAAACACTAGAGCAATGTCTTGTTGTGTTATCTGAACTAATTGGGATGGCATTTATAGAGTTGGTGTAATTTTTATCATAGATGAACTCATATATCTCTTTCTTCTTATCAGATGTAAGCTCCCCGACAAATACCCTTCGTTTTTTTGTCTCCTTTAGCATGTTGCCGCTTTCCAAGTAAAAATCGGCTAGTGTTATACCTAATGTTTTGCCAATTTGATTGCACAGATATTCTACTTCTGGTAATTCAGGGGCTTCACTTTGTCTCATCATTAATATATAAGATTCCCCACCTAATTCTGCGGAATATTTTTTAAATTTCCCGTGGAAGAATCTATTATTGTGTGGCGCGGTGCTGGCATGGCTGTTGCCAGAAGAGGCGCTGGATCTTCTTTGTAAGCTGGTGAACTCTGCTTGGGTGGGGGTGCCAAAGGACTGAGTAAAACATTCAGTATGTAGGCCATACTGGGCGCTGCCGGTGTTTTCTATTGGTTGTCTACACTTTAAGCAATTCATAGTTGCGCTACCATTAAATTGATACCGTATATCATCAGTATACCTCAACGACTATAGTCGTCATGATGCACTTAACGACTTTAGTCGTTAATCTCGTGGTTTGAACGCGCAATTAATTCCTTGGGGGCCTCGATTTTAACTTCCTACTTTTAGCCCCGATATCGGCCCCACCCGGGAGTTAAATATTAGGGGCTTCTAGTGGATTTCGTTGGACAGAGATTAAATAAAAAACTCATCAGATACAAGGGGTTATGTATGTAGGCCCCCAAATCGGTCCCCAAAAATTCCGTACTGACGGGGGAATTGAAGCGGGGTCCTTCTTTTTTTTCCATTCGCTGTTCGCGAATCGCGAACGCTATTTTAATTGCCCTAGGCTTATTTGCATGTTCCCTGTTCGCGAACAGCGAACACATGTGCTATACTCAGTCTATACAATACAGGGATACTGAGATGTTAAAGCCACAAGATTGTATCATTTTAATAAAGCTATTAGCTAATCCTGGAATGGATTGGTCACAGCGCCAATTATCTAAAGCATTATGCATTAGCCTAGCTGAAACTAACGCTGGCATAAAGCGTTTAGGTGATGGTGGATTATTAAGAAAAGATAAAGATGATAAGCTTTTCCCAAATATTAATGCAGCAGAAGAATTTCTAGTAAGCGGGATTAAGTTTTTCTTTCCAGCGAAACTAGGGGAATATACTCGTGGTATGCCAACTTCAGTTGCAGCACCTATATTTCACGATAAGATTGCGCTGGGTAATGATCCAATACCTGTCTGGCCTGATGCTGTAGGAGAAAAAAGAGGGGTTGCTCTAGCACCTCTTCATCCATCTATACCTAAAGCATTGCGTGAAAATCCAGATCAACCTTTTTATGAATTATTAGTATTAATTGATGCGATAAGATCGGGACGTCCACGCGAACGTAATTTAGCTGCAGCTCTTCTAAAGGGAAAATTAAAGTATGCAAAGTAATAAGTCAGTAATGTTAGCAAATCTAGGAATGCTGGAGTTCGTAGCAACAAAGCTGGGTGAAATTCGAGATGATGTTGTATTTTTGGGCGGGTGTACTACGGGTCTATTTATTACTGATCCAGAATTTCCAGATGTTCGATACACATTAGATGTTGATTGCATAGTTGATGTTATTTCATTAAATCAATATCACCAGCTAGAAAAAAAATTAACTAAACGGGGATTTAAGAAATCGTTGACTGAGGATGTAATTTGTCGTTGGTTTTACGACGATGTGATCTTAGATGTCATGCCTACAGATGAGAGTATTTTAGGATTTGGGAATCGTTGGTATAAAAAGGCTATTGCATCATCAATAAATCATCAATTAACAGACAAAATAGATGTCAAAATAGTCACTGCTCCTTATTTTCTTGCAACCAAATTGGAAGCATTTAAAACGCGCGGAAAATCGGATTATTATGCAAGCCATGATTTTGAGGACATCATGTCAATTTTAGATGGTCGATTAGAAATAGTTGAAGAAATTGCCAAAGCGGATAATGAGTTGCGAAATCATTTAATTAATTCATTTGTAGAAATTGATAATAGCCCAGCTTTTAAGGGTGCTATTCAAGGACACTTTGTGCAGTATGGTAGTTTTGCCGATGATCGAATTGTAATGGTAGAACAAAAAATTAAAAAAATAATACGTAAGTAAATTATGCAATATGCTTGGTTAACAGATATTCATTTAAATTTTATTGATGAGTATGCGCGTCAAAAATTTTATCATGAAATTGTTAATACTCAATGTGATGGTGTGTTAATAAGCGGCGATATTGCAGAAGCGCCATACTTGGTTTCTATTTTAAATGAGATGGCAGAACACATCAAAAAGCCTATTTATTTCATATTGGGTAACCACGATTATTATCGAGGTCAAATTAACGAAGTGCGTGATGCAATGACGGGGTTGACCAAAGCTAACGGTAAACTATTTTGGTTGCCAGCATCAGGTGTGCAACAGATGGGTAATGATATTTTCTTGGTAGGTCAAGATGGATGGGCCGACGGTAGGTTAGGTGATTATCAAAATAGTAAAGTTGTGCTGAATCATAGCCGCATGATTGCAGATTTATTTCAGGGAAAAATCCTTGGTAAATTTCAATTGCTCGAAAAAATGCAGCAGCTAGCTGATGCAGATGCAATGCGACTGCAAGAGGATTTGGTTCGAGTGGTTAACCAACATCCTAAAAAGGTTGTTATATTGACGCATGTGCCGCCATTTCGAGAGGCTTGCATGCATATGGGA
>Ga0155556_125_pt1 | contig 17194 bp, 18 predicted proteins | sample RifCSPhighO2_12_FD_107213 | JGI IMG/M metagenome (GOLD analysis project Ga0155556, IMG submission 107213) | Gammaproteobacteria bacterium RIFCSPHIGHO2_12_FULL_45_12
CCCCCTTTTGGTGCAAGCAAAAGCTTGGCTTTTGCGCAGCATAAAAACAAGGAAGCCATTCCCGCGTTCTTTAGCGGGAATGGCTGGTAAACGAGTGTGGGGAAATAATGAAAGGGGGAGAGCTGTGTTCTCAAATAACAATCTACCAAGCGATGGGCGTGCCAAGGGCAATCCCAGTTTAGGTGACATTTTAAACAAATGGGTGGACTTATATCGGAGTGAGTCTGGTTTCAGCTGCGGCCTTTTTATAGGTCGGGGCAAGAGCCGAGTGGCGGTGCTTGAGCGGTTGCTCAGCAATATGCCAGAAGAGGAACTAGGAAAATTTTTGCTAACCAGTCTTGTTCATGAGGATGGCAAGGCATTTTGGGGGACGAGCGAGCGTTTTAAATTTCGTTTGGCGCAAGGCTTAAATGAATATTTTGCAAGGAATGCGCCCCATTTCTTCACAGGCGGCATCACGCAGGTCATTCACAGGGTCAAGACAGACCACGAGGGTTTATGTTTGCTGCCAAGCTTAGAAAAACTTTTTCAGGAAGGGGATGCAAGCGATTTAAAGAGAGAGTCCTATACGCCTGCGAATTATCAACAGATGCTATGGATGCCATTTTACTTGTCGGGCAAGCGTTTAAGCCATCTGTTTAAGTACAAAGTGTTAGGCGTGTTGATGCGTTATTTGGAGCAGTGCCACTTAGGGGCGAGTGCCAAAACGAGCGTTTATCACTATATAAAAGAGGTGGCCGCTTCAACGTTGGGTGACGCGGCTTTTATGGAAAAAATAGTCCGTGATTTTTTTACGGCATCTAACGATGTTCAGGCATCCATGAGCAGTGGTTGTTGGGGCGGCGGCATTGAAGTGCTGCGCTATCAATTGGCCCAACTGTTAATTGAACAGTTGGGTTATCAAAATGAGGTGGCTGAACAAGTGTCACTCGCTAAGCAGGCTTTCATGGAAAGCACGGGCGTGTCTCGATGTTTTCCTTTTTACTTTGATGCCGCGAGTGCGAAGGAGAGCGCAACGTTTAAGGTGTTATCAGTCGCATGGGCAGAGCATGTCAGGGTCAAAGCGTCAACGCCTGAACGGTTGAGGCAGCGTCTATCCTAGCGGGATGACGATTCGGCAAGGCGAATGCCATGGTTGACAACGGTTACGAATTGGCTGGGTTTCATGCGATTGTTAAACAAGCCCACCCATTTTCCTTGCGGGTTAATGAGGAGAATGGAGGGGGTGTGTTGCAGTTGGTAGTTGACAGTCGTTCTGTTCGTGTCCTTCATGGCATAAATGCCTAATTCACTTTGCAACTTTCGCAAGTCTTGTCGTTTACCTGAGGCACCTATAAACGCCGGATTAAAAGATTGTACGTAGTGGGCAAGAATCGCTGGTTTGTCACGTTCGGGATCAAGTGAGATCAAGACAACTTGCAAGTTGGGATGGGCGTCATGCAGTTTTCCATAAGCGCGGTTTAACATCTCAAGCGTGGTGGGGCAGATGCTCGCGCAGTGTGTGAAGCCAAAGAATAGCAAGGTCCAATGCTGGTAAAAATCTTTTTCACTAAAAGTAAGCCCATTGGCATTGATGAGAGAAAAGGGTTTTAATTCGCGTGGAAGGGAGAAAAGAACGCCGTTTTCCGCGTTGATGTTAGCTTGGACTGGTTTTTTGCTCAGGTGATACACAAACAGGGAAGTGATCAGGGCGGCACAAATAAAGACAGCGGCTGACATGATTTTATTGATAGAGAGCGTGCGATGAGTAGTCATGATGTTTTCAGTTTATAAGTAAGTGATGGTCAAGCAGTAGCATTAAAAATAATCCCGTCAGGTAGATCAGGGAATATTTGAAAGTTTTTAACGCTATCAGCGTATCCGTGGTTGAAAACTGCAATTTCAGGGCGTAGCCAATCAAGCCCATGCCTAACAGGATGGCACTAATTAAATAAAGTTGTCCACTCATGCCAATGACATAAGGCAGCAGACTACAGGCAATGGTGAGAAAACTGTAGAGCACAATGTTAAGTTTGGTGAAAGAGATGCCATGCGTGATGGGCAGCATGGGAATGGTGGTTTGTTTATATTCTTCATAGCGATGAAGGCAGAGCGCCCAGAAATGCGCGGGCGTCCAGGTGAAGATGATGAGTACCAGCAGCCAGCCACCCGCATCGAGTTGTCCTGAAACAGCCGCCCAGCCAAGGAGTGGCGGCATGGCACCTGCCAAGCCACCGATGACAATGTTTTGTGACGTGGCGCGTTTTAAATAAAGGGAATAAACACCCGCATAGCCAATGGAGGCAATTAAGGTGAGCAGGGCGGAAACGTGATTCACGCCGAAATATAAGATGGCAAAGCCAGCAATGGTCTGAACGCTCGCAAAGGCCGAGGCGGCTTTCAGTGATAATTTGCCAGCGGCCAGCGGGCGATTTTTGGTGCGTGTCATCAGCGCATCGGTATGCCGATCAATAATGTGGTTAAAAGCAGCGGCACCCCCTGACATGAGTGCAATGCCAAGGGTGGCGTTTATCCATAGCCACCAGGGAATGGGGTTAATAGCGGCAAGGTACATGCCCGCCCATGCCGTCAGCAGCATGAGGAGAACCACGCGCGGCTTGGAAAGAGTGAGATAGTTACGAAATCCAGAAGTCATGCCGGGTATCCGAAATATAAGAAGCTTTGACGAGCGTGGTGATGAGCGTCAGCAATAAAAGAATGGCGACCGTATGATGGGTGAGGGCAATCCATACGGGCCGTAACCAGAGAATGTTTAAAATGCCAAGCGTCAGTTGCAGTGCAAGCAGCGCCAATATCAGTTTGCTGATGGATTGAAAGGCGCGGTTATCCAGCATGAATAATGCCAGCACGCTTAGGTAGGCGGCTGTGACAAAGGCACCCATGCGGTGCAGCATGTGAATGGTGATTAAATCACTGTTTAATGCTTGCCACTGCATGGCGGGTAACAGTTTGCCATTGCAGTAGGGGAAGTCAATGCAGGCAAGCCCCGCATCATGTGTGCTCACCCAGCCGCCCAGCGTGATTTGCACCGCGATCACCAAGAAGCCCAGCCATAACCAAGGTTTGAGTGCTAATTTCGGTGTTTTCACCAGAAAAGAATCGTCACGTAAATGGAGGTCAAGGTACGCCCACCAGAGCATGCTCAAAAGGGAAAGACCGATTAACAGGTGTGATAGCACAATGACGGGTTTTAATTTTTCAGTGACAGTCAGCATGCCAAGCGTCACTTGTACGCACAGCAGTCCCATTAAACCCATGGCAATCAAGGTGGATTTCGTATCTTTGGCTTGGCGTGTCAGTAAAATGGAAAAAGATAGAAAGAGAATGAAGAGGCCTTCTGTGCCAGCGACATAACGGTGCGTCATTTCTGTCCAGGCTTTTTTCACATTGAGGGGGGTGAGTGGGTAGTTTTGCGCCGCCTGCTGCATTTGTGATGTGGTATGGGGTGCGGTGATAAAGCCGTAGCAGTTGGGCCAATCCGGACAAGATAGGCCGGCATGGGTTAAACGGGTGAAGGCACCAAGCAGGATCACGACAAAGGCAAGGGCAAAGGTAAAAAGCGCGAGCTTCGAATGGCGCCGGTATTTGGTTGAAACAAACCAGTAATGTGTCAAGGGTCTAACCTCAAAACTAAAAATGATGGTTTTTGTCGATGTTATTTAGTGCCAGCTTTGTTGCATAAATTAAATGTTACACATTTTGATGTCAATGTAGGGTGGATTAGACGCGCTTTTTGCGTCGTCATCCACCAATTTGGTGGATGACGGCAAAAAACGCCTAATCCACCCTACCCAGTTTGGATTGATGCAACAAAGCCTTTAGTGCCTGACGGTCGATGTTGGCGATTATGTCTGGCGATGGTTCAGGACGATGGATATTATCAGCAAGGTGAGGGCCAAAGCAAACCATTGTACCGCATAGCCCAAATGTCGCTCAGGCCCAACAGAAACAATTTTCCATTCAAGCGCATAAGCGGCGGGATTTTTAGGGTCGAGTGACAATAGGTAGTGAAATGGCTGGAACGCCAGAAAGGGCGAGAGGGTGGTTAAATTGATAAATTCAACCCGGAGCGGCCAGTGGGTGGAAGAAAGTTCAGTTGCCTGACCAAGGGCGACATACGCCGGCGGTAAATTTAACAGGCCGACCAAGGTGACTTGCCCCGTGATGGCTTGAATCACCGGTAGATGGTCGCGGCTGTCACCCATGGGGATAAATCCTCGGTCAATGAGAATGGGCGTTGAAAGGCCATCAGCCATAAAAGGGGTGAATACTTCGTAGCCAACCTGCCGTTGATAAATTTTATTATCCAGCAGTAAAGTGTGCTGGTTGTCAAAGTGACCGCTTAGTGAGGCGCGATAAAAGCGCAAGTCGCGCTCCTTTTGCTGGTTGAGGTCGCTGCTGGTGAGGGGTGGATGTTGAATGCGTTCAGCAAAGGAACGCAATAATAAGGTTTTTTGTTTCGCGCGTGCAAGTTGCCAAAACCCAAGACTGGTTAAAAAAGTGATAAAGCAGACAGCCAGTAGGGCTAACTTCCAGTTCTTGATCTTCATTGGCATTTTTTGCTGCATTCCAAGTGCTATGTGAATATACTAGGCGCGGTTAGCGGTTTCTTATCCGATAGGAAGTGTAAAGCGATGACAATCTTTATTAAAGCTATTATTGTGCTCTTTCTGGTTTGTATCCTTTATTCCCTGGGAAGTGCGCTCTATTTTCTGGTGCAGGATAAGGGTGATTCCAATCGAATGGTCAAAGCATTGACATGGCGTATCAGCTTGTCGCTGCTGTTGTTCGTGTTTTTGTTGGTTGGCTTTTCGTTGGGGTGGATCAAGCCGCATTCAATTTAGTGGGGGGAGAATAAAATGGGATTACGTAATTTTGGTTCATTGCTCATTATTTTTTTAATGCTGATGATGGTATTTGGCACGCAGCGCTTGCGTACGATTGGCGATGATCTGGGCGTAGCCATTCGTAATTTTCGTAAGGGGATGCAAGATAATCTGGATGCAGCAGAGGATCAGCCAGAAAATAAAGAAGGAAAGACGCCGTGAGTTTCAGCCTCAGTGAAATCGCCGTCATTTTGTTGATTGCCTTATTGGTAGTGAAGCCGGAGCAGATGCCGGAAATGGCGTTACATTTGGGGCGGTTTGCAAAGATGGTTCGTCGCGTATTTGCAAAAGTGAAACATGAAATGAACGGCATGATTGAGTCGGTCGAAAAATTAGATGAACGCAAGCCGTAATCCAGGCGCGCTGCCTTTTTTAATTGAGCTGCGCTTGCGGCTAATGTATTCATTGCTGGTGTTGTTTGCTTTGTTTGCGGCGCTTGGTTATGTCGCCAATGATCTTTATACGCTGCTTGCCTTGCCTCTGCTGAAATTTTTGCCGCAAGGCCATCTGATTGCCACGCAACTGGTTTCACCTTTCTTTGTCCCCTTTAAACTAGCGTTTACAGCGTCGGTGTTTTTGGCGGCGCCTTTTTTTCTGTATCAGTTGTGGTCGTTTATCTCGCCTGCTTTATATGGCCATGAGAGGCGCATGATCTGGCCATTTTTGCTGATGAGTGCGCTGCTGTTTTATGGCGGCATCGCCTTTGCTTATTTTGTCGTCTTTCCGGCACTGTTTCATTTTTTGGTGAATCAGGCGCCACAAGGGGTGGTGTTTAGTCCGGATATCAGTGAGTACCTGGATTTAACGCTTAAACTGCTAATGGGTTTTGGCGCGTTGTTTGAGATTCCTGCGGTGATGGTGCTGTTGGTGTCAGCAGGCGTCCTCACGCGTGCGCAATTTATTAAAAAACGGTCATATGCCATTTTGGGTGCTTTTACGTTGGGAATGCTGCTTGCGCCGCCAGATGTGTTATCGCAAACTATCCTGGCCGTTCCCATTTGGCTGCTTTATGAAACAGGCATTGTGATGTCACGATGGATGGGGGTTAAGTCTGCAACAAAAGCAATTGAGTTTAAAGCTGATTAAACTGGTTAAACTGTTAAGCGATGGTCGTCACCATGACGGAGACTCATTGGGTGAGCAGTTGCAGGTGACGCGTAGTGCTGTCTGGAAGATGATTAAGAAATTGACGGTGTATGGCGTTGCGTTTGACACCGTGAAAGGGAAAGGCTATGCCCTGTTGACGCCGTTGGTGTTACTGGAGGCGCGCTGGATCAAAAAACAATTGAACTTGGATCAGGTGGAGGTGCAGGTTTTTGAAACGCTTTCTTCCACCAATGATTATTTGAAAGCGTGTCAAGCGCGTTTGCCCATCCAGATTTGTCTGGCGGAGCAGCAAACGCACGGCAAGGGTCGGCTTGGACGTGATTGGTATTCGCCTTTTGGCCAGAACCTTTACTTGTCTTGTCGTTATGCCTTTCAAAAAGAAATTAGCGAATTGTCGGGGCTGAGTCTCGTCACCAGTCTGGCCGTTGTCGCGGCCTTGCGTGAGAGGGGTGTCAGTCAGCTGGCGGTGAAATGGCCCAACGATATTGTGCATGCGCGAGGAAAATTGTCGGGGAGCCTGATTGACATTCAAGCTGAAACGCACGGTGCCTGTCATGCGGTGATTGGGATTGGTGTGAATGTGAATATGCGGCAGGCGAATGACGCAATTGATCAGGCCTGGACATCCATGCGTCAATTAATGGGCGTGGACGTTGACAGGAATGAATTGTGCGTGAGCTTGATCAATACGCTAATACGTTATCTCAAACGGTTTGAAGCGCATGGCCTAGCCGATTTTGTAAAGGAGTGGTCCGCGCATGATTGTTTGATGCGCCAATCTGTTGCAATTCATCAAGCGAATGGACGGGTTCGGGGTGTCGTCACAGGCATTAACGCACAGGGCCATTTGTTGTTGCAGTTAGCAGATGGCACCGTGCAGGCGTTTTCATCCGGTGATACGACACTGTGTAAGTCAGCATGAAAGCTCGCTCAACGCTTTATTCCCATTGATGTCAATGAATCCCGCGGACAAGCCGCAGGACGACACACCCTAGTAAATGTAGGGTGGATTAGACGCGCTTTTTGCGTCGTAATCCACCAAATGACTGGATCCCGCGGACAAGCCGCAGGACGACACACCCTAGTAAATGTAGGGTGGATTAGACGCGCTTTGTGCGTCGTAATCCACCAATTTGCTGGATTACTCTCTGTCCATGACAAAATTCTCAAACCGTCGCGCCTCGTCGGGGCGAACGGTTTGAGATTTTTTATGAAAAATGCTGGCTATCTTATTTTCGAATGATTAAACTGACGAGCTTTATAAAAGCGACACTTTCTGATACTTCACAACAATAAAAGTCGAGTAAGGGCATAAGCGTGACAGATGAAATAGACAAAAAGCGCCGTTGTTTTTTGCGCACGGCAACCACCGCCGTCGGCGGAATTGGGTTGGCAGCCGCTTCTGTTCCATTTTTTTCCTACTGGATGCCCGATGCGGCAACAGAGGCAGGTGCGGCACCCATCAGAATTGATATCAGCGGCATGAAACCGAGAGAACAATTGACGGTGCCATGGCGTGGGATGCCAGTGTGGGTGATTTACCGTGACGAGGAAATGCTCGCCACCCTAGATAAATTGACACCCGCCTTGCGCGATCCCTTGAGTGAGCACGATCAGCAGCCTGCTTATTGCAAGAACACGAATCGTTCAATCAAGCCTTCGTTTTTCATTTCCATCGGTATTTGTACCCACCTTGGTTGCGTGCCAACCTATCGACCTGATGCGGCCAGTGTATCCCCTAACTGGTTGGGGGGGTTCTATTGCCCTTGCCATGGTTCCGAATATGATTTGGCCGGTAGAGTTTATAAAGATGTGCCAGCCCCCTTAAATCTTAAAATTCCGCGTCACATGTATGTCAGCGACACGGCCATCATGATTGGTGAAGATCAGGATGGCGTTCAGGGTGCAATTGCGATCAGCTAGGGAGTTAAAAGAAAAAAATGACCGAGAATGTGACTAATAAAAAAAGCGCCATGATGGAATGGATAGACAAGCGCTATCCCTGGACTGATTTCTGGAAAAAACATTTAAGCGAATATTACGCGCCGCGGAATTTTAATTTCTGGTATTATTTCGGCTCTTTTTCCTTGCTTGTGTTTGTCATGCAAATCTTAAGCGGGATATGGCTGGTGATGGCTTATGTGCCAACGGGCGAAGGTTCGTTTGCATCTGTGCAGCACATTATGCGTGAAGTGCGTTATGGCTGGTTGTTACGTTTCATGCACACCACGGGTGCGTCGGCATTTTTTGTCGTCGTCTATCTGCATATGTATCGCGCGGTCATTTATGGCTCCTATCAAAAGCCCAGAGAGCTGGTTTGGCTGGTGGGCATGGTCATTTATTTCATGCTGCTGGTGGAAGCCTTTACAGGCTATGTGCTGCCTTGGGGGCAAATGTCTTTTTGGGGCGCGGCGGTCATTACCTCCTTTGCGAGTGCCATCCCCTATGTGGGCGACTTATTGCTGGTGTGGCTGCGCGGCGATTTTAACGTGAGCGGCGTATCCTTGCATCGGTTCTTCTCGCTGCATGTCATTGCCATTCCGTTGTTGCTCGCGGTGATGATCTTTGTGCATCTGGTGGCGTTGCATCATGTCGGTTCCAATAATCCCGATGGTATCGACATTAAGGAAAAGAAAGATAAAAAAGGCATACCCCTGGATGGCATTCCATTCCATCCTTATTACACCGTGAAAGATTTGGTGGGCGTGGTGGTTTTCCTCTTTATTTTTTGTGCCATTTTGTTTTTTACACCCACCATGGGGGGCTTGTTTTTAGAGCCGGATAATTTTATTCCAGCTAACCCAATGGTCACGCCAGCCGAAATTTCGCCAGTGTGGTATATGACGCCATTTTACGCCATGTTAAGAGCCATTCCTGACAAACTGCTGGGGTTGATGACCATGGCAGCGGGTGTTGCCATCATGTTTGTGCTGCCGTGGCTGGATCGCAGTCGGGTACGCTCTATCCGTTACAAAGGCAGATTATCTAAAATTGCCATTCTGGTGTTTGTGATTTGCTTTGTGGGCTTGGGTTATCTTGGCCATGAAGGCGTGACTCCCTTGCGCACCATCATGTCGCGCATTTTTACCTTGGGCTATTTTGGATTCTTTTTGTTGATGCCGTTTTACACCAAGATAGAAAAAACTAAACACTTACCGGAGCGAGTGACGGGATGATGATACGTTCTATATTGGCTGTCTTTTTGTTAATGGTTTCAACCCCTCTCTGGGCTGAAGGTACTGCGGGAGAAACCCTCGTGCTCGCGAAGGCAGGCGTTAATCCGGCTAATGTGGCCTCCATTAAACGAGGTGCAAAATTCTTTGCTAGCAACTGCATGGTTTGCCACACGCTAGTTTACATGCGTTATGACAAGCTGGCGCAGGAAGCTGGCATCACTTATGAGAAAATGCCGCTGAATGTGAAAACCTGGCCTTTTGGCGTGACGCCGCCTGATTTGTCATTAGAAGCAAGTGTGCGTGGCGCGGACTGGATTTATACCTATTTGCATAGTTTTTATCAGGATGCCGCGCGTCCGACGGGAGCAAACAATTTGTTGGTGGCGAATACCGCCATGCCAAACATTGTGGCGCCTTATCAGGGTGACCAAATGCTAGCGGAACACGTGGCGACTGATTTGTTCAATCAGGTTGAATGGTATGATCTGGTTAAGCTGACTAGGCAGGGCACGATGTCATCGGAAGAATTTGATGCGACCATGTCTGACCTGGTTAATTTTCTCGCCTATGCGGCAGAGCCTTATCGTGCGGAACAAGAGCGCATTGGCTGGTGGGTGCTAGGGTTTTTGGCCATCCTGTTTGTCTTAATGTATTTTCTAAAACGCGAATACTGGCGAGATGTCAAAAAACATCGCGAAGAGTAAGGCCTGCTGGCATGGCATCTTTTCAGTAAGAAATGAATGCTAGGAGTCTTTGCATGGATGCCTGTTTGAGTCGCCTGAATCTGGCGCGTCTGGCCTATTTGCTCGCGGTGGCAACGCTTACTGTCACCTGCGGCTATGTTGGGCAATCACAGGCATCAGCGTGGTTAATCTGGATTGCTTTTACTTTTTCAGTGGTCACCCTGGGTGACACGCGATTACAGCAGAGCTTATTATTGCTCGCCTTGACGGCGGATGTCATGCTGGTTGTCACCCTCTCAACTTGGGCGATATCATCACCCTTGCTCTTGCTGGTTTATCTCGCTTCACTGACTCTCATTTGCGTTTATCTGGGCAGGCGCATACCCTTGCTAGCTTATCCAGCAGGGTTAATTAACTTATTTGCCGTGCTCGCCTGTCTGCCACTCGCAGGCGAGTACCCACTACAGCATGAAATAATGAATATCATGGGCGGGGCTGTGATTGTTATTTTGTGCCAGTGGCTATATCAGGTAGGCAATTCCCAAAGTGAGGTGCGATCTTCACTCACCGCGTCTGTGCTGATTTTGCGGCAACTGGCAAATGATCTCTTTGAGAGTATGGTGGTGCCTGACTATGCCGATCATTTGTATCTTTATGAGCGTCGAATTCACAAACAAAAAAATCGCTATTTATTGTCACTGGAACGTATGGAGAAGGTGGCCCGATCGTGGAAGGGCCGTCAAACATCGAAGCGTTATCAAGTCATCGCGCGGTTGTTGTCTGATCTTTATCAGCTCTATGACAACCTGATGGATTGCGCCCAATTACGCCACCGCGTGGATGACTTCCATCTTTTTTCTTTGTGCCGACAGGAAATGCAGTGGGTAGTAAAAGCATTTGATCAATTATTTTTAGCCCTTTCAAAGGTTGATAAAGGCACGTCATTGGAAGATGATTTTATCCGGGTGATGGAGGCCATTCAGTGTTTTGAAGCAAATAATGAAAGCGTTTTGCAAGTCACAGCAAAAGAACCTATGATCTTTCTGTGGTTTATAGCCAGTTTAAAGACCATGTGTACTAATGCAAAAGGGTTGCAGGCGCGAATGCGCGAGTGGATGGACATCAAAGAGAGCAGGTAAGGCGGTATGGTTAGCAAGCTCTATCAACATGACGCGTTAAGACGAGCCGTTTGTGCGGCTCTCGCGATGGCTGCGGCCGTGATGCTTAGTCAATGTGCGGTGTTTGGCGGCGGAATATGGGTGATGCTGGCGGCACTTTTCGTGAGCCAGGTCGCGCGTGGTACGCCATTAAGACAGAGTTTTGTTAGGTTGATGCTGGTGGTTGGGTCTGTCTTGTTGTCAGTTAGCATGATGCGTGTTTTGCATGCTGACTGGCAAATTGTGTTGGTCAGTGTGATCCTCTATGTTGTCGTTGGCATGGTGATATTTATGCGGCGTCCCATGGAGGTTACGCAATTTAATCTTGCCATCATTCTGTTGCTTTCCTTTTTAGTGACCCTGTTATCTAAAAATGAGGCGAGTGTTACGCCCTCCCAACTGATTGCAGGTGCGGTTGCAGGCGGTGCAATTGGTGTGATCTTCGCGCAACTGACTTTTCCCCTTAACCCTTATCATGCGTTTAGTCACGACATGGTTTTCATATTACGCAGCATACATGATTATGGAAGCGTACTGGCAGAGAAGCTTGTGAGGCATGCAAGCGAGAGAGAGGTCAGGCAGCAGCAAATGAACCTCGATCGCCTGTTATGTTTACGGGAGGGTTGTTATCCTGAATGGGTCTATGACGCAGGATTCAATCCGGGACTGCGTTCCGGCTACCGATTTTTTTTAATTAAATCCGGTCGGGTGATAGAGCTGTTAAACTCAATGAATTACTTGATAATGGGTTCCATGGATCAAGCATTGTTATCTCAAGTGGCTAATGCGATCCATGACGCCATGCAGGTGAATAATGAACTGTTGCGTTTGATGGCAGATCACTTTGAAGGCCATCAGCCCATTGAGATCATCTCAGACATGACGAGTGACATCATGAGGCTTAATGCGTGTTTGGCGCAGGTTGTGCCGCTTAAGCGGGCACGGTTGAATTTGTCAGGGGATGATGTTGCGTTGACAGCACTGGTGCGAGATGTTAATGATCTGCGAGAGGTGTTGTTGCAACTGGCGCTTGCATGATAGCGGTGGTCATTTTTCATTGAAACACGAAGGAGCGGTGATGAGCAAAGGACTGGGATTTGGAGTCGTGCAAATGGTGTTAATGATGTTGTGAAAATGAATAAGACGTTACTGACATTAGGCGAGATTCAGGCCATTCATCAGGCGGGTCGCTTGGATGAGGCAAAGCATGCCTGTGAAGCTTATTTGGCGTCGCATCCCAAAGACGCTTATGCTTTGCACTTTTATGGCATCTTGCAGGCTGAAGCGGGTAACGATGGACAAGCGCGGCAAGTGCTGGAAGAAGCAGTTGCGCTGCAGCCGGATGAGCCATCGTTTAAGCTGCATTTAGCCAATATTTGCAAAGCTTTCGGGGATGATGTGGAGGCAATTCAAATGCTGACGGCGCTTTGTGACCAGCATCCCGATTTTGCACCGGCTTATAACAACCTAGGAACGCTTTATGACGCAGCGAAAGACTATTCGAAGGCTATTAATGCTTATAAAATCGCTATTAATCTGCAATCAAATTATCTGGATGCTTACTATAATCTGGGTTTAGCACTGAATAAGGCAAACCAGATGGAGGGGGCCATGCATGCTTATGAGGCCTTATTAGCCCTTGCGCCAAAACATGCGGGAGGCCGTTTTCAGACAGGATTGCTCTGGATGAAACAAAGAAAATTTCAAGAAGCCATGACGGCATTTGCGCAGTTGGAGGCAGATTACCCCTTTCATTTTGAAACCCAAGCAAATCTCGCAGCCTGTGCATTACAGCTTGGGCAGCTCACTCAGGCAAAAGCACATTATCTGAAAGCGCTGGATATCAAACCTGAAGATGCTGAAACGCACTACAATCTTGGTGTGATTAACATGCATCAAGGGTTTTTCAAAGAAGCAATCCGGTTTTATCAGCGCGCGCTCGCCATTCATCCTGATTTGTTTGAAGCGCATAATAATTTGGGCATTGTCTACATGAGCCTGCGTGATACGCAAAGTGCCTTAATTCATTTTCGTGCCGCGCTGCGCGCGCAGCCTGATCAGGTGGCGGTTCGCCATACCATTCAGGTCTTAACGGGAGAAAAAAATGTAACAAGCTCGCCGCCAGAATATATATGCTCCTTGTTTGATGCTTATGCGGCCAATTATGATGCGCATTTGGTGAAGTCATTAAATTACCAGGTGCCCGCCCGATTGTATCAATTGTTAGTTGAAACAGTGGCTGATCCGGTACCCGTTTGGGAGGTACTCGATATGGGGTGTGGCACGGGATTGTGTGGCGAACGGTTTCGTCCTTATGCGCGTCAGCTAACAGGGGTTGATCTGTCGGAGAAAATGTTAGCCATCGCGGCGCAAAAAAATTGTTATGATGTGTTAATAAAGGCGGAGGTGTTGGCATACCTTCAAGCGCAGGCAAGTCATTATGATTTGGTGGTGGCAGGCGATGTGCTGGTTTATTTCGGCGCGCTCGAAGCTCTTTTTGCTGCCGTTTCGGCTGTTTTAAAGCCTCATGGCTGGTTTCTTTTTAATGTGGAGTGCGGCAAGGATAAACCCTTTGCCATCACTGAAACAGGGCGTTTCACGCATACGCTTGCTTATTTGGAAAGGCTGGCAGCAACACATCGGTTTTCCTTTGAGCGGCATGCCGTTGAAATTTTGCGGACACAGGATCAGGCGGCGACAAGCGGGCATCTCTGTTTGTTGCGTGCAAAAATGAGCTGAGCGAAGCGAAGAATCTCCTAGCAAACACGAGATCCTTCGTCGCCAAAAACGCTCCTCTGGATGACGGTTGTAACCTAATTTTTAACAGATATAATAGGTAACCTGGCTTAGGTTACAAAAATGAGCTGTCATTCTGAGCGAAGCGAAGAATCTCCTAACAAACACGAGATCCTTCGTCGCACAAAACGCTCCTCTGGATGACGGTTGTAACCCAAGCTAGGTTACCTACTATAAGTCTCTGGTGCATTTAAGGATGGCAATGAAACGATACCTGATGGTGTGGCTGCTGCTGACCTTTCCCTTTCTAGCGATGAGTTGTGTCCCCTTGAACCCGCCAGATAAACTTTCTAACCTATCCAAAGAGCAATGGGAAAAAGCCGTGACGCGTACGACAGATGGCTGGACCAAGGGCGCGGATCAGTGGTTTTTAAGCAGTGACCCCAATGCGGCTGAAAAAGCGAATGCGCTCGCACCGGATACCGCCGCCATTAGTACCACCATGGTGCGTGTGCCGGATTTTACACGCGTTAAAATTAATGGTTCGTTTCAAACGCAGATTTATGGCGGGATGGAGCATAACAGTGTGTACTTGAATGGCCCCAATGCGAGTACGGGCCAGGTGGTAGTGAAGGTCGAAAATAACACGCTTTACGTTTATCAACGCTTAAGCTCTCATGCCAGTTTGAAGCGAGTGATCGTCCGGATTGGTCTGGTAACCATTCATTATCTGGAACAGGCGGGTGGCGGCACCATTGAAGCGGTTCGTGTTGTCAGCGATGATTTTTCATTAAAATCGGTTGGTTGCGGTAATATTTATTTATCGGGGAATGTGAACTTAAACAATCTGGTGCAAGGCGGCTGTGGCAACATCACCATTTTTGGGGCGAATACGCCGAAATTGGCACTGATGACCCTGAGTGGTAGTACGGGTGCGGTGAATCTTGAAGGTAATGTTGGCATTAACCGCATGGTGCATCATGGCTTGGGCAATATTAATATTCTTGGTGCGAATAGTGATGCGTTAACCATACGGGCTGACGGCCGCGGTAAGGTGAGTCTTTTTGGCGAAGTGAACCTGCGGCAAGTCATCGCCAAAGAACACGCCTGTGTGTTTGTGTCCAAAGCCGATAGTCAGGTCTTAAGCGTTGACCTTTATGATGATGCGCGTTTAGGCGTGGCAGGTCGTGTGGGCAAGCTCAATGTGAATACGTTTAATCGCTCCCGTTTTATGGGCAAGCATTTCCAAGCAGAGGAAGCGTTGGTGCGCTCGAGGGATGCCTCGCATATTAATATTAATGCAAGACATCGTTTGTTCGCCTCAGCGAGTCAGCAAAGCAGCATTTATTTTTATGGCCCGAAACAGGCGCTATCCAGTTTCATTAAAGGTAGCGCCACGATCATTCCGGTTGGCATGGCCCATTAATTGTAAAACAGGGCGTCAAACGTGCTGTTGATTTGGCTGCCAATCAGGCGCATGAGACTTGAAGTGTCACCATATTCTTGATAATGGGTTGTGCCAAACTCCGTTTCCATGGCATCCATCAAATTGCCCAGTTTGTCGACGAGCCCTAATTTCAAAGCAGCCTCACCTGACCAAAAATCGCCAGAAAATAATTGTTCCGGACTGCCGTGTAACTTGCCTTTGCGGCCATTCATGACCGCTTGTGAAAAGTTTTGGTGGACTTCCGCGATGACCTGACGAATTTTCTGAAGATCTTGCGGCGTTTGGGGTAAAAAGGGATCTAGGCGATCTTTGTCGGCGCCTGCCGTATAGACGCGGCGTTCAATGCCCGCTTTTTTCATGAGATCAACAAACCCAAACCCTTTCATGATGACGCCAATGGAGCCCGTCAGCGTATTAGGGTTGACATAAATTTGATCGCCTGCCACGGCAACATAGTATGCCCCTGAGGTGAGTAAGTCTTCACCGACAATCACGACTTTTTTGTGATACTTCTTTTTAAAAGTGAGCAATGCGTCATGAATGATTGAAGCTTGTACGGGGGTGCCGCCGGGCGAATTAATATCAATGACAATGCCAACGGCGGAACGGTCTTCAAAGGCTTCCTTTAATATAGGTAGAAGTGTTTGCGATGAAAATGCGCGCCCAGGTGCAATCATGCCGTCAAGTCGAATGAGCGCAACCTGTTTTTGGGGGCGATGGGCGAAGTGGCTTGCACCGGTTGTGCCATTTAAATAGGAAAATAAATTAAACACGGTAAAGCTGAACAAGAGCAGCCAGAGTAAAGAGCGGCATGTTTTAAAGCGACGGTCTGCGCGTTTTTCAGCCAATAGATCGTTCACCAAGGTGGCCGTCACATCATTAGTGTGGTTATCCGACATAATATTTTGAATCCTTTGTTTTAATCATAGAGAAGTGTGGCTATAATTCGCAAATTAAAAATAGACCCTCGTTAATTATTAACTGTAAGATTCGCGTAAGGAGATAGCGTGCGAAAAGTACAATCTACCTTGTTTTCTCTGCTGGCCGCAAGTGGCACAGCCTTGGCTGACACCACCTGGAATTTGACGCAAGGTGTGTCACCAGTGAGCCATGATGTGTATGAGCTGCACATGATGATATTCTGGATTTGTGTGGGTATTGGCTTGATAGTGTTTGGCGTCATGTTTTATGCCATTTTGTTTCATCGTCGATCAAGACATGCGAGACCCGCGGAATTTCATTCACATCCCTGGTTGGAAATTACCTGGACGATTGTACCCGTGATTATTTTGGTGTTAATGGCGATCCCCGCCACCAAAGTATTAATGAATATGAATAATTATGATAAGGAAGATATCACCGTGAAAGTCACGGGATATCAGTGGAAATGGCATTATGAATATATAGAAGACGGTGTCAGTTTCTTTAGTAGTTTATCCACGCCGGCTGATCAACTGAAGAATCAGGCGCCCAAAGGCCCGCATTATTTGCGCGAGGTGGATCATCCACTGGTTTTGCCCATTCACAAGAAAATTCGCTTTTTAGTGACATCAAATGATGTGAATCATGCGTGGTGGGTACCTGATTTGGCGGTTAAGCGTGATGGAGTGGCTGGTTTTATCAACGAAGGCTGGGCGGTGATTAATAAGCCAGGTGTTTACAGGGGGCAATGCGCCGAGTTATGCGGTGTGAATCATGCTTTCATGCCTATTGTGATTGAAGCCGTCACGGAGCAAGGATACAAAGATTGGGTGGCGCAACAAAAAGGTCAGCTCACGCAAGGGGCGGCTGATACTAATAAAGTCTGGACACTGAATGCGTTAATGACGAATGGCGAGAAAGTGTATGCTCGCACTTGCGCAGCGTGTCATCAGCCAGGTGGTGTGGGCATGCCGCCTACTTTTCCCGCGCTGAAAGGCAGCAAGATTGCGACAGGGCCTGTGGCGGATCATGTGAATATGGTGTTTAACGGCAAAACAGGCACCGCCATGCAGGCATTCAA